>Ga0209278_1001979_pt1 | contig 11831 bp, 11 predicted proteins | sample JI81BgreenDNA_FD_187504 | JGI IMG/M metagenome (GOLD analysis project Ga0209278, IMG submission 187504) | Wastewater effluent complex algal communities from Wisconsin, to seasonally profile nutrient transformation and Carbon sequestration -... | ecosystem: Engineered > WWTP > Effluent > Algae... | reverse complement strand
TCCTTGATGATCGTGCGCTTCGCCTCATCCTCGCCAAAGCTCTTGAACACGCGGTCGGCGACGATCACCGACTTGGTCTTGCTGTTGTCGCTCACCGCTTCCAGCTTGGCGGTGCCCTGCGGCCCCAGCATCGCTGCCCGCTGCGCGCGCATGTCCCACAATTTGGCAAGGCGGCCCTGGTTGCGCTTGCGCCGCGCGGTGACGCCGCGTTCCAGCCAATGCGCCTCGATTTTCAGCTTGGCATCCAGCTTTTCGGCCGCGCGCGCCTCTTCGGCATAGACCTGCTCCATCCAGGCCTCGTATCCGCCAAAGCCGATCTCCTGCCTGCGCAGATTGCCGCGATCGAGCCACAAGGTCTGGCGGGTCAGCCGCTCCAGGAAGGTGCGGTCGTGGCTGATCACCACGAAGGCGCCGTTGAACCGGCCGAGCCAGCTTTCCAGCCAGTCGATGGCGGCAAGATCGAGATGGTTGGTCGGCTCGTCGAGCAGCAGGACATCGGGCTCGCTGGCCAGCGCGCGGCAGATCGCGGCGCGGCGGCGCTCGCCGCCGCTGGCGGTCTGGGCATCACGCGACAGGTCGATGCCGATCTGGTCGGCAATCGCGGCCACCTCGTGCGCGGGCGGTGCATCGTCGCCCGCCAGTGCCCAATCGTTGAGCGTCGCATAGCCCTTGAAGTCTGGATCCTGCGCCAGCATCACCACGCGGGTGCCTGGCTGCACCGTGCGCCGCCCGCGGTCCGCGTCGATATCGCCCGCGATCAACCGCAGCATCGTGGTCTTGCCAGCGCCGTTGCGCCCGATCAGCGCCAACCGATCGCGCGGCCCGATGTGCAGGTTGATATCGCGGAACAGCCAGCCGGTGCCCTGGACAAGGCCAAGGTCTTCATAGGAAAGGACGGGGGGAATGGACATGGCTGCCACTTAGGCGGGGGCGCGGCGGGGCGCAATCCCCGCGCATGGCCCGACAACCGGCTTGACCCCCGGCCCGTGCCCGGCGCAGAACGCGGGCAAAATAGCCAGAAAGGGTCGGCCGTGCGCACAGTGTATCTCAATGGGCAGTTCGTTGCGGAAGATGCCGCGCATGTGTCGATCTTTGATCGCGGGCTGCTGTTCGCCGACGCCGTGTACGAGGTGTTCTCGGTGCTTGAAGGGCGGATCATCGACTATGCGGCGCATATGGCGCGGCTGGAGCGCTCGCTGGCGGAAATGATGATCGCGCATGATGTCGCCGCGGCCGATTGGCCAAGCGTGGTCGCCACGCTGATCGAGCACAACGCGCTGACCGAGGGTACCATCTATCTGCAGGTCAGCCGGGGCGCGGCGGACCGCGATTTCCTGTTTCCGGCAGCGGGCACGCCCGCAACGGTGTTTGCCTTCACCCAGGCACGGCCACTGGTCGCCAGTCCGATGGCGGAGCGCGGCATGCGCATCATCACCCGGCCCGATCGGCGCTGGGGCCGGCGCGATATCAAGACGGTGCAACTGCTTTATGCCAGCATGATGAAGATGGAGGCCAAGGCCGCAGGCGTCGACGATTGCTGGCTGGTCGAGGGCGATGTGATTACCGAGGGTACGTCGCAGAATGCCTGCATCATCACGCCGGCTGGCCATCTGGTGACCCGCGATCTGGGCCATCACATCCTGCCCGGCGTCACCCGTTTGAGCCTGATCGACATCGCGCGCGAAAGCGGGATCACGGTCGAGGAGCGGCCGTTCACCATCGCCGAGGCACAGGGCGCGGCCGAGGCGTTCGTCACCTCCGCCTCGCTGTTCGTGATGCCGGTGGTGGAGATTGACGGGCTCAGCGTCGGCGATGGCCGCCCCGGCATGGAAACGATGGCGCTGCGCAAGGCCTATATCGATCACGCGCTTGCACGTCCCTGATCGTTTACAAGCCTGTCGCGGATCTGACGCGGTCGTTCAGGTTGCGGCAAAGCGTTTCGTTTCATAGCCAAGCCGTTCTCCGGCGCAGGCCGGAGGTCCGGGGCGGCCCGAACGTGCAACCGCCCCCGAGTTCCGGCGTTCGCCGGAACACGTTGAACGCATTTGGAGAAATACCCCATGACCACCTCGCTCGTCCGCGCACTTCCCTTTGCGATCCTCGCTGCTGCGGCCACGCCTGCCATGGCTGCCGTCGAGATCACGCCCAGCGCCGGCGCGCCGGTTGTGGAGCTGAGCGTCACCGAAACCGTGCTCGGTGCGCCCGATACAGCGACCTTCAGCACCGGGGTGACCAGCAAGGCCCCCACCGCATCGGCCGCGCTGCGCCAGAATTCGGCGGACATGGACAAGGTGATCAAGCAGATCGTGGCCTTGGGCATCAAGCGTGAGGACATCCAGACCTCGGGCATCAACCTGAACATGGACTATGAATATGGCAGTGATGGCCGTGCCCCGCGGTTCATCGGCTATCAGGTCACCAACACGGTAACGGTCAAGGTACGCCAGGTCGACCGGCTGGGTGCGATCCTGGATGCGGTCGTCTCGCAGGGTGCGAACAACATTTCCGGGCCTTTCTTCAGCATCGACGACGATAGCGCCGCGCAGACCGAAGCCCGCGACAAGGCGATGAAGCGCGCCCAGATGCAGGCGATGGATTATGCCAAGCGCATCGGCTTTACTGGCGTGCAGGTGCTTGCGGTGTCCGAAGCAACCTACAATGCCTCGCCCTTTGGCGGCGCAGAGATGAAAATGATGGCGCCGCGCGGCATCGTCGCCGCCGCACCGCCGGTGGAAGGTGGCCAGGTCGGCACCAGCGTCACCGTCAACGTGACCTATCAGATGACGCGCTGACGGTTTTCCCTCAAGCTCAGCCCGTCATTCCTGCGTGCGCGGGAATGACGGGGAGGGGCGGCGAGCGGTCGCGAGGCTCTGGTCAAAGGCTGCACAAGGCGTTAGCGGGGTATTCAGCGGTCATTCAATGAGGCTGGTCTAGACAAATATCATGAACCTGCTTGCTTCCTCCCTGTCTGCTCTGGCGCTGGCGTCCGCCGTGCTCGTCATGGGTTCGCCCCAGGTGGATGCGCTCGACGGCAAGCGCCGGGGCGAGCAGAGCGAGGCGCGCGAACAGTTCATGGCGGGCCAGGTCAAGTCGCTGCGCGAAATCGAGGGCCGCATTCTCCCCCGGATGCGTGGCATGCAGTATCTGGGCCCCGAATATGACGCCGGGTCGCAGGTCTATCGGCTCAAGTTTCTCGACAACGGCAGGGTTATCTTTGTCGATGTCGATGCCCGTACTGGCGCGATCCTGCGCCAGGCGGGTTGATCCGCGGTCGCCCGCCCTTCCAATCTTGTAACCCCCTTGCTTTTCCCCGATATGGGGAGCTTTCCCAACAGGGCGGCGTCCGTCGTCCGGAATTGCACCCGTATTCCAGGAGTTGCCCATGCGCATTCTGATCGTCGAGGATGAACCCACCCTTGGCAAACAGCTCAAGTCCACGCTGGAGGCGACGGGCTATGCTGTCGACCTGTCGGTCGATGGCGAGGACGGCCATTTCATGGGGTCGACCGAGGATTATGACGCGGTGATCCTGGATCTAGGCCTGCCCGAAATTGACGGCCTGACCGTGCTGGGCATGTGGCGCAAGGAAGGCCGCACGTTCCCGGTGCTGGTGCTCACCGCGCGCGACAGCTGGTCGGACAAGGTGGCCGGGCTCGATGCGGGCGCGGACGATTATCTCGCCAAGCCCTTCCAGACCGAAGAGCTTATCGCACGTCTGCGTGCGCTGATCCGCCGCGCCTCGGGCAATGCTTCGAGCGAACTGACCGCAGGCGATGTCCGGCTGGACACGCGCTCGGGCAAGGTGTCGCTCAACGGCGAGCCGGTGAAGCTGACCGCGCAGGAGTACAAGCTGCTGTCCTATCTGCTCCACCACAAGGGCAAGGTGATTAGCCGTACCGAGCTGATCGAGCATATCTATGATCAGGATTTCGACCGCGATTCCAATACGATCGAGGTGTTTGTTACGCGCATCCGCAAGAAGCTGGGCCCCGATGTGATCACAACCATCCGCGGCCTGGGCTACAGCCTTGAAGACCCCGCCGAGCGTGCCGGCAGCTGAAGTTCTTGACGGCGGCGCGGTGGAGGCTGTGCCCGCACCCGCGCCGCTGCCCAATACCGGGTCGCTCAGCCGCCGCATGATCGGAATCGCGGCGGCATGGATATTCGTTCTGCTGCTGAGCGGCGGTCTGGCGCTCGACCGCATCCTGACCAACACCATCACCACCAGCTTTGACGATCAGCTTGAATATGTGCTGACCGCGATGATCTCCTCGGCCGAAATCGGGCCGGATGGCGAAGTGTTCTTCAATCGCCCGCTGGGCGACCAGCGCTTTCTGGAGCCCAATAGCGGGCTGTACTGGCAGATCAGCGGCCGCGGCCATGCCGATTTCACCTCACGCTCGCTTTGGGACCGCGCGCTGAAGATCGAGACCGATCATAGCGACGCGCAGCCGCATATCTATGACAGCGACCAGTTTCCCGATCACGAGCTGCGCATCATCGAACAGTCGATCTACCTGCCCGGCTCGCGGGTGCGCTGGCGTTTCATGGTGGCGCAGTCGCGCGAGGAGATGGACCTGCAACTGCGCGAGCTTCGCCAGACGCTCGGTTACAGCTTCGCGCTGCTCGCGCTGGGGCTGATCATCATGGCGGGACTTCAGACGCTCTATGGCCTCTGGCCGCTGCGCAAGGTGCGCGAGGCGATCCAGGCGATGCGGACCGGCCGGATGGACCGGGTGCGCGATCCGATGCCGATCGAGGTGATGCCGATGGTCGAGGAGCTCAATGCGCTGCTCGAGCATAATGAAAAGCAGGCGGAGGAGGCGCGGCGGCACGCCGGCAACCTGGCGCACGCGCTCAAGACGCCGCTGACGGTGGTGATGAACAGCGCCACCGCGCGCGCCGACGACCTGGCCGATACCGTGATCCGCGAGGCAGCGGTGATGCGCCGCCAGGTCGACCACCATCTTGCCCGCGCTCGCGCGGTCGGGCGGCGCGGCCAGGCGCTCGCCCGCGCCAATGTGTGGGAAAGCGCGCAGGCTGTCGAACGCGCCGTGGTGCGGCTCTATCCGCATGTCCGCTGCGACCTGGATGGCAGCAAGACCGCCGCGGTCGCCATCGAGCGCCAGGACCTCGAAGAAATGCTGGGTAACCTGGTTGAAAATGCCGGAAAATATGGTGGCGGCAGCGTGTTCGTCACCATCGACCCCAAGGATGCATCCGACCCGAAGCTGGTCGATATCTGGATCGAGGACGATGGCACGGGCATTCCCGAACGCGAGCGCGAGCGCATCTTCGATCGCGGCGCGCGGCTCGATACGGGCAAGCCTGGCACCGGGCTGGGCCTTGCCATCGTGCGCGATGTGGCGGAAATTTACGGCGGCAAGGTCGAGCTCGACGAGAGCGAGGACCTGGGCGGCCTGCTGGTGCGGCTGCGCCTGCCGCGCGCGCTTTAGGTGTAGGTTGCGCCCGCGAAATACAGGCCATCGGGCGGGGCGTTGAAGCCGAGCGCGGCGCGGTCGCGCGCGTCGAGCGCCGCTTTCAGGTCATCGCCGGTCCATTTTCCGCGCCCGACCAGCACCAGGCAGCCCACCATTGATCGCACCTGATGGTGCAGGAACGAACGTGCGGCAGCGTGGATGTCGATCTCGTCGCCATCGCGGATGACCTCCAGCCGGTCCAGCGTCTTGACCGGGCTTGCCGCCTGGCAATGGACCGAGCGGAAGGTGGTGAAATCATGATGCCCGACCAGATGCTGCGCGGCGGCGTGCATCGCATCAGCATCGAGCGGCGCAGAGACCTGCCACGCCTTGCCCCGCTCCAGCGTCAGCGGCGCGCGGCGGTTGGTGATGCGGTAGATATAGGCGCGGCCGGTGCAGGAAAAGCGCGCGTGCCAGTCATCGGGCACGATCTCGCAGGCGAGCACGGCGATGGGCTGGGGGCGGAGTTTCGCGTTCAATGCCTCCATCAGGCGGAACGGGTCGAAGGGTTTGACGATATCGACATGCGCGCGCATCGCCAGCGCATGCACGCCCGCATCGGTGCGACCGGCGGCATGCAGGATCGCCGCTTCGCCAGTGATTGCCTGCACCGCCTCTTCGACATGCTGCTGCACGCTGGGGCCATGCGCCTGGCGCTGCAGCCCCATGAACGGGCCACCGTCGAACTCCAGCGTCAGCGCAAAGCGGGTCATGCGATGACCGTGCCCGGTGCAACGGCAAAGCCGCGCAGGAAATCATCGAGCGGCATGGCCGGACGCCCGGCGCGCTGGATGATGCGCGGACGGATAGCGCCCTCGGCACAGGCGATGGTCAGTTGGTCGTCGAGCACGGTGCCGGGTGCGGCGTTGCCCGCGACACTCTCGGCCGCATGCACGCGGAGCCGCTCGCCATTCAGCTCGAAGAACGCGCCCGGCATCGGGTTGAACGCGCGTACCTGACGCTCGACCTCGTCAGCGCTGCGGGTGAAATCCAGTCGCGCCTCGGTCTTGTCGATCTTGGCGGCATAGGTCACGCCGTCTTCTGGCTGCACCACCGGCGGGAAGGCGGCAAGGTCGCCCAGCACCTGCACCATCAGCCGAGCGCCGAGTTCCGCGATCTCGCTGGTCAGCTCGCCTGCCGTCTTGCCCGCGACCGGAGTCTCGCCTTTGAGCAGCATCGGCCCGGTGTCGAGCCCGGCCTCCATCTGCATGATGGTGACGCCGGTCGCCGCATCGTCGGCCAGGATGGCGCGCTGGACCGGCGCGGCACCGCGCCAGCGCGGTAGCAGCGAGCCATGGACATTGAGGCAGCCATGGAGCGGGGCATCGAGCACTGCGCGCGGCAGGATCAGCCCGTAGGCGGCGACCACGCACGCATCGAGGTCGAGTGCGGCAAAGGCTGCCTTTTCGTCGTCGCCCTTGAGCGACACCGGTGTGCGCACCTCCAGCCCGAGCGATTCTGCCAGCTGGTGCACGGGCGAGGGGGTCAGCTTCTTGCCGCGATGCGCCGGGCGCGGCGGCTGGCTGTAGACTGCCGCGATGTCGTGCCCGGCATCGACCAGCGCCTGCAGCGTCGGCACGGCGAAATCGGGAGTTCCCATAAAGGCGAGGCGCATGGCGGACTTTTCTTTTGCAGGTGGCGATGCGGCTCCGTAAAGCTCAGGCCATGGCATCGCAAGAGATTGAGGATCTGGCCGCTGCGCTCGCCCGTCTTCCGGGGCTGGGCCCACGCTCGGCGCGCCGCGCGGTCCTGTATCTGCTCAAGAAGCGCGAGAGCGCTTTCACGCCGCTGGTCGAGGCGATGGAGCGGGTGCGCGCCAACCTCTCGACCTGCGACATCTGCGGCAATGTCGATACGCAGAACCCCTGCGGCGTCTGCACCGATCCGCGCCGCGACCCGCGCAGCCTGTGCGTGGTCGAGGAGGTGTCGGACCTCTGGGCGCTCGACCGCTCGCGGCTTTTCGTCGGGCGCTATCATGTGCTGGGCGGGCGGCTCTCGGCGCTCGATGGCATCGGGCCGGAGGATCTGGGAATCGTCTCGCTGATCGCGCGCGTGGCCGAAGGCGGCATCGACGAGGTGGTGCTGGCGATGAACGCGACGCTGGAGGGCCAGACCACCGCGCATTATCTGGCGGAGCGGCTTGAGGGCTATCCGGTCCGCCTCACCCAGCTCGCCCAGGGTCTGCCGATGGGCGGCGAGCTGGATTATCTGGATGAGGGGACGCTGGCCCAAGCGCTAAGAGCGAGGAAACCGGTAGTCTAACGGGGCTTCCCCTGATTTACCCGTTCTCCGGCGAAAGCCGGAGTCCAGGAATCAGGTTGTGCCATGCCGCTCTGGAGTCCGGCTTTCGGCGGAGAACAGCATGAGTGGGATCGCCTTATTCCGCCGGAACCAGCGCCGGTTCTGCCTTGTCCATCACCGCGTCCTGATAGTCGCTTTCGGCCAGCTGGATCAGGTGGCGATCGTCATGCTTCCACGGGTGGAAGCCGGGCAGGAAATAGCTCATCCAGGGCAGGATGATCTTGCGTGCCATGCCGGGGTTGCCGAAGGCGTACCAGAACAGCTGTGCCCAGACCTTGGGGCCCGTGAGGCCATCCTGGCGCAGCAGTTCGAGCATGCCGATGGCGCGATGGTGCAGGAAATTCTTGGTGACGACCAGCATCACCAGCGACTTGACCTTCCAGCGCTGCCAGCGGCTCCATTCCTTGGTCGCATGGTTCCAGGTATCAAAGGCAACGCCCTTGTGCTCGATCTCTTCCATCGCGTGCCAGCGCCACAGATCGCGCGAATCCGCATCGGCGGTTTCCAGATGCCTGGGGTTGGCGAGCAGCTGCTGCGCGAGGATCGCGGTGAAATGCTCGAGCGCCATGGTGGAGGCGAGGTTGGCGATCTTCGGACGGCCCTTGGTCAGCGCCAGCGCCTTGTCGACATCCTCTTCCAGAAGCTTCACGTCGTAACCGGCGTCCACGACGCGACGATTAAACGCTACATGCTCGCGCGTGTGGTTGATCTCCTGCTTCACAAAGGCGCGGATTTCGTTCGCCAGCCGTTCGGGCGTACCTTCGCGGAATTCCTTGACGCTCTCGACGAAAAAGGCCTCGCCCTTGGGGAAGGTGACCGACAGCGCGTTGTAGAAGGCCGTGCCGATGGGATCGCCGCCCATCCACCAGCGGCGCATCGCATTGCCCCGGCCAAAGCGGCGGTCGCGAATGACAAGCTCCAGATCGGCCGGCGTGTGCTTGCGATCAATCGGTTCAGGCGTGGAAAAGGATTGCGGAGCGTTCATGGCAGGGTCCATAATGCTGAGTTGTTGCTTACACTGATGACAATAAGGTTACTTACATAGATGTCAATAGCCAAAAGACGGCTGAGCCCCGAGCAGAGCCGCACAGCCGCACTGGTCGCCGCGCGCGAGCTGCTGATCGAAACCGGACCCCAGGCCGTGACGCTGAAGGCGGTGAGCGGTCGCATCGGCCGAACCCATGCCAATCTGCTCCACCATTTCGGATCGGCATCGGGGCTGCAGAAGGCGCTGGCCGAGTATCTCGCGCAATCGATCTGTCAGATGATCGGTGCGGCGGTCATCCGGCTGCGCAATGGCGATGGCACGCCGCGCGATATCGTCGACATGGCGTTCGATGCCTTTGATCGCGAAGGGGCAGGGGCGCTGGCCTGCTGGATGCTGCTGTCGGGCAATGAGGATGCGCTCGACCCGATCGTCGAGGCGATCCATCAACTGGTCGACGAACTGGCCGAACATGCGCCCGAAGGTCGCACGCTGCACGAAGACACGCTCTCGCTGTGCACCATGGCGCTGGGCGATGCACTGATGGGCGCGCAGCTGGCCGGCGCGCTGGGGCTGGACCGTGATACGGGCCGCGCCATCGCGGAACGGCAGCTTACCGACTCGCTGCTCAATTGGCGAGCCGAACAGCCCGTCTGAGCCGCTGCGCCGCGCGGCGGATCAGCTGGAGCGCTTGGCGCGCACCCCGAACCGGCCGTGCTTGCGGAAGCGCACCAGATAGTCGCCGATGACCGAGGCCATCGGGGTAGGGGTGATGCCGAATGCCTCCAGCCCATCGGCACCGGGGGCAACGACATTGTCGGTCTGCAGCATCGCCCATTGATCGCGCGTGATCGGCGCGCCAGGCAGCCAGCCGGTCATCCCTGCCATCAGGCCGGACAGCGAATCGGGCATGTCGATGAAGCTGGGGTCCTCGCCAATCTCCTTGGCGATGCGCTTGTTGAGATCGGCCATGCTGATGGTTTCGGGGCCGCCAAGCTCGAAAGTCCTGCCGCCAAAGCGTGCGGGATCGGAAAGGCTCTGCTTCACCGCCTCGGCCACGTCATCGACATAGACCGGCTGGAAGCGTGCCTTGCCGCCGATGATCGGCACGACCGGCAGGCTGGCGATCAGCCCGGCGAAGCGGTTGACGAACTGGTCCTCGCGCCCGAACACGATCGAGGGGCGCAAGATCGTCGCCTGCGGAAAGGCAGCGCGGACCGCGGCCTCGCCTTCGGCCTTGCTGCGGCCATAGGCGCTTCTGGATCCTGCATCCGCGCCGATTGCCGAAACATGGACCAGCGCCTGCACTCCGGCGGCTGCGGCAGCACGCGCGACATTGGCCGCGCCTTCATGGTGGAAGGCGTCGAAATCGCCCTTGAGGATGCCGACCAGGTTGATCACCGCATCGGCGCCATGCACCGCACGCGCCACGGTTTCCGGCTTGCGGATATCGGCGGCGACCAGCTGGGTCTGCCCCAGATTGCCGAGCGGCTTCACATCCTGCGCGATGCGGATGTTGCGCTGGGCGATGCGCACCCGCGCGCCTGCGGCCGTCAGATGCTGGGTGATATGCCGACCCAGAAAACCGCCACCGCCAAAAATCGTGATCAAAGTGTCGCGCATGCTGTTACGTCCCGTGATTCTTCTCGGCCAGGTCCTGCGCTGTCCCGCAAGGGGCGCGCGGGGCGATGAGCCAATGCGTCTCCGCCACCGCCTTTGCATCAGCCTAACGCGCCGCGCAACGTTCCAGTTGCGGTTTTACGCGATGGTTTGGGGGCGGCGGCAATTTTCTTTGCCGAATGTGGCAAGAGGCGGTTGACGCCTGCAAACACTCCGGCTAGAGGCGCGCTCCTACCCCGTGCCCAGATGGCGGAATTGGTAGACGCACCAGCTTCAGGTGCTGGCGCTCGCAAGGGCGTGGAGGTTCGAGTCCTCTTCTGGGCACCATTTTTCTCCCCCATGACATCCCATCAGGATCGACAAAACGGCAGAAATCTGCCATTTTCAAGCCTCATCGATCCCGGAGCGTGCCAAGCGATTTCAGGCAATCCGGTGCCATGAGGTGCCATGATTGGGGCGATATGGCCCCACCCAAAATGTTGATGGCCCCATGACCCGAAATGCCCTCGCTTGTCCCATTGCTGGGCCTGCTGAGGAGAATCGTCGTGGCGTTGAAAGAGCTCCAGATCCGGCATGCCCGTGCCGCTGACAAAGTTACCCAGATGACCGATGAGCGAGGTCTCTATCTGGAGGTGCACCCGAATGGGTCGAAGCTTTGGCGCTACAAGTACCGGTATATGGGCAAGCAGAAGAGACTGGCTCTAGGGCGCTATCCTGAGGTGGGGCTTGCGGAAGCCCGCAACCGGCGCGATCAAGCGCGAAGCAAGCTTGAAGCCGGTACTGACCCGCTACTGGAGCGCAAGCGTGAGAAACTGGTGGCTGCGTTCAGCGCGGCAAATAGTTTCGGAGAGCTTGCTCGAGAATATATCGACAAGCGCGTCGCCGAAGGCCAATCCGAGGCAACGACACAGAAGGCCAACTGGCTGCTGGAGCAGCTTAAGCCGATCTGGACCTTTCCCGTTACCGATATCAAGCCAGTCGATCTGCTCGCCGCACTAAAGCGCGTTGAAGCGCAGGGTAAGCACGAAACGGCAAGACGGTGTCGATCCTTTGCGGGCCGGGTCTTTCGTTACGCGGTAGCAACTGGACGCGGCGAAAGTGACCCGAGCTCAATTCTGCGCGGCGCACTGATCGTTCCCAAGACAAAACATCATGGCGCGATCCTTGATCCCCGCCAACTGGGCGAGTTGCTGCGCGCCATCGATTGCTACACAGGCCACAGGATTACACGGCTCGCAATGCAGCTTTCGCCACATGTCATGACCCGGCCCGGCGAGCTACGGATGGCAGTATGGCCGGAGATCGATCTTGATAATGCCGTCTGGAAAATCCCTGCCGAGCGCATGAAGATGCGTCGTCCTCACGAGGTTCCTCTGTCACGCCAGGTCGTGGCCTATTTTCGTGAGCTTTTCGAGTTGACCGGACCAGACGGATTCGTCTTCCCG
>Ga0209278_1001978_pt1 | contig 11837 bp, 14 predicted proteins | sample JI81BgreenDNA_FD_187504 | JGI IMG/M metagenome (GOLD analysis project Ga0209278, IMG submission 187504) | Wastewater effluent complex algal communities from Wisconsin, to seasonally profile nutrient transformation and Carbon sequestration -... | ecosystem: Engineered > WWTP > Effluent > Algae... | reverse complement strand
TGTTAGGGATAAAATATAGAAGATGCTTTAACTTTTTTATCCCATTTCTCCAAAAGGTCGATCGAACTCGATTCAAGCCGTCGCAGAACATTTGCGCGATCGTAACAATTCCAAAGCTTGCTGTTTCACCCTACCCTCCATAACCTCTTTCTGCAAATTAATAAAAGCCTCAAAATCTTCTAAACCATACTTGGTCATCTGCAACTGCTGTCGCAACTGTTCTTCGGCCTCAACCGTTAAGTAACCTGTTGCCAAAGCTTTTCGGACAATTTTACTGATTAAAGTCATAGTAGATTTACCCTGAATACACCTACGTTAAAACACTGAAGTTTTGTCACCTGACTAACTCAGTTTTTAGTTTGTTTCATAATTACCCTTAAAATAGGTTAAATCTACCTTAAGGTCTATGTAAATAAAGTTATTTTTGATACATTGATGAAATCGTAGCGATTTTAAATGTAGAGTGCTATTAAATTGGTATCTTTAGTTTTTGCCAGACCACATTATTCTTCAAATACGTTAAATCTACCTTAAGGCATATTTAAACATAGCGATTTGTGACATGGGAAATTGTATGGCTTTTAAATGTAGAGTGCGCTTAAATTGGTATCTTTAGTTTTTGTCAGACAACAGCCGCCATTCTCTCACAGCAAAAGGAGGAACCAGCAATTCTGTTCCTTTTTGATTTTTCACGGGCAAACTCAACAGCAAAGGTCGATTGCTTTCCAATTGTGTAATTATTGATTTAAAATCGTATTCTCCGACATTAATTGGCAAATTCGACTCGCTCCAAATATCATTAGCATTGCCAATTTCCCGCTTGCCCGCCGCAACTTTCAGCGAAACAGGATGCTGCAATTCTGTTCCGGGAAATCCTACTAATCTCAGATTTAAAGACTTTACTACTCCCGACTTTACGCGCTTGTACAAAACAACTTGCCATGCTTTATCGTCTGTATCACGCAGGCTTTGTACGGATCGGAACATTACTGTCTCAGCAGTTTCGGGATATTTGTGAATCGAAGCCAAAGCGGGCGGGCTAACTGCTAAAATTAGATACAAGCACAAGCTAATAATAGTTAAAGCTTGACGCCAATAATGTATTCTCAACTTTCCATCCTCCGATAATTTCCCTTTATTTTACCATACAATAAAGCCTAAAAAAACGCCGACTTTCTATTGATAGGAATTCTGCATAATAATACAGCCTATTCGAGGTTTATGACGTACACCCCAGAAACCGGGTTTCTTTACAGTTCTCGCATCATTACTGATTCTGTTGAAGAAACCCGGTTTCTTTGTACTACAGGAAGGAACCGGGTTTATGAGACACGATTGCGTAAGTCCTAAATAATCAACCGATGTTCTATTTCCAATCGGTTTCAGCTTGCGATAGCACGTAAGCTGAAACATCGATAATTTGTTGTTGCGACAAACGATCTTTGTAAGCTGGCATAATACCTTTGCCGTTGGTTACTAAGTTGGAAATGTTGGCGATGGAATCCATGCCGTATTTTTTTAATGCTTTTTGTTTCAAGTTTTTGCCGCGCCTGATAATGTTGCCGCCGTTGATGTGACAACCTGCACAGTTGGCGCTGAAGACTTCGGCTGCGGTTGTGGGATTTGTAGCTGTATCTGCGAGGGCGATTTGGGAATTAGTGGCGATGTCTACAAATCCCAGTGTCAGTATCAATAGACAGGCGGTGAAGATTTTTTTTAACTTATTTAGCGAAATCATTTATTTGCAACTTGAAAAAAAAATAGTGCTGGATTTAAGGATATCACTAAATACGGATTTTGGGGGTTAACTCAGCGATTTATTCTTCCCAATCGAAGGTGCGGGAAACTGCTTTTTTCCAAAAGCGATATTTTTGCTCGCGAAGTGCGATCGGCATTTTCGGTTCCCAAATACAATCCACCGCCCAATTGTCCCGCAATTCGGCTAGCTGACTCCAAAAACCCACCGCCAAACCTGCCGCATAAGCGGCACCGAGTGCAGTAGTTTCTGCTACCACAGGCCGCACCACAGGCACTCCCAAAACATCGCTCTGAAACTGCATCAGCGTGTGATTTCCCACCATACCTCCGTCTACTTTTAAAGACAAAAGCTGCACAGCAGAATCCTGATTCATCGCGTCCAATATTTCCCGCGTTTGCCACGCTGTAGCTTCCAATGCTGCGCGGGCAATGTGTGCCTTAGTCACGTAGCGAGTTAAACCTGCAATTACTCCCCGCGCGCTGTCTTTCCAATAGGGGGCGTAGAGTCCAGAAAATGCCGGGACAACGTAAACTCCCCCACTATCTTCGACTGTATTTGCTAATGTTTCTACTTCCGCAGATGTGTTGATGATGCCCAAATTGTCCCGCAGCCACTGCACTAGAGCTCCGGCGATCGCAATACTGCCTTCCAAAGCATACACAGCGGGCGATTCCCCCATCTTGTAGGCGACTGTTGTTAGTAATCCTTGCTTTGAAGGGACGATCGTCTCACCAGTATTCAGCAACATAAAACAGCCCGTACCGTAAGTATTTTTCGCCTCCCCCAGACTGAAACAAGTTTGCCCGACGAGGGCGGCTTGCTGATCTCCCAAAGCAGCAGCAATCGGAACACCTGCAAGCAATCCTTTTGCAATTCCAAAAACTTGACTCGAAGGGCGAATTTCTGGCAGCATCTGGCGGGGAATTGCCATTATTTCCAAAGTTTCGGCATCCCAATCGAGGGTTTGCAAATCCATCAGCATCGTGCGGCTGGCGTTGGTAACATCGGTAATGTGCGCGCCGCCAGTCAGGTGCCAAATCAGAAAAGTATCGACATTCCCAAAAATCGCATCCCCTCGATCTGCTGCTTCCCGCAATCCTGCAATATTGTCCAGCATCCACTTAATTTTCGGCCCGCTGAAATAAGTAGCCAGCGGCAAACCGCATCGTTTTTGAAATCGATCTTTGCCCTCAACTTCAGCTAACTTTTCGCAAATTTGGTGAGTGCGGGTATCTTGCCAAACAATGGCATTGCCGTAAGATTTGCCAGTTTTTCTGTCCCAAATAATTGTAGTCTCGCGCTGGTTGGTAATACCGAGTGCAGCAATATCTGTGGGTTCGATATTGCCGATTTCGAAGGCATTTTTAATCACGCTTTGGGTGCGCTGCCAAATTTCATCGGGATTGTGTTCAACCCATCCTGGTTGCGGATAGATTTGCTGATGTTCTTGTTGGTTGCTGCAAATTATCTGTCCCAGGCGATCGAATATGATAAATCGGGTGCTGGTAGTTCCTTGGTCGATCGCTGCTACGTATTTTTTTACCAATTGTCTAAAACCTTTTTAGTAATGAGCTATTTAACGTATATGATACTATGTAAAACACAAGCTAATCTCAAAAACTTTAGTTTAGGGAACTCCACAAGTTGAAACTGGCAGATTTGCTGAGGCTCGATCGCACAATTAAGGTTATTGGCTTTGACGACGCTCCGTTTTCTCGTAGAAGCGGCAGCCTGGTGTCGATCGCGGGCATAGTCTGCGGGGTAACTCGATTTGAAGGAATGGTGTGGGGACAAGTCCTCCCAGACGGATTAGATGCCACGGATGCTATTTCTGGCCTACTCCTCGGAGGCAAATTTCTGCCGCAATTGCATCTGGTTTTGCTTGACGGAATTGCTTTCGGCGGCTTCAATATTATTGACCTTCCTGAGTTAGCATCGCGGCTACAAATTCCTTGTGTTGCTGTCATGCGCCGGCAACCAGATTTAGCTGCTGTTGAAAAAGCCCTCGGCTATTTTCCCGACTCGGAATACCGTTTAGAATTGTTGCGCCGCGCTGGGAAAATTCACGCTTTTGAACCTTTCTTTTTTCAAGTTTGCGGCGAAGAACCGGAAGTAATAGCGCTGGTGCTTCAGCGTTTGACAGACACTGGTAAAGTTCCTGAAGCTTTGCGTTTGGCTCATTTGATTGGTGCGGCTGTAATTAATGGAGTTAGCAGCAGTTCTGCTTGAATTATGATTAAGAACAGGCAAGATGCCTGTTCCACAAAGAGGAAATTTTATTGTGGGTGGATCGGATATCCTGTTAAGAACGGGCAAGATGCCCGTTCCACAAAGAGAAAATTTTATTGTGGGCTGGGCCGGATATCCTGTTAAGAACGGGCAAGATGCCCGTTCCACAAAGAGGAAATTTTATTGTGGGCTGGGCCGGATATCCTGTTAAGAACGGGCAAGATGCCCGTTCCACAAAGAGGAAATTTTATTGTGGGCTGGGCATCCTGCCCGGCCATGAAAAGTTTATTGACAATGGTGCAATATCTCAGTTTCTACTCGCTTAATTACACAATTTCGCCCTCTAATTCACCGAATTCGATTTGAGTTCCCAACGCCAAAGTCAGAGTAGTTTCAGGTTCTACCATTTTTATATCGCCTTGAATGTCTGTAGCCCACCAAGCGCGATCGCACAAATTGGTCAATCCTAACGAAAGCTCGTTTCTCGATCGAGAAGTGACTATAGCTACAAGCCCGTTAGATGCTGCGGCTGTTAAACTCGGTATGTCAGAGGTGAATAGTTGAGTTCCCGCACTCAGAGGAATAACTCGACTTCCTAATTTCAGGGAAAATTGACCGCTGGTAAAAGAATTTACTGCGGGCTGATCTGATATAAAGGTAGGCGGAATATTTGTCGGTGTTGGGGCTGGCAAGTCAGAGTTTCCTACTGTAATTGTACAGTTGCCGATTCTCTTTTGGTCGCCCGATCGCAAATAACTCACCGCCCCGCTATCAACATTCTCGCAAACAATTTGACCGGCTTCCAATTCAAATCGCATAGCCAAGGGCGAAACATTAGGAATGCAGATAATAGACAAATTTTCATCACTGCCAAAAGTCACTGGTTCCGCACCCAGAGTGAGAGTGCGATTTGCTCCCGTATCGTAACTAATTACTAGCCAAGCTTTGTTGAACAAAGTTTCAGCTACAACTAGCATAATTCCAATCCAAAAACCGATCGCAGCACAGCCAGCTAAACGGCCCGCCGTACCGGAGAGATTGTAAGCAAATAGAATAAACAAACAGCCGCCCAACACACCCCCAACACCGCCGCCTCCCAGGCCGCGAAGCGCCCCCAAATTAGGAATCCGCTGTGCCAGTCCCAGTCCTAACAAACTGCCAGCTATTCCCCAGCAAATTACTCGCAATAATTCGTTGTTTCCGTCGCCAATTCCGCTGTAAATACCTTCGGCGATCGCCCCAGAAATGGCTCCTGCAATTAAACCAAACAATCCGCCATTTTTTAAAGCCTGTTTAATTTGAGGCTTGCCTTTGATATAGTAATAATAGCCGAACATGATAGCCGTAGCAATACCACCGCCTACCAATCCAAACCACCGAGCTGTGGACAATACACTGTCAAAAACAGATTCCGAACCAGTGATCCCCTGCATGAAAGGTTCGGTGATGAGATTGCCGACGAAACCGCCGACAGCACCGCTAATGCCAAACTGTAAAGCTTTTTTAAGGGCTGATAGATTTCTTTTCACGGCGCACCAGATTTAAAGTGAGAGTCAAATCTAGCTACAAGCTCGAAAGTTAGGATTTCCGATTATCTTATATCTGGCACTATTATCGAGAACAGGCTTTCCGGCCTGTTCCACAAACACAAAGAGTGAGTGTTCTTGTGGGTAGTAGGGGTTGGGTAGGAAACATTGGTGTCAACTTAAGCTTTTAGTCCGCCAGTCCTCCCGCTCACCCGGCAGCCCGCCAGGGAATGAATTCCCTGTCTAATAGCGAAAGTCCTCTAAAAGAGGACTGAATCATTCATTAGTCCTCTTTTAGAGGACTTTCGCTTTGAGGCAGGGGTTTCAACCCCTGACGGACTATCGGTTTTACCTTAAGTTGACACGCCTTGGGCAAGAGAGCCCGCCCGTCCAAGACTGATTGAGAATGGTGCAAGATGTGAGACGATCGCACATCTGGCCCCTGTCTCCGCGCTGTCTGCCCCCATCTCCCGCTTCCCTCCATCTCAGGGAAAAGTCTTTGAGGGTTGCGCGATCGCCCGTCACAATTCCCGCTCAATGCTCTATCGCCTGTAACCCTTGCTGCCAGATAATTTTAGCAATTTTTTAACTATGAAATTTTAACTCCTCAGACCCCAGCGAGGGCCCAAATATGAAAAGGAATGTTACAAACTATTACAGTAACACTCAGAATGTGAACATAATGCCTCAAAATACTTGCGAGAGGTAGTTGTGTCAGAGAAGCAATATCCTTACTAACTGCCCGACAGTCACTCGATCGCCACTTAGTGGCCTGCTGCAATCTAAATCAAAAATTAAAGATCGCATCAGTCATTTGTGGTATTCTAAGCGACAGGCTTAGTGCGGGCACTCACAAGCGCACCGGCGTGAAGAACGAGCGCCGTCAAACATCGAAGGTCGCCTCCCGCCCACAACTTTAACAGTTGCTGGCTGTGGAAAGTCCGGCTTTCCCTGTCAAAGCTCCTGCCTGAGCATGAAAGGTACGGGATGCAAGCGCCCGCCGTCGCTCGCTCAGCGCGGAGCAGTTCGCAATTGCAAAATATCCAGCGGGTACACACAAGATGAGTATCGTCACCAAATCAATCGTCAACGCAGACGCCGAAGCTCGCTACTTGAGCCCAGGTGAATTAGATCGGATCAAGAGCTTTGTCACCTCTGGTGAACGCCGCGTCCGCATCGCCCAAATTTTGAGCGAATCCCGCGAACGCATCGTCAAGCAAGCAGGCGACCAACTTTTCCAAAAGCGCCCTGATGTTGTTTCTCCCGGCGGCAACGCTTACGGCGAAGAAATGACCGCAACTTGCTTGCGCGACATGGACTACTACCTGCGTTTGATCACCTACGGAATCGTAGCTGGCGACATTACTCCGATCGAAGAAATCGGTATCGTCGGCGTCCGCGAAATGTACAAATCTCTCGGCACCCCGATTGAAGCCGTCGCCGAAGGCGTTCGCGCTATGAAAAGTGCAGCAAGTTCGCTGCTGTCTGGAGAAGATGCTTCCGAAGCTTCCTCTTACTTCGACTACGTTATCGGTGCGATGCAGTAAGGAATTTCGATTTTAGGTTTTCGATTTTAGATTGAAAAAAAAAGGCCTTACTGCTAACAAGCTAAAAGCTTTTGCAGATCGAGGGCCACTTAAAAATCTCAAATCCAAAATCCCAAATTCCAAATTCTAGCTCCAAAATTGGACTGACTCAGCCACTTTCAAGGAAACAAGACAACCATGCAAGACGCAATTACCGCCGTTATCAATTCCTCTGACGTTCAAGGTAAGTACCTCGACATCAGCGCTCTAGACAAGCTCAAGAACTACTTCGCTTCTGGCGAACTGCGCGTCCGTGCAGCTACCTCCATCAGCGCCAATGCAGCCACAATCGTCAAAGAAGCAGTTGCTAAGTCTCTGTTGTACTCTGATGTAACTCGTCCCGGCGGCAATATGTACACCACTCGTCGTTATGCAGCTTGCATCCGCGACTTGGACTACTACCTCCGCTACGCCACCTACGCCATGCTAGCTGGCGACCCTTCCATCCTCGACGAGCGCGTGCTCAACGGTTTGAAAGAAACCTACAACTCCTTGGGCGTGCCCATCGGTTCTACCGTACAAGCAATCCAAGCAATGAAAGAAGTCACCGCCGGTTTGGTCGGTTCTGACGCTGGTAAAGAAATGGGCGTCTATTTCGACTACATCTGCTCTGGCTTGAGCTAAGACTCAGGAAGAAGGAAGAAGGAAGAAGGAAGTTCGGCAACGGATTCTGTAACGGATGTAACGGATGTAACGGATGTAACAGATTTCAGTCCGATGGAAGTCGGAAGAAGGAAGAAGATTTATTTCTTGCCTCTTTTAACTTTTAACTTTGGACTTTTTACCTTTGACTTTGAAAAGAGGTCAGGGAAGTTGAGAGTGATTGCTAGACCGTCAAAGGCTTGTCGAGAAAGCCCGACGAGTTTTAACGAGCTAGTTTTGACTCCTAACTCCCTGCCTTCAATCTTTAAAAAATCCATCTAATAATCTGTAAACCTACTCAGGAGTTAGTTTCCCATGAGAATGTTTAAGGTGACTGCTTGCGTCCCCAGTCAAACTCGCATCCGCACTCAGCGCGAATTGCAAAATACCTATTTTACTAAGCTCGTTCCTTACGACAACTGGTTCCGGGAACAGCAAAGAATTATGAAAATGGGCGGCAGAATTATTAAAGTGCAACTGGCTACCGGTAAGCCTGGAGCTAATACGGGCCTGCTTTAAGAGTCAAAGCTGGATTAGTAGAGGGGTAAGAGGTCGCGATGACCTCTTTTTTGTTTGTTACAGTTATAGCAGAAGGAAGAATGTCCGGCGTTGTTAATCTAATGATTGACAAATATTTCAATAAGCAGAAAGTATCACTGCGATTATGGCTAACAAAACAGCAAGCATTTGCGGTAATGTAATAGCCTCTTTCAAAAATAAAGACGATAATAATATAGTAATGAGCGGATAGATAGACGTAACACTCACGACATTGGCAACTTCACCTTTGCCAAGGGCTATAAAAAATACTAATGACGCCACAGTGCCGCAAACGCCAACTAACATGGCAAACAAAATTCCCCTAACATCTCCCTCAAAACTAAAATTATTAGTTTGGATAATAATAAATAAAGTAGTTAAAATAGCGCCAATTGCTTCATAAACAAAAGCAGTTTTGTAGTCAATATATTTAGTCGCTAAATTGCCAAAAAATCCCCACAAACCATATAATAGCGAACAGATTAATGCGTAAATTAACCAATCTGGTACTTTAGCCATCTTTGTTAGAGTTTATTGAGATCATTCTAAAATCCTATGGCTAATGACATTCGACGCTTGATTCCATTTTTTGACCCCAGCGCGTCTCAATGGGCCGCTGAGGCCCGGTGGCTGAGGTGGCTGACTTTTCTGTGGCTGTTTGTCGGGCTGACAGCATTGTTTTCGGCTTCCTATCCCATTGCAAATTATGAATTTGGAGACGGCCTTTATTATTTTAAACGACAGCTCATCGCAGTGGCGATCGGGCTGGCCGGCTTTAACTTGATAGTGTACTCCCCACTGCGCTACATCATGAAAACATCTCAGTTAGGCGTTTTATTGCTGCTGGGATTGCTCTGGTTGACCTTAGTTCCGGGAGTGGGAACCACCATCAACGGGGCGACTCGCTGGATATCTCTGGGCCCAGTTCCGATTATTCAACCTTCTGAGTTAATCAAGCCGTTTTTTGTTCTCCAAAGCGCCCGCATTTTCGGTAACTGGCCCCGGTTGACAAATAAAGTTCGCTTAACTTGGCTGTTAATTTTCGGTGCAATGCTTTTGGGAATTTTGTTGCAGCCAAATTTAAGTACCACGGCTTTGTGCGGGATGACTTTGTGGTTGGTGGCTTTGGCTGCGGGCTTACCTTACTTGCAGTTGGGCGCAACGGCTATGGGGGGAATGCTTTTAGCGGTTTTAAGTATTAGTTTGAGGGAATATCAGCGCCGCCGGATTATGTCTTTTCTCAATCCTTGGGCTGATCCGATGCAAGACGGCTATCAGTTGATTCAAAGTCTCCTGGCTGTGGGTTCTGGGGGCATTTGGGGTGTGGGTTTGGGGATGTCGCAGCAAAAGTTATTTTATTTGCCGATTCAGTACAGCGATTTTATTTTTGCTGTGTTTGCTGAGGAGTTTGGTTTGGTGGGAGGTTTCTCGCTGTTGCTGATGTTGGCGGCTTACTCGACTGTGGCTTTGAGGGTAGCGATGAAGGCTCGAAATATTGAGTCTCAGTTGGTGGCGATTGGGGTGATGGTGGTGATGGTGGGACAGTCGCTGCTGAATATTGGGGTGGCGACGGGGGTTTTGCCGACTACGGGTTTGCCACTGCCGTTTTTTAGTTACGGGGGTTCTTCGATGTTGGCGAGTTTGTTGTTGTCGGGGTTGCTGATTCGGGTGGCGAGGGAGAGTTCTGAGGCTGATGTGGTTTCTTTAAACGGCCTCCGTGGAAAGCCGGGAAAGCCTAAGTTGCGATCGAACAACGGCACTGCACAAACCGAATAATTTGTCAATAGTAAACACACTCGATTAACTTCCAGGATCTACCTGGGAGCCAATAGCCAGAGGAAGAGCCTCGATTCTTACTGGGGCAAATTGGAGGCTCTTCCTCTGGATCTGCGTTACCAGGCAGATCCTGGTAACGAGTAATTGTAAATAAAAACTAACGATCGACTATTTCCGCCCGTCACCTTTATTGGGCGGTTCTTCTTGTTGTTCTTGAGGTTTAGCTGTGATCTCAGTTAATTCTTTTTTGTCTGGTTGCGGTGTTTCTTGAGTTGAGTTAGCCATTGAGTTTAGTCCTAAATAGATGCACCGCTTAATTATATCTTTTCCAACTGCAAACGTATGGCTGTAGATAGGGAGAGGAGGAGCCAGATAAACAATTCTGATGCACTGAGATTTGATAGCTAATACTGGAAGACTTTATGTAGATGCAAAAAAGTGGAAAGGCAAATTGGTGTCGGTTCTACACAGATTGAGGGTTGCAGCCAAACAAATCCGACGTGGACGCAAAAACATCTTTGTTAAGAATTAAATGCCGATCGCCATCTCGACTAATTAACCCTTGCTGCTGCAATTTTCCCAGCATTCGAGTTACTGTTACCCGCGTCGTGCAAATCGCATTAGCAATATCTTGATGTGTCAAGCGGATATTCAAACGAGTTCCCTCCACCACAGGCTGACCGAATTCCTGTTGCAATAATAGCAGTAGCTGATACAAACGGTCATCTACTCGCCGCTGTCCGGCGATCGCTAAAATTGCTTCCATTTGCCGCAGCCGCCGTACCATTTGAGGTAGCAACTCGTGAGCCAATTGAGGAGAAGCTTCGATTTCCACCATTGAATACCAGATCAAATAAATATCTGATGTCGCCGTAGCTCGGTAAGTCTGCAAGCTTGTCAACCACAAACCGAAGCACATCGAAGGCCCAACCCAACCCAAAAGTCCTTCTTCCCCGCTTGGATAAAGCGTACTCAGTTGTGCTAGACCTTGACACACTCGCCAAAGGCCTTGCGACATCATAGGAATGGTTTCCCCCTTGGCATAAAAATGCAAGTTTCGACTCGCTCCTGTGTTATGCTGGATTTCTGCTAAAAGTGCTTTGGAAGTTAGTGGCATATCTCTTTTTTCCAGCTAAAAAACAGTGGTTTGAGACCTATGGATGTCACTCTAGCTCACGAAGGTAAAGGCTTGGTAATCGTCTGGTTAGCGGAAAGATAAGCTTTGGTTAATTGTTTTAATTTTGTATATTCACCAATCGGCAATTTTTGCGAGCGAACAGGATTTACGCACGCTTCTACCTAATTATGTCATTCACAAGTGTTGCCCTTTACTCCGTCGTGCCGCGTAAACTCCGAATCTCAAATCCTTGCAACACCGTTACAATGCGTCCAGGACTATCGAACTCGGAACAGCAGAGCGATCGCCCTGAACGATCGCCCATCAACTTGCCTGTTAAAATAATGAAGTACATTTATATCCAAGCTTTTCCAAGTTTTTCCAATTCATCAACTCAATAGTTTCCAACTCTGAAAAACTCAACTCATCTTGCCAAGCATTAATTCCCTTTACCCCAACCGGCTCTAAAGTATTTGGATGCCACACCATTTGGCTAGGCGGTACTAAACCTAACGCAGCATTTTTTTGATAAAATTCCAGCATTGATTCCTGAAAATCCACCCCAACCCACTTGCATATTTTAGCTAACTGTGCTGATGGCTCCCTTACCAAATCTTCGTAAGAAACTAAATAAAATTGCTCCCATTTTTGATGGTATTTTT
>Ga0209278_1001977_pt1 | contig 11856 bp, 8 predicted proteins | sample JI81BgreenDNA_FD_187504 | JGI IMG/M metagenome (GOLD analysis project Ga0209278, IMG submission 187504) | Wastewater effluent complex algal communities from Wisconsin, to seasonally profile nutrient transformation and Carbon sequestration -... | ecosystem: Engineered > WWTP > Effluent > Algae... | reverse complement strand
CAAATCCGCTAGCACTTCATCACTCATCAGCCGGGGACGACCGGAGCGTGCTGGGATTTTCATTAAGGCTTCTAGTCCCCCCTGGCGATAGAGACTCAGCCACCGAGAAACGGTTGTCCGATGCTGATCTCCCATCTCCGCTAGTTGATTCACGGTTTGGCTTTGACCCGTTTTCAACCACCACAAGACCTGCACTTTACGGCGCTGGCTTGCTTTCTGCTGTTGCTCCATGAGGGCTTTCAGCTCCGCTGCTGATTCTCGAATCTCGATTTTGAGGAGGCCAGACATACTCAGGGCTGGGGAATGAGATCACTACCTCTATTCTGTATCAAAACTTTGGGAAATTGGTATGAGGCAGCCATCTGGCGATTTATTCACCACTATAATGCCTCATTGCCGATAGCTTCATAGCCTATCATTACTTCACAGGCACGACCGTGAATGCGACCATTTTTGACCGCGTGGGTTGATGAGCGTCGGGGAGAAGCAGGCATGCAAGAGCGCAAAAAATGACTGCCGCTAGATCTGGTATCATTGCTTCACAGGCACTACCATCCGGGCAGTAACACCGTGGACTAATTGTTGCTTCAGTCTCTTCCTAGTATGGTCTCTAATGCCTGCCTAATTGTAGAAGATCTAGCATTGATATAAGCATCCTTGTCTGTGTTTCCTGATGGTAAACGAACACTTTGCTCAATCAAATTCAGTAGGTTTTCCGGTTGATTGACATAGTCAAACTGTCCACTACTAATTTGGTCTCTGTAGTAGATAAAGCCATTATTTCGAGATGGATCAACGATGCCAGTTCGCACACCAAACGCCATCGCCTCATGACAAACAGTTGAACCTTGAGTCACATGATAGTCACAACGTTTCAGTAATGCATAGAGTGGGACTTCTGTTGCCAAATGAATATCAAAAGTCACATCCTCAAGCATTTTCAAGGTCGATTGAATAAGCTGTAACTCTTGATCGCCTTTATGAAGTGGATGTAAACGGAACAGCCACAACCACGAATTTCCTGCACTCGACATCACAGGAAGTAGCGTTTGCAATAATTCATGTATTAACGGTAAGTCTGGAAAAGAAACCAGTATCACCTTCTGATATCGATTTAATTGATCAAGAAACAGTTCATGCTTTTTCTGTAAACCTAGATCTTCGGCTAGCCACTTAGCCAGCCAAGCGTTACCCCCAACAATAGGAAGGTGTTGAGTATGATTACCTAATGCCAGCGGACGAGTTTCCATCATATCTTTTCGACACTGTTCGCTCCAAACCCAAAATCGATTTGGCAGTAATTCATAACCAGATAAGGGAATACGAGTCCACTGGGCATAAAGTGAATGATATTTACCTTGAATGCCATGCTGAACTTCAATGGTCTCGATTCCTAAATCGTGACAACTTTTAACTAAAGCCATGGCAGCTATGTAGTAGTAGCACACCAAAAAAACAACTCGTGGACGCAGAATTGTGAGTATATCCCTAAAGAATATACAGTAGGCATCTAATAGGTAAAGTTGATTAAGTAACTGAAGCTCTTCTAGCCAAATGAAGCCAGTTTTATCCCAAACAACTTGCTGTAATGCTTGGAAATTCTTAATTCTTTGAAAATTGATTAAGCATTGCCTGAATAGTAACTCCTTGTTAAGACAAGGAAACTGATTTATCAAGGAGCTTGGCTCAAATCGGGGTTGTTTTTGTCTGCTTTCTGGACAATCCAACTCAAGTTTTAGTTTCTTGAAGTTCGGATCACAAGTATCCCAGATAGGATCAAGAAATCTATCAACAAATTTTCCATTGACTGTTTCACTATGATTTTCAAATCGGGAGAAAAACAAGACATCAGTTTGTTTAACTAAGCGAAAAGGTTCAAGAACTTCTCGCCACAGCTGTGTTTGAGCTATATATTCTCCAGAAATTTGCGAGAATTTTAGGTGTTGTAGATTTTGAACCCTAGTACCCACCGATCTTTGCATGGGAAGTAATTCCGGGTTATTTCGATAGACACCATGAAGAAAACAAAGTTGTAAACGAACAATCGGCCAAATACAGATACCTTGATAGGTAACAGAATTTACATCGAAACTCTGCTCAATCTGAACAATTGCTTCTATTTCTTGAGCAACAGATAAAGACATAAAATTTAAGCTAAGACAAAATCACAAGTCAAACTACTGACGCTCATCTTCAGTATCACCAGGCGTATCCATGAAGTATTGCATGAGAATTGATCGAGAGCGCGATCGCTGGGGCAGTCCCCGATGCGGAGCACCGACATCAGCCAGCAAAAGCGAGCCAGCCAGAGCTTCGACTGGCATGATGTTGTGGAGAAGATGAGCCACGTCCTCTGAGGTGTAGCTTGTGTCTTGACCAGGAGGATTAGTTGAGTGAAATTTTGCTCGCAGCAAATCAAGATCTCTATGACTTCCTTTGATGTAGCAAAAGGGTCCATCTTCTATACTAGTGTCCTGTAAATAGACAATGGACTTAACCTGAAAGCGTAGGGCGAACATATCAGCATGGAAACCGCGAGTATCTTTTGCGGGGAGGTTGTACTGATACCAAAGATTTTTGCTGTACATTGCTCGACCAGCATAGGAACTAATTAACCAACCAATAGCTGGATCGAGCTTATGACTGTTTAGCTCTGGCAACAAACGATTAACATGGTAGATTCTGGACACACCCGTATCGGTTGAAGTTTGGCGAACGCGATTGTGCCTGAGATATGCACCACCGGGCAAGTCAGTATTAGTCTCTTCTGTGGTTACGATTGCCTCTAGCTTCTGACGTAGCTCTTGACAGTAGTCTGGGTCATAATAATTTGGAATAACGACAAATCCGTCTTGATCGAGAACTCGAAGATATTCTTGTGCTTCGGATTCAGTTAATCGACGAGCTGCGCGAGAGTAATGTCTGAACTCAGACTGTGCAGAAACTCGTTCAAGACGTGTGTGAATTTCAGATGAATCTGGAGCAAGGCGTAAGGCAGATTGGTAGGCATTTGCAGCTTCCAACAAGCGACTCTGCCTTTCCAGGGAGACACCCAAGGTCATATAAGTCTCAAGTTGGTGATTAGCGATTGCAGGTTTGTTTGCTTGATCCACGATTTGGCTAATTTCTTGGAGAGCAGTCGACTCGCTATGTTCACCCACCGATTCTAAGATGTATCCCAGTTTTTGCAGTGTCAGAGAGTCATCAGGTTGTCGAGAAAGAAGGAGGCAACATAAGTCAATAGCTTCTGTGACAAGTCCTTTATCTGCTACTGAGGTCGCCAGAGTTCGCAATAAGTTGCCATCAGCTTCTCCATAATCCAACCCTTTTATGCAAGCCTGGAAAGCTTCCTTGGCTTTACCTTGACTCAATAGAGATTGTGACAATTGGAAGTAAAGGTCTTTGCTTTCAGGATTCAATTTAATACTGTCAATGCAATTTTGAATATTGAGAGAGCTTGTAGGTATCATTTACAGAACTTTACTGTTTGGTTTGCGCTCAGAAATTTGACGAAATCAACAAAAACGTTGAGTAGGGAACTGTAAAGCCCCTATTTAGATTGCTATTATGAGTAGTCTCACGCTGAGTTAGACTGTCTACTTGGATCCCAATACCTGTATTGCAGCGATTACACTACTATCCACCCTACCCTGCTGTAAATTGTCTTAATTCTACCGAAAAAAGCTCAGGCTATTCATCTTTTAGAAAATTTTTATGTCACCCCCTACTGCTCCATAGTCACGAATAATGATGTCCCCAAAATATCCCTTTTGTGGCTTGTCATAGCCCGACCTTGGGAACAGTGGGGAGCCATATCTTTTTTCGCTCATTGTCATCCTTGCGCCAGCCCATCCTGGATGAAAGCTAACCGCGCTTACCCCCACAAAATCTCTGCCTAGTGGGATATCACAAAAGCCGTCAAACTGAGCAATCGGTTGATTATCAATGCGTAAGTTAAAGTACCTATTCTTTGTGCTCCATTTTATATTGACTTTATATATTTTTCGATTATCAGGCCACTCATCGATAACAAGCCAGTCCGGTTTACTACTAACAGCAAAAGTCTTTGCAACGGTGTTACTGTATTTAGGTTTGGATTTCCATCCTCTATCATTCCAGGAACATCTAAAAGAGTTTTCCAAGATCCCAATGGTTATATCCAATGTGCTTTTACAAAGAGCGCTCTTCTTGTAAGACCCGAGTTGTATGACTGACTCTACATCAACATTATCAGCCATCATTGCTAATTCAATTTCACCTTCCATGATGGCTGAGATCTTTGCAGTTGCCCATCCATACCAACTTTCTGTCTCCAACCATCGGTTTTCCATAGGCCTAGTGATAAGCTCACAGGCATTATCCCTAGGATATCCATCTGGATTGGGAGAAACTGGTTCCCAATAGATCGGAAAGTTTTCGTAATCAATGACCTGACCGTCACTAAGCTGCCTATAACTTTTGAGTCTGATCAGCGTGCCTTCTAGGGTTGACAAAGAATACAGACCAACCTTCAAAAGCATCTGGTCAGAATATTGAGCAGTAAAGGGAAGGATAGCTTGATCTTTTGAGAAGTATAGGTGCAAAAGAGAGTCGTTGCATTGGATTATTTCATTGGATGGACGTATCAAAGTCAGAACACAGCTATTATCAAGAAAGTTGATTTTACTGAAGCGAAATATTGTCTGATCGCTCCATTCAGGATACCAATAGTGACAGTAAAAATCAGGATCAACCACGGGATTGCCCAAATGTGTTAAGAATAAGCTCGTACTGATATACTCATTGCCTCTTCTGTGTAAAACCCAACCCAGTTCATTGATGACGACATCTACGATTGGATTTAAATTATCATCGCATAACGTGATTCCATAGGCTTTTCCTATGACCACACTCAAAGTCAACTCAATCGAGTCGGACAAAGGATTTATCGGGTGCTTGACATATCTAAAACAGGAAATACCTGTCCCACTGCCATCGATTTCAAGATTTTTATCTTTGCCATAGAAAAACTTACACTTTCCTGTCGTATCGTGCCAATTAAACTGCTGATGAATGGTTTTCATAGCCTTCTCAAATCCTGAGCATTACCTATTGCATATATTTCTGCATTTCAATTAAGCTGAACAAGTTAGTTAATCAATACTATGCACTCTTCGACATGCAACAGGAATCGGGTATCTGTATCACATTCGACGACAACTACATTTATCAATGGCACAGCGCAAGACAGTTGTTTGGTAGCTATGGAGTGCGAGCAACGTTTTTTGTGAGCTGGTTTCATCAATTGACCGACCATCAGCGGTTTACTCTGCATGACTTGTGCCGATATGGCCACGAGGTAGGATATCACACGCTTAATCACCCGAGAGCAAGCGAATTTTTGGATCGCTTTTCCATTGCTGACTATATCACGCAGGAAGTGCTTCCCGGTCTTGCTTTGATGAAAGAACACGGATTTGAGCCGACAGCGTTTTGCTACCCCTACTCTGATCGAAATGAGCAACTTGATCAGGCACTTTTACATTACTTCAAAATCCTGCGCTGGGGATCGGGCGATCCATCTCTTTGGTTTCATTCACGCTGGAACAATCGAGTTGTCTGCGCTGGCAACCTAGATCTTGCAGTGAATCAAGCTCGATCAATCGATCAGATCAAACTTGAGCTTCATCAGGCTAAAGACCAAAACTCAATTGTCGTATACTATGCCCACCGAATTGGAGAGGGTGGTATTCGCTATTCGACATTAGAGGAGGTTTGTAAGGCAGCCAGTGACTTAGATCTAAAATTCTATACTCTCAGCGAGATTGCAGAGTCTATCAGCGGTTCTTCTTCTCAAGCAACTACATCACCTGGGATGACCGTTTTTTAGTTAAACAACCAAAAGGATCATTCCCGATCTCGAAAAAGAGTAAAGGAAAATCCTTGAGATGAAAAATTCTGATAGCCAGGATATAGAGTCTCAAGCTTGGCCTGCACATCTTCAGGGATAAACATCGGAGGTAGGGGTCTGAACTGACCTTGAGAGAAGGGGCTAAGTTTTAGAAAATGAAAATAGTCCTCGAGAAAGAAACGATTGATTCTTGACGAGTTATAAATTTCGTAGGTGATGGCAGCAGCCGTATCAAAGTCCACTGCACGACACAAGTATTCATACATTTGCGGGGGACGCATGAGTAGGTGCCCCCAAGGAGGAACTGGTGAGTTGTCATAGTAATTATAGTTTTCACCTGAGGCAGATTTCTTTTCAATAAAAAAGTGTCCATTGTAGCAAGACCAAATAGGAGCAGAAAAGGCGCAATAGTGCCCTCCTAGCTTGAGGGATTGAAAGATTTTTTCCGTTGCAGCTGGTATAGCGTGTAGGTGTTGTAGTGTTGCTACAGAAAAAACTAGATCGAAACTTGAAAACAAGTGATATGGTAGGTCTTCAATCTTTCCATTAAGAACCTCATACTCTCTTGGTAGCGAACCATCTTTGATTTCATCAAAAGTGATACTAACTGCTCCTCCAGGATATTCAAAGCCAGCATCAATATAATATTGGATGTATTCGATTGCCGTCCAACTTTTCACTTCAAGAGCTTCGAAAACGAACTCTCTGGGCAGACTACCGCCCACTTCTAGAATGCTCTTACCCGCAAAACCGACTTCCTGCTCAACTTGCAAAACATACCCAGTCTGATATGATTTAAGCGAATGTTTGTCCGCCAGCTTCTGAATATTTTCCAGTCTATTCATTGCTTCCTGCAAAAGTTCTATTGATCGATAATGAAGACAGATCTTCAGATTGCCCTAGTTGGTTGCGGGCGAATTGCAAAGCGCCACGCAGAGTTGCTAGGGAGCGGGGTAATCAAGCAGGCTGTTCTCGCCGCTGTGTGCGATACTGACCCAGATCGCGCTCAGAGCTACAGTCATCGCTTTCACGTCCGATCTTACACGGATATGGATGTGATGATGCAACGCGAATCCATCGATGTCGTAGCAATTCTGACCCCCAGCGGTCTCCATGCGGAACACGTTCTACGCCTTGCCCCCTATGGTAAACACTTGATTGTCGAAAAGCCAATGGCATTGACCCTAGAGGATGCCGATGCCATGATTGCTGCCTGTGATCGCTACGGCTGTAAACTCTTCGTTGTTAAGCAAAACCGCTTCAATATACCTGTTATCAAACTGCGTGAAGCCCTGGAAGCTCAACGCTTCGGCAAGCTAGTGATGGGAACTGTTCGTGTCCGCTGGTGCCGCCACCAAGATTATTATGACCAAGACGCTTGGCGGGGAACTTGGGCAATGGATGGTGGTGTCCTGACCAACCAAGCTAGTCACCACATTGATCTGCTTCAGTGGATGATGGGTGACGCAGAGTCAGTCATGGCCATGAGTCGCACGGCATTGGTGAATATTGAAACTGAAGACACCGCCGTTGCAATTTTGCGATTTCGTAACGGGGCGCTGGGCGCGATTGAAGCCACAACTGCCGCCCGTCCTCAAGATCTAGAAGGATCCCTCTCGATTCTAGGTGAAACCGGCGCGGTAGAAATTGGTGGCTTTGCGGTTAACCAAATGAAAACTTGGAATTTTGCCGATTCGTTGCCCGAAGATGATGAGGTGTTGGCTAGATATTCTGTTAATCCGCCTAATGTCTATGGCTATGGTCACCAAGCCTATTACGAACATGTCATCCATTCCATTCAGAACAACACTCAGCAACTAGTTGATGGATTGGAAGGACGACGTAGCTTGGAACTGATTAACGCAATCTACGAATCGATTGAAACTGGGCGCGAAGTGCAGTTGCGCTTTCGTCCCCGTCACAGTCGGCTTGGGCGAAACCCTTAAGAGCATACTTACGACCCTATGCCAGAAACTACGATTGCACCGACTGCTGTGATTCATCCCCTAGTTCAGCTTGGACAAGGGGTGATAATTGAAGATTTTTGCATCATTGGTGTTCCGTTCAGAGACTATGACGGTCAGCCAACCATAATTGGTGATTGCGCGATCATCCGCTCCCACACGGTAATTTATGCTGGCAATCACATTGGTGATGGTTTTCAGGCAGGTCACAAGGCGAACATCCGCGAACTGAATAATATTGGTAACGATGTCTCGATCGGGACGCTCAGTACGATCGAGCATCATCTCAAGATCGGTGATCGCGTTCGTATTCATAGCCAAGTGTTCTTGCCGGAATACACGATCCTTGAAGCAGACGTATGGATCGGTCCCCACGCTGTCCTCACTAATGCCAAGTTTCCACACCATCCTGATGCCAAGGCAGAGTTACGCGGGCCTTATCTAGAAGCAGCAGTACGAGTGGGTGCTAATGCTACCGTCTTACCAGGCGTTCGGATCGGTGCTCGATCGCTAATTGGTGCGGGTAGCGTTGTCACCAGCGACATTCCTCCAGGAATCATCGCAATTGGTAACCCAGCTCGGTATCTGCGCGACGTACACTATTAACATTCATAATCCTGAAGTTGATTTTCCCGTGCAGGTTCCTTTTAATGATCTCTATGCTCAGCATCAGTTGATCCAACCGGAAATTGATGCAGCGATCGCCGACGTGATTCGTGAGTCAGCGTTCGTACGTGGTCGTTTTGTTGATCAATTTGAACAGGACTTTGCTCAAGCTATTAATGCAGAGCATTGCATCTCTTGCGCTAATGGTACGGATGCACTCTATGTTGCAATTCGTGCTCTTGGCGTTGAGCCAGGCGATGAGGTGATTACCACAGCTCATAGCTGGATTTCAACAGCAGAAACTATTACCCAGGCGGGCGGGCGGGTTGTTTTTTGTGATACGGAACCTGACTCCTTTCTAATCGATGTAGCGCAAATTGAGGATAAAATTACTGAGCGTACCCGCGGCATCATTCCTGTGCATTTGTATGGGCAGCCTGCGGATATGGATGAGATTTTGATAATTGCTCGTAAGCATAACCTCTGGGTCATCGAAGATTGTGCTCAAGCTCATCTAGCTGAGTATAAAGGGCATCCCGTTGGTACGCTCGGTGACATTGGGACATTCTCGTTTTATCCAGGCAAAAATCTAGGCGCTATCGGTGACGCAGGAGCAATCGTCACCAACAATAAGCAACTAGCAGAATGGATGGCACTCTTTGCTCGTCATGGGGGTAAAGGCAATCATCAAATCGAAGGCATTAATAGCCGGATGGATGGGCTACAAGCTGCTGTTCTTAGCGTCAAGCTACCATACTTGCGCCAGTGGACAGCTCAGCGTCAAGCGATCGCCTCTGAATACGATGAGCAGCTTTCATTGATTAAAGGAATTCGCACGCCCAAGATCAAAGAAGACCGTACTCATGTATATCATCTGTATGTAATTCAATGTGACCAGCGAGACCCGCTCAGGAGATCGCTACAGGAGTCAGGGATTCAGACTGTGATCAACTATCCTTTTGCTCTTCCTAATTGTGATGCTTATCAATATCTTCAAAACTCCAAAACCGATATCTTTCCTAATGCAACAAGTAATCAAGATAAGATTTTGTCGCTACCAATTTTTCCAGGACTAGAACGTAGTCAAATAAACTATGTTGTGGAATCTATAAAACGTTTCTTGGATTAGTATAAGCAAGCTAAGGCTCTATGAAATTCTTGCAAGTTCATACATTTTACGATCTGTATTTACAGAACCTCTACAACCGCCATGATTATCTGGTAAATGCGAGTTTTGCGGACCAAATCCAGCAACTAATCAAAGATGGATTTGGAGGTGGACATATTTTCTCGCCTTATCTCAAACAGATGGGCTACGAAACACAGCTAGTTATTGCCAATAACCATGTCAAGCAATTTAGATGGTTGACTGAAAACAGTATCCAACTGCAAGATTCACAACAATGGTTCTTTGAAATTGTCCGTCACCAAATCGAGCATTTCAAACCTGATATCCTATACTTAACCGATCCGATATCATTTGACCGTCAATTTATTGATTGCTTGTCCTGGAAGCCTGATCTAGTAATCGGCTGGCGGGCTGCACCCGTGACTAACACGACCGACTGGTCTTGCTTTGATATTTTGCTTTCGAGTGCCAGTGTCAGCCTTGAAATTGCAAAAGAGCTGGGTGCAAAGAGTTGTGAGTACTTTCACCCTGGTTTTCCCCAGTTTATTGCCAGTGATGTCCAGAGCCAAGGTATTGAATGGGATATCGTTTTTTCGGGTCAATGGTCTGGACTACATAATCGTCGTAATACCTACTTAAATGCAGTTTCGCAATCACTATTTCTGAATGATAAGCACTGGTCAATCGGATACTTTTTGTCCGCAGACCCTAGTGGCTTACCTGTCAGTATTGCCAGACATAATCGAGGGTCACGCTGGGGTATTGAAATGTACCAATCTCTCCGAAGCGGAAGGATCTGCCTGAACGCTGCAATCGATATGGCGAACTCAGAAGCTCCCAACATGCGATTGTTTGAGGCAACTGGGGTAGGCGCATTTTTGCTCAACGAAGCTCAATCGAAACTCAATAACTTCTTCGAGATTGGCACTGAAATTGAAACCTTTTCCAGTGAGTTGGAACTAATTGAAAAAATCAATTACTACCTAGACCATCCAACAGAGCGAAATGAGATTGCACAACGGGCGCAGGCAAGATGCTTAAGGGATTACTCCATGGAGCGAAGAGCAGCTGCTTTGCACGAAGTTATTCAATCTCGCATGCCCCATCCGTATGTCACTACAGCCCAAGTTATGAGTCAACTACAGCAGTCTTTAACCCCCAACGTTCAAAAACTACATGAACAAATCATTCATGACCCTCGTGCTAGTCGTACTTATCATGAACTGAGCCGGGTCCTAAATGAGTCTGGAAATCATGAGGCAGGACAACGCTCGCAACAGCGCGGTTGGCAAATGCAGTGGGGCGATCGCGACTACGTGTCACCAGGGCTATCACTCGTTAACGCTGATCCTCATTTCCCGAACCTGACCCTGGGAGATCGCACCCCGATCGCCTGGCCCTACCTGCGTAAGGAAATCCCCCACAACTGGTATGTCGATCGCCGCAGCCCCACCGTCGGCTTCCTGAGCCGTGACGAAGCCCATCTGCTCTACAACCTCGCCCTCGCTTTCCAAGGCAAACCCGCGTTGGAAATTGGCTGCTGGATGGGCTGGTCGGCTTGTCACTTGGCGCTGGCGGGGGTGCAGTTGGATGTGGTCGATCCACTGCTGAATGATCCCGGCGTTTACCAAACGGTGTCTGATTCGCTGACTTCAGCGGGGGTGCGCGATCGGGTGAATCTCGTTCCTGGCTACAGCCCCCAAGCCGTCCAGGAACTTGCCGCCCAACGCCAACAGCCTTGGTCGCTGATTTTCATTGATGGCAACCACGAGCGTCCCGGCCCCCTCGAAGATGCGATGGTTTGCGCCCAGTTGGCGGCTCCAGACGCGGCGATCGTCTTCCATGACTTAGCCTCGCCTGATGTAGCCGAAGGGCTGGACTACCTGCGCCAACAGGGTTGGAACACGATGGTGTACCAAACCATGCAAATCATGGGCGTGGCCTGGCGCGGGCAAGTGCAGCCGGTGCGCCACCGGCCCGACCCGAGCGTGCGGTGGGAGTTACCCGCCCATCTGCAAAGCTTTATGGTCAGCGGCGTTTCCGATGGGGCGATCGCCGATGGTGGCTTAACCGAGTTTCAGCAGTGGTTGCCGGTGGTGCAGCCCTACACCTTCCTGAGTGAGGCGCGGCTGCTGTCGCTCTATCGCTTGACCAAGGACATTTGCTTGGCGGATTTGCCCGGGAATATTGTTGAGTGCGGCACCTGCAAAGGGGGAGCCGCCGCCCTGATTGCCGCCACGATCGCCCGCTACAGTCGCCGACCTCGT
>Ga0209278_1001975_pt1 | contig 11861 bp, 9 predicted proteins | sample JI81BgreenDNA_FD_187504 | JGI IMG/M metagenome (GOLD analysis project Ga0209278, IMG submission 187504) | Wastewater effluent complex algal communities from Wisconsin, to seasonally profile nutrient transformation and Carbon sequestration -... | ecosystem: Engineered > WWTP > Effluent > Algae... | reverse complement strand
TGCGTTGGTGGAGAGGATGGGGATCGAACCCACGACCTCGTCATTGCGAACGACGCGCTCTCCCAGCTGAGCTACCCCCCCGCGCAGGAGCGGAAGTATAGGCCGGGGCGGGCGGCCTTGCCAAGCCGAGGTGGCGCCGCGCCGCAGCCTCAGCCCATGCCGCCCAGCACCTCGCGCATTGGCGACTCCAGGACCTCGCGCCGCCAGCCTTCGAGGGCGACGGGCCATCGGCCATCGCCGAGGAAGGCTTCGAGGTGCTTGCGGGCGCACAGGAGGCCGTCCGGGAAGTCCAGCGCCGCCGCCTGTTCGGCCACCACCGCCTGCAGGGCCTTCAGGCGGGCGCGGTCCGCGCGTTCGTTGTCGGTGGCGAGCGGCATGCCGGCTTCGTCCTCGTCCATCGGCGCGGCCAGAAGTTCGGCGATCTGCTCCTGCAGGCGCTTGGCCGAGCGGGCGCTCTCGAGCACGGCCGCCAGCGCCTGAGGTGTGGACGGCGGCCGCCGTGCGAGCGTGAGGGCGACCTCGTTGTCGAGCAGCCAGCGCTTCGGCAGGTCTTTCTCGCGGGCCACGCGGTCGCGCCAGCGCAGCAGGCGGCGCAGACGGGCCTGCGACAGCCGGTCGAACTGCGCGGCCGGGCGCATGCCGAGGTGGGGTTGCGGGTCGTCGCGGTCCTCGCGGGCGTTCGCGAGCATCCGCGCCATGTCGGCCAGCGCGCGCTCCCGATGGCCGCGAACCTCCAGCTTCTCGTCGAGTTCGGCGACCGCCGCATGGAGGTGGCGGACGTCGTCGGCGGCGTATTCGAGCTGCTGCGCGCTCAAGGGGCGGCGCAGCCAGTCGGAGCGGGTCTCGGCCTTCGGCAACTCGACGCCAAGCAGCGTCTTCACCAACGACTGGTAGCCGACGCCCGGCCCGAGGCCGGCGAAGGCCGCGGCGATCTGCGTGTCGTACAGGGTCTTGGGCAGCACTCCCAGCGCGTGCCGGAAGGCAACGAGGTCCTCGCTGGCGCTGTGCATCAGGGCGTTGGCGGCCTCGACGAAGGCCGCCAGTGGCGCGCGCATGCCCGGGTCGAGCGGATCCACGAGGGCGATGCGACCGCCCGCATCCGCCACCTGCACGAGGGCCAGCTGCGGGAAGTAGGTCCGTTCCCGCATGAATTCGGTGTCGAGCGCCACGGGCGCACCCGTCGAAAGCGGGGCGAGCGCTGCGGCTGCAGCGTCGGGGCGGTCGACCACGTTGGCACTCATGCCTGTCCTTGCAGGGGAGGGGACCATAGCCTAACGTCTCCGCCGCGCGCGCCGCGCTGTCCACGACGTTGTTCCCCGCGTGCCTCTCCGATCGTCCGCGCCTGCCATCGCACTCGCCCTGGCCCTGCTGCTCTGTGCTTGTCGGCAGGACGACGCCGAGCCGTCCGAGCCGTCCGAGCAGGCTGGGACGGTCGTGACGGCGCCGGCGTCGGCCATTCCAGCCACGTCCGAGGTGCCAGAGCGACAGCCATTGAGGGCGCGCGATGCGTGGAAGCCGACGCCCTTGCTCGTGCCGGCGGAAGCCCGTGACGCCCTGCTGGTGCAAGCCACGGAAGCCGAACGCCAAGGCTTGTGGTACGGCAGCGAGCCGCTTGGCGCGCTCGACCTCTACGCGGCGCTCGCCGATGCGGAGCCACCCATGCCGGAGGCGCGCATCGGACGCGACCGCATCATCGGGCGGTTGCGGGAGCGCTTTGAGGCCGAGCGCGTCGAGGGGAACCTCGAACGGGCCGAGGAGATCGATGCCGTGCTGGACGTCGTGGCGCCCGCCGAGGCGGCGGTGCGTGATGAGGCCTTGGCCGCGACCCGAAGGGCGGTCTCGGCCACCGCTTCGGGAGAATCCCGGCGCGAGGCCGGGCAATGGCTCGCGCCTCGTGGTGGCAGTGCCGTCGCGGCCTACCGCGAGGCCTTGGCCGCCGTGCCCGGGTTCGTCCCGGCGTCGACGGGTCTCCAGGCCATCGAAAAGGCCCTGCTCGATCGGGCCGCCTCGGCGGTCTCGCGGGGCGAATTCGAGGCAGCGGAAGCCGATTTGCGCCGGGCCGCCCGCGTGGGGGTGGACCCCGACGCCGTTCAGGACGGGCGCGCCGCCCTGGCCCAGGCGCGGGCCGAGGCCGCCGCCGCCGCGGTGGCGGAAGCGAACGAGGCGATCGATCGCCTCGACCTGCCGCGTGCGGCGACGCGACTGGCCGATGCCCAGCGGATTGATCCACAGGCGCCCGGCCTCGACGCGCTGGCGGAGCGCTTGGCGCTGGCCCGGCGCTATGGCCACTTCCGACCCGGCCAACGTTTCGCCGACGCCCTCGGCAATGGGGTCGACGGCCCGGTGATGGTCGTGGCGCCGCACGGCGAATTCACCATGGGCGCGGGTGAAGAGGAATCCGGGGCCCGCGACAATGAACGCCCTGCGCATGCCGTGCGCTTCGAGCGCGGCTTCGCCCTCGCCGTCCGCGAAACGAGCGTGGCCGAGTTCGCCCGCTTCGTTGCCGCTACGGGCTACCGCACCGTGGCCGAACGGCGAGGACGTTCCACGGTCTACGACGAGCGTGGTGGCGCGATGGTGGAACTGCGCGGCGCGCATTGGCGCCGTGGCTACCAGGGACGCACGCCGGCGGCACCGGGGGAGCCGGTGATCCACATCGCGTTCGAGGACGCCGTGGCGTATGCCGAATGGCTGTCCGTGCGCACCGGGTTGCGCTACCGGCTGCCGTCGGAAGCGGAGTTCGAGTACGCGCTGCGAGCTGGGCGGGGTACCGCCTGGCCGTGGGGCGACCGCCCTCCGGCGCGTGCTGCGGCGAACCTTACCGGCGAGGGCGACCAGTCACCGCAGGGGCGTCGCTGGGGCCGCGCCATCCGTGGCTGGGCGGACGGGCACTGGGGGCCGGCGCCGGTGGGTACCTATGCGCCCGAGGGCTTTGGCACCCACGACCTCATCGGCAACGTCTCGGAATGGGTCGAGGACTGCTGGCACGACAGCTACCGCCGCGCGCCAGGCGATGGCCGCGCCTGGGTGAATCCGGGCTGCGAGGAGCGCGTGGTGCGAGGTGGCAGTTGGGCCAGCACGCTGGAGCAGAGCCGTTCGGCGTTCCGCCTGCAAGTGCCCGCCGCCCTCACGTCAGCGCGCATCGGCTTTCGCGTCGCGCGGGATCTCTAAGGCCCGGCGTGGCCGGGCCCCGCCTCAGCTGCGGACTTTCTTCGCCGGGGCCTTGGCGGCCGGCTTCGCGCGCGGCGCCTTCTTCTTCGCCGGGGCGCTGCCGAGCGTGCCGCCCTTCAGCACGCCCTGCTGGAAGTTCTTCCAGAGCTCGAGGTTGCGCTCGGCGATCTGGTTGAGCATGGCGAACGGCGAGTTGCTGATCAGTCCACCCAGCTGCTTGCGCAGCGTGTGCTGCTGCTCGAGGAAGAGCTGCAGGCTGCGCTCGATGTAGCGGCTCATGAAGCCGTGCAGCGGATCGCCGTAGAAGCGGATCATCAGCTGCAGCGAGGCGGTCGACAGCATCGGCTGCCCCTCCTCCTCGCGCTCCGCGATGATCTGCAGCAGCACCAGGCGGGTGATGTCCTGGTCGCTTCGGGCATCGCGGACCTCGAACTCCTCGCCGTCGAGCACGAGCTGGCGCACGTCGTCCAGGGTCACGTAGCTGGAGATGCGCGTGTCGTAGAGGCGGCGGTTCGGGTACTTCTTCAGCAGGCGCGGAGAATCCATGGGGCATCGCTGTCAGGTTCCGAGGCGCCCAGAGTCGATGCCGCGCCGCACAACGGCAAGTGAAGACTTGTCAAGCCCCGCGCCAGCGGGCGGATCTGTGCGCCGGGTCTCGGCGGTCGGAGGGGGCGGGGGCCGTGTTCAAGCGGCGGCCGGCCGCTCTCGCGGGATCCGGGACGGCTCAAAGGCAAGGGCGGCGGCGGCCACCGTGGCCTCGGCCCCCTGCCATGCCGGCCAGGCGTCGATCGACTGGCCGAGCGAGAGCCAGCAGCGGCGCAGCACGGTCTCCGGCGGCAGGTGGTCGACGGCTTCGGCGCCTTCCGACTTGGACAACTTGCGTCCCTCGCCATCGCGCCACAGCGGCAGGTGCAGGTAGGACGGCGTCGGCAGGCCGAGCGCCTGCTGCAGCGCGATCTGCCGCGGGGTCGAATCGAGCAGGTCGGCGCCCCGGACCACATGGGTGATGCCCTGGGCGGCATCGTCGACGACCACCGCCAACTGGTAGGCCCACAGCCCGTCGGCGCGGCGTAGCACGACGTCGCCGACCTCGCGGCGCAGGTGCTGCTCGAAGCGCCCGTGCACGGGGTCGTCGAAGCCGACGACGGCGTCTGCCACGCGCAGGCGGAAGCTCCGCGTCCGCAGCGCATCGTCCGGCACCGCCACGCAGGCCCGGTGGATGCCGTCGGTGGCGGCGAGGTCGGTGCGGCTGCAGCGGCAGGGAAACGCGAGGTCCTGCTCCAGCAGCGAATCGAGGGCGCGCCGGTAGAGCGCATGGCGCCGGCTCTGGAAGACGATCTCGCCATCCGCGTTCAGGCCGAGGCGGGCCAGCGTGGCGAGCTGGGCGGCGGCAGCGCCCGGTCGCTCTCGCGGCGGGTCCAGGTCTTCGATCCGCACGAGCCAGCGCCCGCCGTGGTGACGCGCATGCAGCCAGCTGCCAAAGGCCGCCAGCACGGAGCCCCAGTGCAACGCACCGGTCGGCGACGGTGCGAAACGTCCGACGTAGGGCGCCGTCGTCGAGGCGGGTGAAGGTGGCGTCACGATATGGCCGGAAAACGGGAGAGGAGCGCGGTGCTTCGCTTGAACTTTACCTGCCTTCACCACACTAAGGGCCTGAGCCTCAACCTTCCGGTGTTCCCGCCATGAAGCGCATCGCCCTTTTCCTCGCGACCAACCTCGCCGTCCTGCTGGTGTTCTCCGTGGTGTGGGGAATCCTCAGCACCTTCTTCGGCTTGTCGACCTTCGCCGAGAACAACAACGTCAACTACACCGGCATGCTGGTGTTCTGCGCCATCTTCGGCTTCGGCGGCGCCTTCGTCTCGCTGCTGATGTCGAAGTGGATGGCGAAGCGCGCCACAGGCATGCGCGTCATCGACCAGCCGCGCAACGAGGACGAGCTTTGGGTGTATGCCACGGTGAAGCGCCAGGCCGAAAAGGCCGGCATCGGCATGCCCGAGGTCGGCATCTACAACTCGCCGGAGATCAACGCCTTCGCCACCGGTGCCTCGCGCAACAACAGCCTCGTGGCCGTCTCGACGGGCCTGCTGCGCGCGATGAGCCGTGACGAGGCGGAAGCCGTGCTGGCGCACGAAGTTAGCCACGTCGCCAACGGCGACATGGTGACGCTCACCCTGATCCAGGGCGTGGTGAACACCTTCGTGATGTTCCTCGCCCGCATCATCGGGAATGTGATCGATCGCGTCGTCTTCAAGAACGAGGACGGCCCGGGCATGGGCTACTACCTCACGGTGATCGTGCTCGAGATCGTCTTCGGCATCCTTGCCTCGACCATCGTCATGGCCTTCTCGCGCTGGCGCGAGTTCCGCGCCGACGCCGGCGGTGCGGATCTCGCCGGCCGCGAGAAGATGATCGCGGCGCTGGAGCGCCTCGCGCACAGCTACGGCCAGAGCACCTTGCCTTCGGAAGTGCGCGCGTTCGGCATTTCGGGTGGCGTGGCGGGCGGCTTCCGCAAGCTGTTCATGAGCCACCCGCCGCTGGCCGAGCGCATCCAGGCGCTGCGCGAGTACACCCCGCGCCGCCTCCCGACGGTGGCCTGATCAGGCCACCACGAGGCGGCCGCGCCCTTCACGCTTCGCCTGCATGAGCGCGTCGTCGGCGCGCTGCAGCAGGCTGGCGTAGGTGTCGCCGTCCCGTAGGCTCGTGAGCCCGATGCTCGCCGCCAGCGGCAACGTGGGACTGCTGGCCAACTCAAGGCGGGTCAGCAGCATGCGGGCGCGTGCCTCGGCGACTTCGGCGGACGCAGCGGGAAGGAAGGCGGCGAACTCGTCGCCCCCCAGTCGTCCAAGCACGTCCTCCGCCCGGAGCTGCTCGCGGCAAAGCGCCGCGAAGCGCCGCAGGGCTTCGTCGCCCGCGCCATGCCCGTGGCGGTCATTGATGGCCTTGAGATGGTCGAGATCGAGCATGAGCATGCTCAAGGGCTGGCCGTGACGCTGCGCCTCGCCGATGGCCCGTGTGGCCACGGCGGCGAAATGCGCCCGGCTGGCCGCCGAGGTCAACGGGTCGGTGCTCAGCAGGGCCTTCAGGCGGAGGTTGTCGTCGCGGAGTCCGAGAAACGACAGGGCGGAGTAGGCCGTCAGCGACAGGGCGATCAGCGCGAACTGCAGCTTCAGCGCGTGCTGGCCCAGGCCGAGGCTGGGCACCAGCACGGCAATGGCGGTGGCCGCGCAGGCCAGTGCGCCGAGGGCCTGCCGTGGCGTCTGGGTGTGGCAGATCCACTGCTGCACGACGAGCGCGAAGAAGACGCTGAAAACGATGGCGTCGTCCTCGGGCCAGACGGCGGCGGCGCCAAGCGTGCCGGCGATGAGCCCGAGCAGAATCGTGAGCTTCGGCCAGAGCGGCGGCGGTTGGCTGGCGGCAGCCTCCGGCGCGACGCGATGGCGCACCAGCTCCATCAGGAATGGCCCGAGGGCCAGTAGGCCGGTGTAGTCGCCGATCAGCCAAGGCACCACCGACCAGCGCAGATCGATGCTTTCGGCCATGCCGGCGCCGACCAGCGCGGCGCTGCCGCCCAGCGCCGACAAGGCGCAGGCGACGACGCCACCCGCCAGCAGGACGAACAGCGTGGTCGGGCCGAAGCGTCCGAGCGGGTCGCGCTTCGCCACCCGCTGCAGGGCCACGGCCAGCAGGGCCATCGGCAGCGTGTGGGCGAGGGCGAAGCCGAGGCCCCCAATCATGACGCTGGCGGCCGTCCACTCCAGTTCGAGCCGCTCCAAGGTGTAGGCGTGGCCGAGCAGGGCGGCCAACACGACCGGCGGCAGGCCGCGCAGGCCGAACAGCACCAGGGCGGCGAAGGTGACCGCGGTCGGCGGGAACCACAGGCTCGCGAACGGCGCGTACTCCAGCAGGCGGGCCGCTGCGAAGGCGAGCAACCAGAGCGGGACCGTCGCCCACAGCCAAGCCCGCCGCCCGTGGCGGATCGGAAGCGGGCGGTGGGGTGCGGCATCCATCGTGAGGGGGCTCGGCAGACGGAAAACGCCCGAGTCTAGGGGGCGGGCGGCGCGGTTTGCGTGCGTTGTCGCCCAAGCCGGGGGCTCCATTCGTAAACTCATGAAAACTGGGGAGACAGGATGCACATCGATACCGCCCGCTACGTCCGTGACCTGCCCGGCGAGGTGGATGTCCGGGCCGGCGCCCGCGAGGTCCGCGGCGCGGCCTGGTCGGCGACGGTGCCCACGCCCGTCGCGGCCCCGCGCCTGTTGGCACTCTCGCTGGCCATCGCCGACGAGCTCGGGCTGGACGCGAAGACCGCGAGCTCGGCGTCGTTCCTTGAGCTCGTGGCCGGCAATGCCGTGCCCTCAGGTGCGAGGACGGTGGCCACCAACTACGGCGGGCATCAGTTTGGCCATTGGGCGGGCCAGCTCGGTGATGGACGGGCACTCTTGCTGGGCGAAGCGGCCGGGCGCGATGGCCGACGTTGGGAACTGCAGCTCAAGGGCGCCGGCCCGACGCCGTTCTCGCGCCGGGCCGATGGCCGCGCGGTGCTGCGTTCCAGCCTGCGCGAATACGTCGCCTCCGAGGCCATGCACGCGCTGGGCGTGCCGACCACCCGCGTGCTCAGCCTGGTGGCGACCGGCGAAGCGGTGGTGCGTGACATCCTCTATGCCGGCGACCCGAAGCCGGAGCCCGGCGCCATCGTCTGCCGCGTGGCTCCGAGCTTCCTGCGCTTCGGCCACTACGAACTGCCGGCCTCGCGCGGCGAGCGCGACCTGCTCGGGCGTTTCGTCGACCACACCATCCTCGCGCATTTCCCGCAGTGCTCAGGCCCGAATGCGCACGCGGACTGGTTCGCGGAGGTGGCGCGCCGCACCGGCGTGCTGATGGCCCACTGGATGCGCGTGGGCTTCGTGCATGGCGTGATGAACACCGACAACCTCAGCGTGCTCGGTCTCACCATCGACTACGGGCCGTTCGGCTTCCTCGACGACGCCGACCCGCACTGGACGCCGAACACCACCGACCTGCCGGGACGTCGGTATCGGTACGCCGCGCAGCCGCAGGTGGCGCATTGGAACCTGTCGGCCCTCGCTTCCGCGCTGGCGCCGCTGTTCCCCGACCCCGGGCCGCTGACGGCCGGCATGAACGCCTACGTCGAAGCCTTCCAGTCGGCGCAGGCGCGGATGTGGGCCGACAAGCTCGGCCTCGCCGACTGGCGCGACGAGGATGCGGCCCTGGTGTCTGGCCTGTTCGGCGCACTGCAGGCGGCGGAGGTCGACTTCACCCTCTTCTTCCGCACGCTCGCGGCCCTCGAGGCCAACGCCGTGGTTGATCCGGTGGCCGCACTCGAACCCGCGCTCTACGACCGGGCGAAGGCCGAGCGCGAATCCGCAGGGCTGGGCGACTGGCTGGCCCGCTATGCCGCGCGCCTCGCAACGGACCCGCAATCGGCTGGCGCGCGTCGCGCCCGGATGGACGCCGCGAATCCCTGGGTCGTGCCGCGCAACTGGCTGCTGCAGCAGGCCATCGACGCGGCCGAGCAGGGCGATACCGCCGAACTGCAGGCCCTGCTGGATGTGCTGCAGCGGCCCTACGAGGCTCAGCCCGGCGCCGAGCGCTTCGCGGCCCGCCGCCCGGCGTGGGCCAGGGACCGTCCCGGCTGCTCCGCCCTGAGTTGCAGTTCCTGAACCAGCGCCCCTGAGGCCCGCCGCCGTCCGCCGTGCTCACGCCGGTTCATCCGCGTCGTCCTAAACTGCACAGGTGTCCCGGAATCCGCCACCCATGCGCTTCGCCCCGATCACCTGGCTCCGCACCGCCGCCGCCGGCCTGCTCGTCGCCCTCAACACCGTCCTGCATGCGGCGCCGATCGTCGCCCTGGCCGTCGCCAAGGGCCTGTTGCCGTTCAAGCGTGCACGCGCCGCGATGTCGCGCTGGATGCCGGCCTTCGGCGAAAGCTGGATTGCCGTCAATGGCTGGGCCATCGCCACCTTCACGCCGACGCGCTGGGTCATCACCGGCGATGCCGCCTTCAGCCGCGCGCGTCGCTACCTCGTGCTCAGCAACCACCAGAGCTGGGTCGACATCCCGGTGCTGCAGAAAGTGCTGAACCGCCGCATTCCCTTCCAGCGCTTCTTCCTGAAGGACTCGCTGAAGTGGGTGCCGGTGCTCGGCCTCGCATGGTGGGCGCTGGATTTCCCCTTCATGAAGCGCGCCAGCAAGTCGCAGATCCAGAAGAACCCCGACCTCGCGCGTCGCGACCTCGAAACCGCCCGCGCGGCCTGCGCCAAGTTCCGCGACATCCCGGTCTCGGTGATGAACTTCGTCGAGGGCACCCGTGCCAATGCGAAGAAGCTGGCACAGAGCAGCTACCGGCACCTGTTGAAGCCGAAATCCGGCGGCGTGGCGCAGGTGCTGAACTCGATGGGCGAACTGCTCGACGGCATCGTCGACGTCACCATCGTCTACCCGCAAGGGCGTCCCAGCATCGTCGACCTGTTCGCCGGCAAGGTGCGCGAGATCCGCGTCGACCTGCGCCTGCGCCCGGTGCCGCAGGAACTGGTCGGCGGCGACTACGAGAACGATCGCGACTATCGCGTGCGCTTCCAGCAGTGGCTCAACGGCCTGTGGGAAGAGAAGGACGCGCGCATCGACGCGCTGCTCGCCCAGCCGGCCTGAGCCGCCCGCATCGGCGTCTCGCGCCTTCCGGTAGGCTCGGGCACTCCCGATCCCGCCGCGGAGCGCCGATGTCCCCGAACCGTCTGCCCGTGTTGTCGCCATTGGCTGTTGGCCTCGCGACGGCCCTTCTTCTGGGCGCCTGCACGGCGCGCGAGTCCGCCGCCCCGCCGGTCGCCGATCCGCTGCCTGAGGCCTCGGCACCGGCCATCCGCGCCCACGTCGAATTCCTCGCTGACGACCTGCTGGAAGGCCGGCTCTCCGGCACCCGCGGCTACGACATCGCGGCCGGCTACGTGGCCAGCGAGTTCGCACAGATCGGCCTGCGCCCCGGTGCCGCCGAGGGGTCGTGGATGCAGCCGGTCGCGCTGGTGGAATCGCTGTCGCTGCTGCCGGCCTCGCGGCTGGTGCTGCGCCCCGCGTCCGGCCCCGCCGTCACGATGGCGCCGGGCAAGGACTTCCTGCCGGTGGCCAGCCTGGACCAGGCCAAGGTGCTGGCCGAGGCTCCGTTGGTGTTCGCCGGCTTCGGCGTGTCTGCCCCGGACCACGGGCATGACGACCTCGCCGGCATCGACGTGAAGGGCAAGGTGGTCGTGGTGTTCAGCGGTGCGCCCTCGAAGTTCCCGCCGGAAGTGCGCGCGCATTACTCGGCCGGGCTCACCAAGACACAGGCGCTGGTCGACCGCGGTGCCGTCGGCATCCTGCAGATCCAGACCCGCGAGGACCAGCAGCGCACGCCCTGGGAGCGCCTCGTGCAGCAGAGCTGGCGCTCGCGGATGGCGTGGGCGAACGACGAAGGCGTGCCGAATGGCGCGTGGCCGCAGTTGGCCATTCGCGCGTCGATCAGTCCGTACAGCGCCGCCGCGCTCTTCGCTGGCGCGCCCAAGTCGCTCGACGACGCCTATGCGGCGGCGGAAGCCGGCACCCCGCAGGCCTTCGAACTGCCGCTCACCGTCGAGCAGGAGCGTCACTCGATGATCCGCCAGCGGCAGAGCGCGAACGTCGTCGGCCTGCTCGAAGGCACGGACCCGGCCCTGACGGACGAATACGTCGTGATCTCGGCGCACCTCGACCACGTGGGCAAGGGCGCGCCGATTGGTGGCGATGCGATCTACAACGGCGCCTTCGACAACGCCTCGGGCATCGCGGTGATGCTCGAGGCCGCGCGGCTGCTCGCGTCCGCGCCGGTGAAGCCGCGGCGCAGCGTGATCTTCCTCGCCGTCACGGCGGAGGAGTCGGGCCTGCAGGGGGCGGACTACTTCGTGCAGCACCCGACCGTGCCGCGCGAGGCCATCGTCGCCAACATCAACATCGACATGCCGGTGGCGCTGGCGCCGCTGGCCGACATCACGGCCTTCGGTGCGGAGAACTCGACGCTGGGCGCGGTGGTGGAGCGCGCGGCCGCCGCGGAAGGCTTGGCGGTGACGCCCGACTCGAAGCCGGAGGAAGTGATCTTCGTGCGCAGCGACCAGTACGCCTTCGTGCGCGCCGGCATCCCCGCGCTGTACATCGACGAGGGCATGCGCTCGACCGACCCGACGCAGGACCAGGCGGCGCGCGTCGAGGCCTTCCGCAAGGAGCGTTACCACCAGCCGGGCGACGACCTCTCGCAGGCCATCGACTGGCCCTCGCTGGCCATGCTGGCGCGCCTCAACGCGCGGGTGATCACCGAGGTCGCCAACGATGATGAGAGGCCCTCCTGGCACCCGGGCAACTTCTTCGGCGAGACCTTCGCGAAGCCGGCGGAGCCACCGCCGGCAACCACGCCCTGACGGCGGGGTACAAAAAAGGCCCGGCATCGCCGGGCTTTTTTCGTCGAGCCTGAACCGACGGGCTCAGTTCGCCGGTGCGGACTCCCAGCGGTCCAGCCACTGGTCCAGTTCGCGGTAGAAGGTGCGGCTGTTCTCGCCCTTCAGGATCCAGTGGTTCTCGTCCGGGAACACCAGCAGGCGGCTCTCGATGCCGCGGCGCTGCAGCAGCGACCAGTACTCCAGCGTGTTGTTGAGCGGCACGCGGAAGTCCTG
>Ga0209278_1001974_pt1 | contig 11864 bp, 6 predicted proteins | sample JI81BgreenDNA_FD_187504 | JGI IMG/M metagenome (GOLD analysis project Ga0209278, IMG submission 187504) | Wastewater effluent complex algal communities from Wisconsin, to seasonally profile nutrient transformation and Carbon sequestration -... | ecosystem: Engineered > WWTP > Effluent > Algae... | reverse complement strand
CACGGGCGCCGTGGCCCTGCTCGCGCTGTACGCGCTGATGAGCTTCCAGCGGCTCGAGATCTTCAAGATGCTGCTGGCGAGCTTCTTCCCGCTGCTCATCCTGATCCTGGCCGTGCTGGGCTCCATCGTCATGGGCCTGGCCACGCCCACCGAGGCGGCGGCCGTGGGTGCCCTGGGCGGCTTCCTGCTGGCCGTGGCCTACCGGCAGTTCAACTTCACCATGCTCAAGGAGAGCGTGTTCCTCACGGCCAAGACCAGCGCCATGGTGTGCTGGCTGTTCGTGGGCAGCGCCATCTTCTCGGCGGCATTTGCGCTGCTGGGCGGGCAGGAGCTGGTCGAGAACTGGGTGATGTCGCTCAACCTGAGCAAGACCGAGTTCCTGGTGCTCAGCCAGGTGATCATCTTCATCCTCGGCTGGCCGCTGGAGTGGACGGAGATCATCGTGATCTTCATGCCCATCTTCATCCCGCTGCTCGACAACTTCGGTGTCGACCCGCTGTTCTTCGGCCTGCTGGTGGCGCTGAACCTGCAGACGGCCTTCCTGAGCCCGCCCGTGGCGATGGCGGCCTTCTACCTGAAGGGCGTGAGCCCGCCGCACGTGACGCTGAACCAGATCTTCGCCGGCATGCTGCCCTTCATGGGCATCCAGGTCATCGCGATCATCCTGCTCTACCAGTTCCCGGCGATCGGCCTGTGGCTGCCCGAGGTGCTCTACAAGTAGGGCGCCCATGAAAACGGCCCGCTCGTCACAGACGGGCGGGCCGGCAAGACGGCGGCCTCGAGGGCCGCCGCCGGGGGTGACCAGGGGATCAGCTGCCCAGCGTGCGCGCCAGCGCAAACACCGAGTTGGGCGCCGAGGTGCGCACCGGCTTGACCACCGGCTGCGGCGCAAACGCGCGGCGCGCCGGGCGCGGCTCGATGCTGACGCCGGCTTCCTTCTGCTCCTGCACCAGGCTGGCCAGGCTGATGGTGGCCATGTGCTCGAGCATGGTGGCGTTCAGGCGCAGCCACAGCGCGCGGCTCATGCCCAGGCTGCGCTCGTCGTCGGCGCCCTCCTCGAAGGGCTCGTCAACGGCGCTCACGATGTCGGCGACACTGATGCGCTCGGCCGGGCGGCCCAGCGTGTAGCCGCCGCCGGGGCCGCGGGTGCTCTCGACCAGGCCGTCCTTGCGCAGACGGCTGAACAGCTGCTCGAGGTAGGACAGCGAGATCTGCTGGCGCTGGCTGATCGTGGCCAGGGCGACGGGGCCGGCCGGCTCGCGCAGGGCGAGGTCGATCAGCGCGTTGACGGCAAAGCGGCCTTTGGTGCTCATGCGCATGGTGGGTGCTCCTGTGATGCTGTGCTGGCTGTCGCAAGCCCGTTGAACAACACGACACCGCAGAATGTAGGGTTGGGATTTGTTCGCGTAAATTCGAATATCAAACAAAATCACTTCGCAAAAAACGCATCAATTCAGGGAACTTACGGCCCTGTTCAGAGCATGAACTTCAAGCACCTGCACTACTTCTGGGTCACCGCCAAGGCCGGCGGCGTGGTGCGGGCGGGCGAGCAGCTGCACACCACGCCACAGACGCTGTCGGCGCAGATCAAGCTGCTCGAAGACCGGCTGGGCAAGCGCCTGTTCCGCAAGAACGGCCGCCAGCTCGAGCTCACCGACGACGGCCGCGTGGCCCTGCGCTACGCCGACGAGATCTTCGCGCTCGGCGGCGAGCTCGAGACCGCCCTGCGCGAAAAGCGCGGCACACGCGACCAGGTGCTCGAGCTGCGCGTGGGCATCGAGGACGTGGTGGCCAAGTCCGTGGCCTACAAGCTGCTGGAGCCGGCGCTGGGCCTGGCCGAGCCCATCAAGCTGATCTGCGCCGAGGGCGGCTTCAACGAGCTCATGGCCCAGCTGGCGCTGCACCGCGTCGACCTCGTGATCGCCGACGAGCCGCTCACGCGCAAGCTCAGCGTCAAGGCTTTCAACCACAAGCTGGGCAGCTCGCCCGTGAGCTTCTTCGCGGCGCCCGAGCTGGCGGCGCGGCTGCGCCAACCCTTCCCGCGCTGCCTGGACGGCGCGCCCATGCTGGTGCCGGCGGGCAGCTCGTCGGTGCGCCCGCAGTTCGACGCCTGGCTGGAGCGCCTGCACCTGCACCCGCGCGTGGTGGGCGAGTTCGGCGACGGCGCGCTGATGAAGGCCTTCGGCCGCCAGGGCCGCGGTGTCTTCCTCTCGCCCACGGTGGTGGAGGACGAAACCGTGCGCCAGTACGGCGTGCAGGTGATCGGCCGCGTCGACGAGATCAGCGACGACTTCTACGCCATCACCGCCGAGCGCCGCATCACGCACCCGGGCGTGGCCGCCATCACGCAGGCCGCGCGCTCGGAGCTCTTTGGTGCGCGCGAGCCGGCCGACGAGCCCGGCTCGCCCTGACCCGGGCCCGTCAGGCCTCCGGGCCGCCCTGCTCCAGCGCGGCGGCGGCGCCCGTCAGCGCGACCAGCGTGTCCGTGATCAGCCAGGTGGGCACGGCCTGCAGGTAGGGCCGGAAGCGGCCCTTGGCCTCGAAGCGCTCGCGGAAGCGCGAGACGAAGAAGCGCTCGCCCAGCCGCGGCACGATGCCACCGCCGATGAACAGCCCGCCCCGCGCGCCGACGGTGAGCGCCACGTTGCCGGCGAAGCTGCCCAGCAGCGCGCAGAACAGGTCCAGCGTGCGGCTGCAGTGCACGTCGGTGCCGGCCAGGCCGCGTTCGACGATGCGTTCGGCGTCCAGCGGCTCGGCCACGTGGCCCTCCACCGCCACGACAGCGCGGTGCAGCACCGGCAGCCCGATGCCCGACAGCAGGCGTTCGGCCGACACGTGCACGTGTTCGCGCCGCGCGGCGGCCAGCACGGCACTCTCGAGCTCGTCGTTGGGCGCCAGCGTGGCGTGGCCACCCTCGCCCGGCACCGCCACCCAGCGGCCGCCGTGCGGCACGATGCTCGCCACGCCCAGGCCCGTGCCCGGCCCCAAGACGGCCAGCACGCCGCCCGGCGGCGGCTCGGGGGTGCGGCCCACGGCGCGCAGCTGCGCCGGCTGCAGCACGGGCAGCGCCAGCGCCAGCGCCTCGAAGTCGTTGAGCAGGCGCAGCTGCGCCAGCCCCAGGCTGCCCTGGGCCGCGGCGCGCGAGAAGCTCCATCCGCTGTTGGTGAGGCTCACGCGGTCCTGCGTCACCGCCGTGGCCACCGCCCAGGCGGCGGCTTGCGGGCGCACCGCGTCGCCGCCGAGCTCGGCCCGCAGGCCCTCCAGGTAGGCCTGGGCCGCCTCGGCCGGGCCGGCGTGGTCGGCGCACACCAGGGTGCGCACATGCCCCACACCGGAGCCCGGCGCACCCACCCAGCCAAAACGCGCGTTCGTGCCGCCGATGTCGGCCACCAGCCAGGGGTACGGCGCAGCGCCGGCCGGGCCGGTGGAAGGGCTGGAAGAATTCATGGGCACAAGACAGGCAGGGTTAGAGCGCGCGAACGGTAGCAAAACTACAGCCCACGAACAAGCTTGGGCAACAGATGATCGCGAAGGCTTCCCAGCCGCGGGCCGGGAAAGCCGGGTTCACCCTGTAGTGAAGCTACAGCTGCCGGCCCAGACTGGCTTCTTCAAGCCGCTGGGCTGCCTCACGCACAATCCGGGCCCGATCGCCGCCCGGGCCGCACCGCCGAATGAGCTCGAACCACGACAGCCCCCGCCTCATCGCCGACATCGGCGGCACCTACGCGCGCTTCACGCTCGAGCGCGCGCCCGGACAGTTCGAGCATACGGCCTCGCTGCGCTGCGCCGAACATGCCGACTTCCACGCCGCCGTCACCGCCTACCTGCAGGGCCTGCCCGCGCCGCTGAGCGCCGGGCTGGAGCACGCCGCCATCGCCATCGCCAACCCGGTGGAAGGCGACGAGGTGCGCATGACCAACTACCACTGGCGCTTCTCGATCGAGCAGATGCGCCAGCGGCTGGGCCTGCAGACGCTGGTGGTGGTGAACGACTTCACGGCGCTGGCGATGTCGCTGCCGCGCCTGGCGCCGGGCCAGCGCCGGCAGGTGGGCGGCGGCCTGGCGCGCGAGCGCAGCGTGATCGGCCTGCTCGGCGCCGGCACCGGCCTGGGCGTGAGCGGCCTGATCCCGGCCGCTGACGGCTGGGTGGCGTTGGGCACGGAAGGCGGCCACACGAGCTTTTCGCCGCGCGACGAGCGCGAGATCGCCATCCTGCGCTACGGCCTCGCGCACTACTCGCACCTGTCGCACGAGCGGCTGCTGTCGGGACCGGGCCTGGAGCTCATCCACCGCGCGCTGCGCGCCCACGCCGGCCTGGCACCCGAGCCGCTGGCCGCGCCCGAGATCACGCGCCGCGCGCTCGACGGCAGCGACGCCCTGTGCATCGAGACGCTGGAGACCTTCTGCGCCATGCTGGGCACGGTGGCCGGCAACCTGGCCGTGACGCTGGGCGCCTTTGGCGGCATCTACATCGGCGGCGGCATCGTGCCGCGCCTGGGCACGTGGTTCGACCGCAGCGCCTTCCGCGCGCGCTTCGAGGACAAGGGCCGCTTCGCCGACTACGTGCGCAGCATCCCGACCTACGTGATCACGCACGAGCAGGCCACGTTCGCGGGCGCCTCGGCCATCCTGGCGGCGCAGCTGCGCAGCATGCAGGCCGAGCACGGCTCGCCCATCCTGGGGCAGATCCAACGGGCACGCGAGGGCCTATCGCCGGCCGAACGCCGCGTGGCCGACCACGTGCTGGCCCACCCGCGCGCCGCGCTCGGCGACCCCATCGCCGAGATCGCGCGCGCGGCGCAGGTGAGCCAGCCCACCGTCATCCGCTTCTGCCGCAGCCTGGGCTGCGAGGGCCTGTCGGACTTCAAGCTGCGCCTGGCCTCGGGCCTGAGCGCCACCGTGCCCATCACGCACACGCAGGTCACGGGCGAAGACAGCATGCTCGAGCTGGGCGTGAAGGTGCTGGGCAACACCGCCAGCGCCATCCTGGCCCTGCGCGAGCAGCTCAACCGCGAGACGCTGGCCACCGCCATCGAGCTGCTGGCCAAGGCCGAGCGCATCGAGTTCTTCGCCGTGGGCCACTACGGCGTGGTGGCGAACGACGCGCAATTCAAGTTCCTGCGCTTCGGCGTGCCCTGCGGCGCCCACACCGACGTGCGCCTGCAGCCCCTGGCCGCCGGCGTGCTGAAGCCGCGCGACGTGGTGGTGGTGATCAGCAGCAGCGGGCGCGTGGACGACCTGCTGGCCATCGTCGACACCGCGCGCGAGCGCGGCGCCACCGTGGTGGCCGTGACGGCCAGCCAGAGCCCGCTGGCGCGCAAGGCCGACGTGGCGCTGATCGTCGACCACGTGGAGGACGTGGCCACGCACCTGCCCATGGTGAGCCGCATCCTGCACCTGCTCGTCATCGACATCCTGGCCGTGGGCGTGGCCATGAAGCTGGGCGGCGAGACCACGGCCGAGCTGCCGCAGGTGCCTGTCGCACGCCTGGACGAGGCCGCACCCGTGGCCGGCGCCCGCGCCGTGGCCCCGGGCGTGAGCACGGCGCGGCCGCTGGCGGGACTCACGTCACACAGCCGCTGAGGCCGGGCCTCCTAGAATCGGCCGCTGCTTCGAGGAGCGCTGCGACGGGCACCCGCCCCGCCAGGCTCGAAGCGACGGCGCCGCCCACCCTGGGCCGCCGGGCCCGCAACGGCGCTCGACCCCCTTGCCGGAGTCGAGCCCCATGAGCAGCCCCACCACCCCGCCTGCCGCCATCACGCCGCCGCCCATGCGGCTGTCGGGCCTGGAGCCCGTGGCCATCGGCGCGGGCTCGCTGTTCGTGAACATCGGCGAGCGCACCAACGTCACGGGCAGCCGCGTGTTCGCGAAGATGATCCTCGAGGGCCGCTTCGAGGACGCCCTGGCCGTGGCGCGCCAGCAGGTGGAAAACGGCGCCCAGATCATCGACGTCAACATGGACGAGGCCATGCTGGACAGCGCCGCCGCCATGGAGCGCTTCCTCAAGCTGCTGGCCAGCGAGCCCGAGATCGCGCGCGTGCCGATCATGATCGACTCGTCGAAGTGGTCGGTCATCGAGGCCGGCCTCAAGTGCATCCAGGGCAAGGGCATCGTCAACAGCATCTCGCTCAAGGAAGGCGAGGCGGAATTCAAGCGCCAGGCCACGCTGGTGCGGCGTTATGGCGCCGCCGCCGTGGTGATGGCCTTCGACGAGCAGGGCCAGGCCGACACCTTCGTGCGCAAGACCGAGATCTGCGCGCGCGCCTACCGCGTGCTGGTGGACGAGGTCGGCTTCCCGCCCGAGGACATCATCTTCGACCCCAACATCTTCGCCATCGCCACCGGCATCGAGGAACACGACAACTACGCGGTCGACTTCATCGAGGCCACGCGCTGGATCAAGCAGAACCTGCCCGGCGCCAAGGTGAGCGGCGGCGTCAGCAACGTGAGCTTCAGCTTCCGCGGCAACGACCCCGTGCGCGAGGCCATCCACACCGTCTTCCTGTACCACGCCATCAAGGCCGGGCTGGACATGGGCATCGTCAACGCCGGCATGGTGGGCGTGTACGACGACCTGGAGCCCGAGCTGCGCGAGCGCGTGGAAGACGTGGTGCTGAATCGCCGCAAGGACAGCGGCGAGCGCCTGATCGAGATCGCCGAGCGCGCCAAGGGCCTGGCCAAGGACGACAGCGCGCGCCTGGCCTGGCGCGCCGGCACGGTGGACGAGCGCCTGAGCCACGCGCTGGTGCACGGCATCACCGAGTTCATCACGGCCGACACCGAGGAGGCCTGGCGCGTGGTGGAGGCCCGCGGTGGCCGCCCGCTGCACGTGATCGAAGGCCCGCTGATGGCCGGCATGAACGTGGTCGGCGACCTGTTCGGCGCCGGCAAGATGTTCCTGCCCCAGGTGGTGAAGAGCGCGCGCGTGATGAAGAGCGCGGTGGCCCACCTGCTGCCCTACATCGAGGCCGAGAAGAAGGCCACGCAGGACGCCGGTGGCGACGTCAAACCCAAGGGCAAGATCGTGATTGCCACCGTCAAGGGCGACGTGCACGACATCGGCAAGAACATCGTCACCGTCGTGCTCCAGTGCAACAACTTCGAGGTCGTCAACATGGGCGTCATGGTCCCGTGCCAGGACATCCTCGCGAAGGCCAAGGTCGAAGGCGCCGACATCATCGGCCTGAGTGGCCTGATCACGCCCAGCCTCGAGGAGATGCAGCACGTGGCGGCCGAGATGCAGCGCGACGACTTCTTCCGCCTGCGCAAGATCCCGCTGCTCATCGGCGGCGCCACCACGAGCCGCGTGCACACGGCGGTGAAGATCGCGCCGCACTACGAGGGCCCGGTGGTCTACGTGCCCGACGCCAGCCGCAGCGTGGGCGTGTGCAGCGAGCTGCTGAGCGACGAGCGCGCCACGAAGTACATCGCCGAGCTGCGCGCCGACTACGAGCAGGTGCGGCAGCTGCACGCCGGCAAGAAGCAGACGCCGCTGGTCACGCTGGCGGCCGCGCGCGCCAACAAGGCGCGGCTGGACTGGGCCGCGTACACGCCGCCCAAGCCGCGCTTCACGGGCCGGCGTGTGCTGCGCAACGCCGACCTGGCCGAACTCGCCGCCTGCATCGACTGGGGCCCCTTCTTCCAGACCTGGGACCTGGCCGGCCGCTTCCCCGACATCCTGCGCGACGAGGTCGTGGGCCACGAGGCGCAGCGTGTGTTCTCCGACGGCAGGCGCCTGCTGCAGCGCCTGATCGAGGGCCGCTGGCTGCAGGCCCATGGCGTGTTTGCGCTGCTGCCGGCGGCCACGGTGGACGACGACGTCATCGAGGTCTACACCGACGAGAGCCGCACCCAGGTGGCGCTGCGCTGGCAGCCGCTGCGGCTGCAGACCGAGCGGCCCGTGGTCGACGGCCAGCCGCGCCCCAACCGCAGCCTGGCCGACTTCGTCGCGCCCGCCGGCGGGCCGCCGGACTACATTGGCCTGTTTGCCGTGACGGCCGGCATCGGCGTGGAGAAGAAGGAACGCCAGTTCGAGGCCGACCACGACGACTACAGCGCCATCATGCTCAAGGCCCTGGCCGACCGCCTGGCCGAGGCCTTCGCCGAGCGGCTGCACCAGCGTGTGCGCACCGAGTTCTGGGGTTATGCGCCCGACGAGGCGCTGAGCAACGAGCAGCTGATCGCCGAGCAGTACCGGGGCATCCGCCCCGCGCCGGGCTACCCGGCCTGCCCCGACCACCGCGTCAAGCGCGCCATGTTCGAGGTGCTGCAGGCGCACGAGATCGGCATGGGCCTGACCGAGAGCCTGGCCATGACGCCGGCGGCCAGCGTGAGCGGCTTCTACCTGGCGCACCCCGAGGCGCGCTACTTCAACGTCGGCCGCATCGGCGACGACCAGGTGGCCGACTACGCCGCGCGCGAGCAACTGGCCGAGGCCGACGCGCGGCGCGCGCTGGCACCGCTGCTGGGCTGATCCGGGCCCCGGGCCCTGGGCCACGGGGCCGGCTGGGCAATCGCAACGCCAGGTAACGCCTGCATCCGCGGCGGCAGAAGTCACTCAAGCCAGGCAACACGCTGTCGAGAATGCGACGGTCTGCGCACGCGCGGCCTCGCCCAGGCCGGCCGCGGCGCCCTCGGGAGAGTCGACCGTGCCCCTCAGTCTGTTGTGCGTGCCGCGCCGGCACGTGATGGCCTTGCTGGCCGCGCTGTCGCTGGCCGCCTGCGGTGGTGGCGGGGGCGGCGGGGGCGAGGCCCCGCCCTCGCAGCCCCCCGTCGCCGAGCGCCCGGCCACACGCGCGGAGGCCGCGCGTTTCCTCGCCCAGGCCAGCATGGGCCCCACCGAGGCGGAGATCGACCGCGTCGTCAGCCTGGGCTACGCCGCCTGGATCGACACCCAGCTGGCGCTGCCGGCCAGCTCGCACCGCGCGCACTGGGAGGCGCGCGACGCCGTCATCCGCGCCGGCGGCTCCAGCAGCGGCGCCGGTGCAGACCAGGTGTTCGAGAGCTTCTGGAAGCAGGCCGTCACGGGCGAGGACCAGCTGCGCCAGCGCGTGGTGTGGGCGCTGTCGCAGATCTTCGTGATCTCGATGGCCGACGATGCCGTGGGCAACAACCCGCGCGCCGTCGCCGCCTGGCTGGACATGCTCGGCCAGCAGGGCCTGGGCAACTACCGCGAGCTGCTGGAGAGTGTGTCGCGCCATCCGATGATGGGCACCTACCTCTCGCACCTGCGCAACCAGAAGGCCAACGCACGCAGCGGCCGGGTGCCCGACGAGAACTACGCGCGCGAGGTCATGCAGCTGTTCTCCATCGGCCTGGTGCAGCTCAACGAGGACGGCTCACCGCGCCTGGAAGGCGGCAGCACGGTGGACACCTACGACAGCGCCGACATCACCGGCATCGCGCGTGTCTTCACCGGCTGGAGCTGGGCCTGCCCGGACTGGCCGGACAACGGCTGCTTCAGCCAGGGCAGCGTGGGCGGCGTCTCCGACCCCGACCGCACGTTCAAGCCCATGCTGGCCTACCCGCAGTACCACAGCGCCGAGGAAAAGCGCTTCCTGGGCGTGACCATCGCCGAGCAGACCCTGGCCGACCCCACGGCCAGCCTGCGCGTGGCGCTCGACACGCTGGCCAACCACCCCAACGTCGGGCCCTTCATCGGCCGCCAGCTCATCCAGCGCCTGGTGACGAGCAACCCGAGCCCGGCCTACGTGCGCGACATCTCGCGCGTGTGGGCCGACAACGGCCGCGGCCAGCGTGGCGACCTCAAGGCCGTGGTGCGCGCCATCCTGCTGCACCCCGAGGCACGCGCCACACCCACCGACACCAGCGGCAAGCTGCGCGAGCCCGTGCTGCGCCTGAGCGCGCTGCTGCGCGCCTTCAACTACCGCAGCGACACCGGCAACTGGCGCGTGGGCAACACCGACAACCCGGCCACGTCGCTGGGGCAGACGCCGATGCGCTCGCCCTCGGTGTTCAACTTCTACCGGCCGGGCTACGTGGCACCGGGCACGCAGAGCGCAGCGCGTGGCCTGCTGGCGCCCGAGCTGCAGATCGCGCACGAAACCAGCGCCGCCGGCATCGTGAACTACCTGCGCGACGCCGTGGCCCAGGGCGTGGGCTCGAGCAACACGATCTCGGGCGTGACGCGGCGCGACATCCAGGCCGACTTCAGCGCCGAGCTCGCGCTCGCCCCCGACGCAGCCGCGCTGGTGGACCGCGTGTTCGCGCGCCTGTTGCCGCACACCACCGTGCCAGCCGAACTGCGCAACGAGATCGTGGCCGCCGCCGGCGCCATCACCATCCCCACGAGCGGCAGCACCGCCACGGCGCTGCGCAACCGCGTCAACGCGGCCATCCTGCTGACGGTCGTCAGCCCCGAATTCCAGGTGCAGCGATGAGCGCGAACAAGCCCGTGATCCCCGTGCCCCGGCTCGACACCGCCGAGCGCGGCGGCCGCCGCGTCTTCCTGCGCCAGGCCGGCGCCATGGGCCTGCTGGCCGGCGCCGGCGCGCCGCTGGCGCTGAACCTGCTGGCCGCCAGCCAGGCCGCGGCGCAGACGGCGTCGGACTACCGCGCCATCGTGTGTCTGTTCCTGTTCGGCGGCAACGACAGCTACAACACGGTGCTGCCCACCGACACCGACAGCTGGGCCGCCTACAACACCACTCGCAACCAGGCGCCGGACTCCATCGCGCTGCTGGCACCGGGCACGGCCTCGGTGGCTGGCGCGGCCGTGGGCTCGCCGGCACGCCTGGGCGGCGTGCTGCCGCTGAACCCGCTCGATGCCCAGGGCCGCAGCTTCGCGCTGCACCCGCTGCTGGCGCCGCTGGTGCCGCTGTTCAACACGCAGCGCCGCCTGGCCATCCTGCCCAACATCGGGCCGCTGGTCCTGCCCACCACCAAGGCCCAGTACAACCAGCGCACGCACCCGCGGCCGGCCAGCCTGTTCTCGCACAACGACCAGCAGTTCACCTGGCAGGCCCTGGGCCCCGAGGGCACGACTCGTGGCTGGGGCGGGCGCATCGGCGACCTGCTGGCCACGCGCAACCCGCGGGCGGCGTTCACCGCGGTCTCGGCGGCGGGCAACGCCGTCTTCCTGGCCGGCAACAGCGTGCGCCAGTACCAGCTGGGCACAGCCGGCCCCACGCGCATCGCGGCCGACAGCAGCGGGCGCACCTACGGCTCCACCGCCGTGACGGCGGCGCTGGAGCGCATCGTCTCGCGCAGCCGCGGCACGCACGTGCTCGAGGCCGACATCGCCGCGGTCTCGCAGCGCGCCATCGACGCCGAGGCGGCGCTGCGCACGGCGCTGCCCGCCGCCGGCGCCGCGCCCTTCGGCACGCCCCCGGCCAGCGGCACCTACAGCGCCAACAACGACCCCCTGCTGCGCTACCCCAACCCGCTCACCGGCTCGCCCGCGCCCAGCGGCCTGGCGCAGCAGCTGCAGGTGGTGGCGCGCATGATCGAAGCCGGCCGCCAGGGCCTCACGGGCGTGACGCGGCAGGTGTTCTTCGTCAGCCAGGGCGGCTTCGACACCCACGACCTGCAGAACCGCAACCACGCCGACCTGATGGCGCGTGTCGGCCACGCGCTGGCCTACTTCGACAGCACGCTCGGCGCCATGGGCGCGCTGGACAGCGTCACCACCTTCACCGCCAGCGACTTCGGCCGCACCTTCACGAGCAACGGCGACGGCACCGACCACGGCTGGGGCGCGCACCACTTCGTGATGGGCGGCGCCGTGCGCGGCGGCAACCTGTTCGGCCGCTTCCCGACGCTGGCCACCAAGAACACCAACAACAACAGCTTCGACGGCAGCCCCGACCAGCTGAACAACGGCAGCCTGCTGCCCGGCACCAGCGT
>Ga0209278_1001973_pt1 | contig 11872 bp, 10 predicted proteins | sample JI81BgreenDNA_FD_187504 | JGI IMG/M metagenome (GOLD analysis project Ga0209278, IMG submission 187504) | Wastewater effluent complex algal communities from Wisconsin, to seasonally profile nutrient transformation and Carbon sequestration -... | ecosystem: Engineered > WWTP > Effluent > Algae... | reverse complement strand
GCCACAATCCGCGTTGTTACATTTACCGGAGAGTTGCTCCCATGCCACAGACCACGCCCCGACCGAACAAGATCCTGGTTGTCGACGACGACGTGCGCATCCGCGACCTGCTGCGCCGCTACCTCATGCAGGAAGGCTTTGAGGTGATGCTCGCGGAGGATGGCAAGGCGCTCAACCGGGTGCTGCAGCGGGACACGGTGGATCTCATCGTGCTGGATCTGATGATGCCGGGCGAAGACGGGCTGTCGATCTGCCGGCGCCTGCGGGCGGCCGGCGACCGCACGCCGATCATCATGCTCACCGCCAAGAGCGAAGACGTGGACCGCATCGTGGGTCTGGAAGTCGGGGCGGACGATTACCTGGGCAAGCCGTTCAACCCGCGGGAGCTGCTGGCGCGCATCCACGCGGTGCTGCGCCGCCGCCCGCCGACGGAGGTGCCGGGCGCGCCGTCGCAGGACCAGGAGGTGGTGAAGTTCGGCCCGTACGAGTTCGACCTGAGCCTGCGCACCCTGCGCAAGGACGGCCAGGACCTGCCGTTGACGACCGGTGAGTTCGCCATGCTCAAGGCGCTCGTGCGGCATCCGCGCCAGCCGCTGTCGCGCGAAAAGCTCGCCCAGCTGGCGCGTGGCCGGGAATTCGAGCCATTCGACCGCAGCCTGGACGTGCAGGTCTCGCGCCTGCGCAAGCTGATCGAGGAAGATGCGGCCTCGCCGCGCTACCTGCAGACGGTGTGGGGGGTGGGCTACGTGTTCGTGCCGGACGGAGCGAACTGAACCCATGCCGATCGATTCGCGCCAGCCTTTCGAGAGCCGCCCCGCGCCGCTGGAAACGGCCCCGGCCCCGCTGGAGGTGCGGCCGGCACGGGGGGTGAGCCTGTTCTGGCGCACCTTCTTTTTCCTGACGCTGCTGCTGATCGGCTGCATCATGGCCTGGCTGCAGACGTTTCGCGCGCTCGAATACGAGCCGCGGGCGCTGCAGGGCGCGCAGCAGCTGGCCTCGCTGGTCAACCTCAGTCGCGCGGCGCTGGTGCACTCCGATGCCATCGCCCGGGTATCGCTGGTCAAGACGCTGGCGGCGGAAGAGGACCTGCGCATTGCCCCGCGGGAACCCACCGACACCCACAAACCCTACGACGCGGACGCGCTGAGCCGCAACATCTCCCAGCGGCTGGTCGCACGGCTCGGACCAGACACCGTGGTGGCGCGCGAAGTCAATGGCACCCCGGGTCTATGGATTGGTTTCAGCATCGACGGTGACCCCTATTGGCTGCTGACCGACCCGTCGCGCGTGGGGCCGGTGGCGGGCACGACGTGGCTGATCTGGCTGGTCACCGCCGCGCTGCTGTCGCTGGCGGGCGCGGCGCTGATCGCGCGGCTGATCAACCGGCCACTGAAGATGCTGTCGTTTGCGGCCAGCCGCGTGCGCGAGGGCGACTTCAACGCCAGCCAGCTCAGCGAGGCCGTGGCCACCAGCGAAATCCGCGAGGTCAACATCGGCTTCAACCGCATGGCACAGCGGCTGTCCAAGATCGAACAGGACCGCGCGCTGATGCTCGCCGGCATCTCCCACGACCTGCGCACGCCGCTGGCGCGGCTGCGGCTGGAAACCGAGATGAGCGTGGCCGACCCGCAAGCCCGCGAGCACATGGCGGCCGACATCGAGCAGGTCAATGCCATCATCGACAAGTTCCTCGACTACGCACGGCCGGACCACCTCAAGCCGAGCGAGGTGAGCCTCAACCAGGTGATCGAGGCCGCGGTGTTTGCGCTGGGCGACAACGGGCGCGATCACGTGCACCTGAACATCCCGCCCGACCTGCGCGTGATGGGCGATGCGGTGGAGTTGCAGCGTGTGTTTTCCAACCTGCTGGAAAACGCCCAGCGCTATGGGCGCGACCCCGACACAGGTCTGCTGCGCATCGACATTGCCGCCAAGGCCAAGGACGACGCGGTGCTGGTGAAGCTGCGCGACCACGGCCGCGGCGTGCCGCCGGAGCAACTGCCGCAGCTGACCCAGCCGTTCTACCGCGGTGATGCGTCGCGGTCCGACGCCACCGGCACCGGCCTGGGCCTGGCCATCGTGGACCGCGCGATCCTACGCATGGGCGGGCGCTTTGCGCTGGCCAACAGCAGCACCGGCGGCCTCGCCGCCCACATCAAGCTCGTGCGCGCGCCGGGCTGAGCCGCGCGGCTCGCGATCAGCCCCGCACGAGCAGCGCCACCGCCCGGGCCTCGATCGAGAGGCCCTGCCCCACCGGCCCGAGCTTCTCCGCGGTCTTGGCCTTCACGTTCACCTGCCCCGGCGCCACGCCCAGCAGGGCGGCAATGCGCGCCACCATGGCCGGGATGTGGGACGCGAGCTTGGGCGCTTGCGCGATGACCGTGCTGTCGATGTTGCCGACCGCATAACCGGCCTCGCGCACGCGGCGCACGGCCTCCGCCAGCAGCGCGCCCGAATCGGCGCCGCGGAAGCGTTCGTCGGTGTCGGGGAAGTGCCGTCCGATGTCGCCCAGGGCCGCGGCGCCGAGCAGCGCGTCGGTGATGGCGTGCAGCAGCACGTCGGCGTCGCTGTGGCCAAGCAGGCCGAGGTGGTGCGGGACGGTCACGCCGCCGATGATGAGCGGGCGCCCGGGCACGAGGGCGTGGACATCCCAGCCTTCGCCGATGCGGATGGTGTTCATGGGCGGCTCCGGAGCACGGCCTCGGCCAGTGCGAAATCGTCGGGGTAGGTGACCTTGAAGTTGCGCGCGCTGCCGCGCACCAGCCGCGGCGCGTGGCCGGCGCGCTCCACGGCGCTGGCTTCGTCGGTGATGCCGGCAAAGCCGCTGGCGACGTGAGGCGCCAGCGCCGCCTGCAGCAGGCCCAGGCGGAACATCTGGGGCGTCTGGGCGAGCCACTTGTCGTCGCGCGGCAGCGTGGCCCCCACGCGGCCGGCGTGCTCGGCCTTGAGCGTGTCGGGCAGGGGCAGCGCGAGCAGGCCGCCCACCGGATCGTCCAGGCAGGCGTCAATGAGCGCGTCCACGTCCGACGGCGTGATCAGGCAACGCGCGGCGTCGTGCACCAGGACCCAGTCGTCGTGGCTGGCGCCCAGATCGCGCAAAGCCTGCAAGCCGTTGAACACGCTGTGGGCCCGCGTCGCCCCGCCCACGGGCGCGACACACACGCCGGGCGGCGGCTCACGCCAGAAGTCATCCGCCGGCGCCACCACCACCAGGCGCGTGCTCAGGCGCGACACCGCGCCCAGCGCCGCCAGCGTGTGCCACACCAGCGGCTGGCCGGCGATCGGTTCGTATTGCTTGGGACGGGCGGTACCGGCGCGCGACCCGGTGCCGGCGCAGGGCAGGAGCGCATGACAGCGCGGGGGCATCGGGGCGGCGGGAGCGTTCATGGGAGGCGGCCATTCTAGAATCCGCCCACACCCCCGCCCGCCCTGGCCGGGGGTGTTCGTCATTTCCACCCCGCATGGACCTCCCTCCCCTTCCTGCCGGCAAGCGCCACGTGGTGCCCCACCCAGGCGGCTCGGCCGACGCCCTCGTCCTGGCCCAACTGGCCAGCCGCGAGCGCGCCAGCGGACGCGCGACCGCCATCGTCACCGCCGACGCCACCGACGCGCAGCGCCTGATCGACGAGATCGCCTTCTTCGCGCCCGACCTGCGCGTCACCCTGTTTCCCGACTGGGAAACCCTGCCCTACGACACGTTTTCCCCCCACCAGGACCTCATCAGCGAGCGGCTGGCCACGCTGTGGCGGCTGCTCCAACGCGAGCACGACGGCGGTGCCGACGTGGTGCTGGTGCCGGCCACGACCGCGCTGTACCGGCTGGCGCCGCCGTCCTTCCTGGCGGGCTACACCTTTGAATTCAAGGTCAAGCAGAAGCTTGACGAGGCGCGGCTCAAGGGTCAGCTCACCCTGGCCGGTTACCACCACGTCACCCAGGTGGTGAGTCCGGGCGAGTACGCGGTGCGCGGCGGGCTGATCGACCTGTTCCCCATGGGCAGTCCGGTGCCCTACCGGGTGGACCTGTTCGACGACGAGATCGACTCGATCCGCACGTTCGACCCCGACAGCCAGCGCAGCCTCTACCCGGTGCCGGCGGTGCGGCTGCTGCCCGGGCGCGAATTCCCCATGGACGATGCGGCGCGGGCGCGGTTTCGCAGCCGCTGGCGCGAGCTGCTCGACGGCGATCCGACCAAGAGCCGCATCTACAAGGACATGGGCAACGGCGTGGCCACCGCCGGCATCGAGTACTACCTGCCCCTGTTCTTCGACGACACGGCCACCGTGTTCGACTACCTCGGCGCGCAGGCGCTGGTCGTGCTGCACGGCGACCTGGAAGCCGCGTTCCAGCGCTTCTGGCAGGACACGCGCGAGCGGCACCGCCTGCTGCACGGCGACCCGGAGCGCCCGATCCTGCCGCCGGAGGCGCTGTTCCTGTCGGCTGAGCAGTTCTACAGCCTGGCCAAGGGCCACGGCCAACTGGTCGTGCGCCCGCCGGAGGCCGGCGCCGGGGCGGCAGACCCCGGACTGCAACCGCTGCCCGATCTGGGCGTGGTGCGCGGCGCCGACGATCCGCTGGCGCGGCTGCAGCGGCACATCGCGGGCACCGGGCAGCGCGTGCTGCTGCTGGCGGAAAGCGATGGCCGGCGCGAAAGCCTGCTCGACTTTCTGCGCGCCAGCGGGCTGAACCCGCCCGCGGTGGACTCGCTGGCCGAGTTCCAGGGCAGCGCCGAGAAAACCGCCATCGCCACGGCCGCGCTGGCGCGCGGCTTCTCGTGGCTGGACGGCGGCATCGATTTCGTCACCGAGACCGAACTGTTCGCCGCGGGCCCGAGCGCGCGACGCCGCAAAAAACAGGAGCAGGTCAGCGACGTGGACGCGCTGATCAAGGACCTGTCGGAGCTCAACGTCGGCGATCCGGTGGTCCACGCGCAGCACGGCATTGGCCGCTATCGCGGGCTGGTCAACCTCGACATGGGCGAGAAGAACGCCGACGGCACGCCCGCGCTGCAGGAATTCCTGCACCTGGAGTACGCCGACAAGGCCGTGCTCTATGTGCCGGTGAGCCAGCTGCAGCTCATTGGTCGCTACACCGGCGTGAGCGCCGACGAGGCGCCGCTGCACAAGCTCGGCAGCGGCCAGTGGGAACGGGCCAAGCGCAAGGCCGCCGAGCAGGTGCGCGACGCCGCGGCCGAGCTGCTGAACATCTACGCCCGCCGGGCCGCGCGACAGGGTCATCCGTTCCGCTATTCCCCACAGGATTACGAGACCTTCGCCAACGACTTCGGCTTCGAGGAGACCGCCGACCAGCGCGCCGCGATCCACGCCGTCATCCAGGACATGATCAGCCCGCGCCCGATGGACCGGCTGGTCTGCGGCGACGTGGGCTTCGGCAAGACCGAGGTGGCGCTGCGCGCGGCCTTCGTGGCCGTCACCGGCGGCAAGCAGGTGGCCTTTCTGGCACCGACCACGCTGCTGGCCGAACAGCACTACCAGACGCTGGTCGACCGCTTCGGCAAGTGGCCGGTCAAGATCGCCGAGATGAGCCGCTTCCGTTCCCAGAAGGAAATCACGGCAGCGATGAAAGGCATCGCCGACGGCAGCGTGGACATCGTGGTCGGCACGCACAAGCTGCTGTCTGAGAAGACGCAGTTCAAGAACCTCGGCCTGCTGATCATCGACGAGGAACACCGCTTCGGCGTGCGCCACAAGGAGGCGATGAAGGCGCTGCGCGCCGAGGTGGACGTGCTCACCCTCACCGCCACGCCGATCCCTCGAACGCTCGGCATGGCGCTGGAGGGCCTGCGCGACCTCAGCGTCATCGCCACCGCGCCGCAGCGCCGGCTGGCGATCAAGACGTTTGTGCGCAACGAAGGCACCGGCGTGATCCGCGAGGCGGTGCTGCGCGAGCTCAAGCGCGGCGGGCAGGTCTACTTCCTGCACAACGAGGTCGAGACGATCGAGAACCGCAAGCAAAAGCTCGAAGAAATCTTGCCGGAGGCGCGCATCGCCGTGGCCCACGGCCAGATGCCCGAGCGCGACCTCGAGCGCGTGATGCGCGACTTCGTGGCGCAGCGCTTCAACCTGCTGCTGTGCTCGACCATCATCGAGACCGGCATCGACGTGCCCACGGCCAACACCATCGTCATCAGCCGCGCCGACAAGTTCGGTCTCGCCCAGCTGCATCAGCTGCGCGGCCGCGTGGGCCGCAGCCACCACCAGGCCTATGCCTACCTCCTCGTGCCTGACATGGACGGTCTGACCAAGCAGGCCGCGCAGCGGCTCGACGCCATCCAGCAGATGGAGGAGTTGGGCAGCGGTTTCTATCTGGCCATGCACGACCTGGAAATCCGGGGCGCTGGCGAGGTGCTCGGCGAAAACCAGAGCGGCAACATGCTGGAGGTCGGTTTCCAGCTCTACAACGAGATGCTCAGCGAAGCGGTGAAGTCGCTCAAGGCGGGCCGCGAGCCGGACCTGCTCGCGCCGCTCTCCGTGACGACCGACATCAACCTGCACGCGCCCGCCCTGCTGCCCAACGACTACTGCGGCGATGTGCACCTTCGCCTGAGCTTCTACAAGAAGCTGGCCACCGCCAAAACGTCCGACCAGGTCGACGCGCTGATGGAGGAAATCGTCGACCGCTTCGGCAAATTGCCTGCGCCAGCACAGACGCTCATCGACGTGCACCGGCTGCGCGTGCTCAGCGCGCCCTACGGCGTGGTGAAGGTCGACGCAGCGCCGGGCGTGGTGAACATCACCTTTCGACCCAATCCGCCGGTTGAGCCCCTGCGCATCATCGAACTCATCCAGAAAAACCGCCACATCAAGCTCGCCGGCAACGAAAAGCTGCGCATCGAGCGCGCGCTGCCCGAGGTCAAGGACCGCGTGCAGCTCGTGCGCGACGTGCTCCGCGCCCTGGGCCAACCCGTCAAACCCACCGAAACCGCATGACCACCACCGCCCTGCCCGCCACCTCTGTCGCACCCGGCCTGACCCTGCGCGGCGTCACGCCGCCGCTGAAACTGCGCGACTTCAAGCTGATCGCCTTCGACATGGACTCCACGCTCATCAGCATCGAGTGCGTGGACGAGATCGCCGACGCGGTGGGCCGCAAAGCGGAGGTCGCGGCCATCACCGAAGCGGCCATGCGCGGCGAAATCGCCGACTACAAGGACAGCCTGCGCCGCCGCGTGGCCCTGCTTCAGGGCGTCACCGTGGCCGACATGGAGCGCGTCTACGCCGAACGACTGAAGATCAATCCCGGCGCGGCCGAACTGATCCGGGCTTGCAAAGCGGCCGGTCTGAAAGTGCTGCTCGTCTCGGGCGGCTTCACCTTTTTTGCCCACCGCGTGCGCGACACGCTGGGCATCGACTTCGTGCGCGCCAACGTGCTGGCGGTAGACGCCGGCCCCAACGGCGGCCAGCTCACCGGCCGGATGGTCGACCAACCCTGGGGCGACATCTGCGACGGCGCCGAGAAGCGGCGCACGCTGCTGGAAGTCGCCTCGCTGCTGGGCGCCGAACCGCACGAGTGCATCGCCATGGGCGACGGCGCCAACGACCTGCCCATGATGGGCGTGGCCGGCCTGTCGGTGGCTTACCACGCCAAACCGGCCGTGCGCGAGCAGGCGATGGTGTCGATCGAGAGCGGCGGGCTGGATCGGCTGCTGGAAGTGATGGGCTGAGCACTCAATCACGGCAGGCCAAATGAAAAGGCCCGTGGGTCGCACGGGCCTTTTTTGTTTCTTGGTGGGCGGTGCAGGGTTCGAACCTGCGACCCCTGCCGTGTGAAGGCAGTGCTCTACCACTGAGCTAACCGCCCGATCGACGCAGGTCGCCACGTCGTCGGAAGCCTCGCATTATAGCGTCTATTTTTTCGCCATCGATCGACGGCCCAAAAAAGTTCAGGCGGCAGTGAGCGACCGCCAGACCGTCTTGCCCTTGCTTGCCTTGTCGAGGTCAGCCAGCACTGCGTCGTGGGCGGCGGCTTCCTGGTCGTTGGCCTGCAACACGGGCAGCTCCAGGCTGCGCAGATCGATGACCTCGGTCACGCCGTCGTCGGACACGGCATCGACCGCGTCGATGAGCAGCGCGTCCTGACCTCGCGTCATGTTGATGTAGACGTCGGCCAGCAGTTCGGCGTCGAGCAGCGCGCCGTGGAGCGTGCGACCGGAGTTGTCCACGCCAAGGCGATCACACAGGGCATCGAGGCCGTTGCGCTTGCCGGGGAACATCGACTTGGCCATCACCAGGGTGTCGAGCACACCGGCGACCACCGTGGTCACCGGCGGCAGCCCGAGGCGCTCGAATTCCTTGTTGAGGAAGCCGATGTCGAACGGTGCGTTGTGGATGATGAGCTCGGCATCGCGCAGGTAATCGACCAACTCGTCGGCGATGGCCGCGAACTTGGGCTTGTCGCGCAGGAATTCGTTGCTGATGCCGTGCACCTTGAGCGCGTCCTCGTGGCTGTCGCGCTCAGGGTTGATGTAGTGGTGCAGGTTGCGGCCGGTGAGCTTGCGGTTGAGCAGCTCGACGCAGCCGATTTCGATGATGCGGTCGCCCGCGTCGGCCGACAGGCCGGTGGTCTCGGTGTCCAGAACGATCTGTCGCACGGGTTCTCCTGCGTCAGCGGCGCGGCCGCGGTGTCAGTGATTTTCTTTTGCGTGGTTGATCGTGTACTTGGGGATCTCGATCGTGACGTCCTGCTGCGCGAGGATCGCCTGGCAAGACAGGCGTGAGTTCGGCTCCAGGCCCCAGGCACGGTCCAGCAGGTCTTCTTCGGTTTCTTCCAGCTCGTTGAGGCTGTTGAAGCCCTCGCGAACAATGACGTGACAGGTCGTGCACGCGCAGCTCATGTCGCAGGCGTGTTCGATGGCCACGCCATGGTCGAGCAGGGCTTCGCAGATGGAGGTGCCGGCGGGCGCGCTGATGGTCTTGCCCTGCGGGGCGTATTCGGCGTGGGGCAGGATCTTGATGGTGGGCATGGGTCAGACTTCTTCGAGTTTCTTGCCGGCCAGGGCTTGCTGGATGCCGCGGTTCATGCGCTGGGCGGCGAAGGCTTCGGTGCCCTTGGCCAGCGCTTGCGTAGCGGCTTCGATGATGGCGGCGTCTTCGAGAGGCATGGCGGCGCGCAGCGCGTCCATCAGGCTGTCGATGGTGGCGCGCTCGGCAGGCGAAAGGAGATCGCTGTCGGCGGCCAGGGCCGACTGGGTGGCCACGAGCATCCGGTCGGCGTCCACGCGGGCTTCCACCAGCGCCCGGGCCTGCATGTCCTGTTGTGCGGTGGCGAAACCGTCCTGCAGCATGGCGGCGATCTGCTCGTCCGACAGGCCGTAAGCGGGTTTGACATCGATGCGGGCTTCGACGCCCGAGGTTTGCTCGCGGGCCGACACGGCCAGCAGGCCGTCGGCGTCGATGGTGAACGTCACCCGGATGCGCGCGGCGCCGGCGGCCATGGGCGGGATGCCGCGCAGCGTGAAGCGGGCGAGGCTGCGGCAGTCGGCCACGAGGTCCCGCTCGCCCTGGACCACGTGCAGGGACAGCGCCGTCTGGCCGTCCTGGTAGGTGGTGAAGTCCTGTGCCATCGCGGTGGGAATGGCGGTGTTGCGAGGCACGATGCGCTCAACCAGCCCGCCCATGGTCTCAATGCCCAGCGACAGCGGGATCACGTCGAGCAGCAGCAACTCACCGTCGCGGCTGTTGCCGGCCAGGGCGTTGGCCTGGATGGCCGCGCCGAGCGCCACCACCTCGTCGGGGTTGAGGTTGGTGAGCGGCTCGCGGCCGAAGAATTCACCGACCGTGCGGCGGATCACCGGCATGCGGGTGGAGCCCCCCACCATCACCACACCCTGCACCTCGTCGCGCGACACACCCGCGTCGCGCAGCACCTTGCGGACAGCGGCCATGGTGCGCGCGGTGAGTGCGGCGGTGCAGGTTTCGAAGTCGGCCACCGACACGGCTTGGGCGACGTCGCGATCGCCCACACGGGCCACGAACTTGACCGCGTGAGCGCTGGACAACGCCTCCTTCACACGCCGCGCTTCGCGGTGCAAGGCCGCGCGCTGCGCCGCGTCGGCGGGCAGGGGCAGGCCCTGCTGGGCCAGCACCCAGGCGGCCAGCGCCTGGTCGTAGTCGTCCCCCCCCAGCGCCGAGTCTCCGCCGGTGGCCATCACCTCAAACACGCCCCGGGTCAGGCGCAGGATGGAGATGTCAAAGGTGCCGCCGCCGAGGTCGTAGATGGCGTAGACGCCCTCCGATCCGTTGTCCAGCCCGTAGGCGATGGCCGCGGCCGTGGGTTCGTTGATCAGGCGCAGCACCGGAATGCCAGCGAGCTGCGCCGCGTCCTTGGTGGCCTGGCGCTGCGCGTCGTCGAAATAGGCAGGCACGGTGATGACCGCGCCGTGCAGGTCATCGGCAAACGTGTCTTCCGCACGGAAACGCAGCGTGGCCAGGATCTCCGCGCTCACCTCCATCGGTGTTTTGCGGCCCGCCACGGTCTCCACCTGCGCCATGCCCTGATCGTCGACCACGCGGTAAGCCAGCCGATCGACATCAACCACCTGGTCACGCCGCCGGCCCATCAATCGCTTGACCGAACTGATCGTGTTCGCCGGGTCGTCCACCTGCGAGGCCAGGGCATCCCAGCCGATCTGACGGCCGCTGCCGCCGGCCGCCGGGTCCAGGTAGCGCACCACACTGGGCAAGATGACGCGCCCGGCGTCGTCGGGCAAACACTCGGCCAGGCCGTGGCGCACGGCCGCGACGAGGGAGTGGGTCGTGCCGAGGTCAATGCCCACCGCCACCCGCCGCTGGTGCGGGTCAAGCGACTGGCCGGGCTCGGAGATCTGCAATAGCGCCATGGTGTGGGGTCGGGGTGTCGGTGCAAACCGCGAATTCGTGGGCTTATTGTCCCAGTTGATCCAGACGGTTCTCGACGTCGCGCGCAAAGCGCTCAACAAACATGAGGGCTCTGACCTGCTGGGCCAGCGCGGAGAAATCCTGTGCGGTGTCGGCGGTCTCGGCGAGCGCCTGCAGGCGCTCGCGGCGCGCGGCGGCCACCTCGTCGGCCAGGTCTTCAACCGCAGCCGCATCGGCGGCCTCCTCCAGCGCTTCGCGCCACGCCATCTGCTGCATCAGAAAGTCGGCCGGCATGGCGGTGTTGCTCTCCGCCGCGATCGGCACGCCGTGCAGCTCGCACAGGTACGCCGCCCGGCGGACCGGGTCCTTCAGGCGCTGGTAGGCCTCGTTGATGCGCACCGACCACTGCATGGACTGACGCTGTGTGGCAGGGTCGGCGCTGGCGAAGCGGTCGGGGTGGGCCTGCGCCTGCAGGGCCTTCCAACGCTCGTCGAGATCCGCGCGCTCCAGCGCGAACCGCTCGGGCAGGCCAAAGATCGCAAAGTCGCTGGATTGCAGGTTCATCAAGGGGGCGGCGAGGATGAGCGCCGTGAAGAGCCGCCGCGGGCCCGGCGATGGCGGACCGCTGGCGGCGCCCCCTCAGAGGGGAGCGCGCGAAGCGCGGCGGGGGTGGGTCTAGATCCTGAAGCTCTCGCCACAGCCGCAGCGGTCGCGTTCGTTGGGGTTGTGAAACTTGAAGCCTTCGTTGAGCCCCTCGCGCACGAAGTCGAGCTGTGTCCCGTCGATGTAGGCCAGGCTCTTGGGATCGACCAGCACCTTCACCCCGTTTTGCTCGAAGACCACGTCCTCCGGCGCCACCTCGTCGGCGTACTCCAGCTTGTAGGCCAGACCGGAGCAACCCGTGGTCTTGACGCCCAGACGCACACCCACGCCCTTCCCGCGCTTGGCGATGTAGCGGGTGACGTGGCGGGCGGCGGCTTCGGAAATGGTGACGGCCATGGCGGGGGACAACCTCAGTT
>Ga0209278_1001972_pt1 | contig 11873 bp, 13 predicted proteins | sample JI81BgreenDNA_FD_187504 | JGI IMG/M metagenome (GOLD analysis project Ga0209278, IMG submission 187504) | Wastewater effluent complex algal communities from Wisconsin, to seasonally profile nutrient transformation and Carbon sequestration -... | ecosystem: Engineered > WWTP > Effluent > Algae... | reverse complement strand
TTCCCTTGCGGAGGATGCCAATCCAATGCCGATCGACTTTCAACGAACATTGGTGATGCGCTTTTGGCAGTTGGCCCAATGCCGACCGGTTGCGGGCTATTCGATGTATTTGGATCTGTTGGAAGGGCGATCGGTCTTGGCGATCGACTGTCGGGCCGACAGCGCCGCCCACAAACTTTGGCAACAAAAAGACCAACTCAACCAAGCCGCCTGCCAACTGGGCATTGAGCGTTTGATGTTGCGCGTGCGGGGCCAGGTGTGGCGATCGCCCTGGCAGGCCACGGCCGGCGAATGATGTGTCACGCTTCCCATTTCGCGCATTACCCCAACAGCTCGATCGTCCCGGCCCAGTCCTGCGGCTCAAAGATTTCATAGATCAACAGCAATTGCCGCACCGCCCGGCTCGCGGGTAACGTCAAGGGGCTATAGACAACCCCGCCGTGGATTTTTTGCTCCTGAGCAAACCGAATAAACATCGCATCCGCCGTCACCACCACGAGCTGATGGCGATAGGCAAAGAGCAACTGCGTGGCATCGCTCTGATCCTGTAGCTTGGCCTCGGTGGGCCGCACGGTGCGCACGCCATAGCCACGCAATGCCAAACCCAAAACCGGGTCTAGGCTGTCGTCTAGATAAAATCCCAAACGTGGCGGCAGGCTCACAAGCAAAACTTCGGCAATGGATCCAGGGACGCGCGATCGCCCACGGAATGAGGTATAGCCCGAAGCGTGACCAATTGCAATTGTGGGGCGATCGCCCGATCAATCCCCCGTCCAGCATCCGCCGATACTGATCACGAATCGCCCCGTAAGTCCCGCAGCTTCTCTTGCAGCACCGATGGGTGAGTGCGCTGAAATCCCGCCACGAAGGCCAGGTCTTCATGAATCACCAAGTCCATCTCCGCGCGATTGTCAAAGTAATAGGCCATGGCGGCGTAGAGAGCGGCCAGTGACAGTTGATATCGCCCAGCAATTTCCTCGATCGACTGTCCTAATCGGAGGTGCATCATGGCCACATCCGGTACCGTAATTCGCGTTCCGGCCAGGCGCGGTCGCCCCCCACGAATCCCCGGCGTACTTTCGATATAGCGCGACAGACTTTTAGACATCTACAACAAGACGGATACGACAATGCAACCCAAACGTATCTAACCGCAAACTAGCGCACCGTCCTAGCGATCGGGGGTGGCGGCGATCGGGGCCGCGAGGGCCGTCAGGGCATCGGCCAAATCTTGGGTAATCGTGGGGCCGGCAACCTTCGAGGGGCGATCGAGATAGTTCGCCACGGGCAGCGATCGCCCCACCACAATCCGCACCCCACAGCGCCACCGCACATCCGGCGAGCCGTATTGCACATGCACCGGCACAATATGCACTCCCGGTTGATTGCGCTCCGCCTGGAGGGCCATCCGCGCCAAGCCCGGTTTCAGCGGATGCAACGTGCCATCGCGAAAAATATCGCCCTCAGGGAACACCACCAACGCCTGACCCGCTTCCAGAATCTTGATCGCGTGGCGCATACTCGCAACACTGGGCTGCATCGTATCGACCGGAAACCCGCCCATCCGTTGGATAAACCAGCCCTGGGCCCCCCTCGATGCTTCGTTGGCGGACACCATGAAGTGCAAATCGTGGCCGCAAATGGGCCGGCCGATCGCACTGGGCACCACCAAGGCATCCCAGCGCGATCGATGGGTCGGCGCAAACAACAGCGAGTGGTAATCCTTTGGTAAGTTTTCTAGCCCCTCGATCGTCACGGAGCCAAAGTAGGCGGGCAAAATCAGCCGCTGCGTCAAGGGATAGAGCACCCGCGACAACCAAGGCACAACGCACGATCGAATCGACCCCGAGTCCACCACGCGATCCTGTGCATCGTGCGCCACAGACCGCCGCTCATCCTTCACATTCAACGTCATAACCCGACCCTTAGAAACCGCAGAAACCGCACCTGAAACCGTTGGCATTGTGGTTAAGGCAGCATCGGCAGTTGATGATCGCCCTAGGTGAGTCGGGGCGCTTGGCGCAACCTCAGGAGAAGCAGAGTTCAGACGCATCATGGGCAGCTAGAGTTCCCCGACCGGGTGGATATCCTTCATGGTTTCCGAGGCTAACAATACCAGGTTGATTCTGCGGGCCAGTTCATACACCGTCTGGGCGAATTTTAGACCCCTTGAGCGCGGTGAATCCCTGATGGATCAAGCCCCTGGGAGCTGTGACCGCCCCGTGGCGTTTTGCCGTTTTGAGGAAGCTGTTGGCCCCTAGGAATTTGGGGACGGTCATCGGAATTTGTTACAAATCTTTAATAATTATCCTACGACGATGATGACTCGATCGCGCCTCAGCCCCGATCGCCCTTGATAATATCCAAGCATTCGCAACGATTCACGTTCATTGGCGACCGTTCGCTAGTTTAGACCGATCCTCTGAAGCCTTCCGTCTGCCCCACGTTCCTCGTCACTCCTGGCCCCTATGCGTTCTGTCCCGTCCTTGTTTCCCGATCAGTCCGCGGCCCCGCGCGATCGGCCCCAACCCTCCCTGCTCAACACCTTTTGGGCCGATGCCCTCTCCGTCTTTTGGGGCGACTGGCTGAAACTGCGCGTGCGCGTGGGCCAGGTCGCCGCCTCCGGCCTCGTCTCGCCCCTGATCTACATCCTCGCCTTCGGGCTGGGCCTGGGCACTTCCCTCGATGCGGTCGCCAAACCCTCCGCCGGGGATAGCTATTTGGAATTCATCCTGCCGGGGATGGTCGCCCTGTCCTCCATGGCCATCAGCTTTGGCGGGACGACTTTTTCGATTTGCGGCGATCGACTGTTCACCAAAACCTTTGAAGAAATGCAACTGATGCCGGTGCATCCCCTGGCGATGCATTTGGGCCGGATGATGGCGGGCATTGTCCGCGGTTTGCTGACGGCTGGCTCCGTGATTTTGGTGGCGGTGATTTTTACGGGCAAAATTTGGAGCTTTTTGAATCCGCTGTTTTTGCTGCTGTTGGTACTGAATTGCGCCGTGTTTGCCGGCCTGGGTGTGATTGTGGGGTTGAGCGTCCAATCCTTGGAAATGGTGGGGCTGTATAACAACTTCCTGATCGTGCCGATGTCGTTTTTGGGGGCGACGTTTTTTGATCCGGCGACGTTACCGCCGTTGCTGAAGCCGATCGTCTATTGCTTGCCCCTGACCTACACGAGCATTGGGCTGCGATCGGCCGCCTACCTGCCCCTGAGCGAGTTTCCGTGGTACAGCATCCCGATTTTGCTGGCGGTGGCGACGGTGCTGGCCTTTTTGGGCGCAAAACGGTTTTCGGAACAGCAGGATTAGGCCATGGGGGCGATCGGGCGGTACTCGATCGCGGGGATCACGATCGCCCCGGCCTGCGATCCCGATCGCAGCTCTCATCGCCTCCTTCACCGACACTAGAGAGTAGAGAATCCAAAATCCAAACTAAATCTGGTTTTGTGGATTCCCTGCCTGTATTCCTCGGCGTTCGCTGGGCCGCGGCCAACGGCCAAGCCCGCAGGACAGCTCAGAAACTGGCTAGCGCCATCCTGAGCACCGAGCAACCGACCGAAACAGGAAGTCAGCAAACCGCTGGGCGATCGATGCATTCATGGGCAGCCCCAGGCCGCTCCGGCGACTCGGCTCCCGCCCCATTGCTCCGGAATGTATTCAGGCTCGCAAACCCGCCCAAACCCAGCCGGTACTCACTGTGGCTAGGAGGTCAGAATCATGCAACGTCAGGGATTAGAAGGCTTGGTTCAGTTTTTGCAAGACGAACTGCACTTGAGCAAGGCGGATTTGGCCTTGGCCCTCAAGCACCCGGAGAGTGGCCATAATCTGCCAACAATTTTGTGGCAGTATGGCGCGATCACGACCCAGCAGCTCGATCGGGTGTTTGATTGGCTCGAAGGTTGGATGTCGCCCGAGGGGATTTAGAGTCGATTCCTGTGGGTTCCGGGCGATTGGAGTCCCCCTGGTAACGGCTGATCGAGTCCGTTGATTAACCCTTGTGGGGTTGGTTTAAGGTTAAACGTGCCTCAGATAGCTTTGGTTCAACCGATTAAGTCTGACCCCACCGGGATAGAGGCTCGATCGCCCCTCGGACGAGAACCGACCAAGCCGGCCAGCCGCTAGGGTTAATCAACAGCTAGACCACAGGCTGCTTCCTGAGCCAGCGGGCCGCGTCCACCGCGTGATAGGTCAAAATCCAGTCAGCACCAGCCCGCTTCATGCCCAACAGGGTTTCCAGCACGATCGCCCGTTCATCAATCCACCCCTGTTCGGCAGCAGCCTTCACCATGGCGTATTCCCCAGACACGTTATAGGCCGCCACCGGCAGTTGGGTTTGGGCCTTCAGTTGCCAAATAATGTCCAAGTAGGCCAAAGCCGGTTTCACCATTAACACATCCGCCCCTTCCGCCAAATCTAGCAGCGCCTCCTTGAGCGCTTCCCGCCGATTGGCCGGATCCATTTGGTAGGTTTTCTTATCCCCAAATTGCGGAGCGGAATCCAGGGCATCCCGAAAGGGGCCGTAGTAGGCCGAGGCATATTTGGCGCTGTAGGCCAGGATGCCCGTTTGCCAAAATCCAGCCGCATCCAAGGCTTGGCGAATGGCTCCCACTCGGCCGTCCATCATGTCGGACGGAGCCACAAAATCCGCCCCCGCCGCCGCTTGCGCCAGGGCCTGTTGGGTCAAGACCGCTACGGTTTCATCATTCAAAATCTGTCCCGCTTCATCCACAATTCCATCGTGGCCGTGGGTGGTGTAGGGATCGAGGGCCACATCGGTAAAGACCAATAAATCGGGGAAGGCGGCTTTGATGGCTTTGACGGCCCGGGGAACGAGGCCGTTGGGGTTGTGGCTTTCGGAGCCGATCGCGTCCTTTTGGGCAGGCGGAATCACGGGAAACAGCGCGATCGCCCGAATGCCCACCCCTCGCACCATCTGCAACTTTTCCAACAACTGGTCGAGCGATCGGCGATCGCAACCGGGCATCGAGGGAATTGGCTCCACCCGGCCCGTCCCTTCCATCACAAACACTGGATAGATCAAGTCCTGGGCCGTCAACACCGTTTCCGCCACCATGCGCCGCAGGGTGGCCGATCGGCGCAATCGACGTGGCCGCGCGATCGGCTCCGCTGGTGGTTCCAGCGTGGATTCCGGCGTGGATTCCGGTGTGGATTCCGGGGCGATCGGGTCTGGGGCCTGGGTGACTGTGCCCGATCGCTCGGCGGCTGGCCCTGTTAGTTGCGCCACTGGGGCTGGCTTCAGTTCCATGGCGGTGTTGGTTGTGGCCTCGGGGGTGGAGGAAAGAGGGGGGACGGTCATTAAAAACACTCCGGTTTGCAAAAGCTGTTTTCAAAAGTCGGTGCAATCGATATGGCGCGATCGACCGTCGGCGCGATCGATCGTCGGCGCGATCAAGGGGTCAGCCTCGCGCCTCAGCCTGGGTCAGCGATTTGGTGCAAAAGTGATCGCATGAGAATGATTATCATTATAATTTTTTAAAGGGCAATTCAAGCCAGTTGCTCAAAATGACTGGCCTGATGCGAACTCCAGTCATGGAGCCAATGTTGGTTTCTAGGGCTGGATGGGTTGCGCCGCCCAAACTCTGAGTCTCTTCAACCTGTACGCTCACCTAGCCGATCGGGCTGAGTGGGCGTTTCCCAATCCACTCCAATTCACCGCAATCTCAATTCCTATGACCCTTTCGATCGAGTCACCTCGGCCCAACCTGATCACCACGGCGGCCAAACCCCCCGTCAGCCAGGCCGAGATGGAGCAAGCTGTGCGGACGCTGTTAATTGGATTAGGGGAAGATCCCGATCGCGAAGGCCTGCGCGACACCCCCAAGCGAGTGGTCAAAGCCTTGCAGTTTCTGACCTCGGGCTATCGACAATCCCTAGATGAACTGCTCAATGGCGCTGTTTTTCACGAAAATGCCAATGAAATGGTCTTGGTGCGTGATATTGACCTGTTTAGCTCCTGCGAACACCACATCCTGCCGATTATTGGCCGGGCCCACGTGGCCTACATTCCCGATGGCCGAGTGATTGGCCTGTCCAAAATCGCTCGGATTTGCGAAATGTATGCCCGACGGCTCCAGGTGCAAGAGCGGCTGACGGCCCAAATTGCCGATGCGATTCAAGGATTGCTGATGCCCCAAGGGGTGGCCGTGGTGGTGGAAGCGACCCACATGTGCATGGTGATGCGCGGAGTGCAAAAACCGGGATCCTGGACTGTGACCAGCGCGGTGCGTGGCGTTTTTGCAGACGATCCGAAAACCCGCCAGGAGTTTATGGATTTGGTGATGCACCAACGAGGTCTCCGCATCTAGGGGCACGACAAGCGGTGTGACGGTTACGGGAAATGGGATAGTTGGGCTGGAAAAACAGTTGGGCTGGAAAAACTGGAAAAATCAGCTATTCCAGCCCTATGTGCTCGAACTGAGGCGATCGAACTAAGGCACGCGAACTGAGGCACGCGAACTGAGGCGATCGAACTGAGGCGATCGAACTAAATCGAGGGGATGAGGCACAGGCGGGCGATCGCGCTAAAGTCGGTTCGGTTCTGCCGACCAGTTTTGGCACGATCGCTTGCTACATTGATAGACATCAGGCTGATACAACGCTTAACACTTCGATTCGATCGGCAATCTCCTTTTCGCCTTTGCGTTAGTTTCCGGTTTTCAAGCATCCTCTTTTCAACATCAGACCGTTTGCACATCCCACTCTGCGAGGTGTGAGCCGTGGCACAAGAGCTGAACCCCATGTCTAATTTTTGGACGAGCGACCCGACGACCGATCGCGACTCAACCGAATCGCTGATGCAATACATTCAGTCCCTCAACCCTGAAACGATCGCCCATCTTTCGCGGCCGGCCTCATCGGAAACGATTCGGATGATGGAACGCAACATCGTAGGTATGTTAGGCGTGCTGCCCAGCGATCACTTTGACGTGTCAATCACCACGAATCGCGAGCATTTGGGGCGACTGCTGGCCTCCGCCATGATGAGTGGATACTTTTTGCGGAATGCCGAGCAGCGGATGGGCTTTGAGCAATCGCTGCAAAACTGGTCGAGTGGCCTGAGTGATGAGGCGAACCCCACCGAATAGCCCCCTCAGTTCCGATCGAACGATCCAAACGGATGCACAAGAACCGCTGCCGGTTTCGGCGGCGGTTTTGCAGCGATCGCTCCTGGATTGGTACGATCGCCAGGGCCGCGACCTGCCCTGGCGCAAACCGCCGGACGTGTTGGATCCCTACCGGGTGTGGGTGTCGGAGATTGCCCTGCAACAAACCCAGGTCAAAACCGTTTTGCCCTACTACTACCGGTGGTTCGATCGCTTCCCGACGATCGCCGACCTGGCCCGGGCTGACCAACAGGCGGTGCTGAAGGCCTGGGAAGGATTGGGCTACTACAGCCGGGCCCGGAATTTGCATCGGGCGGCGCAAATCGTGATGGAGCGCCACGGGGGCCAGTTTCCCCAAACCCTGGCGGAGGCGATCGCCCTCCCTGGGATTGGGCGCACCACGGCGGGCGGGATTTTGAGTTCGGCGTTTAATTTGCCCCTGCCGATTTTGGATGGGAATGTGAAGCGGGTGTTGGCGCGGTTGATTGCGCTGCCCCTGCCGCCGGCCAAGGCGCTCGATCGGCTCTGGGCGGCCTCCGAAGCGGTGGTGTCGTTCGATCGCCCGCGCGACATGAACCAGGCCTTGATGGACTTGGGGGCGACGGTCTGCACGGCTCGCAAACCGGCCTGTTTGGTGTGTCCTTGGATGGCATACTGTCAGGCGTACAACACCGATCGCCAACAGCAGATTCCCGTGAGCGAACCGAAAGCACCGATTCCCCACAAAGTGATTGGGGTAGCCGTGATCCGCGACGAGGCGGGGCAAATTTTGATCGATCGCCGGCCCGCCGAGGGCTTGCTGGGCGGCCTGTGGGAATTTCCGGGCGGCAAGGTGGAACCCAACGAGTCGATCGCCGACTGTGTGCGCCGGGAAATCCACGAAGAATTGGGCATCGAAATCGAAGTGGGCGAAGAATTGATCGTGGTGGATCACGCCTACAGCCATTTCAAGGTGTCGCTGCACGTCCACCTCTGTCAGCATGTGAGCGGTGAACCCCAGGCGATCGAATGTGACGAAGTGCGGTGGGTGACGCTAGAGGCGATCGACCAATTCCCCTTCCCCAAGGCGAACACCACGATCATCGAAGCCCTCAAAAAACGCTTCCTACCCGCCAACCCGTAAGGCCGTCGTAGGGGCGGGTTTGAAACCCGCCCCTACCCGGATGGTCGGTTATGATCGATCGCCCCCGCCCCACCCAGATTTATCGGTTCATCGATCGCACAGTCGTGACAGCAATGGGACAGGTCGCCGAATCCACCGTTGACTATTCCGCCGCCGGGTCGTCCAATTTGGAGCAGGCCCTCAAGCAATATTTTGGCTATCGCAGCTTTCGACCCGGCCAGCGGGACATTGTGGAAGCGGCGATCGAGCGGCGCGATCAACTGGTCGTGATTCCCACGGGTGGCGGCAAATCCCTGTGTTTTCAACTGCCCGCCCTGTTGCAACCCGGCTTGACCGTGGTGGTGTCGCCGCTGATTGCCCTGATGCAAGACCAGGTGGCCGCCCTGCACGATAACGGGATTTCCGCCACCTTTCTCAACAGCAGTTTGGGTGTGGCCGAGTTGCGATCGCGCGAATTGGCACTGCTGAATAATGCTTATAAATTGGTCTACGTTGCGCCCGAACGGTTGATGACCGAAGGGTTTTTGCCCCTGCTCGATCGGATCCACCAGACGATCGGCTTGGCGCAATTTGCGATCGACGAGGCCCACTGCGTCTCCGAGTGGGGCCACGACTTCCGCCCGGAATATCGGCAACTCTGGAGCCTGCGCGATCGCTATCCCAACGTGCCCTTCATGGCCCTGACCGCCACGGCCACCGATCGCGTCCGCCAAGATATCGTGCACCAGTTGCAGTTGCGCGATCCGCGAATCCACATCGCCAGCTTCAACCGCCCCAACCTCTACTACGAAGTGCGACCCAAGGATCGCAACACCTATCCCGAACTGTTGCGGCTGTTGCGTACCACCGATGGCTCCGCGATCGTCTATTGCTTCAGTCGCAAACGGGTGGACGAGCTGACCCGCAAGCTGCAACTGGACGGCATCGGAGCCTTGTCCTACCACGCGGGCATGGACAACGAGAGCCGCGCCGACAACCAAACCCGCTTTATTCGCGACGATGTGCGGGTGATGGTGGCGACGATCGCCTTTGGCATGGGCATCAACAAACCCGATGTGCGGCTGGTGGTGCATTACGACCTGCCCCGCAACCTAGAAGGCTATTACCAAGAATCCGGCCGCGCCGGCCGCGATGGCGACCCCGCCCGCTGCATCCTCTACTTCGGCACGGGCGACATTCGCAGCATTGAATATCTGATCGGTCAAAAGCCCGACCCCAACGAACAGCGGATCGCCCAACAGCAACTGCGCCAGACAATCGACTATGCCGAAAGCACCGTCTGCCGCCGCACAATCCAACTAGGCTATTTTGGCGAAGCCTTTCCCGGCAACTGCAACGGCTGCGACAATTGCCGCGACCCCAAACCCCTCGAAGATTGGACGATTCCGGCCCAAAAATTCCTCTCCTGCGTGGCCCGGGTGCGAGAACGATTCGGCACGCAATACATCATCGACGTGTTGCGCGGCTCCAAAAACGAAAAAATCCTCCGCAATAATCACCAAGAACTCTCGACCTACGGCATTGGCAAGGATCGGACGGCGGAACAGTGGCAATTACTGGCGCGATCGCTCCGGCATGAAGGCTTGGTGGATGAAACCACCGACGGCTACCGGGTCTTGCGGTTAAACGCCCTCAGTTGGGAAGTGCTGCGCAAACAGCGAGAAGTCTGGGTCGCCGTGCCCCCCCAACGGCGCGATCGCCCCACCAGCAACACCGAAGACCTTGCCACCGAAGAACAACCCCTGTTCGATCGGCTGCGGCAACTACGCAAACAACTGGCCGACGAGCAAAACGTGCCGCCCTACGTGGTCTTCACCGATGCCAGCCTGCGGGCCATGGCCAAGCTGCGGCCCCTGGATTTGGCGCAATTCGCCGATGTGCCCGGGGTGGGTCGCCGCAAACTGGAGCAATACGGCCAAACCTTCACAGCGGCGATCGGGGCCTTTTGCCGAGAATTCAACCTCGATTCACCGGCCAGCGCGATCGACCAGCGAATCAGCGATCGCACCAGCCGCGCCGTCAGCAGCACCACCCACACCACCTGGGAACTCTACCAACAGGGCCTGCGCCTCGCGGACATCGCCGAAGCCCGCAACCTGCGCACCACCACGATCGCCACCCACATCGAAGAGCTAATCCGCAAAGGCTACGCGATCAACATCGATGATTTTGTGGCTCCCGACATCCAGCAAGACATTGTTCGGGCGATCGACCATTGCGGGGCCCAGCGGCTCACGGAAATCTACGAATTTTTGCAGCAGCGCCACACCTACGCCGACATCCGCCTAGTCCGCGCCGCCTGGGAAGCCGAAACCAGCAATGAACTCGCCCACTAATTCGCTCATAACTGACCAGCGTTATCTAGGCGCAGAATCGGATTGAGCGGAGTGGCGATCGCTGTGTTTAGGAAGCGATCGCCCTCAGCAAGGTACAAGGCAATGGTGGTAGATGAGCTAATCTAATTTCGCTGTGGCCATGACGCGTGTTTAGAGGATTGCTAGTCAATGGTGCGCTGGCGTTTTCTCACGCCGATGCCAACACCCGCACCCACAGCCAACAGACCCAGCAAGCTAACCGGTTCCGGTGTCGTCGCAACAGCAGTCAGGCTTACATTGTCAATGTAAGCGCCGTAGGTGTCCCGAGTGCCCAGGTAGTTGAACTGCAAGCGCGTCAGATCAGAAACCGCCTTCACCAACAGTGACCCACTGTCGATCCAGTTGGTTTGAGCGCCGCCATTGCCTGCATCAAACACTTGGCTGAAGCCCGAACCAAACAAGACTTTGAAGGCATTTTGATTTTGGCCACCTTTCCAGTTGCTTGCGATCCCGGGACGTGCAGAATAGGCGAAAGAGAGGTTATAGAGTTGACCTGCTTTGGTCGCAATGTCTTGGAACAGACCTAATTCAGGCGCTTTAGCATCGTAGTAGTGGCTATCGAGTTCCACGAGGTTCTTACCATCGTAGGCTTTGCCTGCCACACCGGCTTGCACTTCGATCTTGCCACCGTTCGTAGCTGACTAACCTTCGATCGTTGAAAATGTTCTCCAGTTACCGTTCAGCGGTGTGCCGGGGGTGACTTCAAAGCTGCCATTTTGAATCAAGTTGGCGGCTTGGACTGGCTGGGCAGCGATCATGGCAGGTACGAGGGCAACAGCCAAGGTGCTAGCAATGTGTTGGAAACGCTTCATAGTCATCAGTTCCCCTACGAGGAATGGCCGTGTCTAGCACCCGACTGCAAGTTCCTGATTTCAATCCTAAGTCCAATTTCAGGTGTGGATTTAAAGATTGAATGATGGCTCAACGAAGATTCTGTGAAGTTGACTGGGTGCAGTCAATAGACCTCTTGCATTCATGCAAGACCCTTACCCTTGGAGCGGATTCGCGCCCAGCGAGCCAGCCCCCCCGCCCGCAAACGCAAAACCAAAACCACCGGATGACCCGAGCCGATCGCCCCGGTGGCCATGACGGCGGCACACTGGTTGGGCGCATTGCGAGACTGTCGATCTCTAGAAGCGATCGACCACGGGCCGCACGGGGCGCACCTCGATCGAGTCTGGCGAGGATTCCGGCGAGGATTCGGCGCTTGGCTCGGGGCTGGAGCTAGCGGATGAGTCCGGCGACG
>Ga0209278_1001970_pt1 | contig 11874 bp, 9 predicted proteins | sample JI81BgreenDNA_FD_187504 | JGI IMG/M metagenome (GOLD analysis project Ga0209278, IMG submission 187504) | Wastewater effluent complex algal communities from Wisconsin, to seasonally profile nutrient transformation and Carbon sequestration -... | ecosystem: Engineered > WWTP > Effluent > Algae... | reverse complement strand
TTTCCACCGCGCCCACGTGCAGGTTGATCGCGCGCTCGTGTTTGGCCGGGAACTCGGTGAGCTCGAAGTAGTGCGTGGCGAACAGGGTGAACGAGCGGTTGCGGTCGTGCAGCTGCTGCGCGATGGCGCCGGCCAGCGCCAGGCCGTCGAAGGTGCTGGTGCCGCGCCCGATCTCGTCCATCAGCACCAGGCTCTCCTCGGTGGCGCCGTGCACGATGGCGGCGCCCTCGGTCATCTCGAGCATGAAGGTGCTCTGCGCGTTGGCGAGGTCGTCGCTCGCACCGATGCGCGTGTGGATGGCGTCCACCGGCCCCAGCCGGCAGGCTGTGGCCGGCACGTAGGAGCCCATGCTCGCCAGCAGCACGATCAGCGCCACCTGGCGCATGAAGGTGCTCTTGCCGCCCATGTTGGGGCCGGTGATGACGAGCATCTTCGTCTTCGCGTCGAGCCGGCAGTGGTTGGCGATGAAGGGGCCGCCGCCGGTTTCGGCCAGGCGCGCTTCCACCACGGGGTGGCGGCCGGCCTCGATGTCGATGGCGGGGTAGGGCACGAACTCCGGCCGGCACCAGTTGAGCGAGGCCGCGCGTTCGGCCAGCGCCGCCAGCGCATCCAGCGTGGCCAGCGCCAGGGCCAGGCCCTGCAGCGTGGCCAGATGCGGTTGCAGCGCATCCAGCAGCTGCTCGTACAGCCACTTCTCGCGGCTGAGCGAGCGCTCCTGCGCCGACAGCGCCTTGTCCTCGAAGGCCTTGAGCTCGGGCGTGATGTAGCGCTCGGCGCCCTTCAGCGTCTGGCGGCGGCGGTACTCCACCGGCACCTTGTCGAGGTGCGAACCCGTCACCTCGATGTAGTAGCCGTGCACCTTGTTGAACTGCACGCGCAGGTTGGGGATGCCGGTGCGCGCGCGCTCGCGGGCCTCCAGCGCCAGCAGGAACTCGTCGCCGTGCTGGGCGATGGCGCGCAGCTCGTCAAGCTCGGTGTCGAAGCCCGCGGCGATCACGCCGCCGTCGCGCAGCAGCGCCGCGGGTTCCTCGGCGATGGCGGCCAGCGGTGCGGCCAGCGCGGGCTCGGCCGCCAGCGCGGCGTGCAGCCGCGCGAGCAGGGCGCCCTCCGGCGGCGTGCACGCGGCGATCTGCGGCAGCAGCGCCAGCGTCTGGCGCAGGCCCGCCAGCTCGCGCGGGCGCACCTGGCGCAGCGCGATGCGCGCGGTGATGCGCTCGACGTCGGCCACGCCGCGCAGCGCGTCGCGCAGCGGCTCGGTGGCCTGCGTGGCCAGCAGCGTGGCGATGGCCCCGTGGCGCTCGCGCGCGGCCGTGCGTTCGCGCGCCGGGTGCGTGAGCCAGTGGCGCAGGCGCCGGCTGCCCATGCCGCTGCGGCAGGTGTCGAGCAGGCTCAGCAGCGTGGGCTTGTCCTCGCCGCGCAGCGTCTGCACCAGCTCCAGGTTGCGCAGCGTCTGCGGCGGCAGCTCGATCAGCTCCTGCCCGCGCGGCACGGCCAGCGCCTGCACATGGGCCAGGGCCTGGCCCTGCGTGTGCTCGGCGTAGGCCAGCAGCGCCGCGGCGGCGGCCTGGGCCACGGCGAGGTCCTGCGCGCCATAGGCCTGCAACGAGGCCACCTTGAGCTGCTCGCACAGCTTGCGCTGGCCGAGTGCCGCGTCGAACTGCCAGGCCGGCCGCGCCACGCGCGCGGCGCGCAGCGTGCTGGCGGCCTCGGGCAGCGGGCTGCCGTCGTGCAGCAGCTCGGCCGGGGCCAGGCGGGCCAGCCAGCCGGGCAGCTCGCGCTCGCTGCACTCCGTCAGGCCCAGCTGGCCACCGGCCAGGGCCAGCCAGGCCAGGCCGATGCGGCCACGCTCGCGGTGCAGGGCCAGCAGCAGCGTGTCGGCGCGCTCGGCCATGAGCTCGCTGTCGGTCACGGTGCCGGGCGTGACGACGCGCGTGACCTTGCGCTCCACCGGCCCCTTGGCCGTGGCGACGTCACCCACCTGCTCGGCCACCGCCACGGCCTCGCCCAGCTTGATGAGGCGGCCCAGGTAGCCCTCCACCGAGTGCACCGGCACGCCGGCCATCACCACCGGCTCGCCCGCGCTCTGGCCGCGCGTGGTGATGGTGATGTCGAGCAGCCGGTGCGCCTTGCGGGCGTCGTCGTAGAACAGCTCGTAGAAGTCGCCCATGCGGAAGAACACGAGCGTGTCGGGGAACTCGGCCTTGATGCGCAGGTACTGCGCCATGGACGGAGAATGGCGCGAGAGGTCGCCTTTCAGAAGCTCAGGAGTAGAGATCGGGGTGGTCATGTCGGCCGAGATGGTAGGCCACGGCCCTTGCCGCTGTGGCTTCGCTCGCTCGCTCGCAGTCTTCAGCCGCCGACTTTGGTCATGCTCGCGACCTTGCCGTTTCGGCTCTGACGTCGGCTCAAGATTGGAGTGAGTCATTCGCCGCCGACGGTCGGCAAGTCTGCAACTGCTGTCACCGGCCGGTCAGGTGCCTGCTGTGCTTAAGCCGCCTGCCGCGGGACCCACCTCCCTGAGGTATGCACACTCGCACTTCCTAGTGACAGTGGGTGTGATGTGCATCCGGCACATGCGCATGCGCGTGCCTCTTCGGCTCATGCCGATGCCAGTGACTGTGCTCGCCGACGGGCATCAGCTCGTGACTGTGATCGTGGTGCCCATCGTCGTGTCGGTGGGCATGTTCGTGCTCGAGCGCCTCGTGCTCGTGCTCGTGTGCGTGCGACTCCGCGAGGTGCAGCACCACGCCGGCCAGCATCAGTGCGCTGCCGAGCGCCATCAGGCCGCTCGCCGACCGGTCCCCCAGCGCCACCGCCAGCGCGGCGCCGATGAAGGGAGCGAACGCGAACACCGAACCCGTGCGTGCCGCGCCGAAGGCCCGCTGCGCCAGCAGGTAGAAGCGCAGGCTCAGCCCGTAGCCGGTGGCGCCCACCGCGAGCAGGGCCAGCGCCGCACCGGCAGAAGGTAGGGGCTCGCCGAAGGCCACCGCCAGCACCGACGTGGCCGTGGCGCCCAGCAGCGCCTTGGCCATCACCACCTGGCCCGGGTCGCGCTCCGCCAGGGCGCGCGACAGCGTGTTGTCCACGCCCCAGGCGGCGGTGGCCAGCAGCACCGCCAGCAGGCCCCAGAGTTGAGCTTCACCGGTGCGGCCCTGGTCCAGCACCAGCACCATGCCGCCGGCCAGCAGAAGCGCCATCGCCGCCCACACGCGGCCGTCCATGGTCTCGCGATACAGGCGCCAGGCCAACACTGCGGTGAACAGTGCCTCCAGCGTCAGCATCAGTGAGGCACTGGTGCCGCTGGTGTTCTGCAGCCCCCAGGCCAGCGCCACTGGGCCAAGCACGGCGCCGAAGGCGGCCATCGCCAGCAGTCGCGGGCCGTCACGGCGCTGCAGCCGGGCCTCGCGTTCGACCGGTTGTCGCGACAGCAGGCCCACTGCGGCGGCACCCGCGTACAGCAGGGCCGCCGTGCCGAAGGCGCCCAAACCGGCGCCCAACTGCTGGACCAGCGGCGTGCTGACACCGAACAGCGCCGCGGCCAGCAGGGCGAACAGCCCTCCGCGAAGGGCCGGCAGGTGTGGGGCGCGCTGCACGGACGTTCTACTTGACGGTGAAGCGCACCGTGATCGCCTTCTTGGCCGGTGTCGTGAGCGCGGCGACGACCTTGGCCCCCGGCGCGAGCTTCACACCCTTGGCCTCCAGCTTGTCGCCGGCCACGGCCAACGCGGCCTCGGACTTCTCCGCACCGTTGAGCACGGTCAGCTTGCCACTCATGCCAGTGGGCGCCATGGGCTTGCCGTGGTCGTCGATGTAGATGAATGCGCCCGTCGGGGTGCCCACCAGCTCGAAGTGCAGGTCGCTGGCCGCGGCGACGATGCCGCCGTGCTTGGGCTTGTTGTCACCGTGGGCCATGGCGGCGTTGAACGACAGCACCGACAGGCCCAGCAGGGCGGCGGCCATGAGTTTGCTCTTCATCATGTTCAGGAATTCCTTGAGGTGCGGCGCACTGGAACAGGCGGCGCCGCCGGGCCTGATTGGAACTCAGTAGGCTTCCTGGGCCGGCGCCGGCTCGGAGGCTTCGGTCGGTGACTGCACGAGCCTGCGCGTGGCCTTCTCGCCGAACAGCCAGAACAGCACCGGTGTCAGCAGCGTGTCGAGCAGGGTCGAGCTGACCAGGCCGCCGAAGATCACCACCGCCACCGGATGCAGGATCTCCTTGCCCGGCGCGTCGGCCGCCAGCAGCAGCGGGGTCAGCGCGAAGGCCGCCACCAGCGCCGTCATCAGCACCGGGGTCAGCCGCTCCAGCGACCCGCGCACGATCATGGCCTGCGAGAAGCTCTCGCCTTCGAGCCTGCACAGGTTGATGTAGTGGCTGATCTTCAGGATGCCATTGCGTGTGGCGATGCCCGCCAGCGTGATGAAGCCCACCATCGACGCCACCGACAGCTGCACGCCGGCCATCCACATCGCCACCACGGAGCCGATCAGCGCCAGCGGGATGTTGGCCATCACGATGCCGGCCAGCACCGCCGACTGGTAGCGGCTGTAGAGCACCAGGAAGATCATCGCCAGCGACACCACCGACAGGCCGGCGATCAGCCTTGTCGCCTGTTCCTGGGCCTGGAACTGGCCCTCCAGGCTGATGAACGTCCCCGTGGGCAGGGCCTGTGCCGCCACGATGCCGCGGATGGCGGCGATGACCTCGCCCATGTCGCCTCCGTCGGTGTTGGCGTAGACGACGATACGGCGGCGGCCGTTCTCGCGGCCGATCTGGTTCGGGCCGTCGGTCTCCTCCACGGTCGCGATGCTCGACACCGGCACGCGGCCAGCCGGCGTGTCGATCAGCGTGCGCGCCAGGTCCTGCGGGCTGCGCCGGTCGTCTGGCAGGCGCAGCACCAGCTCGTAGCGGCGCGGGCCATCGACGATCTGCGCGCCATGGGCGCCGTCCGTCAGCGCCTGCAGCACGCGGATCGCCTCGCCGGGCGCGAGGCCCATCTGCGCCGCCTTGCGGTGGTCCAGCCGCACGGTGATCTGCGGGATCAGCACCTGCTTCTCGACCGTCAAGTCCACCAGCCCGGGCACGGTCGCCATCTGCGCGCGCAGCTGCTCGGCCAGGCCGCGCAGTGTGTCGGTGTCGTCGCCGAAGATCTTCACCGCGATCTGCGCCCGCACGCCCGACAGCAGATGGTCCAGTCGGTGGCTGATGGGCTGGCCGATGGCCACCTGCGCCGGCAACGTGGACAGCCGCTCGCGGATGTCGGCCATGATGGCCTCGCGGTCACGGTCGGAGCGTTTCAGGTCGACGTCGATCTCGGCCGAGTGCACGCCCTCGGCGTGCTCGTCCAGCTCGGCGCGGCCGGTGCGTCGGCCCACCTGGGTCACCTCCGGCACCTGGCGAATCAAGGTCTCGGCCACCGCACCCACGCGGTTGGCTTCGGCGAGCGAGGTGCCGGGCTGCATGATCAGGCCCAGCACCAGCGAGCCCTCGTTGAAGGCCGGCAGGAAGGCGCGCGGGAAGAAGGGCACGGATGCCGCCGCACCGGCCACGGCCAGGACGGCCAGCGCGATGAGCAGGTTCGCTCGGCCGAAGGACCAGTGCAGCAGCTTCGTGTCCTGGCGCTTGAGCCATGCCACCAGGGGGCTGTCGCCGTGGTCCAGGCGCTTTGTCGTCGGCAGCATGTAGTAGCACATGACCGGCGTGACCGTCATCGAGACCAGCATCGACGCGCCGATGGAGACGATGTAGGCGATGCCCAGCGGCGTGAAGAGGCGTCCCTCGATGCCGGGCAGCGCGAACAGGGGCACGAACACCAGCACCACGATGACGGTGGCGTAGACGATGCCCGAGCGCACCTCCACGCTGGCGCGGCGCACCACCTCCAGCACCGACAGCGGGTTGCCCGCAGCCCTGTTCTGCTTCAGGCGCCGCAGGATGTTCTCCACATCCACCACGGCGTCGTCCACGAGCTCGCCGATGGCAATCGCCAGGCCGCCCAGCGTCATGACGTTGATCGACTGCCCGAGCAGCTTGAAGACCAGGGCCGTGACCGCCAGCGACAGCGGGATCGCCACCAGCGAGATCACCGTCGTTCGTGCCGACAGCAGGAAGGCGAACAGCACGATGGCGACCATGATCGCGCCGTCGCGCAAGGCCTCGGCCACGTTGCCGATGGACGCCTTGATGAAATCGGCTTGGCGGAACAGCACCCGGGGCTCGGCGAGGCCGGGCGGCAGGCCCTGCTTCAGCTCGGCCAGCGCCGACTCCACCTGCGCGGTGAGCTTCACGGTGTCGGCGTCGGGCTGCTTCTGCACGCTGACGATCACCGCCGGCAGGCCGTTGTAGCCGGCGTCGCCGCGCTTGAGGCCGGCCGCGAAGGCCACGCTGGCCACCTGCTCGAGCAGGATCGCGCGGCCGTCCTTCCACGCCACGGCCACGCCCGCCAGGTCCTCGACGCGGTTGCTGCGCCCGAGGTGCCGGATCAGGTACTCGCGGCTGTTCAGGTCGATGAAGCCGCCGCCGGCGTTGCCGGCATAGCCCTTCAGCGCCTGCTCCACCTGCGTGAGCGACACGCCGAACTGCGCCATGCGCGCCGTGTCGGGCGCCACGCGCAAGGTGCGGACTTCACCGCCAATGGGGATGACCTGAGACACCCCGGGGATCGAGAGCAGCCGCGGCCGCAGCACGAAGTCGGCGTACTCGCGCGCCTGCATGGGCGTGGCCACCGGCGTCCGGCCATCGCCGGGCACCAGGGGCAGCGCCACCAGCATGATCTCGCCCATGATCGACGAGACCGGGCCCATCACCGGCGTGATGTCGCCCGGCATCTGCTCGCGCACCAGGGCCAGCCGCTCGGCCACCAGCTGGCGGTTGCGATAGACGTCGGTGCCCCAGTCGAACTCGGAGTAGACGATGGACAAGCCCACGCCCGAGGTGCTGCGCACGCGCGTCACCCCGGGCATGCCGTTGAGCGCCGTCTCCAGCGGGAAGGTGACGAGCTGCTCGACCTCCTGCGGTGCCATGCCGCCGGCCTCGGTGAGCACGGTGATCAACGGCTTGTTGAGATCGGGAAAGACGTCGACGGGCGTGCGCCACGCCGTCATCGCCCCGACCACCATCAACAGTGCCGCCACCGCCAGCACGAACAGGCGGTTGTGCAGGCTGCTGCGAACGATCCAGTTGAACATGAGGGTGGCTCCCGTTCAGCGGATCTGCGCGATCAGCGGCGCACCCTGGACCACGACGCGGTTGTCCGCGCTCAGGCCTTGTGTCACCACCACCGTGCTGGCGTCCAGGGGCTTGAACTGCACCGGCATCGGGATGAAGCGCTCAGCCCCCGACTTGATCCAGACGATGGGCTCGTTCGACGGGTTGCGCACGACGGCCTGGGCAGGCAGCACGATGCCCTTGATGCGCTCCTTCGACCGCGCGACCACCGTCACCGGCTGGCCTATGGCCAGCGGCAGAGCACTTCCGGCCTTTGCCGTGCCTACGGCAAAAGTGATCGGCAGCACCCCGTCGCGCAGCGACCGTGAGGCGCCCAGCAGACGCAGTGTCACGTCAGGCACGCCCTGCAACGCAGCGCCGGCGATGCGAGCGGCCAGCGTGGCGTCGGCGGTCGAGGCCTCCACCAGCATGCGCGCCGGGTCGACCACCTCGAACAGCACGTCGCGCGGATCGACCACCTGACCGACGGCGAGGTCGGCCCGTGCGATGACGCCGTTCACCGGGGCGATCAGCGCTTCGCGGGCGACGAGACTGGCGCCGATGCTGCGTTCGCGCTCGGCCAGGCTCGCGGCCTCGCTGCGTGCGGCCTCGATCTCCTTGCGGGGCACCGTGCCTTCCAGGCCCTCGAGCCGCTGCATGCGCTGCTCGGCGAGTTGGCGCTGCGCGCGCAGCTCGGCCAGTTGGGCCTGCTGGGCGCCCTGGGCGTAGGGGTCCGCGTGGTGGCGCACATAGGCCAGCACGTCCCCGCGCCGCACCGCCTGGCCGGCCACCGGCAGGCCCTTCGGTCCCGGTTCGACGCGCCCGCCGTGCATGGCCTGCACGCGGCCGCTGGCGTTCGGGTCCACGACCACACGACCAGGCAGCTCCACGGTCGCCGCGGCCTCGGACTCGGGCGCCAGCAGCGTGCGGATCGCCATGCGCCGCTGCGCCGCCTTGGGCATGTTGACGCTGCCGTCCGGCAGGCGCGCCAGGCCCGAGGCGTTGACGGCCGCCCCGGGGGCATCGAGGTGCTCGCCGTTGGGGCCGTGCGCGCCTGGGGCGGCGAACGCCGTGGAGAACGCCGTGGACAGTGCGAGCAGTGCCGCGGCTGCGACGAGGTTGAGGCGCGTCGTCATCACACGGTCTCCTTCTGGGCGCTGCTGCCGTTGCGGCGCTGGCGCCACCAGGCAATGCCTCCGATCAGGCCGATGCCCGCGATGCCCGCGCCGATCCACGCCGCGCGCTCGAGTTCGTGTTCGTGGTCGTGGTCGTGGTCGTGGTCGTGGTCGTCGTGGCTGTGCCCGTGATCGTCTTGCGGGCTCGCGGCGCGGCCGGCCGCCGCGACCAGCGTGCCGTCGAGCAGGTCGCTCTCGGCCCCAGCGACCAGCGTGAAGACCAGTCCGTGCTCGCCCGGGGCGCCCAGCGCCTTCAGCAGGGCCGGGTCGGTGACGGCGTAATCGCCTTGTTCGGCGCGGAAGGCGGCGATGGCCTTGATGCCGCCGCTCTCCACTTCAAGCCTGGCGCCCAGCACCGGCTCGTTCGTTTCGTAGCGGTCCACGAGGATGACGAGTTCGCCAGCGCGCAGTTCGGCCACGAGTTCAAAGCCTTCCGTCTGGGCCTCCAGGCGCGGCAGGGTGGGCGCCATCACCGCCGTGGTCGGTGCGTCGAGGTGTTCCCCGTTGGGACCATGGGCACCAGGACCGGCGAAGGCGGCGGACCCGAGGGTCAACAGGAGCGCGATGGCGGCTGCGGCCAGCGGGTGCGGCCCGTGCAGGCGAGAGAGGTTCATGGGAGGAGTCCGAGGGCTTGTTGGAGTCGCGCGCGGGCGAGGCCCAGCGCGGCGGTCTGGCGGGCGACGGCGCTGTCCGCCTGGGCGGCGGCAGCGAGCGCACGCAGCAGGTCGGGCAGCGGCGTTTCGCCGGCGCGGAAGGACTTGTCGATCAGGGTGGCGCGCTCGCGCAGCAGCCGCGCGCGGGCGGTCTCGGCGTCGATCTGCAATGCGGCCGAACGCTGTGCGTCGCGCGCCGCTGCGATGTCGCTGTCCAGGCGCTCGCGCAGCCGCTGTTCCTGCGTCTGCGCGATGTCCAGGTCTGACAGCGCCGCGGCTTCCAGGGGCTGGTTCCGGTCGTCGGTGCCGAACGGCAGGCGAAGGCCGACAACGAGACTGCCTTGGGAGGCCTCGCCCCGGCCCGGCGCGTCCTGGCGCACGCCGACCGTCAGTTCGGGCGCATCGCGTCGAGAGTGGCGGACGAGGTCCAGACGCTTGCGCGCCAGTTCGGTGGACTGGGTGGCCAGCTGCCACTCGGGGTGCCGAGCCACGTCCGCGGCGGCGTCGTCCGACGCGGCCGCGCCGGACAGGTCCGGCAGCGCCGTCAGGCCGGTCAGCAGCGTCCAGCGGGCTCGCGCGGCCTGCAGCCGCTGCCGGGCGTCGGCCAGGACCGCTGCCGCCGCCAGATGCTCGGCGTGGGCGGCGAGGCTGTCGGCGCGGGCCAGGTCACCGGCGCGAACCCGGCGTTCGACATCGTCGGCCAGTTGCCGCAGCGCCGCCGCCTCGGCGTCGGCCTGCTGGACCTCCGCCTGCAGAGCGGCCATGTGCCACGCGGCTTCGCGCAGTTCGCCGGCCAGACGCAGGCGGGCCGCCTGCGCGGCGCTTTGCGCCTGCGCGGCTGCGGCATCGGCTGTTCCTGAACGGGCTGCCCTCTGGCCGGGCAACCAGAGCGGGACGGCGATGCCGATCTCGGTTTCGCGCCCGCCGGCGTCGCCGAGCGGACGGTCGGCGCGATGGCTCAGTTCCAGCGTGGGCGCCGCGGCCCAGAGCCTGCCGGTCGCCAGGCGCTCGGCGTCGGCGCGCCGTCGCTGTCCGTCGGCTTCACGCGCCGAGACGGCGCGTTGCCAGGCCGCGTCCAGGGCCTCGCGCAGGGAGATGGTGTCTCGTGCCGCGCTGGGCGTTGTGACCGATGTGACGGGTGGCAGCGCAGCCGGCTGGGCCCACGCGGGCGCGCCGACCGCCATGCCTGCAAACGCGCAGGCAGCAAGCCTCGATGAAGACTTCACGATGATCCTGACGAATCGACAGTCGCAACCAGGTGGCCTGCGAGCTCAGGTCATGCCGGACGCACTGAGCGCGTCGGAGGCAGACCATGGCTCGCGTGCGAGCTTGTGCGACGGGAGGTCGGGCGCCCATGGGTGGGCGCCCGCCGCGGAGGCGGGTCAGGAGCCCGAGCGTGGTGGCCTGAGGAGGCCGGCGAGGAAGGGATCCGGCACTCGGGTGCCGTACAGGCCGCCGGGCGGCGCGGACGCGCTGGGCGGGAAGTGGTGCGAGACGGCCGGTAGCAAAGCCGTCGCCGGTGTCATGTGGTCGCTGAGCAGATGGAACTGCGAAGCCTGCGAGTCGTCCAGGTGAAACGATCCATCGTCGTGATGGTGGTGCCCCTCCTGCTGCCAATGCAGGGCGGCGTGCTCGAGGTCGGCCAGCGCGTTGATCGTCGATCCCGGGCGCGCCAATGCCACCGATTGCCAGAGCATGGCAAGCAGCATGACAAACAGGACGGCGGAACGGCGCATGGCTCATGAAGTTTAGCCAAGCACCGTCTACATCGTGGGCGAGCTGGTCAATCTCGCGTGCTGTGTGCCTTGATCACGTCGTCGCCGGAAGCCGACTGACACGCACTGCCGCACCAGGTGACGGGTTCACGGCAGTCAGCGTGAGTCGCGGCGGCAACACTCGCCGGCTGCAACCGCCGCGGAGGTGCCGCTCCCATCCAGCCAGTCGCCGCCGTCTCCGGGCTGCCTTTGACCGGCACGCTCGGCTGCGGTCGAGAGTCGCCCAGATCACGCCACCAACGTCATGCCGGCAGCCTTCGCAGCCCCGGTGTCGAACGTCATCGTCGTCTCGCACCCATGCGCCTGCGCGATGCGCTCGATCAGGCAGTCCGCGAAGTCGGCGCCACCCTTGGCGAAGCGTCGTTGCGCCTGCAGCACCAGGTCGGCGCGGTCGACCACGATCTCCTTGCTGCGCAGCAGCAGGTCCAGCGCCTCGACGAGCTGGCCCCGGTTCAGGCCGTAGCTGGACGACAGCACCCAGACGAGTTCGACGACCGCCACCAGCGGCACGAAGCCGGGCTGATCGCTGGTCAGGCTCTCGACCAGGCGCGTCGCCCTCGGCGACTGCTTCAGGTCGTCCTGCATGATGTAGCGCACCAGGACGTTGGTATCGAGCCCGATCATCGCGACCGCGTGGCCTGCACCGCGATGGCGGCGTTCATCTCCTCGATGGAGACCGCCCGGTGGGGCGTGCCGAAACGCCCTTTGAGCTCGCGCACCGACCGCGTAGCCGCGATCACTTCGAAGCGACCGGGCTCGATCTCGACGAACTCGACCCGGTCGCCGGCCTCGACGTTGAGCGCGCGGCGCACGTCGACCGGGATCGTGATCTGGCCCTTGCTGGTCAGTGTGGCGGTGGACATGTTCTTCTCTTGAATCCTTACCTCAGTGTAAGGCAGACCCGTTACCAGCATGTGCCCAAGGAGGGGGAGGGCGGGTGCTAGGAGTCTGGGCGGCAGACGGTTGCAGCAAGCTGAGAAGTAGTTGCCTGAGGCGCTGCAGGCTGTCAAATGCGGTTGCAGCCAGAGGCATTGGCTGCCGGCCGGCCGTCGCCGGTGTGGTTGTCG
>Ga0209278_1001969_pt1 | contig 11875 bp, 8 predicted proteins | sample JI81BgreenDNA_FD_187504 | JGI IMG/M metagenome (GOLD analysis project Ga0209278, IMG submission 187504) | Wastewater effluent complex algal communities from Wisconsin, to seasonally profile nutrient transformation and Carbon sequestration -... | ecosystem: Engineered > WWTP > Effluent > Algae... | reverse complement strand
GCCTGTGCGACAACGTCCTCGAGCGTGCGCATGGCGATGGCGGTGACGGGATCATGGGTGGGCATGGGTGAAGCAGAGTCGCATCGCCCTATTAGAACAAATGCGGAACGATTATGTCAATCTCTGCGCATGATCCGTTGCTGTGACAATCTCGCTCAACGCTGGATAGCCGGCGGTGATTGCGTATCGGACCCCGCCCATGGCTCGCCGGACAGAGAAGTCCTAGGTTTTTCCGAGCACCCGCACCCGGATGCAGGCAATCAGGCGCGCTTTGGGAATATGAGCCATCCACCGGCAAGCAAAAGCGAGCCACCATCCTGTGGCCAGCAATGATGTCTATCGCTGTGCCCGGCGACCACGGCCTGATCGCCCCAGACTGAACCTTATCCAACTTGTCGGACACTGCTCGATCCGGCACAACCGCCTGAAAGAGGGAGCAGCATGAATCACCAATCACTTTCGGCATTTATCTGGTCCGTCGCCGATCTGCTGCGCGGGGACTACAAGCAGTCGGAATACGGCCGCGTCATCCTCCCTTTCACCGTTCTTCGGCGTCTTGATTGTGTTCTCGCTCCCACCAAGCAGGCTGTTCTCGACGCCGCAGCCCAGGGGTCACCTGATCCAATCTTGTCGCGCGCGTCGGCGAACTCATTCTTCAATCGCAGCCCGCTGGACCTCCGCCGGCTGGTCGGCGACCAGGACAACATTGCCACCAACCTGCTCAGCTACATTCAGGGCTTCTCCCCCGAGGTGCGCGACATCTTCGAGCAGTTCGAGTTTGCAGCCCAGATCGACCGGCTCGCCAAGAACGGCCTGCTCTACCAGGTCACCGAGCGGTTTGCCGGTATCGACCTCCACCCCGACCGGGTGGACAACAACCAGATGGGCCTCGTCTTCGAGGAGCTGATCCGCAAGTTCGCGGAAATCTCCAACGAGACCGCCGGGGAGCACTTCACTCCGCGCGAAGTCATCCGACTGATGGTCAACCTCATCTTCGTCGAGGATGACGACGTGCTCTCCAAGCCCAGCGTGGTGCGCTCGATTTATGACCCTACGGCAGGCACCGGCGGTATGCTTTCGATCGCAGGGGAATACCTGCACGAGCACAACCCGAAGGCCAGGCTCACCATGTCCGGGCAGGAGCTAAATCCCGAGTCTTACGCGATCTGTAAAGCGGACATGCTCATCAAGGGGCAGGACATCACCCGCATCGTGCAAGGCAACACTCTCTCGGACGATGGGCACCCCGGCCAGACCTTCGACTACATGCTTTCCAACCCTCCATTCGGTGTCGAGTGGAAGAAGGTGCAGAAGGAGGTGCAGGACGAGCACCAGCGGCTTGGTCATGCCGGTCGCTTCGGCCCCGGCCTGCCGCGGGTCTCGGATGGCTCGCTGCTGTTTTTGATGCACCTGCTGTCGAAGATGCGCCCTCATGCGGAGGGTGGCTGCCGCTTCGGAATCGTCCTCAACGGCTCACCCCTGTTCACCGGCGGGGCGGGCAGCGGAGAGAGCGAGATCCGCCGCTACGTGTTGGAGAACGATCTGGTTGAGGCGATCATCGCTCTGCCCACCGACATGTTCTACAACACCGGCATCGCCACATATGTCTGGGTGCTATCGAACAAGAAGCCTGCCGTGCGCGCTGGCAAGGTGCAGTTGATCGACGCCAGCAGCTTCTGGCAAAAGATGCGCAAGTCGCTGGGCTCGAAGCGCAAGCAGATGAGCGATGACCAGATCGCCGAGGTAACGAAGCTGTTCGGCGCTTTTGTCGAGGCGGAGCTGGCAACGGTGCTGGATGCGAGCGGCAAGGAAATGGCCCGCCATGTGGTGCGCGCTGGGGAAACCCCGCCAGCAGCGCCAGAAGGCGGCAAGGTCAAGCTCGCCCAGCTCTCCCGCATCTTCGACAACAAGAGCTTCGGCTATCGCACAATCACGGTGGAACGGCCCTTGCTCGACGAGAATGGCAAGATCGTGCTCGGCCAACGCGGCAAGGCCAAGGGCAAGCCGCAGGCCGACAGCGCCTTGCGTGACACTGAGAACGTGCCGTTGTCGGAGGATGTCGCGACCTATTTCGAGCGCGAGGTGAAGCCCCACGCACCGGATGCGTGGATCGATCACGACAAGACCAAGATCGGTTATGAAATCCCCTTCAACCGGCATTTCTACGTGTTCGAGCCGCCGCGCCCGCTGGCCGAGATTGACGCCGACCTTGCCGAGGTGACTACCCGCATCCAGGGGATGCTCAAGGAGCTGGCGGCATGAGCTTCCCCGCTTACTCCGAATACAAGGACAGCGGGGTGCCGTGGCTTGGTGTGGTGCCGCTGCACTGGCGGACAGAGCGCTTGAAGACCTTATTCGATTTGCAGAAAAGGGCCGTTCGCACCGAAGACGAGATTGTCACCGCCTTCAGGGATGGCACCGTCACGCTGCGGAAGAACCGTCGTGAAGAGGGTTTTACGAACGCGCTTCAAGAGATTGGCTACCAAGGCATTCGGAGAGGCGATCTCGTCATACACGCGATGGACGGGTTTGCAGGTGCCATCGGTGTATCGGATGCGGATGGAAAGTCCACGCCCGTTTACTCGGTATGCAGGCCGAGGGCAGGAACAAGCGCGCACTACTATGGCCGCCTTCTCCGCCACATGGCTCTCTCTGGCTTCGTGAATGCGTTAGCGCGAGGCGTGCGCGAGCGGTCCACAGAGTTTCGTTGGAGCGACGCAAGCGTTCTGCATCTGCCAGTGCCTCCGATGGATGAGCAGATCGCAATCAATGTCTTCCTCGACCGGGAGACGGCCAAGATCGACGCGCTGGTGGCCGAGCAGGAGCGCCTGATTGCGCTGCTCAAGGAAAAGCGCCAGGCGGTCATCTCCCACGCCGTCACCAAGGGCCTCAACCCCCACGCCCCCATGAAAGACAGCGGCATCGAATGGCTCGGCGAAATCCCAGCGCATTGGGAGGTCAAACGATTGCGCCATCTTGCGTCACTCAACCCGTCTAAGAGTGAGATCGCAGAATTGGATCTTGAAACGGAGGTCTCGTTTCTTCCTATGGAAGCGATTGGTGAGGACGGGCAATTGTCATTGGATCGGACGCGCCCAATCACCGATGTGATTACTGGCTATACATACTTTCGAGAAGGTGACGTAACCATCGCGAAAATCACACCATGCTTCGAGAACGGCAAAGGTGCGATCATGCAGGGGCTTATTTATGGAGTCGGTTTCGGAACCACCGAGTTGATTGTTGTGCGTGCGGATCGCAGTCAAAGCTCGGCGGAATTTCTGAATTGGCTCTTTCGCTCGTATCAATTCAGGGCGCTGGGTGAAGGTGCAATGTATGGTGCCGGGGGACAAAAGCGCGTGCCGGACGAATTTGTTCGTGATTTTGCCATTGGGCTGCCGCCTCATATCGAACAGGCTGAAATCGTTATGCACTTAAACTCCATCACGCTCGAATTTGACCGACTCGCCTCCGAAGCCCAAGTCACCATCACCCTGCTGCAAGAGCGCCGCGCCGCGCTGATCTCCGCCGCCGTCACCGGCAAGATTGATGTGCGCGGACTGGTTGATAAGCACGAACTGGAAGCCGCATGAGCGAGCACGCAAAGGCTGAAAGCTCGCAGCCAGCAACATCGCGTGGCAGCGCGAAGCGGTGGCTAATCGGCACAGGTTTGGTCTTGGTCCTCTTCTACACCTTCTGTGGCTTCTACACCGTGCAACCCATTGGTGCGATACCTGAAGGCGCAACCGCGATTGTATGGCGTGGCAATGGTGAGCCATTCTTCAATTCTCCTGATGCGCTCTGCCTTGAGCGGACAGGTGGTGTTTCGCTGATGTGCAGAGGCATGGCGATGGCGGAAGCGCCGACCGACCGTATCATCCTCCGTCTGCCGTATCTGAGATTTGCCTACACCCTGAGCACCAGCGGCAAGGAGTTCGACCGGTGATGGCCAAATGAAATCCGGGGGCGTCTCGGCTGGCCCCGCTTGGTGGGCCGCCATCGAGCATCACCGCACATGGCTTGCCGCTGATGGCTGTTACCGCCGAGAGATCGAAGCCAGTGGTCTGACACCGGAGCTGGCAAGACATATCGCTCGTGAATACCGGGTCGCTCGCACGATCGGAGCTGTGGACGCTGACGGCAGCGGCATAGGCCAACTGGTGGAAGCCATCAAATCATCTCCGTGGCCGGATGAGCTGGAAGACCGAGCCAAGCGGTGCAAAGAAATCGCTGACGAACACAAAGAAAAGAGCAAGGAGCACGGCCAAGGCCAGAAATGGCATGCACCAGTATCCGCCGTTACCAAGCTAATGTGGTTCCTACGTCCTGACGGCTGGACGATGTTTGACCGGTTCGCGCGGATGGGCTTGATCGGTCATCAGAACAACCCGCTGGAATTCTACCGCAAGCTTGCGTCGATCGATTTCACGCCCCTGTGCGACCAGCTCCACGAGATGTGTAGGCGACAAGGCTTCCCCTACCTTTACGGCGAGCGCATCGTAGACAAGTGCCTGATGTATCTCGGCGCTGGCGACAGCTCCGAATACGTGCGAACGTCCAATATGATCAATCGGCATTACCTTGAACTGCTGCCACAGGATGCGGCGGAGCGACTGAGGCGATTGGCTGATACTGCTGGGGCACTGCTGGAGCAGGCGCTTATCCCAAAATGCTTTGTGCCGCGACCAATCCCGCACAAGCCTTCCAAAGGGGGGAGCGATTTATGAGCCTGCACAAGGAAATCAGCTTCGAGAACGAAATCTGCAATCACCTCGGCTCGGCTGGATGGATTTACGAGGATGGCGCGGCCACACGCTATGATCGGGGTCGGGCGTTATTTCCTGAAGATTTGCGCGCTTGGTTGAAGAACACCCAGCCGAAGGTCTGGGAGGCGTTGGAGAAAGCGCATGGCGCCGCAGCGCTCGATGTGCTTGGCGACCGGCTTCGGAAGCAGCTTGATGACCGCGGGACGCTGGACGTGTTGCGACATGGACTCGAACTTATTGGCGTTCGAGGGTTGGTGAGCCTGGCCCAGTTTGCTCCAGCATCGGGCATGAACCCGGAGATCGTCGCGCGCTATCAGGCAAACCGTGTGCGGGTCATCCGGCAGTTGCGCTACTCCCGATCGAACGAGAACTGCATCGATCTGGCGCTTTTTCTGAACGGCATCCCTGTGGCGACCGTCGAGCTGAAGACCGACTTCACGCAGAGCATCGGCGATGCGATGGACCAATACCGGTTCGACCGGAACCCCAGGAACGAACCGCTGCTAACCTTCGCGCGAGGCGCATTGGTGCATTTCGCTGTTTCCAATCGCGAGGTCATGATGACCACTAAGCTGGAAGGAGGCAGCACCCGCTTTCTACCGTTCAATCAGGGTAATCTGGGCGGCGCTGGCAATCCTGTGCACCCAACTGGGCACTCGACGTGCTATCTGTGGGAACAGGTCTGGCAGCGTGATAGCTGGTTGGAGCTGATCGGCCGCTACATGATCGCCAAGCGCGACAAGAAGAAGCAGATCAGCGCGGTGATCTTCCCGCGCTATCACCAACTCGACGCCACACGTAAACTGCGTGAACAGGTGCGAACTGAGGGCGCTGGCGGTCGTTTTCTTATCCAGCATAGCGCCGGTTCGGGCAAAACCAATTCGATCGCATGGGCAGCCCATTTCCTGGCCGATCTGCACGACGCCAACGACCAGAAGATGTTTTCCAGCGTGATCGTGGTGTCGGATCGCAACGTGATCGACGCTCAGCTGCAAGAAGCGCTGTTCGAGTTCGAACGCACAAAGGGCGTGGTCGCGACCATTACAAGCGAGGGCGGCAGCAAGAGCGCGGCGCTCGCTGATGCACTCGATGCGGGCAAGAAGATCATCGTCTGCACCATGCAGACATTTCCCTTCGCGCTCGACGCAGTCCGAGAGCGAGCAGCAACCGACGGGAAGAAGTTCGCCGTCATTGCCGACGAAGCCCATAGCAGCCAGGCGGGAGAGACCGCATCCAAGCTCAAGGCGGTCCTGCTGCCGGAAGAGGTGGCGGAACTCGCGGATGGTGGAGAAGTCAGCGCCGAAGACATTCTTGCCGCTCAGATGACGGCAAGGGCCGCTGAAGATGGGGTGACATATGTAGCCTTCACCGCAACGCCCAAGACCAAGACCATGGAGCTGTTCGGTCGGAAACCTAACCCCGGTGCTCCAGCGGGCGAGGCCAACAAGCCTGCTCCCTTTCACGTCTATTCCATGCGCCAAGCTATCGAGGAAGGCTTCATCCTCGATGTGCTGAAGAACTACACGCCCTACAAGCTGGCCTTCAGGCTCGCCAGCCAGTCTGAAGAGTGGGACGAGCTTGAGGTTGAACGGAGCGCAGCCGTCAAGGGCATCATGCGCTGGGTCAGGCTCCACCCCTACAACATATCCCAGAAGGTGCAGATCGTCGTCGAGCACTTTCGCGAGAACGTAGCGCCGCTGCTGTTTGGGAATGCGAAGGCGATGGTTGTGCTGGGTAGCCGCCTCGAAGCGGTGCGTTGGCAGGTCGCCATCGAAAGCTACATCAAATCGCAGGGCTACCGAATACGGACGCTGGTAGCCTTCTCCGGCGAGGTGAGCGATCCCGACAATCAGGGTCAGACCTACACCGAAGCGAACGCTCATCTGAATCCCACGCTGAACGGCCGGGACATCCGGGCAGCCTTCAAAGACGATGATTGCAAGCTGCTGTTGGTTGCCAACAAGTTCCAGACCGGCTTCGATCAGCCATTGCTATGCGGAATGTATGTCGATCGGCGCCTTGCAGGTATTCAGGCCGTGCAAACGCTTTCGCGTCTGAACCGCGCCCATCCTGGAAAGGACACCACCTATATCCTGGACTTCGTGAACAGCTCCGAGGAAATACTGACCGCGTTCCGCCAGTATTACGAAACTGCGGAGATCGAAGCGGCAACAGATCCCAACTTGGTCTATGACCTTCGCCAGAAGCTGGATCGTCAAGGCTATTATGACCAGTTTGAGGTAGACCGGCTGGTTGCTGTCGAGCTCGACAGCAGCGCCACACAGGGCCAGCTTATCGCTGCCATCGAACCGATTGCGCAGCGAATGCTAACTCTGTTCAATGTCGCCCGAGAGCGGCACAGGGGTGCAATTGACCGAAAAGATAAGGACGGTGCCACCGAGGCAAAGGAAGAGATGGAAGCCCTCCTTCAGGCGCGTGGTGACATGGCGGCGTTCATACGAATCTACGCCTTCTTGTCCCAGATCTTCGATTACGGCAGCACCGAGATCGAGAAGCGCTACATCTTCTACAAACGCCTGGTGCCCCTTCTGCAATTTGGCCGTGAGCGGGATGCTGTCGATCTTTCCGGTGTGAGGCTCACCCACCATAGCCTGAAAGATCAGGGCGCCCGGCAGTTGCGTCTCAGCGATGACAAGGTGCAGTTACCTGCGATCACCGGCATCGGGTCGGGATCGGTGCAAGACAAAGAGAAGGCTCTGCTGGCCGAGATTGTCGCCAAGGTGAACGACTTGTTCGAGGGCGAGCTCACCGATGCGGACCAGCTCATCTATGTGAACAATGTCATCAAGGGCAAGCTTCTGGAGTCTGAAGAGCTTCGGGCGCAAGCGATCAACAACAGCAAGACGCAGTTCGCTAACTCGCCGACATTGGCTGACGAGCTCGTCAATGCGATCATTGATGCGATGACTGCCCATGAGACCATGAGCCGTCAGGCGTTGAGCTCTGCAAAGGTCAGAGATGGCTTGCGTGAAGTTCTGTTGGGCCCCGGCCAGCTATATGAGGAGCTGCGCAAGGGGTCAGAGTGACCGGAGACAGGGTGCAGACAATGCTGTTCGCCGAAGAGTGTAATGCTAACGGGGGGGGGTATCGAAACTTCTAACTTTTAAGACCACCGCACAGAGATCGCAGGAGTGCGTCAGAAGATAGATTATTGACTTCTGATACCGTCTCGATATTATCGCGTATCTTATGAGACGTAATCAGGAGCGATAATGAGCCGCTTGGCATATTTCCGGGTCAGCACTGGCGATCAGAGCGTTGAGGCACAGCGGCAAGCGCTTGGCGGCCAGTTCGACAAGGAGTTCGTAGACGAAGGCGTCAGTGGTGCGACGCCCGCGGCGTCCCGCCCAGCCTTCGCCAAGCTGCTGTCGTATGTCCGTGAAGGTGACACGATCCACGTCCATGCACTGGACAGGCTTGGTCGCGATGCCCTCGACGTCCAGGCCATGGTCCGCAGACTGCTGGACATGGGCGTCACGCTCGACGTCCATGGGCTCGGTGCTATCGGGCGCGGCGTCGGCGAGCTCATCGTCGCCGTGCTGGCGCAGATCGCCGACATGGAGCGCATGCGCATAAAAGAGCGGTGTGACAGCGGACGAGCAGCTGCCAGAGCGTCGCTGGAAGCGACTGGTCGCACCCATCGGGGCAAGGCGAGCCTCGGTCGCCCCAAGGTCGCCGACGCAACCCAGGTCGCAGCCTGGAGGCGTGAGCACGGCGCGACCATCGCCGCGACCATGGTGCACTTCGGGATCAGCCGAGCCACTGTGATGCGATATTGGTCGTCGGCAAAAGCCGCCGAGCAGCGCTAGTTCATAATGCTCCCGTCAACAAATTTAGACTCACCTTCACCATCGACGAAAACCCGCGCCATACACTTAAACGCTTCATTATGCCTGATTTCATTTAAATGGTCCTCCCACACCTTATCGAAATATATCCAAATAGGCCCAGCCCTTTCGTCACCCCTAACAAAATACGCCTGCACCAGGTATTTACCTGACAGCGTATTTATTGACCCAAGACGCAGGTTAAGAAGAGCAAATTTGTTATTGTAAGGCTCAAGAAACCGCTTTATATTAATCTTTGTTGGCTTAGAGAACATCAGATCTTCGAATTGCTTCACAAAGCCATTCGGCAGCGTCGATGGGTCGCGCGGTTGCTCAATCACCGGCACGATAGTATCGGTTGCGCCTTCGCTCGCTGGAGGCTGTGCTTTGACATCCTCGCTGGCGATCGTAGTCGGAGCCCTCAATTGACGGAAACCGGCCAAAGCTAACAATCCTAGTGGAAACCAGGATAGCCACCAGGCGTTTAGACCCGAGAGAGATTCAGAAGCGGTAGGCCACTTTTCAATCGCTGCCTGTGTCGCCATAAAGATCGCCGTGACCCACAGCAGTGCAACCGTCAATTGGTCAGGAGGTTGTAGTCGCATTCGACAATTGCCTTTCCACCCTACCTAAATCGCCCGTTGCTGGTGTATTGCAGGACCAATGAACAACGGCGTTGCGCGCATCACTGATAGACGGACATGTCGCACAACGACAAGAACGTTGGCATGACTTTCTCACCCTGGAAGCGGTATCACTAGCCCCTCGTAACGGCACGATCTCACAGCCGCATATGTCTCGGCCAGCGGAATCTCGCCGATGTAGCGGGTATCGAGATTCGATTTCTCGTGTCCAACAACCTCATGGACGTAGTTCGGCTGGATGCCGTATTTGTTCATCGTCAGCAGCGTTTTGAACGCCCCCCGGAAGCCATGGAAGGTGACGGCTCGGCGAGCGCCTTCCACAAGCAGGCCGTCCAGAGCTTTCGGGACGAGGGTTTGATTGAACGATCGGATCACCGCTGAATTCGACCACGCGGCGGAGCCGTCATGCTGGGCACCGCCAGGCGCGGTCCAGTCCTGAAACAGACGTTCCTGGCCCTGCGCCCGTGCGCGCTCTACAAATGCCGGAAAGCCGAGTTCGATCAGCTGGTCCAACAGTGGCACCTTGCGCTGATAGCGTTTCTTGGTGCTGCGGAACTTGTTGTCGCGGATCACGAGGTGCGGGAAGCGATCGTCAAGACGCACCTCGTCTAGCATCAAGCCGCCCAGTTCGCCAGCACGGCAGCCCGTCATCAGCGCTACCACCGGCACCCAGTAATGCATCCCGGTCAGCCGATGGTCGCCAGGGGTGTGTATGTTCTCAGACGAAGCGCATCCGGTGAACCACGGGTATGCGAAGACCCGGTTGAGCTCTTCGAGCTCGAAGGGCCGCTTGTCAGGCATGACCTCGGCAGACTGCGGTGTGGTGAAAACCGAAGCCTTGATGCCCGCGAACGGGTTAGCCCCGTCGAAGCCGGACTGCTGAGCAAACCGATTGACTGCGGCGCGAAGCAGCCCGATCTTCTTTTTCAGATTGGCGCTCGACATGGGACGGGCAATGCTGTTGCGAGACCGTCCTCCGACCGTCTTTGAGCCTTGCTGGTCGCAAAAGCCTCTGACATGTGCCTTGGTGATTTCGTCGAACGGGAGATCGCCGACGTGGGCGACGAAGTCACGGAGCGCTGTTTGGATCTCAATTTTGGTGCGGCGGCTGCCTACAACATCCACATGCTTCATGACGATCTCGGAGAGCAGCGGCTGCTTTGTCGGCATTACGGCGTCCGCCGTGGGCAAGACTGACCGCTTGCCGCTCATCAGATCGCCGATCTCGCGATAGCCTGCAACAAGCCCTTCGCGAACAGCCTTGATGACGAATGAGCGCTCGGGACTGCCCCCTGGGGCGCTGAGCGCTTCGTGGTCGATGATCCGATCCGCAATCGCCGCAGCATCGAGGCGCGGATCGTCGGTCGGCTCCATGTCGATCAGGACGCGCCTAATGCTCTCCGCATCGATCTCGAATTGCTCGAACATGCGCTCGAGCTCGGCATGGTGTGCGGTGTCCTGCTCACGCTGGACAAGGTGTTGCCGATACGGCCTGGTGACCAGGCTCTTTTGCTCGGCACTGATTGCTTGAAGCAGGTTCGGCGTCAGTCGTCGCTGTGGCGCGGCCATCAGCGCCTTGCCCAGCGCCTGCTGGACGCGGCGTTCGAATTCGATTTCGACCTCATGCGCTGCAATCAACGCAGCGGCTTGGTCCTTCGTGTGAAGCGAACGGCGGAACGGGGTGATGCCTCCAAACAGCGCCTCGAATGCTGCCGGCCGGTCTACGACCTGCTGGGGAACGCGGCGCACATACTGGTAAACGCCTTTGCGCTTGGTGACGTGCCTGATCGCGTTGGCCATGTGGAGCACCTCATTGTATCACAGAGATGTATCACACCCCGACGAAGAAAACCGCGATATATGAGAACCTTACGCAGAACAAGCGCTTAGAGCATGTGCGGTTCGAACCCAGCAGGGCTCACCATTTTTTCCCCAGTTATCGATCCGATTGGCCATAGCGGGCGGGGCGGCTTGCACTTTGGTATACCGTTCGTCGAAGACGGGCTTCCCCGTTTGCAATCATGCACTTATGGTCCGCGCCAAACCAAGGGGAATCATCATGAAAATGTCGCTTCGTTTCGCCGTTTCCGCCTTCTCGCTTGCCCTGGCGCTGCCCGCTTCGGTCGCCATCGCCAGTGACGCCGCTGCGCAGACGGCCGAAACCACCCAGGATGCCGCGCTCACCGCGTTTCTCGATGCCGAGTTCGAGGCGTGGGTGAAGATGCAGCCGCAACTGGCCACGCGGCTTGGCCGCAAGGACGGCGGCGACAAGTGGAACGACCCGAGCGAAGCCGCCGCCGCAGCGCAGCTCAAATGGCGGCAGGACAGCGTCGCGCGGATGAAGGCGAAGTTCGATCGGGCCAAGCTGTCGCCCGAAGCGCAGGTCAACTACGATATCTGGGAGCTCGAGGCCGAGCGTGCCGCCTTGTCCCATGCCAACCGCCTCTATCGCCCGCCCTTCTATTCGCGGCTCTATTCGGCGCACAGCCAACTGCCCGATTTCCTGATCAACACGCACACGATCGCCGACGAGACCGACCTCAAGAATTATATCGCACGCATCAAGGGCATGCCTGCCGTGCTCGACGTGGCGATCGAGCGGACCAAGGCGAGCGAG
>Ga0209278_1001967_pt1 | contig 11879 bp, 7 predicted proteins | sample JI81BgreenDNA_FD_187504 | JGI IMG/M metagenome (GOLD analysis project Ga0209278, IMG submission 187504) | Wastewater effluent complex algal communities from Wisconsin, to seasonally profile nutrient transformation and Carbon sequestration -... | ecosystem: Engineered > WWTP > Effluent > Algae... | reverse complement strand
GCAGGCCATCAGCGCGGCCTCCAGCGAACAGACGATCGGCATCGAACAGATCAACGAGGCGATCCGCGACCTCGACTCGGTGATCCAGCAGAACGCCACGGCGGCGGCGCAGGTCTCGGTCGAGACGGAAGTCGCCGAAACCGAACTGCCCTACCTGCGCGCCGCCTGACGCAAGGCGGCAGGGCAGGGGGCGGGTCCGCCGCGGGCCGGATGTCGGGGCGCTTCCCGACACCCGGCCCGCGGCACCTTCCGCTCCTCACCGGGGATGCCCGCCGCGCCGCCCCCCTCCGGGGCGGCGTCCTGTTTCGCGCCCCTGTCCAGTCGCCGCCGCCGCGCGAGTTGTCAGAAAAAATGCGCAGCAGATGTATATTTCCCGTTACATCCGAATGCGCACCCCTCTCCGCCCCGCAATACCCTCTCAATTCCTAATATTCATTGGTGTTTCGACGTTCCTGCTTGGCGTCGTCACAATCGGAGGCAGGAATGACCTTGGAACGCAGCTCTGGTGAAACGGTATTCGAGGGTGTGGATGCGAAGGGCGCGTTGCAGATCCTTTCGAACCCCATCATGCTCGCCGACGCCGATATGGTGATCCGCTTCGTCAACGAAGCCGCCTACGCCATGTTCGAAGAGATGGAGGCCTCGATCCAGGAGGATCTGCCCCATTTCCGCGCCCGCGACGTGATCGGAAAATCGATCGACGTCTTCCACAAGAACCCGATCTACCAGCGCCGCCTGATGTCGGGCCTGTCGAAACCGCATGATGGCAAGTTCACCATCGGTGGCCGCGACCTCGCCTTCCGCGCCACCCCGAAATTCGGCCCCGACGGGGCGATGCAATCCGTCTGGGTGGAATGGAAGGACATGACCGCCGCCGTCGAGGGCAAGCGCCAGATCGAAACCGTCATCGCCGAAATCCGCGACATGGCCATCGCCCATGCCGAAGGGCGCATCTCCGTCTTCACCGACCCTGCGAAGTACCGCCCCGATCTTGCCGATCTCGCCGGTCGCGTGAACGAGATGGTGCAGAACCACATCGCCACCAAGAAGAAGATCATCGCCTGCGCCGCGCAATATGCCGAGGGCAATTTCGACTTCCAGATGGAACGCTTCAGCGGCGACCGGGCCTTCATCAACGAGGGCATGGACGCCATCCGCGACAATTTCCGCCGCGTGGTGGACGAGATCAAGGATCTCTCCGTCGCCATCGTCGAAGGCCGCCTCGACCGCGCCGTCGACGCCTCCGATTTCACCGGTGATTTCCGCCAGATCATCGACGCCTTCGCCGCGGCCTATTCCAGCCTGAACGCCGCCTTCGCGACCATCTCGACACAGGTCGAACAGATCGCCGAACTCGTGGGGCAGGTCTCGGAAAGCAGCCAGGACCTCGCGAAAAGCTCGCAGATCACCTCCGCCTCGGTCGATGAGGTGTCCTCCTCGGCCGAAGAGACCGACCTTCAGGTCAAGGCCAATGCCAGCGCCGCCGTCGGCGCGAAGGAACTGATCGTCTCCGCCTCGCGCGCCGCCGATGACGGGCAGCGCAAGATCGGCGACATGGTCACCGCCATGGCCGGCATCCGCACCTCCAGCGAGGATATCGCCAAGATCATCAAGGTTATCGACGAGATCGCCTTCCAGACCAACCTCCTCGCCCTCAATGCCGCCGTCGAGGCCGCGCGGGCGGGCCAGCATGGCCGCGGTTTTGCCGTCGTCGCGCAAGAGGTTCGCAACCTTGCCGGACGCTCCGCACGCGCTGCGCGCGAGACGTCCGACCTGATCGAGGATGCCACCGTCAAGGTGCAGGACGGCGTCCGCATCTCAAGCGAGGCGAAATCCGCCTTCGGCGTCATCGCCAGCGATGTGAAGAAATCCGAGGATCTCGTCTCCTCCATCGCCACCGCCAGCGAGGAACAATCGCGTGGCGTGGCGCAGATCAACGCCGCCATCGGCGAGGTGGCCCGCGCCGCCATGTCCACCTCCAGCCAAGCCGATCAACTTGCCGCCTCGGCCGCCGAGATGCGCTCGGCCATCCAGTCGGTCAAATCCACCGTCGGCCGCTTCCGTCTGGCCGCGCCGAAAGAGGCTGCCGCGCTGTCGCTGGATGGTCTGCCGCCCGATGTCTTCGCGCAGATACAGGAGATGATCGCAAGCCGGAAATCCCCCTCCGCCGCGCCCCTGCGGGTGGCCTCCGCCAATCGCGACCGCCGTGGCTTCGGAACCTTCTGATCGCGACGGAACACAGGCAGGAGGGCAGCGTCATGCGCTGCCTTCCGCGAAAGGGACAACATGCCCCGCCGCCTTGGGGCAGCGTTTTCATTTCGCCCACTTGATCGGCGGAAAAAATCAACCCATGCTGCAAACATGGGCGGTTTAAGAAAATATCTCCGCGCCACGGCGCTTCTCTGCGCGCTTGCTGCTGCGCCCGCGGCCCGCGCCGACAGCGACCTTCCCGACGATCCCCTGCATTTCTTCGCCACCTGCGCGGGCAGGCTCTCCGCCCTGATGGAACATCAATGGCTGGTCGACGGCCCCGCATCCGAGGCCACCAAGTCCCGCCGCGCCGCCCTGCTGGAGGTGGTGGAGGCGCTCACGCCCCCCGACGCCGCCCCACGCGTCATGGCTTGGCGCATCGAGGCGAAGGCCGCCCATGCCACGCTGCTGGGCCAGTCCCGCCATGGCAGCCCCGCCGCCATGGCCCGCGCCGCCCGCCGCGCGCAGGCGCTGGAATCCGCCTGCACCGCCTATCTGTCCTGAGGCTTGCCCCGCTTCGCCTCACCCCGGCAGCGGTCGGAACAGAAGCGCACCTCGTCCCACACCTTCTCCCATTTCTTCCGCCACGCGAAAGGCCGTCCGCACTGGGCGCAGGGCTTCTGGGGCAGGTCACCCTTGCGGCGCATCTTCGCCATCAGAGATCAAGGCTCAACTGTCCCGCATCCGCGCGGCGGCGCGGGCGGGGGCTGCGGTCATTGACGAAACGCGGATCGGCGCGGCTGGCATAGCGCTCGATCACCTCGGCCATCTCCTGCGCATGGCCACGCTCCTTGCGCAGGCCCCAGCAGGCATCGCGCGCGGCGCGGGCGGCGGCGGCGATATCGACGATGGGTTCCGGATACAGCCGCCCCAGCACACTCCGCGCCCCCGGCCATTTCCACGGCTCCTGCAGGAAGGCATCGGGCACCCCGGCCAGTTCCGGCACCCAGCGCCGGGTGAAGGCCCCTGTCGGGTCCTGATCATGGCCCTGCTTCACGGGGTTGTAGATGCGGATCGTGTTGATCCCCGTCACCCCGGCCTGCATCTGCACCTGCGGCCAGTGGATGCCGGGTTCGTAATCGGTGAAACGCCGCGCCAGCACCGCCCCCGTCGCCCGCCAGTCCAGCCAGAGGTGATAGGAGGCCACCGCCATCACCATGCTCCGCATCCGGAAATTCAGCCACCCGGTCGCCCGCAGATAGCGCATGCAGGCGTCCAGGAAGGGCATGCCCGTCTCGCCCGCCTGCCATGCGGCAAGGCGTGCCGCATCCGGCTCGCGCGGGCGCAGCGCATCCGCCGCGCGGTGCAGGGCGCGCAACTCGATCTGCGGCTCGCTCTCAAGCTTCTGGATGAAATGATCGCGCCACGCCATCCGGCTCTGGAAACTGGCAATCGCCCCCGGCCACCGCCCGACCGGACGCTCCGCCGCCCGTGCCGCCGCCGCCTGCACCACCTCGCGCGACGACAGCGCCCCCACCGCCAGATGCGCCGACAGCCGCGAACAGACCCGCTCCCCCGACAGGGGCGAGGACATGCCCGCGCGATAGCCCTCTCCGCGCTGGGCAAGGAAACTGTCCAGCAGCAGCAGCCCGCGCCCGCGCCCCCCGGCCTGCCGATGGGCGCAAGCGTCCTCCGCCAGACGCAGCGCGCGGGCCGAGGGGATCACCCCCGGCTCCACCCCCGCCACGCCCCTCAGCGCCGCGGGAGCGGCGACCTGAGGGGCGCCCGCGAAGCCGTCCCGCATCCGCGCCCAGCCATTGCGCGAGGCAAGTCTGCGCACCACGCCCTGCTGCGGCATTTCCTGCCAGTCGATCCCCGCGCCGCGCGCCCATGCCGCCACGCGCCGGTCGCGCGCATAGGTCCACAGGTTCCCCGTTTCCTCATGGCTCAGGATGCGCGCGATGTCGTGCTGGCGGCACAGCCGCTCCAGCACCGCCACCGCATCCCCCACGCGCAGCACCAGCGGCGCCCCCAGCGCCGCCAGCCCCTCGCGCAGATCGGCCAGCGCCTCGGCGGTAAAGGCCCATTGCCGGGCCGAGGTGTCGGGCAGTTGCCAATAGTCCGGCTCCACGATGTAGAGCGGCAGCACCGCCCCCATCTCCGCCGCGCGCGACAGGGCAGGGTGGTCATGCAGGCGCAGATCGCGTTTGAACCAGACGAGAACATTCATGGAACATTTATCTAGCCACGGGCGCAGATTCGTAAAGCCCCCGTCTTCATCGCCATCCCGTCCCATCACGCCCGCCCATACGAAAGGATGTAGTGCCCCCTCTCGAAAGCAGTGCGACCACGAAAACCTTCGCATTCCGGCGACTATTCAGGTTACCTAATCCACGATTATCGCGGGGCAAGACCGCCCCCTTCATTTGGAAACCCCATGTCACAGGCCTCAGAGCAGCATGCGAAGGGCGGCCCCCAGCCGCTCAAGTCATGGCTCTGGCGGTCCTATCTCCGCGCGGCGCTCGTGCCGCTTCTGCTCATCGAACTGACCTTCGTCGCGCTCTACTGGGGCACCAGCCGCGTGGTCTATGACCGCAGCGCCGCCGCCGTCACCGACATTTCCACCGCCGCGCTGGACGATGCCGCCGACCGCGAGGCCGAGGTCATCGCCCGCCGCCTCGAAACCATCGCGGGCCTCACCCGCGTCTATGCCGACGAATCCGCCCGCGCGCTGGCCGCGCCCGCGCCCGAACCCGACCCGGCCGAGCTTGCGAATTACGCCACCTCGCCCGATGGCGTCTTCTATGCGCTGCAGGATACCGGCGGATCGGCGGTCTTCTACAGCGGCTTCGTCCCCGTCGGCCCCGCCGAACGGCAGAAGGTCTGGCGCAGCGCCCGTCTCGATCCGATCATGAAATCCATCAGGCAGGCCGATCCCCTGATCGCGCAGCTCTACCTGAACACTCATGACAGCCTGAACCGCATCTATCCGTGGTTCGACGTGCTGGCGATCTATCCCCCCCGGATGGATATCGCGAGCTACAATTTCTATTACGAGGCCGACGCCACCCATAACCCCGACCGCAAGGTCGTCTGGACCGACGCCTATGTCGATCCTGCGGGTTCGGGCTGGATGGTCTCGGCCATCGCGCCCGCCTATGCCATCGACCGCCCCGATTTCCTCGAAGGCGTGGTCGGCATCGACATCACGATCGACACCATCGTCGATCAGGTGCTGGACATCGAATTCAAGGGCGACGGTTACGCCATCCTCGTGGGCCGCGACGGTACCATCCTTGCGCTTCCCCCGGCGGGCGAGGCGGATCTGGGCGTCTCGGAACTGATCGACCACAGCTACGAAGAAGCGATCCTTCAGGACACGTTCAAACCCGACAGCTTCAACCTCTATCGCCGCGCCGAGCTTTTCCCCATGGGCGAGGCCATCCAGTCCGCCCCCTCGGGCCAAACCCGCGTCGATCTCGGTCGCCCGATGATCGCGTCATGGGCCACCATCGCCGGCCCGCAATGGAAACTCATCGTCCTGACCAGTGAGCAAAGCCTCCTCGCCGGTGCCACGACCCTGCGCGACGAGTTGACCTTCGTGTCATGGGCCATGCTGGCCATCCTCATCATCTTCTATTTCGTCTTCTTCCTCTTCCTCTGGCGCCGCTCGCAGGACATGTCCGCCCGCGTGGCCCGCCCCTTGGCCGAGATCGAGGGCAACATGAGCCGCATCTCCGAAGGCGGCACGGTCGCCCCCGGCCATGCCTATGCCGTGGCCGAATTGCAGACCGTGGGCGATTTCCTCGTCCAGATGGGCGACCGCCTGCAATCGGCCAACCGCGCCAAGGCCAATTTCCTGTCGGCCATGAGCCATGAATTCCGCACGCCCCTCAACGCGATCATCGGTTTCTCCGACCTTCTCGCCGCCAGCGAACGCCCGCTCGACCCCGATCAGCGCCAGCAGGTCGCGGCCATCTCGGCGGCGGGCTGGCGGATGCTGGAACTCGTCGACGGGGTGATCGAACTGGCCCGCATCGAAAAGGGGGAAACGGGCGGCAAACCGCAACCGCTCGACCCGCGCCCCGCCATCTTCAACGCCGTCGAAGAGGCCCGCGCCGCGCTGAACGGCAGGCCCATCACCCTGCGCTTCGACGACCGGATCGAGGTGCCAAAGGTCATGGGCGACCCGGAAATCATCCACCGAGTCCTTGCCGAGCTTCTCTCCAATGCCGTGAAATACAACCGCGACGGGGGCAGCGTCACCGTCTCCACCGCGCAGGATGGCGACCGCCTTGCCATCCATGTCCGCGACAGCGGGATCGGCATCCCCGCCGACCGTCTGCCCCGCCTCTTCACCCCCTTCGACCGTCTCGGTCACGAAAACAGCATCATCGGCGGTACCGGCATCGGCCTGACCATCTGCAAACGCCTCGCAGAACAGATCGGGGCCGACATCGCCGTCGAAAGTCGCGAAGGCACAGGCAGCACTTTCACCCTGCGCCTGCCGCTGGCCTGACCGCCCACACGCCTTGCCATCCCCGCCGGGCCTCCATAGCTTTCCCCCAAAGGAGAGCCCCATGACCATCCAGCCCCGCGCCATCCATCTTGCCGATTACCAGCCCTTCACCCACCGGGTGGAGGATGTGGCGCTGACCTTCCGCCTCTCTCCCCGCGCGACCCGCGTCGCGGCCACGCTCCGCCTTGCCCCCAACCCCGCCCGCCCCGGCGCGCATGACCTGCGGCTGGACGGCGAAAACCTCCGCCTCCTCTCGCTCCGCCTGAACGGCACGCCGCTGGACCTGACCCCCGACGACACGGGCCTCACGATCCCCGCCGCCCTCCTTCCCACCGCGCCCTTCACGCTGGAGTCAGAGGTGGAGATCGACCCCGAAGGCAACACCGCCCTCGAAGGCCTTTACATGTCGCGCGGGCTTTATTGCACGCAGTGCGAGGCGGAAGGCTTCCGCAAGATCACCTTCTACCCCGACCGCCCCGACGTCATGGCCCCCTTCCGCGTGCGGATCGAAAGCGACCTGCCCATCCTCCTGTCCAACGGCAACCCGGCGGGGCAGGGGGCGGGCTGGGCGGAATGGGTGGACCCATGGCCCAAACCTGCCTACCTCTTCGCCCTCGTCGCGGGCGATCTGGTGGCCCATTCCGCCCCCTTCACCACCGCCTCCGGCCGCCCCGTCGCCCTGAACATCTGGGTCCGCCCCGGCGATCAGGACCGCTGCGCCTATGCAATGGACAGCCTGATCCGCTCCATGCGCTGGGACGAAACCGCCTATGGCCGCGAATACGACCTCGACGTGTTCAACATCGTGGCCGTGGACGACTTCAACATGGGCGCGATGGAGAACAAGGGGCTGAACATCTTCAACTCCAAATTCGTCCTCGCCAGCCCCGAAACCGCGACCGACGACGACTTCGCCCGGATCGAGGCAATCATCGCCCACGAATACTTCCACAACTGGACCGGCAACCGCATCACCTGCCGCGACTGGTTCCAGCTTTGCCTCAAGGAAGGGCTGACCGTCTTCCGCGACCAGCAATTCAGCGGCGACATGCGCTCTCACGCGGTCAAGCGGATCGAGGATGTGCTGATGCTGCGCGCCCGGCAGTTCCGCGAAGACGGCGGCCCGCTCGCCCATCCCGTCCGCCCCGACAGCTATGTGGAAATCAACAACTTCTACACCGCCACCATCTACGAAAAAGGGGCCGAGGTCATCGGCATGCTCAAACGCCTCGTCGGCGATGACGGCTATGCCAAGGCGCTGGACCTCTATTTCACCCGCCACGACGGCGATGCCGCCACCATCGAAGACTGGCTGAAGGTGTTCGAAGACGCGACAGGCCGCGACCTGACCCAGTTCAAACGCTGGTATACCGAAGCGGGGACGCCGCGCGTGAAGGTGTGGGAGGAATGGGACGGCGCGACCTATATCCTGACCTTCGAACAGGAGAACCCCCCCACCCCCGGCCAGCCCGACAAGGGCGCAAAGGTCATCCCCATCGCGCTGGGCCTTCTGAACCCCAACGGGGATGAGGTGCTTCCCACCACCGTGCTGGAACTGACCGAGGCGCGGCAAAGCTTCCGCTTCCCCGCCGCCACCCGCCCCGTCCCGTCCATCCTGCGCGGCTTCTCCGCCCCCGTGGTGCTGGAGCGCGAGGTCAGCCCCGAGGAACGCGCCTTCCTCCTCGCCCATGACACCGACCCCTTCAACAAATGGGAGGCAGGGCGCGCCCTGGCCAAGGACCTGCTCGCCCGCATGGTGACGGATGGCGCATCCCCCGGCCCCGACTGGCTCGATGCCATCGCCCGCGTCACCTTCGACGAAACGCTCGACCCCGCCTTCCGCGCCCTTGCCCTGCGCCTGCCGGGCGAGGATGACATGGCCGCCACCCTCCATGCCGCAGGCATCACCCCCGATCCCGCCCGCATCTGGACTGAACGCCGCCGCATGGCCGATGCCTTGGCCCGCCGCCTCGCTCCCCAACTCCCCGCCCTGATCGACGCGCTCGCCGAACCCGGCCCCTTCACCCCCGACGCCCGCGCCGCAGGCCGCCGCGCCCTGCGCATCGCGGCGCTGAACCTGCTGACCCGGATCGACGGAGGCAAGGCCGCCACCGCCGCCTATCGCGCCGCCGACAACATGACCGAAGAGGTGGGCGCCCTCGTCGCGCTGCTGGAGGCAGGGCAGGGGCAAGAGGAACTGCGCCTGTTCGAAACGCGCTGGGCCAAAGACCGCAACGTCATGGACAAGTGGTTCGCCCTGCAGATCACCCATGCCCATCCCGACCGCGCCGCCGAGGTGACCGAAACGCTCACCCGCCACCCTGCCTTCGACTGGAAGAACCCCAACCGCTTCCGCGCGGTGATCGGCGCGCTTTCGGCCAATCATGCAGGCTTCCACCACGCCTCCGGCGCGGGCTATCGGCTGGTTGCCGACTGGCTATTGAAACTCGACCCCATCAATCCCCAAACGGCCGCCCGCATGTCCACCGCCTTCGAGACGTGGCCCCGCTACGATGGATCCCGCTGGGAGATGGTATTGGCCGAACTCTTCCGCATCGCCGAGACACCGGGCCTGAGCCGCGATCTGGCCGAGATGGTGAACCGCATGCGCGGCGAGTAGGGCGGGGTTCACCCCGCCAAACCGCACGAATGTAGGGCGGGGTTCACCCCGCCACCCGCCTCACCCTTGGCAATAGGGCTGCGCCCGCGTCCATTCCGCCATGGCCGCCCGCTTGCTCGCATCGCGCAGCGGCATCCAGTCCCGCCCGATGCCGCGATTGCCGCCACCGGCCACCAGCCCGTCATTGGCCACGGCCTTCGCCATCATGAGCGTGGCGCATTCCAGGTTTTCCGACCCGTCCTTCAACTCGGCCACCGTATTGGCCTCGCATTGGTGATAGCTGGCCGAACGCGGCGAGATCTGCATCACGCCGATATAACGCCCGCCACCGCCCGAAGCCTTCGGGTTCCACGTCGATTCATAGCGCGCCACCGCCGACATCAGCCCCGCCCAGAAGGCGCGGCGATCCTCGATCGAGGCCGTGGCATAGCCGGGGCACCATGCCGCGACATCGGCGGGAACCGTTTCCGCCAGCATCTCGTCATGCGCTTCCAGCGCTTCCAGCGTCGTCTGTGTCCATTCCCGGCCCTCGGGCCGCACATCCCATTGCATCGGCGGCATCTGCCCGCTGGTGGACAGGCTGGTCTGGCCCGCGGGCACGCAGGCCCCCAGAAGGACCGCAACAAGCGGCAGCGACAGAAGGGCAGAAAGACGTCTCATCGGTATCCGTTCGGCAGCGACGCGCCCCCAATGCGCGACCCCGGCCTTTGATCAGCCACAGCCGCCCCTGTCCACGGAAACGGATTGTTTCCACAGGCAATCGGCGAAATCCCGCCATTCCGGCCCCCGGGCATGGTTTCGCCGCAAAGCAAACACCCTGCCGCCGCAATGCACTCAGACTTTCTCAACCATCCGAAGAATGCGGAGGGGCTGGCCCCCATCTGCTGCGCCAATGCCCCCGCCAGACCTTTCGCCGACCCTGTTGTTACCGAGTGAACCCATGTCCAATTTCTTTGCGCGGTCGCGCTTTGCCGATCTTCTGATCCGCATCTGCACCACCCTCCTTTTCCTCCTCCTGCTTCCCGTCATCCTCGTCGCCGCCCTCATTCCGGGGATCGACCGTCTGCATGTCGGCCAAAAGAAGACCGCCCCGCGCAGACCGCGCCGCAAGCCGACTTGATGCCGCCGCCCTGACGCCCTAGACAGTCGGGCAAACCGCATGAAGGACGGACCGCGATGCTCGACTTCCGCTACGAGGCCCCGAAACCCAAGGTCATCGCCGGCGCGACCGGCGATTGGGAACTCGTGATCGGCATGGAAATCCATGCGCAGGTCGCCTCGAATGCGAAACTGTTCTCCGGCGCCTCCACCGCCGTGGGGGCCGAGCCCAATTCCAACGTGGCCTTCGTCGATGCCGCCATGCCCGGCATGCTGCCCGTAATCAACGAATTCTGCGTCGAACAGGCGGTGCGGTCGGGCCTCGGCCTCAAGGCCCAGATCAACCTGCGCTCGGCCTTCGACCGCAAGAACTACTTCTACCCCGACCTGCCGCAGGGCTATCAGATCAGCCAACTCTACCACCCCATCGTGGGCGAGGGCGAGGTCATCGTGGAAATGGCCCCCGGCGTCGCCCGCCGCGTGCGCATCGAACGCATCCACCTCGAACAAGATGCGGGCAAATCCATCCACGACATGGACCCCAACATGTCCTTCGTCGACTTCAACCGCACCGGCGTCGCGCTGATGGAAATCGTCAGCCGCCCCGACATCCGCGGCCCGGAGGAAGCGGCGGCCTATGTCGCCAAACTCCGCCAGATCCTGCGCTACTTGGGCACCTGCGATGGCAACATGCAGAACGGCAATCTGCGCGCCGACGTCAACGTCTCGGTCTGCCGTCCGGGCGATTACGAACGCTATCAGGCAAGCCAAGACTTCTCGCATCTCGGCACGCGCTGCGAGATCAAGAACATGAACTCGCTGCGGTTCATCCAGGCCGCCATCGAATACGAGGCGCGGCGTCAGATCGCCATTCTGGAAGACGGCGGCAAGGTTGATCAGGAAACCCGCCTCTATGATCCCGACAAGGGCGAGACGCGGTCGATGCGGTCCAAGGAAGAGGCGCATGATTACCGCTACTTCCCCTGCCCGGACCTGCTGCCCCTCGAAATCGAACAGGCATGGGTCGATGACATCGCGGCTTCCATGCCCGAACTGCCGGATGCCAAGAAGGCGCGCTTCATGGCCGATTTCGGCCTGACCGACTATGACGCCAACGTCCTGACCGCCGAACTCGACAACGCCGCCTTCTTCGAGGAGGTGGCCAAAGGCCGCGACGGCAAGCAGGCCGCGAACTGGATCATCAACGAACTCTTCGGCCGCCTGAACAAGGAAGGGAAGGGCGTCACCGACAGCCCGCTTTCCGCAGCGCAGATCGGCGGCGTCCTCGATCTGATCGCGTCGGGCGAGATCACCACCAAGATGGCCAAGGACCTCTTCGAAATCCTCTGGACCGAAGGCGGCAACCCCGCCGAAGTGGCGGCCGCACGCGGGATGAAGCAGGTGACCGACACGGACGAAATCGAACGCGCGCTGGACGCCCTGATCGCCGCC
>Ga0209278_1001966_pt1 | contig 11881 bp, 7 predicted proteins | sample JI81BgreenDNA_FD_187504 | JGI IMG/M metagenome (GOLD analysis project Ga0209278, IMG submission 187504) | Wastewater effluent complex algal communities from Wisconsin, to seasonally profile nutrient transformation and Carbon sequestration -... | ecosystem: Engineered > WWTP > Effluent > Algae... | reverse complement strand
AAAAGTTTCTATCGATAAATTCAGTCCCGAAGATAGAAAAGATCTTCATCATATCCTCTTCAAATTTGTCGGGATCTGTTGGGTGCTTCTGGGCGATCAGCGACATAGCCATCATGGAGTTATTCATACGGACCAGGGTTGAATTGGGTACGCTGTGTAGCGGGATGAAGATGTGGTGGATCATAGGCAGAAACTGCTTGATGTCTTCAGGATAAGATGCGAATAGGTCCGCCAGAGTTGGTACTTCCCATTTTCTCTTTCCCTGGTAGTAGATGATGGGCAAGATTGGTTTGAAGGGCTTTTTGGATACCAAACACTTGTGATAGTGGGCAAAGAGATAGTAGCCCACTTGAATCAAGACATGCTTATCTGGAGCGCTCTTATGCTCAAAAAGCAGGGCAATGTCGAGTGGCTTCCCCTCCTGACCTTTCAGCGGCACTTCGAAGACGAGGTCCGAAAAGTACTCGCCCAGCTGCTCATCCATGTAAGACTCCTGGAGGACAACGAGCGCATCGAGTTTGAGTTCTTTTCGGAGCACTTCTGGTAGCAGGATCTCCATAGAAGCCGCAGCACGTTTGGGATCGGAGAAGGACTCCCGCACATACTTGTCATGGATATTGTTTATTTTTTTGGACATAGGAGCATAGGGTTTTGGATGTACAAGACATTTTGATCTAAGTCATGCAAAGTTAGGGGATTTTGCGAAATATTTGCAATGGATCTTTGGTTTTTCATTATGGTACAGCGTAAAAAGTTCATACTTGGGGTAGAAGTGGAGGTTAAGACACACGTTGCAAACTTGCTTCAACCTAATAAAGCCAAAATTTTGGTGCTGGGATGTATGCCGTTTTATGATATGTGTTTGGCTCGTGTTTCTATTAAAAATCCATGGGAAGCTGTGGTTCGGTCAAAATAGCTTTTAGATGCAAGAACTTGTTTGGAAATTCTTGCCAACTCGCGAAAAATTGAGCCTTGGAATACAGCATATTGATCGATTTCGCTTATTTTTACAACTTTAAGGAGAAGATGGAGTCAATTGAAGTAATGAGGGCGTGACAGGTCTAAATTTGAAGTAGGAATATGGTAAAAGATATGAGATTTTCTGTTGTTTGCGGTTTATTGGGATATTGGTTGCTTGGCACGACATTGCTTTGGGGCCAAGGGGCAAGCAGTCAGGACTGGATCGATTTTTCGAAGACCTACTACAAGATCAAAGTTGCTAATGATGGCGTCTACCGTGTTTCGAAAACCGCATTGGATGCGGCTGGACTCTCAGTAGGCCGTGGAAGCGAACTCCAGCTCTGGCATCAAGGTCAGGAAGTGCCAATCTTCACCTCGCAAGAAGATACTTGGGGAGAGCTCGATTATTTTGAATTTTTTGGTCAGCGAAATGGAACCGAAGTGGAGCGCATTCTTTTCAGCAATCCCGATGTACAGATGCTCAATGACCAGTACTCGCTATTCACGGACACGGCCGCCTATTTCCTAACCATTGACCCCATTTCAACCAACAAACGATTCGTCATCAAAGATTTAAGTGCTTTATTAGATCAGCTTCAGGCAGAAAGCCACTACATGCACGAGGAGCTGCTCCTGCTGTCCAATGCACATTATCAGCCGACCTATAATGGCACCAACTACATCAAATTCAGTAATTTTTCCATAGGTGAAGGCTTCGGTGGCGGATTCTCCCGAAATAGAGAATACACGATCAATACCACGAAGATATTCTCCAATAGCCCTCACGCCCCTACCCTTCGGTGGAGAGTCGGCTCCAATGGAATCAACCGAAATATCAAAACTTTCCAGTGGAATGGCCGAACCCTGCTGGAACATACCGCACAGGCACATGGCGTACTCGATACCACGGTCACCATCGGACCTTCAGAAATATTGGCGTCCAATCGATTTCGGGTCAGCAATTCAGGTACGAATGACCAGCATACCCTCGCCCACCTCACGCTTCGCTATCCCCGTAGCTTTGATGCCAACAATCAAAACGAATTTTTCCTAAACCTCGAAGCAGGTCCACGCAAGATCGTGCTCGAAAATTTTAACCACGGCGGACAAGTCCCTAGGGTCATTGATATCCGCAAAGGTATTTGGTACGAAGCCCAAATCGTTGATGGTAAATTGACATTTGTCGTAGACGGTGAGCATCCACACCAATTGCACATCAGTTCGAAGGCAGGAGCCACAAGACCCATCGCCAGCATCTCAGAAAGGAAATTTATCGATTTTCGGCAGTGCAACCCCAACTACCTTATCATCAGCTCCAAGAAGCTCTACCAAAGTCAGCAAGGTGGCCAAGATTTCCTTACAGAATATGCCAATTACCGTGGCTCAGCGATGGGAGGCGGATATCAAGTCACCACCGTTTTTGTGGAAGACCTCTACGATCAGTTTGGCTACGGATTGGATCGGCACTTGGCTTGTTTTCGGCATTTTACCACTTGGATTACGCAAAACTGGCCGCAACTTTCCTACGCACTGATCATCGGAAAGGGAAGAGAGTACCAAAGCATACGGACCACGAGTCAGCTCACCAGTCCGCTAATGGAGCGATTTTTTGTGCCCACATTCGGTGATAGTCCCAGCGACATTCTGCTTTTTTCGGAGGACGAGAGACCGCTGCCCATTTTAGCAGTGGGCCGCATCGCCGTAAAAAATATGGGCGAACTAGGCTCCTACCTAGAGAAAGTCCGCACCCATGAAGCCGCACTGAATAGCCCCCAGACCATCGATAAGCTCTGGCAGAAAAGGGTCCTTCACCTAGGCGGCGGTGGCAATGCCAATGAGCAGCAGAGCATTCGCTTTTTCCTCAACCAGATGCGGGACACGCTCAGCCAAGGCGCATTCGGGGCAGATGTAGTCTCCTTCTACAAGACCAGCACGGCACCGCTACAGGAAGCAACCTCCCAAGCCATCATCAATACCATCAATGCGGGTGTATCCATGATCACATTTTTTGGTCACTCGGCCGTTGGAACCTTTGATTTCAGTCTGGAGCAGCCATCGCGGTATCAGAATATGGGAAAACTGCCGCTAATCATATCATTGGGCTGTTATTCTGGTAATATCCATACCCCCAATACAGGATTGAGTGAAGATTTCGTACTAGAGCCGGATCGTGGGGCATTGGCTTTCATCGCAGCATCGGGTACGGCCTATCTGACCACCCAAGGTGATTTCGGGCGGTCTTTATACCAAAGGCTCAGTGGCGAAAATTACGGCGAAACCGTAGGAGAAATCATGCAGTCCATCCGTAGCGACAAACGCAATCTGATCGACATTGCGAATCGGACTTTGTACCAACAGCTTACACTCCACGGAGATCCCGCCCTCCGGATCAATAACTTCAAAGGGCCGGATTACATCCTCGATTATGCCCGAACGAAGACCATTCCCGAGGTCATCAATTCAGGGGATCGGACATTCGAAGTAGAATTTGAAGTGGTCAATTTGGGCAGGGGGCTGCGGGATTCGTTGGAGCTCAGCGTCATCCTGCTCAATGAAGATTCGGGTGTCCGAGATACCGTCTTGCTAAAAATAGCAGCCCCACCAAGCAAGTCGACACACCGCGTCAGCTTTGATAATAATGGGCAGAATTCCCTTGGTAACAATCGGGTCTTTATCACCCTCGATCCACAGAACAAAATAGCCGAAGTGCCGAATCCCTTTGCCGAACTGAATAACGAGCTCGTGAGCGAAGCGGGTCAGCAGGGATATCCATTTTTCATCCTCGATAATGCGATCCGACCGCTTTACCCTACGGCATACGGGATTGTACCCGAGGCGACGGTAGAACTCATCGCAGCCTCCTCCAATGGCTTTGCGCCGAAATCAGACTTCGTCTTCCAAATCGATACCACCGCCCAATTCGACTCACCACTCTTGAAAAAAAATAAGGTCACGGCCTTTGGTGGATTGGTGAGCTGGAAGCCTGAAATTACACTAAAGCCAGGCATTACTTATTATTGGAGGGTGAGTCCTGACAGCATTAGTCCATTGGTCGGCTTTAGTTGGCAGAAGAGTTCATTTACTTTCCTCCCAGAAAGCAGACCAGGGTGGCATCAGACCCACTATTACCAATGGCAAAACAACACCTATGATGGCTTGGAAATTGCTACAGACCGAAAATTCGTTTTTGACACCTTGGGATTTTATATCAATATCCTCAATGGCATCTGGGACAATGCCGTGAATGTAGGCTACCAGGTCAATTTTGAAAACTTTTCAGTCTCGATCCGTCCCTGGTCATTCATGCAGGAGGGCGTCGCAGTAGCCATTGGCAATAGGCTCACGGGTTCACACCGACAGAACACCGGAGGAGCATTCGGCAGTATCAACACCACGGCTACAGGATCAGGTCGATGCTTTGGGTACAACACCAAAGATCAAGCCAGCAGACTGAAATTGCTTGAGCTTTTGGACTCGGTCGAAGAGGGCGATTTCGTGTACTTCTTTACCATTATGGGCTCTGAAAATGCCAATTTTGCACCAGAAGATTGGGACCGAGACACCTTGGTAGGTGGTCGATCTATTTTTACAGAATTACAAAAATATGGCGCCATCCAGGTCACTCAGCTGCGGGATCGCGGCAGTGTACCCTACATCTTTACCTTCCGAAAAGGTGGCCAAGTGATGTCAGAAATCATGGCTGAAGACAAATTCCAAAACATCGTTTCCTACAATTTCCTACCCCTCAAAGCTACTTCCGGCTCAAAATCTTCGACCCTGGTAGGACCTGCATCCAAATGGTATGAAGCTCAATATTCAATTTCAGGTGCAGAAGCCCAAGATATCAGCACGGTGGACGTCCTCGCTGTAGATGAATTCGGAGCGGAGACCCTCGTCAAATCTAATGTCAGCACACCGGTAGATCTCTCTGATATCGATGCGCAGCAGTATCCTTTCTTGAAGCTAAGGTATGCAGCGCTAGATGCCACCCTGCGTACACCACCGCAATTGGACGAGTGGACCATTTTCTATGAGGGCTATCCAGACTTGTGTTTTGACCTGAATCAGCCCTTTACCCTCGTGGATTCCGTGCAGCAAGGGGCGAATTACCAAATGGAACTCCTAGTCAGAAACTTGGAGCGATATAATGCGGATAGTCTCGTAGTCCGATACACCCTGACGGATGAGCAAAATGTACGAAAGACCAGCTTCCATCAGTTTGCAGGTGTGGCCGCAAATGGAAATCAGCGCATCTCCATTGCCACAGGTACGAGAGAACAACTCGGAAAATATAAAATCGAAGCCGAATTGAATCCCTCAGATACGCCTAAGGAGATCTATCGATTCAACAATGTCGGCCTCTTTGACTACAAGGTATTCCCAGATCGGCAGCGGCCATCATTGGAGGTAAGTTTTGACGGGAGGCCCATCTTGGATGGTGACATTATTTCTCCAAATCCCCTGATCAAACTAAGCCTGAAAGATGAAAATCCCTACTTCCAAGTGGACAATCCAGAACTGATCGACCTCCGACTACAATATCCCAGCGGAGAAATCAGCCAAATCCAGGTATCCGATCCACGCATCAGATTCGAACCAGCTGACAATAACAATAAAAACCAAGCCCACCTATACTTCACACCTACCCTTGAAGACGGACGCTATAAACTCATCGCCGCTGCCAAAGACCCAACTGGAAATGTATCAGGACAGACAAACTACGAGGTCAATTTTGAGGTGATTTCGAAAGAGACAATCTCCGAGGTAATGAATTACCCCAACCCATTCTCTACCTCGACCCAATTTGTCTTCACCGTCACAGGTACGGTACCAGATCAGATCAGAATCCAGATCATGACCGTGTCAGGGAAAGTGGTCCGCGAGATCACGCAGGAGGAGCTAGGCCCTATCTTCGTAGGTAGAAATATGAGCAATTTCAAATGGGGTGGTACCGATGCCTTTGGCGAAAAGCTGGCGAATGGCGTCTATTTTTACAGAGTGGTGACCCGCAATCAGGATGGCTCCACGCGTGAAAAACTTCAAAATTCGGATATCGAACAGTATTTCAAAAAGGGTTTTGGCAAAATGGTAATCCTGCGGTAAGGGCTACGACTTAGTCAAATAGCGCCTCAGAAAAGTGTCGATACAATTCCTGATCTCAAATTTCGATGGAAGCATTATTTCAATATTTTCCTTGGAAAAGACAAAACTTTTGAGTTGGGCGATGTACAGTTGGATATCACCACTTGTGCATACCTGACAGCCGTGCAGCTCCTCCAAAACCTCGGGAATACCCGTCTGATCCGATGCAAACACCGGTAATCCATGGTCCAATGCCTCCAAAATCGAAATAGGCAATCCCTCCAGATTTCCATCTGAGCCTGGTACACTGTGGTGTACGTATGCGTGGCATCGGGCTGCGATTTCTTGAAAAAAGGAAGCTTCCCGCCAGCCATGGAAAATGCAGGAAAAATTATCCAAGGACAGACTTTCACTCAGATCGATCAGTGCCCCCGTCAATGGACCATCTCCCACGATGTGAAATTCAAATTGGCGATCTGGCATCTCCACAGCCAAGGCATGAAGGGCTCTGATGCTAAGCTCGTGCCCCTTTTTCTCCACAAGTCTGGAAAACTGAAGAAAGCGGATCGGGTCTTCATCCATATTTGGCCTGGCATCATCCCAGATCTTTTTTCGAGATGGAATACCGAGGTAACTGACCTGCCAATTGTTAGAATTAATCTTTTGAGCAATGGAAGATCGTGTCTTTAAGAGCTTATCCTCCATATGCCCGCGCAGACCCTGTGATACAAAGTGAAATTGAACCCCAAATTCCAACAACCGCTCTACCGCTCTCGCATAGCCGACACCCTGGCGCAACAGCATACTGCCATCAAAACCATGAATGAACACCGCCAAGGGACAAGGAAGACTATCGAACTGTGCTACAAAATGTACAGCCGTATCCCCAAAGTGCACGATCACCAGCTCTGGAGAAAACATTTTTACTTTCTCCCTGATAAAATGTGCGGATGCCTCATCCCGAAGCAGCCAAAAGATGTACCGATCATGCAGGATCTTGCGTATACGGCCACGCCACCCAAGGTAACGAGGGATGAGACTAACACCTTGGTCAGGAAAAGTTGGATCCTCGGACATCTGAAGCGCCAGAATCTGGACCTCGTGTTCTTGGCGTAGCACCTCGATTTGATCAAAGACAAAGGTCTGACTTTTAGGAAGGTATTCCTGGACGATCACTAGTATTTTCATTGGTCACCGATTTTCGTAATTGGGGGAATGGGCAGCCCTTCCAGGTGCTTTTTCGCAGCTTCGGCCATGGTTTTGCACTTTTGTGGCAGCATATCCTTGATCATGGGCACATCTGCCAGAAACTGCTCTACAGCTGATATCCAATGATCCCCTGATTCGGTATAGGAGATACAGTATGTCTGGAAATCAAGCATTTCGTAGGTACCCAAACCCTTGTCCTCATAGCTGATATGGAAGGCTGGCACACCCCCGAGCATGGATAAGATAGCACCATGTAGGCGCATACCGATGTACGCATGCGCCGAAAAAACCTGCTGCATATACGCCCCGGGGCTGTGATGTTCGTCTAGAATTCGGATTCGATTTTGATAGGGTAGTTCTTCCAGAACAGCTTTAAAAAAATCAACGTCGCTCCTATAAAATGGCAACCCCTGCACCGTGGATAAAAACACTAGCTCAAAGCCTGTATTTTCCAGCAGATAGATACAAAGGGCTTTGAATTTTTGTCGGATTTCGGCATCATCCTGATCCCAAGGGCGGACATTGATCACGAGTGTGTTTTCTTTTTGGGCAGACGCAGGTAGCTGCTGTGGTGCCAGTGTCCATGCCAGATCCGGGAAGTAGGGAAACGCTCGACCGAGTAAATCCAAAAGATGCCTAGCAGAATATGACTCACGAGCTGCATAGATGTCTAATCGAGGAAATAAGCTGCGAACTGCCCGAAAAGATTCCGTCTTCCAGAAAGGTCCGAAGGACTGCCCGATGAGGTAGATCCGCTTATTCATGCTCAGGATCCGTCGGAATACAGCCAATCGCTCATCGATGCCATAATGATCATGCAAATATCCACCCGGGCTACTGATGACCAGATCCGCCGACCGAATGGTATGAAGATACTGCCTCCCTGCGGCACTAATACAAGGAGCATTGGTCAAAATCCAAGGGAATAACTGGGTCCAATGGAGTACCTTCACCACTTGATTGAAAAACTTCTGGACCATGGTACTTTGAAAAGAGAAGATGGCATGTTCGAAATTGGGTAGGAGTATCAACTTTGGGTACAATTTCGCCATTTCTTTGTGGTGGTGGGTAGCTATGTAAACCTTAGCACCCGGATACCGAGCCTCCAGCAAAGCGACCAATGCCTGCATAAGTGCGGCGTCCCCCGTATTCGCAAGGACTGCATTGATAATGAAAATGGATTTAACCTGCTGTGTCGCCATTTACCAAGGTGATGGGATACAAAGGTAAAAGAATATAATGAAAAAAAGATTTTGGGAAGAAGCTGAAAATTGACGGTAATTTGTTTTCGTTTCCGTAGGACACAGCCCAAGGCTATGGGTATTTGTAATAAAGCACAAGTTGCAAACTGGCGAAAACAAGTGGGAATGAAAGTGGGCTTGGTCGTCTTTAGCTTTCTTCATCCAGATTTTTGACTACCCACGGGTTTGATGCTTGTCCCGTGGGTAGTCAATATGGTGTATTATTCTGTTTTTACGATTTTGTGTCGCTCGCTGATGGTTTTGTTTCGGATGTCGAAAATGTACATTCCGGAAGGCAGATCAGATATCTGGATTTGATCCCTGACATCTTCGAGTGATCTTACGAGTTCGCCTGTGATGCGATATATGCGTACAGATGCTGGCTCTGCTAGGTTTTTGATCTGCACCAACCCTGTAGTAGGGTTTGGGTATAGGCGGAGGGTATTCTGTGTATCACCTAGGGTCACCTCATCGGTACTGGTGGTGATATTCATCTTTTCTCCATCCAGCAATATCCAGCTAAACCAACGGTCAGCATCTGCCCCTGGATCTGTTAATTGCTCTATGTATAGCAAGATGTCACCATTATCAAGCATGGTGGAATTAAAGGTACGAAAAATGTCCGTTCTTCCTTCAACTGTGATCCGTTTGATTGGTCTAATTCCCTCAGCTGTATTTTCATATAGCTCAAAATAAGACTCTTCTGATAAGCTATTTTGTCTTGATTGGGTCATCAATAACCTGTTATTGACTCTATCCACCAGGGGTCTTAGCCAGCCGAACCGAATGATATTATCAATACCTGGCCTTAATACATAGGATATACTGTCTACAAAATCACCATTATGATCAAATAATGTGCTATGAAATTTAAATGTAGAGTCCACATTATTCTGATAGTTAGTTTCCACTACGAAATAGCCTTTATCAATAAAATAAATTCCTCCACCAGAATAAGGCCCTTTAAAATGTTTTGACACATCGTACATCGTATCTCTATTGAATTCTTGGTCATATTTGGTGAATAGTACTTGAATTTCAGACCAATCTGCATTACTAGATAGCATTAACAGCCAAATGGAATCATTTTCAATTCGTGAAAAAAAACTCGACCTTCTATTAAAAATGTTTGGTGGATAAAAAATTGAATCTTTCACAAACTCAGTACCATTTAGGTTAAGTAGCGTTCTATCTAATAATCCTGCTGCTCTTCTGACATGTAAATATCCATCATCTATTTTATAGATGGTAGGCCTAGTATCACCAGCCAAATACAAATTTCCAAAGGATCTTAATTTTGGTATTGCTGTATTTGTTTTATCTACATAGTTACTATCTATGACTTCACCTGTTTTTCTATCTAACGTAAAGTGCCCTGGGTAACATTCTTGCCAGTCGGTTTCTATTCTATTGGTAAGGGGTTCGTCGTATATAGCTACTTCAATGACTCCGTCCAAAAAATTGGGATGGCTAATGGTTTTTCGATTTCCATATTCCTTGTATTTCCTACTTAGCTCCCAGTATTTTTCACCAGTTGTGATGTTCATTTTTTTGATGATATATCCACAGTGACCATAGTTTCTACCATCCTCCGGTTCTTTCTGATAATACTTCATGAATAAAAAGAGGGTATCTTCAAAAATCCGTGGTGGACTGGACATATAGATCCATTGATCATTGGAGGGTTGCCCTTCCATCCAAGATAGCTCTGACCATTTGATCACATCTTCTTGAAATTTGAGCGGCAGATTTTCTTGACTCATTAATGAAATTGGACTGATCATGAGAGTGCAAGCAAACAGGATTTGTATATATTTTTTCATTTGATTATTTTTTAGTTGCTAGAAGAAGTACTTCTGATCGAGTCAGAAGCACTTCTAAAATCAAGTTTCTTTTCTTATGAAGCATTGGGGTCTCCACACTCGTGCGTACATTCTATAGGACAAGTACCCTCGGTCCGCTCAAAGGTGCTATTTCCCGATCCCTGAAGGACAGGCTCTCCATTGAAAAAGCGCTCTACGCAATAACGCCCAATTCGAATACAACAAATACCATTCTCACAGTTTTCTTTTCGAAATGCTGGAATGGGTCTGTCTTTTGGACCATCCAAAAAAGGTATCCACTTGAAGCAAGAATTTTGAATGTATTTGATGTTATAAAACTCCCCCCCATTTGGCCCGCATAAAAAATCATCTTCATTTTCAACAGCAGCATTGTAAGCCTCGGTAAATTCTACCTGTTTGCTGATATCAAAATCAAGCTGATCAAGAAATCCTACCAGATTACCAAGAGCCTGCTGATTATTGATCTCTGCTTGTAAAGCCGGACACGCTGCAATGATGTCTGCAAGATTGTAGTTCAGATTATGTACAAAGTGAATGGGATCATTTCCAAGGAAACAGGTCGTAAATGTATAAGTGACATTGAACTGTACTCCTGGACACAATTGGTAGAGAGTCGAACCCGTCGAATATAGCGAAAGTCCCAGAGAGAAATCCAGGTTAATACTTCGAGTTTGATTTTGGCACCCTGTGAAAATTGGATAAATGGCTTGCGGACTACAAGCACTCGCAGCAGGGTTTATAAGCGTGTCTGCTTGGATTGGTTTTTGTTGAAGTCCCTCTTTGTTGCAAGCATAGGAAATGAGTGCAATTGTAAGGACTGCTATGTATGTCAAAAATTTATTTCTTTTCATTTTATCTATTATTTTAACAATTAATCAAATTTATCAAGATCATCAAGCAATGTCTATCTTTGGCTAGGGCGGTTTATCTACTTCTTCGCCATGCCAGTCTGATTTGAGTTTTCGGGTAGACTGGCTGGGTTTATTGAGCATGAAAGAACATTTTTTAGTGTATATCCCACCATGTCGAGTTGTAGGTTTTTGACTGAATGAAGGATTGGCGTGGCCCTCATAGTATAGTATAGTATAGTATAGTATAGTATAGTGTGTCGCCCCGAAAAGGGCAAATAGCTTGGATCTAGATTTTAATCGGATGTCTTGGCAAGAGAGGGTTTGCATTATATGAACTTTTATTATCACAAATGTACGTCAGCGGAAAATAATAATCAATAACATGATAAAAACTTTAACAAATTCTTAATAACTAATATTTCTAGAAAAAACCCTATGATGATCATAAAAATCATTTATAGGTGAATCTTCGATATTTTGTGTTTCGATGGCTCGGTCTGTCATCGGGGTCGGTAGAAGATGGAATTGGATTTAGTCGTTTTTAGCTTTTGTCACCATTTTTGCGATTTGGGCAAAAATGTCGCCAAAAGGTGATCCCTTTTGATTTTGTATCCGCGGGCTAAAGCCCACGGCTATAGACATGCAACCTCTCCGAGGTTGGTGCTTTCACCACATTGATGGGCATTGGGAAATT
>Ga0209278_1001965_pt1 | contig 11882 bp, 11 predicted proteins | sample JI81BgreenDNA_FD_187504 | JGI IMG/M metagenome (GOLD analysis project Ga0209278, IMG submission 187504) | Wastewater effluent complex algal communities from Wisconsin, to seasonally profile nutrient transformation and Carbon sequestration -... | ecosystem: Engineered > WWTP > Effluent > Algae... | reverse complement strand
AACAGCTCATCGCGCATCAGCCGCAGGCCTTCAACGGAACCACCCGTCAGCTGACTTACCACGTTGCCAGTCTGCCCACCGCTGATCAGCGGGCGCCCATTATCGGTGGCATTGCCTGATGCATCCACGCTGAACACCAGCAGCGCATTCAGGCTGGTATCCGACAAAAAGTTATTCACCGATTGGGTGGGATTATACCGCACCTGATACAGTGTGCTATCGACCAAACTCACACCATCGCCGGTGATCACGTTAACGGCGCCAGCACTGTCAAACGAGGTCGAAATATTCACATACCCAGACAGTGTGCGCAGGGCAATATCGCGCTCATCCAGCAGGCCGGCAACCGGCTGGCCGAGTGCACTCGCCGTGGTGATCGCCGTGTTCAGGCTATTCAGTTTTCGCAACGTGTCGTTGATGGTATCGACTGTCTCACGGATCTGGCGATCGGCTTCAAACCGAAGATCCTGAATATCGTAGGCCAGGTTCGAGATGTTGCTGGCGAGGTTGGTCGCCGCTGCGATCACGTTACTACGCGCACTGGTGCGATCCGGCGTGGAAGAAAGCCCATCGAGTGCGTTGAAGAATCCGGTCAGCTGCTCATCGAGCGAGTTCTGTGCGCCGGGCTGGCCCAGTAGAATCTGCAGGCGGCCAAAATAATCATTCACCACGTTGGCCCGAGCCACTTCCGAACCTTGCGTCTGCACAGCGCGCTGAAGGTATTTATCGACCTTGCGCACCACATCGTCCACCCGCACACCGCTGCCGATGCCGCCCACATACACCGCCGATTGATCGACAATCTGACGCGAATAGCCTTCGGTATTGGCATTGCTGATATTCTGCGACAGCACGCTGATCGAACGCTGGTTCGTCTTCAAGCCCGAAAGTGCGTTGGTGAGCGACAGTGATAACGACATGGTGCCCCTTCCCCCTACGCTTGCTGGTTCAAGTTAAACGAGACGGAAAGGTTGGCGGGCATCGCCGTCGAACCACGTTGATTGTACGTACCCGCATGCTGGTTCTCGCTGACCACTTCCATGATCGCATCCACCACACGCTGATTGACGGCCCGCGCAATGGCGACCCGCTGCATGTTCTCTGCCACCACACGCTGGAACGCATAACTCAGTTCGGCAAGTTCAGCGCGCGAATCCTCATCCAGCGCGCGCACCAATTCCGGCCGGGCAGCGATCAAACGCTGAAAGGCCTCCATGGTTTTCACCAGCCGTTGCTTCTCGTCCTGCAGGCGCGCCAGCTCAGCCACCTGCATCAACTTCAAATGTTCCGTCTCGCGCGAGAGCAGCTCTTTCAACCGCGCCGTCACGGTCAGCAATTCATAGATATCGACATCACCGGTGGGCGATGGGTTGATGCCAGCCTGCTGCTGATAGGAATGAAGTGAGCGCATGGCTACACCTCCTGCATGCGCAGCATTTCGCGCTTCACATGGTCGGCAACACCAATGCCGCCGGTGCGCGAAATCAACTTGCCATATTCGTCGATCATCATCGAGCGGTAGACTTCCTCGCCCTCACCGCCACCGAGGAACCCCTTGGTGTCGACGGTCGAGAACATATTCTCCAGCATCTGGCTGATGAACTGCGCCTCGAACTCCTGCGCCACCTGATCAATTTTTTCAGGCGCAATGTTTTTACCTGCACCACGCAGATTGCCGAGGGTGCGTTTGGTCTCGTTGGTTTGTGCTTGAATACGCATGGTGTCGATGTCCGTTATCTGTCCGATGGTGATACTGCTGCTCATGTCCTGCTCCTATCGCGTCTCGATATCGGCCTGCAGGGCACCGGCCGCCTTGATGGTTTGCAGAATCGTGATCAAATCACGCGGGCCCACACCGAGGGCGTTCAGACCACCCACGAGATCACCCAGCGTGGCGCCTTCCTGCAGGATGGCCACTTTGTTGCCGGCCTCCTCATCCACCGTCACGTCGGAGCGTGGCACGACCACCGTCTCCGCTCCTTCCGGCGCGAACGGGTTGGGCTGCGAGACCTGCGGTGTTTCTTCCACCTTCACGATCAGGTTGCCCTGCGCCACGGCCACGGTGCTGATGCGCACATTCTCACCCATCACGATCGTGCCGGTCGCTTCATCCACCACGATGCGGGCGGGCTGGTCGGTTTCCACTGGCAGGGTTTCAATATCGGCCAGCAGCGCCACCATGTCGCCCTGGTAAGCGGTGGGGACGGTGACGGTCACGGTGCCGGGGTCATCCACCTTCGCCACGCCTGCACCCACCTGCTCGTTGATTGCGCGGCTCACGTTCGATGCCGTGGTGATATCCGGGTTGCGCAAGGCAAGGCGAATATTGGCCATGTCGTTCAAGCGGAAATCAATTTCACGCTCCACAATTGCACCGTTGGCGATGAAGCCATTCGTTGGCACGCCTTTGGTGATATTGGTGCCGGATTCGCCCGCTGCGGCAAAACCGCCCACCGTAATGGGGCCTTGCGCCACGGCATAGACGTTGCCATCCGGCCCTTGCAGCGAGGTGGCGAGCAAGGTGCCACCCAGCAGGCTTTTCGCATCGCCCATGGCGCCGATATTCACGTCAATGGTTGCACCTGCACGGGCGAAAGGCGGCAATTTCGCCGTGACGGTCACTGCGGCTACGTTTTTCGATTTCAGCTGCAGCCCGCGCGTATTCACACCCTGGCGCTCCAGAAAGCCGATCATGGATTGTTCGGTGAAGGCGTTGTTCTGCAATTTGTCGCCGGTCCCATTCAGGCCCACCACCAGCCCGTAGCCCATCAGCATGTTCTCGCGCACGCCCTCGAAGCTCACCACATCCTTGATGCGTTCAGCGCGCGCAGGCGTTGCCACCATCAGCGTCGCGATCGCGAGGGTTGCTGCTGCCATGATCCCAACACCGCCACCGATGCGTTCGGCCAGCGCAGCCCATAGCGGGCGGCGCGGTGCGGGGGGAAGATAGCCATGATTCAATTCGGGGTGCATGTCGTGCTCCGGGGTCGTCTTTTCACCCGTGCTCTATGCGAACATCATGCCAACTTGCCAAAACCCATCAAAAATCTTTGCTTTCCTTAGGCTTATGACGGCACATGTTATCCTCAGGCAAAAAATGCCCGGTGGGGCAACGGTTGCGGCGATGACGCAATGTCGCTATGGTTTTCCCATGATTGAAAAAGTTGGTTATAGCAAACCCGTCACCACCGCCCGACCCGTGCGTCGCACCGGCCAAGTGGGTGCCAGCGGCTTTGCCGAGGCACTCTCGGCCGCCGAGGCCACAAGCAGCACGGATAGTGTCAGCACTGTCGCGGCGGTCAGTGGTGTGGGTGCGTTGCTTGGTGCGCAGGAAATCAGCGAACATGAGGTGCGCAAACGCAAATCCATCAAGCGGGCGGGCCTTACCTTGCAGGCGCTGGAACAATTACGCGATGCCCTGCTGTTCGGCAGCCTGCCGCTGGCCACCCTCACCCGGTTGGAAGCCCTGGTGGCCGAGGAGCGGCTGGCGACCGATGATCCCGTGCTGCAACAGATTCTGGATGAGATCGAGCTGCGTGCGGCCGTGGAACTCGCCAAGCTGGAAGTCTCGGGCCTGCTTGCCCCGCGCACCCCATAAGCATTGGGTGCATAGCAGCATAACTCGCTGTGCATAGTTCGTTTTTATCGTTGGCAAGGCCCCGGCAGCTCGTTTAAATTCTTTGGATTCGTTCACTTTAAATAAGGTTGCATGCATGGCTAAAAGCACCGCAAAAAAAACGGCCAAACCCGTCGCCAAACCGGCGGCTAAAAAGCCCGCCCCCAAGGCGAGCGCAGCAGTAAAACCGGCGGCTAAAGTCATTGCCAAAAAGCCTGTTGCTGCAAAGGCGCCTGCCGTAGTCGCTAAGCCTGCCGCGCCGAAAAAACCCAAGAGCGAATATAAGCCCGTCAAATTACCGGCTGGTTACAAACCCACCGAAAAAGAACCCTACATGAACGCGCAGCAGCTGGAATATTTCCGCCAGAAGCTGCTCACCTGGCGCAAAGAGCTGATGGATGAATCGCGTGAAACGCTCGACCATCTGCACGAGGAAAACTGGCATCAGGCCGATATTGCCGACCGTGCCTCGCTGGAGACCGAAGCAGGCGTCGAGCTGCGCACGCGCAATCGCTACCTCAAACTTATCAGTAAAATCGACGCCGCCATTCGCCGCATCGAAGAAGGCGAATACGGCTATTGCGAAGACACCGGCGATGAGATCGGCCTGAAGCGGCTCGAAGCACGCCCGGTCGTCACCCGCACCACCGAAGCGCAGGAACGCTACGAACGCGCCGAGAAGCAATATTCCGACGAGGATTAGTCGCATACGGCGGGTTGTGCTTGTCGCACCGTACTGCCGTGTGTACAACAAACTCATCGGTGTACCTCTAACAGCGTTTGGCTATGTTCCTGCCCAGTAACATTACGCTTAAATTCGGGGATTCCGGCGATTTCGTCGCCGAATTGCAGCGCCGTTTGGCGATGGCGCTGGGCAGCAATGGCGAGATTACGGGCTTCTATGATGGGCCAACCGTTAACACCGTGACCCAGTTTCAGGGCATGCATGGCCTGCACGCCGATGGGGTGGCCGGGCCGGAAACCCTGCGCCGCCTGAATGGCGTCATCGCGGGCGATTCCTCTGGCGGCAACCCCACCGAAGAAGAAGAAAAAAAGAAAGCTGCCAGCGCATCCATGGCAATGGCGAATTTCTACCAGCTTGGCCAAGAACAGCTGCAAGCCGAGCAGGCCATGCTGGCCAGTAGCGGACCGAGTGAGGCGCCCCCGGTGCAATCCGTTGCACCGGCCGAGCTGCAATCGCAGGCCATGCAGGCAAGCCCCACACCAACGCCAATCCCAACCACTGATCCGGTCGCGGCCATGATCGCCCAAGCCCAGCAGGCCGATGCGGCGCAACTGCAGTCCCGCCAAGCGGCACCTGCCCCTTCCGCTCCCGCGCAGGATCTCATGCACATGCTCATGAGCGCGGCCCCGGCTGCTGCACCGGCAATGGCAACATCCGCAGCCACAGCCGAGCTTTCAGCACGCCAGCAGGCCATGGTCGAGCCCGCATCTGCGCGACCGCCAGAGCCTGCCAACGTCGCCATGGAACGCCCCGTTGAAGCGGCAGCCGCCCCCGCGGCTGCACCTGCGGGGCTGATGGAAAAAGCGATTCGCTTCTCCAGCAGTGCCATGCAGAAGCTGGCGGATTACATCGAATCGAAATTACCGGCCTCGGTACTGCGTGAAGTGCAGCAGGCCGGGCAAATCATGGCACAAGCGGGCATGAAAGAATCCGCCATCCCTGCGGGACCTGAGATGGCGCGTGCGCAAGAGCAATTGCCGCAGCGTGCACCCGAGCCGCAACCGCAGCAAACACGCTAGATAGAGAAGGGTTAGCAACGCGCGGTCAGTCGATCGCGCCAGCCATGAGCCAGCGGAGCTGCGCGCAGCACTAGGCAGCATGTCGATGTGCGGAGCAATGTTAAGATTGCTGCTTCTTCAGCACCAACACGCTCCACTGGTTGCGGCGAATGCGCTGTTTCAAATAAAGTCCCTGCGCGCGATGCGCCGCCAGCACCATGGGTTCCTGATGGTTGAGCAGGCCCGAGAGAATCAACGTGCCGCCGGGCTTCAGGCAATGCACCGCATTCTTCGCCATGCGCATAAGTGGCTTGGCAAGGATATTCGCCACGATCACGTCGTAAGTCTGGCGGCGCACGCGGGCATGGCGGTAGCCCTCGCTCACCCAGGCGTGGCTGCGCGTGGCCACGCGGTTGGCACGCAGGTTCACCGCACTTACCTTCACCGCCACCGCATCGTTATCACAGGCGCTGATGCGCGCCGCCGGCCAGAGATACGCCCCACCAATCGCAAGGATCGCCGTGCCGCAGCCCATATCGAGCAGTGCGGGCACATGCGCGCATTGCTTGCGCGTGCGCTCCAGCGCCAGCAGGCAGCCCGCCGTGGTCGCGTGCTCACCCGTGCCGAAGGCCGCCGCCGCATCGATCAATAGCGGAAAATGGTTCGGCGGGGGCGGTGCTTTCACATGGCTGCCATGCACATAAAACCGGCCCAGCGTGAAGGGCGGAAAATCTTTCTGCACCTGTTTCACCCAATCGATCGGCTCCAGCTGCAAACGGCGAATATGCACCGCTTCCCCTTGCTGCTCGCCCACGCGCTGCGCCATGGCGCATAGTTCATCGGCACGGGCGGGGTCGGCAATCAGCACCAGATGCGGCACCACCGGTGCTACTGGCCGCGTCATCGCCAGCGCCACTTCCTCCGCCATCAGCTCAATAATATCCAGCACCGCAGGCGGTGCTTCCACCGTCAGTTGCTGCGGCTGCATCGGTTGTGCGAAGGGATTAGCCATGCATCCACCCCGTCAAGGTTATCCACGCATCCTCGCTCAGCACCGTTACGCCGAGCGCTTGCGCGTCGTTCAGTTTCGAGCCGGCATCAGCACCGGCGACCACGTAATCCGTTTTCTTCGACACGCTACCCGCCACTTTCGCCCCCAACGATTCGGCATGCGCCTTCGCTTCCTTGCGGCCAAGGCGCGCCAGCGTGCCAGTGAACACGACTGTTTTTCCCGCAATGGCCGAATCCTGCCGCACGGTGGGTTGGTAGGGCGCAATGCGCAACTGCGCGAGCAGATCTGCCACCAATTGCTGATGATGGGCTTGCGCGAAAAATTCTGCCAGCGCATCCAGCACGGCGTTGCCGATGCCGTCAATCGCGGCCAGTTCTTCGCGCGCCGCCGGATCGCCCGCGGCAATGGCCTGCATGGCAGCCTGCCAGCTCTCCACCGTGCCGTAATGCTTAGCGATCAGCTTGGCGGTTTCCTCGCCGATATGGCGAATACCCAGCGCGAACAAGAAGCGCGGCAGCGGCCGCGTGCGCGCCGTATCGATCGCGGCGAATAATTTCTGCGCCGATTTTTCACCCCAGCCTTCGCGGTTTTTCAGGCGCGTGAGCGACTGCGCATCACGCGCCTCCAGCGTAAAAATATCCGCGGGGCTATGGATCAACCCATCGCGCAAAAACGCCTCGATCTGCTTTTCGCCTAGCCCATCAATATCCATCGCATCGCGGCTGACGAAATGGCGCAGCCGCTCTAGCAATTGCGCGGGGCAAACCAGCCCGCCCGTGCAGCGCAGCACCACCTCGCCTTCCGCACGGCGTGCGGGACTGCCGCAGGCCGGGCAGGTTTGCGGAAACGCATATGGCTGCGGCCCGCGCGCCATGTCAGTGCGCACGCTGACCACTTGGGGAATCACGTCGCCCGCGCGCTGAATCACCACATGGTCGCCCACGCGCACATCCAGCCGCGCGATCTCATCGGCGTTGTGTAGCGTCGCGTTGCTCACCAGCACGCCGCCCACATTCACCGGCGTAAGCCGTGCTACCGGCGTAAGCGCGCCCGTGCGGCCCACCTGAATATCAATACCTTCAATGCGTGTGATGGCCTGCTCGGCCGGGAATTTATGCGCCACCGCCCAGCGCGGCGCACGCGCCACCTGCCCCAGCCGCTGCTGCCAATCCAGCCGGTTCACTTTGTAGACGATGCCATCGATGTCATACGGCAGTGCCGCGCGTTCGGCTTGCGTCGCTTCGTATTGCGCCAGCACATCTTCCAGCTTGTGCACCAACACCGTGCGCGGGTTGGTGTAAAAACCCAACGTGGCAAGCCGTGTGATGCTGTCATGCTGCGTATCAGCCAGCGGTGCGCTCAGCTCGCCCCAACTATAGATAAAATAACTCAGCTTGCGCTGCGCGGTCACGGCCGCATCCAACTGGCGCAGCGAGCCTGCTGCTGCATTGCGCGGGTTAGCAAAGCGTTTTTTGCCGGCGGCATCCTGCGCGTCGTTCAGCGCCGCAAAATCATCCTTGCGCATATAGACTTCACCGCGCACTTCCAGCACCTCCGGCGCGCCCTCCAGCCGCTGCGGGAAGCCCGCCACTTGTTTCAGGTTCGCGGTGATATCTTCGCCCATGCTGCCATCACCCCGCGTGGCGGCCTGCACCAGCACGCCGCGTTCAAACCGCGCGCTGAAGGATAACCCATCGATCTTCGGTTCGCACACCAACGCGATCTCGGCATCCTCCGGCAATTCTAAAAACCGCCGCACGCGCGCCAGAAACTCAGCCACGTCCTCACGCGTAAAGGCATTCGCGAGCGACAACATGGGCACCCGATGTTCGACCTTGCCGAAGCCTTCGGCTACCGCTGCCCCTACCGTTTGCGTGGGGCTATCGGGCTGCACCAGTTCGGGGTGCGCACGCTCCAACGCTTCGAGCTGCTGGCGCAGCGCGTCATATGCCGCGTCGGAAATACTCGGCGCGTCCTGCTGATAATAGCGCGCATCATGCGCCCGAATCTCGGCGCTTAAGGCGGCGATCTGTTCTTTGACCGAAGGGTTATTCACGATGCCGCCTGCAGCAATTTGGTGGCGGCACGGCGCGCCTCGTCGGTGATCGTCGCGCCGGACATCATGCGCGCCAGCTCCTCGCGGCGCTGCGTATCGTCCAGCGTGCGCACGGTCGTCTCCACCTGTTTGCTGCCCGCTTTGGCAATGAACAGATGGTGCGCCGCTTGGGCCGCGACCTGCGGCTGATGGGTGACGACCAGCACTTGCGTTTTCTCGGCCAGTTTGCGCAGGCGCAGGCCGATCGCCTCGGCCACCGCACCGCCCGTGCCGGTGTCGATCTCATCAAAGATGGCGCTGCTGGCAGCCGCCCCGCGCAGCACCACTTTCAACGCCAGCAACATGCGCGACAATTCACCGCCGGAGGCGACTTTGTTCAGCGGCCCGAAGGCCTGCCCGGCATTGGTCGCCACCTCAAAGCTCACCTGCTCGTGCCCCGCTTCGCCCCAGCTATGTTCCGGCAGCACGGTCTGCTGCACGCGCAATTGGGTGCTGCCCATTTTCAGTGACGCCAGTTCTTTGGCCACCTCACTGGTGAGTTTTTTGGCGATCTTCGCCCGCGCCTGCGACAGCGCCTCGGCCTTCGCCAAATAATCCGCGCGCGTGGTTTGCACGGCGACCTGTAGCCGCGCCTGCTCGGCATCAAAGTTGGTGATTTGCTGCAGCTTGCTGCGCGAACTTTCCAGTAGCGCTGGCAGGTTCGCTACCGCCGTGTTGTATTTGCGGCTGGCGGCGCGCAGGCTGTGCAGCCGGTCGTCCACCGCATCGAGCGTGGCGGGGTCGATCTCGGCAGCATCCACGAGTTTTTCCAGGCACACCATGGCTTCTTCCAGCTCGGCCTCGGCGCGCTCCAACCCTTCGATGATGGGGGTCGTGGCATCGCCAGGTGCTTTTTGCAGTGCGCGCACCGATTGGCGCAACAGCAGCGCCAACCCACCATGCGCCTGCAGCGGCTCCAGCCCCTGCTGCAAATGCTGGATCGATTGGCGTGCGGCTTGCGCCGCGCTGCGCTTTTCGACCAACTGCGTTTCCTCATCCTCCTCGGGTGCAAGCGCGTCCAACTCACGCACCAGATGGCGCAACCATTCTTCTTCACTGGCGGCACCGCGCATGCTTTCCTGCAAGGTTTCATAATCGGTGCGCGCCTGCTTCCATGCCGCAAAGGCCAGTGCTACAGCCTGCAGCAACGCCTGATTTCCTGCCGCCTCGTCCAGCAGCGCGCGGTGGGTTTTGCTATCCATCAGCCCGCGCTGGTCATGCTGGCCATTGCGTTCTACCAGCAGCTCGCCCAGCCGCTTGAGTGCCGCCACACTGACCGGCGCATCGTTCGCGAAGGCACGGCTTTTCCCATCCGCCTGCAGGCTACGCCGCAAAATCAAGGTGGCGCTGGGCTCAAACCCCAGCTCGGCCAGTACGGCATGGGCCGCACGGTTGGCGGTAATGTCAAATTCCGCACTCACGCTAGCCTGATTTTGCCCAGCGCGGATCAACCCGGCATCCGAGCGCTCGCCAAGCACCAACCCCAGCGCATCCAGCAGGATGGATTTGCCCGCGCCCGTCTCGCCGGTGAGCACATTCAGGCCCGCGGCAAAATCAATGTCGCATTCCTTCAGCAGCAGAATGTTGCGAATGGAAAGATGCAGTAGCACGCGGTACTCTTACGGAACCAGATAGTCGGTGAATGTCTTTTTTTCCTCGGGCGAGAGGTTGCCCTTCATCATTTCGTAGCTGAATTTATACCAGTCCGATCCGGGGAAATTATAGCCCAGCACGGCCGCATATTTCTTGGCTTCACCGGTTAGCCCCAGTCGCAGGTTTACCTCCACCAGCCGGTGCAGCGCCTCGGCCGTGTGGCTGGTGGTCTGATAATCATCCACCACGTGCTTGAAACGGTTGGCAGCGGCAATGTATTCATCGCGCTGCAAATAATAGCGCCCGATTTCCATTTCCTTGCCCGCGAGGTGGTCATCCGTCAGGTCGAGCTTCAATTTCGCATCGCGCGCATACTCAGAATCGGGATAGCGCTCGACCACCTCGCGCAGACTGTCGCGCGCTTGCTGGGTGGTTTTCTGATCGCGCCCCACATCGCTGATCTGAATATAGTAACACAGCGCTTTCAGGTAGTACGCATAGGGCGTGCTTTTATGAGTGGGGTGCAATTTCACGAAGCGATCGAGAATCGCCACCGCATCCTCGAACATGCCCGCGCGGTAGGCGGAATAGGCTGCCATCACCTGCCCGCGTGCCGCCCAGGGCGAATAAGGGTGCTGGCGCTCGACTTCCTCAAACTGTTCCACAGCGGGTTTGTATTTGGCCGCGTTAAAACTTTGCGTGGCTTTTGCGTAGAGTTCTTCCACGGATTCGTTCTTCTGCGCCAGCGCTTCGAGCTCTTCTTCCTCGGTATCGCCGCAGGCAGCCACCAACAGTAGCGCCAACAAGCTGGCGGTCAAACGAAGGGCGCGGCGTGGAGTCGTATGCATGCCTTCCTCTATAGCATTCCAGCACTTGCACGCAATGCCAACCCGCGCTAGGAACGCGCCCATGAGCGAGATATCCACACCGATTATGTTGCGCGAGTTGGCGGCCGAAGAACTGCCCCTGCTGTTCCCGCTGATCGCCGAGCACAATCCGAGCATGACCCGCGCCATGTTCGATGCGCGGCTTCAGCGCATGGTGCCATTGGGCTACCGCGCGATTGGGTTGTTTGATGGGCCGCATCTCATCGGGTGCAGCGGTTTCTGGCTACGCACCCGCTTTTGGGATGGGAATGAGCTGGATATCGATAATTTTTTCGTGAAGCCTGAATATCGCAGCCAGAAACTTGGCGCCCGCATGCTGGCCTGGTTCGAAGCGTTTGCGCTGGAACATGCCATCGACCTGATCGTGCTGGATACCTATGCGGATAGTTTCGAGGCGCAGCGGTTTTATCTCACGAACGGCTATAGCCTGACGGGCTACCACATCACGAAAATTCCGGGCACGCGCGCGCCCTTCCAAAAACAGAAGAATTAAGCGACCTACGCGGTGGCGTAATGCGGGGTCATCTCTTCGCGATGCGCCATCGACGCAACGGGGAGTTCATCCTCACCCAGCAGACGGTAATTGGCGGGGTTCGCGAAAATAGCGCGCAACAATTTATTGTTGATGCCATGGCCCGGCTTCACCGTGCTGACATGGCCCTGCAGACGCCCTTGCGCGAGGAAGTAATCGCCCACGCAATCCAGCGCTTTGTGGCGCACGAACTCGTCCGCATAACGCAGCCCGCCTTCGTTCAGAATCTCCTGCTCGCCCAGCACAATCGCGTTGTGCAGGCTTCCACCCAGCGCGAGGCCCATGCTGCGCATTTTCTCAACATCGCGCGCGAAGCCGAACGTGCGGGCGCGGGCCAGTGCCTGCTTGAAGCTGGTATCGCTGAAATCATACGTTGCTTTTTGCGTGGCAATCAACGGGTGGTT
>Ga0209278_1001964_pt1 | contig 11884 bp, 13 predicted proteins | sample JI81BgreenDNA_FD_187504 | JGI IMG/M metagenome (GOLD analysis project Ga0209278, IMG submission 187504) | Wastewater effluent complex algal communities from Wisconsin, to seasonally profile nutrient transformation and Carbon sequestration -... | ecosystem: Engineered > WWTP > Effluent > Algae... | reverse complement strand
TGGCGGCGCGGGTGGCGGCTTCGGCGGCGGCGCATCGGGCGGCGGCCGCTCCGATATGGACGACGAAATCCCGTTCTGAGGGCACTCCCCCGGCGCGGGTTTTCCTTGCACGAAACCCCGCGCCGTGCTTCCGTCCCCGGCAGAGGCCGCAAAGGCCCGCCACGGGGGGAAAATGAACATGTTCAAAGGCTTTGCTGCAACTCTTGCGGTTGTCTCCTGCATCCTTGCAGGGTCCGCGCAGGCCGGGCCACGCGACGACCGCGCAGAGGTGCTGGGCACTTGGTACCGGATGATCCTCGAACTCGTCCGGCACACGCCGACGCAAACCCCGCCCGTCGCCAGCCGCGCCTTCGCCTATACCGCCCTCATCGCCTATGAGGCCACCGCCTCGGGCAGCAACCGGCTGCAATCGCTGGCGGGGCAGGTCAACGCCCTCCCCCCGGCGCCGCCCCGCGAAGACGGCGCTACCTATGACGAAGACGTCGTCCTCAACGCCGCCCTCGCCCTTGCCGTCGAGGTCTACTTCGCCAATACCGGCCCCACTGGCCAGCGCGCCAAGGCCGCGCTCTCCAAACAACTCGGTGCGCTGACGGCCGAAGGCGTGGATGCCGAAACCCTTGCCCGTTCGCAGGCCTATGGCGAAACCCTCGCCCGCGCCATCATCGCTGCCTCCGAAACCGACGGCGGCGCGGTGATCGAAAACATGGGCTTTCCCATGACCTACACCTTGGGGGGCGAACCGCAGGACTGGGTTCCCACCAACCTGATCCAGCTTCAGCAGGCCCCGCTCCTGCCGCACTGGGGCAAGAACCGCCCCTTCACCCTGCCCGATGGCGAGGCCTGTCCCCTGCCCCCACCCCCCGCCTATTCCGAAGACCCCTCCTCGGAATTCTACAAACAGGCGATGGAGGTCTATGAGGTTTCAAAGTCCCTCACCGACGAACAGAAGATCATCGCCCGCTTCTGGTCCGACGATCCGATGCTGTCGCCCACGCCTCCCGGGCATTGGGTCGCCATCATCTTCCAGATCGCCGAACGCGACGCGATGCCGATCGAGGAACAGGTCAACGCCCTCGTCCGGCTTGGCATGGCCGTGTCCGACGGCTTCATCGTCAACTGTCGCGACAAGTACAAATACGACCTCCTCCGCCCCGTCACCTACATCAACCGCCTGATTGATCCGAAGTGGCAGCCGCTCCTCATCACACCGCCCTTCCCCGAATATCCCTCCGGCCATTCCACCCAATCGGGCGCTGTGGCGCAGGTCCTGACAGCCGTCTTCGGCGATCCCTTCCCCTTCACCGACAGCACGCATGAGGCCGATGGCCTCGCCCCCCGCGACTTCCCCGATTTCTGGACGGCGGCGAACGAGGCGGGCATCTCCCGCCTCTATGGCGGCATCCATTTCCGCGCCGCCATCGACCTCGGCCTCGATCAGGGGGCCTGCGTCGGCGACTACGTCAACGCCCTCCGGACATGGAAATGATCCCGATGCGCGCCGCCCTCCTCCTCGCCCTGCTGCCCCTGCCCGCACTGGCACAAGACCCCGCCATCGCCCCCTTCGCCGAGGAAACCGGCCCCGCCGGCTTTTCCCACAGCTTCACCGGGGAATGGGAATTCATGGTGGGCGGCGGCACCGCCGTCTTCGATTGCAACGCCGACAGCCGCCCCGACATCTTCGCCGCAGGCGGCACCGCCCCCGCCGCCCTCTTCGTCAACGACAGTACGCCCGCAGGCCCGCTCTCCTTCACCCGGCAAGCCGCAGGGCTTGAGGAAACCTCCGTCTCCGGCGCCTATCCGCTCGACATCGACGGCGACGGCATCCTCGACCTTGCCCTGCTCCGCGTCGGCCCCGACAGGCTCATGCGCGGCCTCGGCAACTGCCAGTTCGAAGACGCCTCCGCGACATGGGGCTTCGACGGGCTGGACCTGTGGTCCACCGCCTTCGCCGCCACATGGGAACAGGGCGCCACCCTCCCCTCCCTCGCCATCGGCACCTATATCGACCGCGCGCAAGAGGCCTTCCCTTGGGGCAATTGCACGCCCAACCACCTCTACCGCCCCAAGGCCGACGGGTCAGGCTACGACGCCCCCCTCCCCCTCGAACCCGGTTTCTGCGCCCTCTCCATCCTCTTCACCGACTGGGACAGGCAGGGCACCCCCGATCTGCGCGTCTCCAACGACCGCGAATATTACAAGGGCGGGCAGGAACAGCTCTGGCATGTCGAACCCGGCCAGCCGCCCCGCCTCTTCACCGAACAGGAAGGCTGGCAGCGCCTGCGCATCTGGGGCATGGGCATCGCGCAGGAAGACCTCAACTTCGACGGCTTCCCCGAATTCTTCCTCACCTCCATGGCCGACAACAAGCTGCAGACGCTGGCCGAAATCCCGGCCAAAGGCGTGCCGCTCCCCCGCTACCGCGACATCGCGCTGAAATCCGGCGTCACCGCCCACCGCCCCTATACCGGCGGCGACCTGCGCCCCTCCACCGCATGGCACGCGCAATTCGGCGATGTGAACAATGACGGCCTCTCCGACCTCTACGTGGTGAAAGGCAATGTCTGGGCCATGCCCGACTTCGCCAAGGACGACCCCAACAACCTGCTCCTCGGGCGCCCCGACGGCACCTTCCTCGAATCCGGCGACACCGCAGGCGTCGCCTCCATGGCCCAAGGGCGCGGCGGCGCGCTGGTCGACCTCAATGCCGATGGCCTTCTGGACATGATCGCCATCAACCGCAACGAACCCTCGCAACTCTGGCGCAACACCGCCACCGGCCTCGGCAACTGGATCGCGCTCGACCTTGCCATGCCCGGCCCCAACCGCAACGCCATCGGCGCATGGATCGAACTCCGCCGCCCCGATGGCCGCATCATGCAGCGCGAGGTGCAGGTCGGCGGCGGCCATGTCGGCGGCATCCTCGTTCCCCATCATTTCGGCCTCGGCCCCGCCACAAGCGCCGAAATCCGCATCCTCTGGCCCGACGGCACCGTAGGCCCGTGGCAGACGCTTGCCGCCAATGCCGCATGGCGGCTGGAACCGGGTCGCGATCCCGCCCCGAACTGACGAAACGGACGTCTGGACCTTACCCCCCGCAATCCCTATATATTCACTCAACAACCGACCGGGATTGCCATGACCACTGCGGACAAGATCGAAGGCGCGCCGCTCATCGCCCCTTCCACCACCGACCATCCCCTCTACGACAATGTCGTCGAGGCCTGCCGCACGGTCTTCGACCCCGAAATCCCGGTGAACATCTTCGATCTCGGCCTCGTCTACACCATCGACATCTCGGCTGAAAACGAGGTGGACATCACCATGACCCTCACCGCCCCCGGCTGTCCCGTCGCGGGCGAGATGCCGGGTTGGGTCGCCGATGCGGTTGAACCGCTGGCAGGCGTCAAATCGGTCAACGTCAAGATGACCTTCGATCCCCCATGGGGCATGGACATGATGTCCGACGAAGCCCGTCTCGAACTCGGCTTCATGTGACCAAGACGCAAGGGTTTTCCCTTGCATTTTCGAAACGCAAAGCTTTTCCCTTGCATTTGGTCAATGCAAAGGTTTTTATTTGCGCATGCCTCAAGATCGCCTCCATGCCGTCCTCACCGGCGACCTGATCCGCTCCACAAGCCTGCCGACAAAGCAGGTCGATGCCGCCATGTTCGCGCTTGAGAAAGCCGCAGGTGAATGGGTCGGCGATCTCCACTTCACGCGCTTCCGGGGCGACGGCTGGCAGATCCTTCTGGACCGGCCACAATCCGCCCTCCGCCTCGCCCTCTACCTGACCGCCGCCCTCGCCGCTGCCGATACGGGCCTTTCCACCCGCATCGCCATCGGCTTTGGCACCGTGTCCCGCCTGCGCGCAGGCGATCTTTCCGGCGCGACCGGCCCCGCCTTCATCCGCTCGGGCCGCGCGCTTGACCATATGCCGCGCAACAGGCGCTGGGCGGTGGCGGGCGGCCCCACCCTTCCGGCCTGGATACCCGCGACCCTTGCTCTGGCCGAATGGCATTCCGCGCGCTGGACCGCCGGTCAGGCCGCCGTCGTCGCGGAATGGCTTGATACCGTGGACCGGACACAGGAAGAATGGGCCTCCCGCATGGGCCTCACCCGGCAGGCATGGAAGGCGCGCTTCGACGGGTCAGGGATAGCCGCATGGACCCCGGCCTTGCAGATGTGGGATCAATGGCAGGGGGATGGCATCACCGATGACTGAAACCCTCGCCGCCCTCCTCCTTGCCCATGTCGCGGCGGATTTCCTGCTGCAACCCGACCGCATGGTCGCGAACAAGCGCAGGCCGCTCTGGTTCGCGGCCCATATCGCCATCGTCCTCGCCACCGCCATCGCCGCCACGGGCAGCCTGCACCCCGCGCTCCTCGCCCTCGCCGCCGCCCATGCAGCCATCGACGCCGCGAAACTCGCCTCCCGGCGCAGCGATGCCACCGCCTTCACCCTCGATCAGGCCGCCCATCTCGCCTCCATCGCCGCGACCGCCCTCCTCGCCCCCACGCTCTTCTCCACCGGCCTCTGGGGCGCGCAAAGCCAGCTTCCCGCCCTTTTCGCGCTTGCCGCGGGCGCACTCTGGACAATCCGCGCGGGCGGCCATGCCATCGGCCACCTGATGCAGCCTTGGGCGGATGAGATCACGCTCGACGGCCTCACCAACGGCGGCCGCGTCATCGGCCAGTTGGAACGGGGCCTAATCTTCCTCATGGTCCTCGGCGGCCTGCCCGAAGGCATCGGCTTCCTCATCGCCGCGAAATCCGTCCTCCGCTTCGGCACCGTGCGCGAGGAATCGCGGCTCTCGGAATATGTCATCATCGGCACGCTTTCCTCCTTCGGCTGGGCGCTGGTTTCGGCCTGGGCGACGCTCGCGCTGATCACAACGCTGCCACCGCTTGGAATTCCTGCCTTTCCGCCCTAAGTTAAGCGTGACGAAGGAGAACCCCCATGTTCGGCATCCCCGGCAAACAGGCTGTCACCCTTACCCCCGCCGCCATCCGCCAGATCACGCGCCTGATGGAAAAGCAGGGCAGCGCGGGCCTGCGCATCGGCGTGAAAAAGGGCGGCTGCGCGGGCATGGAATATACGATGGATTACGTCGCGGACGTGAACCCGATGGATGAAGTGGTCGAACAGGACGGCGCCCGTGTGATGATCGCCCCCATGGCGCAGATGTTCCTCTTCGGAACCGAGATCGACTATCAGACCTCGCTGCTCGAATCCGGCTTCCGCTTCAACAACCCCAACGTGGCCGAGGCTTGTGGCTGCGGCGAGTCGATCAAGTTCAAGGATCAACCCGCCGCCTGACACAGGCGGCCGTAGGGCGGGGTTCACCCCGCCACCCCAAACCCCGGCAAAAACGCACACAACCCGCCCCGTGGGCCAATTTTGTGCGCCAATTTGTATGTACAGTTTGCGGTACGGTTTGCGGCACAAATCCCGGTACACCCCTTTTCCTCCAACCCCTTTCCCCGTAACGCTATCCGCGCGGATAGCAGGGGGGAAAACCAGATGCGCAAACTCGCCGCCGGAAACTGGAAGATGAACGGCACCACCGCCGCCCTGGCCGAGGTTTCGGCGCTGGCACAGGCCCACCCGGCCCCCGGCTGCGTCGTCCTCCTCTGCCCCCCCGCTACGCTGATCTCGCGCATGGCCGATCTGGCCAAGGGCACGGCCATCAAGGTCGGCGGGCAGGATTGCCATGCGAAATCCTCGGGCGCGCACACCGGCGACATTTCGGCGGAAATGCTCGTGGATTCAGGGGCTTCGCATGTGATCCTCGGTCATTCAGAACGCCGCACCGACCATGGCGAAACCGATGCACAGGTGCTGGCCAAGGCCGAGGCCGCCATCAAGGCCGGCCTCACCGCCATCGTCTGCATCGGCGAGACAGAAGCAGAGCGTGACGCAGGCCGCACCCTCGACGTGGTGGGAACCCAGCTTCACGGCTCCGTCCCCGCCGATGCGACGGCGGCAAACCTCGTCATCGCCTATGAACCCGTCTGGGCCATCGGCACCGGCCGCACCCCCACCATCGCCGAAATCGCCGAAGTCCACGCCTTCCTCCGCACCCGCCTCACCGCCCGCATCGGAACCGCGGCGGCAGATGTCCCGCTGCTTTACGGTGGCTCGGTAAAGCCTTCCAACGCAAAGGAAATCTTCGCCGTTCCCCATGTCGACGGCGCGCTTGTCGGCGGGGCAAGCCTGAAGGCCGCCGATTTCGGTGCCATCGTTTCGGCCCTTTCCGACGCCTGATCGCGCCCTTTCACGTCGCCCCCGGAACAGCCCGCAGGGCCGCTCCGGGGGATGGTGCAGGGGTGATTCAGGATATTCCATGACCGCCCTTTCCCCCGCCCGCACGCCCTTTTCTTCCAACCTCATCTGCATGGCCTCCATGCTGATATGGGCCGCCGCCCTTCCTGCGGCCGAGGTGCTGATCCGGGCCGATCCGCAACCCCTGCCCCCCATCCTTCTGAACGCCGCCCGCATGATCATGGCCGCGGCCTTCCTGCTGCCCGTCTGGTGGATGGTGGAGGGCACCGAATCCCTCCGCCGCGCCAACTGGCTGCGCGGCACGATGGTGGGATCCCTACTCGCGCTTGGCGCGCTGCTCCTCGTCTTCGGGCAGACCCGCACCTCCGCCGTCATGGCGGCAGTGGTCTCTTCCGCCATGCCGCTCATCGGGATGACGCTGGAAATTTTCCTTGATGGGCGCAAGCTAACGTCCGGAATCGTGCTGGGCCTCATGCTCTCCGTCATTGGCGGCATCCTCGCTGCGGGGAATTTCGACGGCGGCCTTGGTTTTGGCATCGGCGCGCTGCTCTGCCTCGGCTCGGTCATCACCTTCACCCTCGCCTCCCGCTGGACGGTCACCGCCCTGCCCGGCCTTTCCCCCCTCGGCTCCACCAGCCTCACCGTCTGCGGCGCGGCCATCGCGGGCACCGCCTTCGCCCTGATCAGCCTCGCCCTCGGCTTCCCCGGCCCGAACCTCGCCGTCTTCGGCCTGACCGAATTCTCGGCGCTCGCCATCTACGGCATCGGCGGGCTGGCCATCAGCCAGCTCCTCTGGATCATCGCCGTGGGCAGCCTCGGCATCGCCATGTCGGCGCTGCACATCAACCTGACGCCTTTCTACGTCATGGTCTTCATGCTGGCCTTGGGCGGCACGTGGAGCTGGGTGCAAGCCCTCGGCGCGGCCCTTGTCGCGGTCGGAGTGCTTGTGGCACAAGGGCTTATACCCCTCTCCCGCCGCTGACAGGCCCATGCAGACCCTTTCCCAATCGCCCACCGATCCCGCCTTCGTCCAGAACCCCTATCCGTTCTACGACCGCGCCCGCGCCACCGGCCCCTTCTTCCACTGGCAGGATTACGCCCTCACCTGCACCCCCTCCGCCGCCGCGGTGAACGTCATCCTGCGCGACCGCCGCTTTGGCCGCGAAGCGCCCCCCGAACACGCCCCCCCGATCCCCGATCACCTGCGCCCGTTCTACGCGGTCGAGGCGCATTCGATGCTGGAGCTTGAACCGCCCCGCCACACCCGCCTGCGCGCCCTTGTGCTGCGCGCCTTCACCTCGCGCCGCATCGCCGCCCTCGCCCCGGAAATCACCCAGCTTTCCAACGACTTGGTCGCCGCGCTTCCGCAAGGGGAATTCGACCTCCTGCCGCATTTCGCCCAGAAACTGCCCGTCATCATCATCGCCCGCCTCCTTGGCGTGCCCGAAGAGATGTCAGATGACCTCCTGCGCTGGTCCAACGCGATGGTCGGCATGTACATGGCAGGCCGCACCCGCGAAACGGAAGATCGCGCCATCGCCGCGACCGAGGCCTTCGTCGCCTTCCTCCGCGGCTATATCGACGCCCGCCGCAATGATCCGCGCGACGACCTCATCACCCATCTCATCGCCGCCGAGATGGAGGGCGACCGCCTGACGACGGACGAACTCATCACCACCTGCATCCTGCTTCTCAACGCAGGCCACGAGGCGACGGTCCATACCATCGGCAATGGCGTGAAGACCCTTCTCGAAACAAAGACTTCGCGCGAACTCCTGTCACCCGATCACATCGAGGCGACGGTCGAAGAGATCCTCCGCTTCGACCCCGCCCTGCACCTCTTCACCCGCTGGGCCTATGAGGATGTTGAGGTGATGGGCCAGACCTTCCGCCGCGGCGATCAGGTCGGCTTGCTCTTGGCCGCCGCGAACCGCGATCCGGGCGTCTGGGAAAAGGCAGGGAAGTTCCTTCCCGCCCGCCCCGTCAAGGCCAACGCCACCTTCGGCGCGGGCCTGCATTTCTGCGTGGGCGCGCCTCTGGCACGGCTGGAATTGCAGATTGCGCTTCCGATCCTTTTCGACCGCCTACCGCGCCTGCGCCTTGCCACCCCCCCGGAATATGCGGATGTCTACCATTTCCACGGGCTCAAATCCCTGATCCTTCAGGCGGATTGATCGCCGCACCCATCCGAAAGTCAGACCGCATGCCGTAAGGTCAGGTTGCCGACACAGCCGTTCACGAACAAGTATAGGCTGTGTCAAACTGAGAGTGGGCATACCCCGTGCTGCTATCCTTCCTGTCCACCGTCCTGACCAGTCTCATAATCGGCCTGCTACTGGTTGTCCTGCGGCGCGTCTTCCGTATGCGGCGCAGCCTCGGCGTCGATCTCGGACTTACAGCCGTGGGTGCCGGACTCCTGCTCCTCCTCCATCTCGTCTCGCCAGACCTCTTCGGCCTCGATCCGTGGTATGGCCTCGGCTTCGAACTGGCCAAGCACGGGCTGGAACTACTCGTCATCCTGATGCTGCTGGTCGCGATCTGATCCGCGCAGGCAACCACCGGGCTACAGCGGCAGCATCGTCGTGGCCTTGATCTCCTCCATGCTCAGAAGCGCCGTCACATTGTAGATCCGCACCTCGGAAATCAGCGCCTGATAGAAGGTGTCATAAGCCCGCGCATTCTTCACCCTCACCTTCAGGATATAGTCGATATCCCCCGCCAGACGATGTGCCTCCATCACCTCGGGGCGTTCCCGCAGCGCCTTGAGGAACTTGCGCTGCCACTCCGCCTCATGCTCGCTCGTGCGGATCAGCACGAAGAAGCAGGCCTCCAGCCCCAGCGCCTCAGGGTCCAGTATGGCAGTCTGCCGGGTGATCACCCCCGCTTCCTTCATCCGCCGGATGCGGTTCCAGACCGGGGTCTTGGAACTGCCCACCTTCCGCGCAATCTCGTCCAGCGATTGCTCGGCATCCGCCTGCAATTCGGCAAGGATTTTCCTGTCCATCTCATCCAGCCGGACTGCCATTCGCCAAATCCCCCGTTTTCGCGGAAACCCGTTTCGATGCACGGCAATATCGGAACAAACATCCTTATCTGCAAGGGCGTCTGGCCCAAATCCGGGAAAATATCCTATATTCCCGCCAGCAACACGCGGAACTGCAGCCATGACCGATCTGCCCACCTTCACCCCCGCCCCCGTGGCCGTCACCTTCGTGGGGGCCGGTCCCGGTGCTGCGGCGCATCTCACGCTCGGGGCCTTCTGCGCCCTGCAGGCCGCCGATGTGGTGATCCATGACCGTCTGGTGGGCGATGAGGTGCTGGCACTCATCCCGCACCATGTCGCCCGCATCGACGTCGGCAAAGAGGGCTTCGGCCCCTCCACCACGCAAGGCACGATCAACGCCACCCTCGTCGCGCAGGCCATGACGGGCGCGCGCGTCGTGCGGCTCAAGGGCGGCGATTGCGGCATCTTCGGGCGGCTCGACGAAGAGATGGACGCGCTGGAGGCGGCGGGCCTTTTCTTCCGCATCCTCCCCGGCCTCACCTCCGCCGCCGTCGCGGCGGCCAGCATCGGCCAAAGCCTCACGAAACGCGGCCGCAACGGCGCGCTGCGAATCGTGACCGGCCACGACATGGAAGGTTTCGCCGAACAGGACTGGCGCGGCATGGCGCGGGCGGGCGAAGTGGCGGCCATATACATGGGCAAGAAATCCGCCCGCTTCATTCAGGGCCGCCTGATGATGCATGGCGCGGGCCCGGAAACCCCTGTCACCATCGTCGAAAACGTCTCGCGCCCCGAACAGCGCATCATCGCCGCCACCCTCGCCACCCTCCCCGAAGCCGTGACGCAGGCCACCGGCCCCGCCGTCCTGCTTTACGGCCTCGAACCCCGCCGCGCCCGCGCGGCGCTCACCGAATTGAAGGAAGCCACCGCATGAGCCGCCGCTTCACCCCCAAGATCGTCACCGCCAATCGCCTGCGCGAAGGCGATGTGGTTTACCTGACCGCCGATGACCGCTGGTCCCCGTTCCATCACGAGGCGGAACTGATCGAGGACGAGGCCCACGCCCAGATGCGTCTCCTCCATTCCACAGCGCAAAAACTGGTGGTGGTCGGGGCCTATCTGGCCGATGCCAAGGCAGGCCCGAACGGCCCGGAACCCACGCATTTCCGCGAGGAATTCCGCACCCGTGGCCCGTCGAACTACAACCACGGCAAGCAGGCCGATTACGCGTGACGGTAGGCGGGGTGAACCCCGCCCTACACCCCGACAAAACCCGTAGGGCGGGGTTCACCCCGCCTCCCCGACCAAGGTTCAAAAGGCCGCACCGATGTACAGCTATTCCGAATTCGACGAAGCCTTCGTCCGCGAACGTGTCGCCCAGTTCACAAGCCAGGTCGAACGCCGGCTCGATGGCTCCCTGACCGAAGATGAATTCCGCCCACTGCGCCTGATGAACGGCCTCTACCTGCAACTCCACGCTTACATGCTGCGCGTGGCGATCCCCTACGGCACGATCAACCCCCGCCAGATGCGCCAACTCGCCCATATCGCCCAGACATGGGACAAGGGCTACGGCCACTTCACCACCCGCCAGAACATCCAGTTCAACTGGCCGAAACTGGAAGACGTCCCGAAGATGCTGCAGGCCTTGGCCGATGTGGGCATGCATGCCATCCAGACCTCGGGCAACTGCGTCCGCAACGTCACCGCCGACCATTTCGCCGGCGCGGCAGCGGATGAGATCGAAGATCCCCGCCCCGTCGCCGAACTTTTGCGCCAATGGTCCACCGACCACCCGGAATTCCAGTTCCTGCCCCGCAAGTTCAAGATCGCCATCACCGGCGCGCCGAACGACCGCGCCGTCACCCGCGCGCATGACATCGGCCTGCGCATGGTGCGCAACGCGGCGGGCGAGCCGGGCTTCGAGGTGATCGTGGGCGGCGGCCTTGGCCGCACCCCCATGATCGGCCATACGGTGCGGGATTTCCTGCCCAAGGCCGACCTGCTGCCTTACGTCGAAGCCGTCCTCAGCGTCTACAACACGCTCGGCCGCCGCGACAACAAGTACAAGGCCCGCATCAAGATCACCGTGCATGAGACGGGCAAGGAAGAAATCACCCGCCTGATCGAAGAGCGTTTCGCCGAACTCCGCCCGCTCTTCGGCGGCAACGACCAGAAACTGCTGGCCGAGATCGAAGCGGCCTTCGCCCCCCCCGCCTTCCGCAACGCGCCAACGGATGCCTATGACGCCTTCTACAAGGCCGACCCGACCTTCCGGTCCTGGGCAGACACCAACCTCACCGCCCATCGCAACGCGCAATATGCCATCGTCACCATCAGCCTGAAGGCGCATGGCGAAACCCCCGGCGATGCGACGGCGGATCAGATGCGCCTGATCGCGGACCTAGCCGAAACCTATGGCCATTCCGAAATCCGCATCAGCCACGAACAGAACGTGATCCTGCCGCATGTCCACAAGGCCGACCTCCCCGCGCTGCACGCAGCCCTGGTCAAGGCGGGCCTCGGGACGGCCAATGTCGGCCTGATCTCCGACATCATCGCCTGCCCCGGCATGGATTACTGCGCGCTCGCCACCG
>Ga0209278_1001963_pt1 | contig 11888 bp, 9 predicted proteins | sample JI81BgreenDNA_FD_187504 | JGI IMG/M metagenome (GOLD analysis project Ga0209278, IMG submission 187504) | Wastewater effluent complex algal communities from Wisconsin, to seasonally profile nutrient transformation and Carbon sequestration -... | ecosystem: Engineered > WWTP > Effluent > Algae... | reverse complement strand
CAACTGCCGGCGGCGGTGGTGGGCGCAGCAGCGCTGGCGCCGCTGGCCGGTGTCTATGCCGTGTCGCCGCAGTTCGCCATCGTGGTGCGTGCCCGTGGCGGCCAGCTGTTCGCCCAGGCCAGCGGCCAGGGGGAGTTCGAGCTGTTCGCGCGGGATGCGCGGCGCTTCTTTGCGCGCGTTGCGGTGCTCGAGCTGGTGTTCGAAGGGGCTGACGGGGTGCCACCTGCCCTGGTCCTGCACCAGGGCGGCCAGCAGATCCGTTTCGTGCGCACGGGCGACGAGCCCGCTGCCCGGGTGCTGCCACCCGCGGCGCTGCTGCCGCTGGTCGGGGTCTATGCCCTGAACCCGGCCTTCAGGCTGACGCTGCGGGCCGAGGGCTCCCGCCTGTTCGCGCAGGCCACGGGGCAGGCGGAGTTCGAGCTCTTTGCCCAGGGCGATCGCAGCTTCGTGGCCCGCGTGGCGGCCCTGAGCCTGCGCTTCGAGGCCGGAGACCCGTCACCCGCGCTGTGGCTGACCCAGGCGGGCCGCGAGCTGCGCTTCGTGCGCGAGTGAAAGGGGCAGAACGGGAGGAGCGCGACACTCGGAGCCCGTCGACCCTAACGGTCGGATTTAGGAGTTCCGAAGCAGGCACACCCAGGTGCCAGGGCGGGTGTATCGCACCTCGGAGAGGTGCTCGTCGTGGCGCGGTTCGGGCCAGGGTGCTGGCGGACAGGGCGGGATTCGAACCCGCGGAGGGCTGTTAACCCTCACACGCTTTCCAGGCGTGCGACTTAAACCGCTCATCCACCTGTCCGGATGCACCGCTGTTGCCGCAGTGCGGCCGCGATTCTAGCCTTGGGCCGAAGGGGCCGCCGCGTGCCGGCGCAGCCACTCGATGAGCACGAAGTCCAGCGCCCGCGCGTGGGTGCTTTCCAGCACCACGGGTGGCGCGCAGCCGGCTTCATAGGCCTCGCGCCAGCGCAGCGCGCACACGCACCAGCGGTCGCCGGGTTTCAGGCCGCGGAAGCGGTGCTCGGGGCGCGGCGTGATGAGGTCGTTGCCACGCTCCATCTGGAAGTTCAGGAACTCCACCGTCACGCGTGCGCAGATGACATGGCTGCCGTGGTCCTGCGCGTCGGTGTGGCAGCAGCCGTCGCGGTACCAGCCGGTCAGGGGGTCGTAGCCGCAGGGCACCAGGGCCGTGCCCAGCACGTTGAGGGCGCGGTCGCGCGCGTCGGAGCTCATGGCCTCACTTGCCCGCGGGCGTGCCCTTGCCCAGCAGCGACATCGCGGTGCCGATCAGGGCCGACACCTCCGTCATGTTGCCAGGCACGATCATGGTGTTGTTGACCCGCGCCAGGTTGGCGTAGGCGTCCACGGCCTTCTCGGCCACCTTGAGCTGCACGGCCTGCTCGCCGCCGGGCTCCTGGATGGCGGCGGCCACCTTGCGGATGGCCTCGGCCGTGGCCTCGGCCACGGCCTTGATCGCCTCGGCCTGGCCCTGGGCGTTGTTGATCTCGGCCTGCTTCTCGCCCTCGGAGCGCGCGATGAAGGCCTCGCGCTCGCCGGTGGCGATGTTGATCTGCTCCTGGCGCCGGCCTTCCGAGGCCGCGATCAGCGCGCGCTTCTCGCGCTCGGCCGTGATCTGCGCCTGCATCGAACGCAGGATCTCGGCCGGCGGCGTGAGGTCCTTGATCTCGTAGCGCAGCACCTTCACGCCCCAGTTGCTGGCCGCCTCGTCGAGCGAGTTGACGACGCTGGCGTTGATGAGGTCGCGCTCCTCGAAGGTCTTGTCGAGCTCGAGCTTGCCGATCACGCTGCGCAGCGTGGTCTGGGCCAGCTGCGAGATGGCCATGAGGTAGTCGCTGCTGCCGTAGCTGGCGCGCATGGGGTCGGTGACCTGGAAGTACAGGATGCCGTCGACCTGCAGCTGCGTGTTGTCGCGCGTGATGCAGACCTGGCTAGGCACATCCAGCGGCACCTCCTTGAGCGAGTGCTTGTAGGCCACGCGCTCGATGAAAGGCACCAGGAACTTGAGCCCCGGCGTGAGCGTGCGGTCGTACTTGCCCAGGCGCTCCACGACCCAGGCGTTCTGCTGCGGCACGATCTTGAAGGTGCGGACGATGAAGATCACCGCGATGACGGCGACGATGAGCGCGATTTCCATGGTGTGAACAGCGGGTGGGGGTGGAAAGGGGAAGGGTGGTCAGCGCGCCGGCGCGGGTTGCACCAGCAGCTCGCTGCCCTGCACGGCCACGATCACGTGTTCGCCCGCGGCCGGCGTGCCGCTGCCGCCGAAGCGCACCGACCACATCGCGCCGCGGTAGCTCACGCGGGCCGAGCCGTCGGGCTGCCACTCGGGCACCTGCAGGCGCTGGCCGACATCGAGGTTGACGTCGCGGTTGGCCTCGGCCGGCGCGCTGCGCGGCGCGCGGGCGCGGCGGAAATGCCACACGGCCGTGGCGCCTGAGGACAACACCGCGGCGATGGCCACCTGGGCCGTGGCCGAGAGCCCGGCGTGCGCCGCCAGCGCACCCGCCGCGGCGCCCAGCGCCACCATCAGCAGGTAGAAGGTGCCGGTGGCCAGCTCGGCGGCCACCAGGGCGCCGGCCAGCAGCCACCACAGCGTCGAGCTCGACAGATCCATGGGCTTGTGTACTCCTCGTGGCGCGCGCCCCGGCGCCTCGACGGCGGCGCCCTGGAGCGCGGGCGGGCGCAGTGTAGGCGCGCCGTCATGCCACCTGGGCCAGTGGCCCCTACACTGCGCGCCTTCGCGCGGCCCCCGGCCGCACCGTGCCCACCTTCGACGCCAGGCCCCGCCCATGCTGCGCTTCCGCTTTCCCATCGTCATCATCGACGAGGACTATCGTTCCGAGAACACCTCGGGCCTGGGCATCCGCGCGCTGGCCGATGCCATCCAGAAGGAGGGCTTCGAGGTGCTGGGCGCCACCAGCTACGGCGACCTGAGCCAGTTCGCGCAGCAGCAAAGCCGCGCGGGCGCCTTCATCCTGAGCATCGACGACAACGAGTTCGCCGGTGGCCCCGAGCTCGACCCCGCGGTGGTGAACCTGCGCAAGTTCATCCAGGAGATCCGCTGGAAGAACGCCGACATCCCCATCTACGTCTACGGCGAGACACGCACCAGCCAGCACCTGCCCAACGACGTGCTGCGCGAGCTGCATGGCTTCATCCACATGTTCGAGGACACGCCGGAGTTCGTGGCACGGCACATCATCCGCGAGGCGAAGAGCTACCTCGACAGCCTGGCGCCGCCGTTCTTCAAGGCGCTGATGGACTACGCGCAGGACGGCAGCTACAGCTGGCACTGCCCGGGCCACAGCGGCGGCGTGGCCTTCCTCAAGAGCCCGGTGGGCCAGATGTTCCACCAGTTCTTCGGCGAGAACATGCTGCGCGCCGACGTGTGCAACGCGGTGGAGGAGCTGGGCCAGCTGCTCGACCACACCGGCCCGGTGGCGGCGTCCGAGCGCAACGCGGCGCGCATCTTCAACGCCGACCACTGCTTCTTCGTCACCAACGGCACGAGCACCAGCAACAAGATGGTGTGGCACCACTGCGTGGCCCCGGGCGACGTGGTCGTGGTGGACCGCAACTGCCACAAGAGCATCCTGCACAGCATCATCATGACGGGCGCGGTGCCGGTGTTCCTGACGCCCACGCGCAACCACTACGGGATCATCGGCCCCATCCCCAAGAGCGAGTTCAGCCCGGAGACCATCCGCGCCAAGATCGCCGCGCACCCGCTGCTGCAGGACCGCGACCCAGCCACCGTGCAGCCCAAGATCGTGACGCTCACGCAGAGCACCTACGACGGCGTGCTCTACAACACCGAGGACATCAAGGGCAGCCTGGACGGCTACGTCGACACGCTGCACTTCGACGAGGCCTGGCTGCCGCACGCGGCCTTCCACCCGTTCTACGGCAGCTTCCACGCCATGGGCAAGAAGCGCCAGCGGCCGAAGAAGGCGGTGGTCTACGCCACGCAGAGCACGCACAAGCTGCTGGCCGGCCTCTCCCAGGCCAGCCAGGTGCTGGTGCAGGACTCGCAGGAGGTCAAGCTCGACCGCCACCTCTTCAACGAGGCCTACCTGATGCACACCAGCACCAGCCCGCAGTACGCCATCATCGCCAGCTGCGACGTGGCGGCGGCCATGATGGAGCCGCCCGGTGGCACCGCGCTGGTGGAGGAAAGCATCGCCGAGGCGCTGGACTTCCGCCGCGCCATGCGCAAGGTGGAGGCGGAGTTCGACCAGGACTGGTGGTTCCAGGTCTGGGGCCCCGACGCGCTGGCCCAGGACGGCATCGGCCGCGCCGCCGACTGGCTGCTGCACGCCAACGAGGAGTGGCACGGCTTCGGCCCGCTGGCCGACGGCTTCAACCTGCTCGACCCCATCAAGAGCACCATCATCACGCCGGGCCTGGGCGTGGACGGCCGCTTCGCCAAGACGGGCATCCCGGCGTCCATCGTCACCAAGTTCCTCGCCGAGCACGGCGTGGTGGTCGAGAAGACGGGCCTGTACTCGTTCTTCATCATGTTCACCATCGGCATCACCAAGGGCCGCTGGAACACGCTGCTGACGGCGCTGCAGCAGTTCAAGGACGACTACGACCGCAACGCGCCGCTGTGGCGCATCCTGCCGGAGTTCTGCGCCGCGCACCCGCGCTACGAGCGCATGGGCCTGCGCGACCTCTGCCAGGCCATCCACGAGGCCTATGCCGAGGGCGACATCGCGCGCCTGACGACCGAGGTGTACCTGTCGGACCTGCAGCCGGCGATGACGCCCTCGGAGGCCTATGCCTACATCGCCAAGCGCCGCACCGAGCGCGTGGCCATCGACGAGCTCGAAGGCCGCGTGACGACCGCGCTGCTGACGCCGTACCCGCCCGGCATCCCGCTGCTGGTGCCGGGCGAGCGCTTCAACAAGCGCATCGTCGACTACCTGCGCTTCACGCGCGATTTCAACGCGCGCTTCCCGGGTTTTGCCACCGACGTGCACGGCCTGGTGGCCGAGGAGGGCCCTGGCGGCACCGTGCACTACGCCGTGGACTGCGTGCGCGACTGAGGCCGCGCCGCACGCCCGGGCGCCGTCTTCAGCCGATGGCCTCGGGCGGCAGGCCCATCACCTTGGCGAAGCCGCCATCGACGTAGGTGATCTCGGCGGTGATGCCGCTGGCCAGATCAGACAGCAGGAAGGCCGCGGCGTTGCCCACGTCGTCGATGGTGACGTTGCGGCCCAGCGGCGCCTGCGCGCCCACCACCTCGAGCATCTTGCCGAAGCCCTTGATGCCGCTGGCCGCCAGCGTCTTGATGGGGCCGGCGCTGATGCCGTTGGCGCGGATGCCCTTCGGGCCCAGGCTGGCCGCCAGGTAGCGCACGCTGGCCTCCAGGCTGGCCTTGGCCAGGCCCATGGTGTTGTAGGCCGGCACGGCGCGCTCGGCGCCCAGGTAGCTGAGCGTGAGCACCGCGCTGCCCGGCTTGAGCATGGGCAGCGCCGCCTTGGCCATGGCCGGGAAGCTGTAGGCCGAGATGTCGTGCGCGATGCGGAAGCCCTCGCGGCTCAGGCCCTCGAGGAAATCTCCCGCGATGGCCTCGCGCGGGGCAAAGCCGATGGAGTGCACGAAGCCGTCGAACTGCGGCCAATGCAGCGCGAGGTCGGCGAACATCTTCGTGATCTGGGCGTCGTCCGCCACGTCGCAGTCGAAGATCAGCGAGCTGTCGAATTCCCTGGCGAACTCGGTGATGCGGTCCTTGAAGCGCTCGCCCACGTAGCTGAAGGCGAGTTCGGCGCCCTGGGCACGGCAGGCGCGCGCGATGCCGTAGGCGATGGATCGGTTGGACAGCACGCCCGTGATCAAGAGGCGCTTGCCGGCGAGAAAGCCCATGGAGTCTCCGTCGTCGTGGGTGGGGGCGGGTGGCTGCGGGGCCGCCGGCCCGTGGCGGCCGCGGATTCTGGCATGCACGGGGCGTGCCGGCCGCGGGGCGTTGCCTGTGGCCTTCTTCACGGCTATACTCCGGTTTTTCCGGGTGTTTGTGCTCAAACACAGGTCGCGTGGGCGGGGGAACAACCAGCCCATTTTTTTTGCTCGATCGGCACCGGGGCTGCTCCATGCAGGGTGAACACCCCGCGCGGCCCGGGTGAGGGATCTTGGCGGCGCGCCCGGCGGATGGCGCAGCGCCGAGATGCTGCGGGAGCAGCGGGATCGGGACTCATCGTTTGAAGTCGGGCGGCAGCAAGGCCAGAGGCCAGAGCGCGGGCGCATCGCGTGCACCGGGCACCAAAGGCACTCAAGGCTCCAAGGGCGCAACAAGCGCGCGCAGCGAGCGGCGCGGCGGCACCACGGGTGCTGGCCGGCCGGCGCGGCCTGCGCGTGCGCTGCCCGTGCTCGATGCCGTCACCGAGGCGCCGGCGCGCCAGGGCTGGCAGCAGGCCATCACCAGCACCGTGCAGGGCCTGGGCTACGACCTCATCGACGTCGAGCGCGCCGGCCGCGGCCTGCTGCGCGTGACCATCGACCGCATCCCGGGCCGTGTGTACGGCGCGCCGGGGGCGCCCGATGCCGGCGAGTTCATCACCGTCGAGGACTGCGAGGCCGTCACCCGCCAGCTGCAGTACGTGCTCGAGGTGGAAGGCCTGGAGTACGCGCGCCTGGAGGTCTCGTCGCCCGGCCTCGACCGCCCGCTGCGCCACGACGCCGACTACCGCCGTTTCGCAGGCCAGGCCGTGAAGATCACGCTGCGCGAGCCCTTCGAGGGCCGCAAGCACTGGGAAGGCGTGCTGAGCCTGGCCGAGGCCGAGGGCGCCTACACGCTGAGTTTCAAGAAGGGCACGGCCGAGCAGCAGCTCGGCTTCGTGCTCGCCGAGGTGCGCGAGGCCCGCCTCGTGCCGGTGCTCGACTTCAAGGGCCGCAAGGCCCGGCCGGCGGCCGAATCGAACCCCGAATCCCCGAACGAGAGCGCACCCGGGCCCGCCCCGGAGACCGCGTCCGAGATGACGAAAGGCTGAAGAACCGATGAACCGCGAAATGCTGATGCTGGTGGACGCGATCTCGCGCGAGAAGACCGTGGACCGCGAAGTCGTCTTCGGCGCCGTCGAGGCCGCGCTGGCCTCGGCCAGCAAGAAGCTGCACGGTGGCGAGGTCGACATGCGTGTCGCCGTCGACCGCGAGACCGGCGAGTACGAAACCTTCCGCCGCTGGCTTGTGGTGCCCGACTCCGCCGGCCTGCAGAACCCCGATGCCGAGGAACTGCTGTCCGAGGCCCTGGAACGCATCCCTGACATCGAAGAAGGCGACTACATCGAGGAAGCCGTCGAGTCGGTGACCATTGGCCGCATCGGTGCGCAGGCCGCCAAGCAGGTGATCCTGCAGAAGATCCGTGACGCCGAGCGCGAGCAGCTGCTCAACGACTTCCTCTCGCGCGGCGAGAAGATCATGGTCGGCACGGTGAAGCGCCTGGACAAGGGCGACATCATCGTCGAGAGCGGCCGCGTCGAGGGGCGCCTGAAGCGCACCGAGATGATCCCCAAGGAGAACCTGCGCTCGGGCGACCGCGTGCGCGCCGTGATCCTGGGCGTGGACCCCACACAGCGTGGCGCGCAGATCATGCTGTCGCGTTCCAGCCCCGAGTTCATGAAGGAGCTGTTCGCGCAGGAAGTCCCCGAGATCGAGCAGGGCCTGCTCGAGATCAAGAGCTGCGCCCGCGACGCCGGCAGCCGCGCCAAGATCGCCGTGGTCAGCCACGACCGCCGTGTCGACCCCATCGGCACCTGCGTGGGCGTGCGCGGCTCGCGCGTCAACGCCGTCACCAACGAGCTCGCCGGCGAGCGCGTGGACATCGTGCTGTGGTCCGACGACCCCGCACAGTTCGTCATCGGCGCACTGGCGCCGGCCAACGTGGTGAGCATCGTCGTCGATGAAGAGCGCCACGCCATGGACGTGGTGGTCGACGAGGAGAACCTCGCCATCGCCATCGGTCGCGGCGGCCAGAACGTGCGCCTTGCGTCCGACCTCACCGGCTGGCGCATCAACATCATGACCGCCGAGGAATCCCAGGCCAAGCAGGCCGAGGAAAGCGACTCGGTGCGCAAGCTCTTCGTCGAGAAGCTCGACGTCGACGAGGAGGTCGCCGACATCCTCATCGCCGAGGGCTTCGGCAGCCTGGAAGAGGTGGCCTACGTGCCGCTGCAGGAGATGCTCGAGATCGAGGCCTTCGACGAGGACACGGTGCACGAGCTGCGCAAGCGCGCCAAGGATGCGCTGCTGACGATGGAGATCGCGCGCGAGGAGAAGGTCGAGGAGGTCTCGCAGGACCTGCGCGACCTGGAAGGCCTGACGCCCGAGCTGATCGCCCAGCTGGCCGAAGGCGGCATCCACACGCGCGACGACCTGGCCGACCTGGCCGTCGACGAGCTGACCGAGATGACCGGTGTCGACGCAGAGCAGGCCAAGACGCTGATCATGAAGGCGCGGGAGCACTGGTTCAACACCTGAGCGCGCCAACGCGCCGCCCCTGAACCACGCCACCACCCGCCCGCAAGCAATACCCCGAGGAAAACCCACCCATGGCCGTGACCACCGTCGCTCAGCTCGCCCAGCAGCTCAACCGCCAGCCGGCGGCCTTGCTCGAGCAGCTGCAGTCGGCAGGCGTGAGCAAGCAGTCGCCGGACGACGCGCTCACCGAAGCCGACAAGGAACGGCTGCTGGAGTTCCTGCGCCAGTCGCACGGCACGGCCGGCGGCGCCGAGCGCAAGAAAATCACCATCGTCAAGAAGACCTCGACCGAGATCAAGCAGGCCGACGCCAGCGGCCGTGCGCGCACGATCCAGGTCGAGGTGCGCAAGAAGCGCACCTTCATCAAGCGCGACGACGCGCCCGTGGCCGAAGAGCCGACGGGCCCGAGCGAGGAAGAGCTCGAGCTGCAGCGCCGCGAGGAGGAAGCGCGTGCGCAGGCCGAGGCCATCCGCAAGCAGGAAGAAGAGCTGGCCGAGGCGCGCCGCCGCCGCGAGGAGCAGGAGCGCCTGGCGCGTGAGGCCGCCGAGGCCGCCGCCGCCGAAGCCGCGGCCAAGGCCGCCGCCGAAGCTGCCGCCGCTGCCGAAGCCGCCGCCAAGGCTGCTGCCGAAGCCGCGGCACGTGCCGCCGCCGGCCAGGCCGAGCCCAAGGCGGCCGAGCCCGCACCGGCGCCTGCGCCAGCGCCAGCGGAGCCGCCCAAGGCCGCCGAGCCGCCCAAGCCCGTGCTGCGCGTGGTGAAGGCCGCCGACAAGGCCGCCGAAGACGCCGCCAAGCAGAGCGACCTCGAGCGCCGCCGCAAGGCCGCCGAGGAAGAGGCGCGCAAGATCCGCGAGATGATGAACCGGCCCAAGGGCGTGCTCGTGGCCAAGAAGCCCGAGGAGCCCAAGCCAGCCGAGGCCGCGCCCATCAAGGGCACGATCCACAAGCCCGCGGCCAAGCCGGGCGCGCCGGGTGCCACCACCACGGCCACCGCCGCCAAGCCGGGCGAGAAGAAGCAGGTCAAGAGCGAGAAGCTCAGCTCCAGCTGGGCCGACGACGCCGCCAAGAAGCGCGCCGCGCTCAAGACGCGTGGCGATTCCTCGGGTGGCCGCGCCGGCTGGCGCGCGCCGCGTGGCGGCTCGCGCCGCGGCGACCGCGAGGACGGCGGCTACAGCAACGAGCCGCAAGCGCCGGTGGTGCAGGAGGTGCACGTGCCCGAGACCATCTCGGTGGCCGACCTGGCGCACAAGATGAGCGTCAAGGCCTCCGAGGTGATCAAGCAGCTGATGAAGCTGGGCCAGATGGTCACCATCAACCAGCAGCTCGACCAGGAGACGGCGATGATCGTCGTCGAGGAAATGGGCCACAAGGCGATGGCCGCCAAGCTGGACGACCCCGAGGCCTTCACCGAGGAAGAAGCGGCGCTGCACGAGTCCGAGGCGCTGCCGCGGCCGCCGGTGGTCACCGTCATGGGTCACGTCGACCATGGCAAGACCTCGCTGCTGGACTACATCCGCCGCGCGCGAGTGGCTGCCGGCGAAGCCGGTGGCATCACGCAGCACATCGGCGCCTACCACGTGGAAACGCCGCGCGGCGTGATCACCTTCCTCGATACCCCGGGCCACGCCGCCTTCACGGCGATGCGCGCACGTGGTGCCAAGGCCACCGACATCGTCATCCTGGTGGTGGCGGCCGACGACGGCGTGATGCCGCAGACCAAGGAAGCCATCAGCCACGCCAAGGCGGCCGGTGTGCCCATCGTCGTGGCCATGAACAAGATCGACAAGCCCGACGCCAACCCCGAGCGCGTGAAGAGCGAGCTCGTGGCCGAGGGCGTGGTGCCCGAGGACTTCGGCGGTGATTCGCCGTTCGTGCCCGTGTCGGCCAAAATGGGCACCGGCATCGACAGCCTGCTCGAGCAGGTGCTGCTGCAGGCCGAGGTGCTGGAGCTCAAGGCGCCGTCGGACGCCGCGGCCAAAGGCATCGTCATCGAGGCCAAGCTCGACAAGGGCCGCGGCCCGGTGGCCACGGTGCTGGTGCAGAGCGGCACGCTCAAGAAGGGCGATGTCGTGCTGGCGGGCTCCAGCTACGGCCGTGTGCGGGCGATGCTGGACGAAGACGGCCACACGACCGAGGCCGCCGGCCCTTCGATGCCGGTGGAGATCCAGGGCCTGACCGAGGTGCCGCAGGCCGGCGACGAGTTCATGGTGCTGGCCGACGAGCGCCGGGCGCGCGAGATCGCCACCTTCCGCCAGGGCAAGTACCGCGAGGTCACGCTCAACAAGCGCCAGGCCGCCAAGCTCGAAGGCATGTTCGAGAACATGGGCGAGGGCCAGGCCCAGACGCTGGCGCTCATCGTCAAGGCCGACGTGCAGGGTTCGCAGGAGGCGCTGTCGCAGAGCCTGCTCAAGCTCAGCACGCCCGAGGTGCGGGTGCAGATCGTGCACGCCGCCGTGGGTGGCATCACCGAGAGCGACATCAACCTGGCCATCGCGTCCAAGGCCGTCGTCATCGGCTTCAACACGCGCGCCGATGCCGGTGCGCGCAAGCTGGCCGAGGGCAACGGCGTCGACGTGCGCTACTACAACATCATCTACGACGCGGTCGACGAGGTGAAGGCGGCCATGGGCGGCATGCTGGCGCCCGAGCAGCGCGAAGAGGTCATCGGCACGGCCGAGATCCGCACGGTGTTCGTGGCCAGCAAGATCGGCACGGTGGCGGGCTCCATGGTCACCGCCGGCATCGTGCGCCGCGACTGCCGCTTCCGCCTGCTGCGCGACAACGTGGTCATCTACACCGGCGAGGTGGAAGGTGTGCGCCGCTTCAAGGACGACGTGCGCGAGGTCAAGGAAGGCTTCGAGTGCGGCATCAAGCTGAAGAACGTCACCGACATCAAGGAAGGCGACCAGCTCGAGTTCTTCGAGGTGAAGGAAGTGGCACGCACGCTGTAAGCAGCGGGCGCAGACGCCTTCGAGCCGTCAGCCCCGCCAGCAGGCGGGGCTGATGTTTTTGGAGCACGACGATGCGACACAAAAAAGCCACCCCCAACCGCAGCTTCCGCGTCGCCGACCAGATCCAGCGCGACGTGGCGGAGCTCATCCGCGAGCTGAAGGACCCGCGCATCGGCCTGGTCACGATCAACAGCGTCGAGGTCTCGCCCGACTACGCGCACGCGAAGGTGTTCTTCTCGGTCCTGATCAGCGAGCCGGCAGAGTGCGAGAAGGCGCTCAACGAGGCGGCGGGTTTCCTGCGCAACGGCCTGTTCAAGCGGCTGCAGATCCACACCGTGCCGACGCTGCACTTCCAGTTCGACAAGACCACCGAGCGCGCGGCCGATCTCTCGGCCCTGATCGCGCGCGCCAACGCCGTGCGCGCCAAGGACGACTGATGCAGCCCGCGCGCGC
>Ga0209278_1001961_pt1 | contig 11889 bp, 8 predicted proteins | sample JI81BgreenDNA_FD_187504 | JGI IMG/M metagenome (GOLD analysis project Ga0209278, IMG submission 187504) | Wastewater effluent complex algal communities from Wisconsin, to seasonally profile nutrient transformation and Carbon sequestration -... | ecosystem: Engineered > WWTP > Effluent > Algae... | reverse complement strand
AAAAGAATTGAAGAAATAGCTAACAAAGAAGGTTTGTCTGGTATTGCAACTGGTTTTGACAAATTAGACAAAGTAACTTCGGGTTGGCAACCATCCGATTTGATTATTATTGCTGCTCGTCCAGGTATGGGAAAAACGGCATTTGTCCTTTCTATGGCTCGAAATATGGCAATTGATTTTGGTGCGCCAGTGGCATTGTTTTCATTGGAAATGTCTTCTGTTCAGTTGATTACACGTTTAATTTCTTCGGAAACAGGATTGTCTTCTGAAAAACTTCGTACTGGAAAATTAGAAAAACATGAATGGGAGCAGCTTTCAACTAAAGTAAAAGATTTAGAAAAAGCTCCATTATATATTGACGATACGCCTTCATTATCTATTTTTGATTTAAGAGCAAAAGCGCGTCGTTTGTCTTCGCAACACGGAATTAAGATGATTATTGTTGATTATCTTCAATTGATGACAGCTGGCGGTGGCGGAAAAGGTGGCGGAAATCGTGAACAAGAAATTTCTACTATTTCTCGAAACTTAAAAGCTTTGGCAAAAGAACTCGAAGTTCCAGTTATTGCATTGTCTCAGCTGTCGCGTGCGGTTGAAACTCGTGGTTCGAGCAAAAGACCATTGCTTTCAGACCTTCGTGAATCGGGAGCAATTGAGCAAGATGCGGATATCGTTTCGTTTATTTATCGTCCAGAATATTACAAAATTGACGAATGGGATGATGATGAACATTCACCAACCGAAGGTCAAGCCGAATTTATAATCGCTAAACACAGAAATGGTTCGTTGGAGAATATCCGACTGAAATTTATAGGAAATCTTGGAAAATTTGATAATCTTGATGAGTTTGGAAGTTTGTATGACGATTTACCATCCAGAATGAATTTAGATGACAATCCTTTTATGACTAAAAATCTACCTTCGGCAAATGAGGCATTTGGAAGCAATATAAATTCCGATGCAGACGATGATAGCGATGTACCTTTTTAATCCTACGTAAAAACACTTATTTTTTTACTTAATTCATAGGTAATACTATATTTTGTGCTAATTTTAGCTATTTAAAATTACACACAAATTATGGCAAAAAATGTTATTTCTTTAGAACAAGCTCAAAATTGGGCAAAAATTTACAGAGAAAAAAATCCAGGTTCTGTAATTGCTTATCTTATCCCAGGAATTGATTTTAAACAGTTGCTAAGCGAAAATGGAACTGTTGATATTCGAGCTTATGTAGGGATTGATCCTGAAAGTGGTTTGCAAAAATTAATGCTCGTTGGGGTTGATGCTAATGGAGTTGACATGATTGATTCTCAAAATGGATATGATATTTACGATTTTACACAACCTTGTCCTGACAAATGTGATGTTAAAAGTCCTCTTTTCAATTTGAAATGATAAAAATAGTTTCCGAGATTTTTGCTGATATTGGGTATATCTTGCTGTTTATCAACTGTATATTGTTAGGTAAAAATATTTGCAGAAAGACAAAACCAGTTAAAGTATTTTTGATTTATAACCTTGTGATGTTACTTGTTCAAATGATATCCAAGGTTTTGTTTACTTTAAAAATGAATAATCTTTTTTTGTCGCATTTTTATTTTATTTTTCAGTTTCTAATACTCAGTTATTTTTACTATATATTACTGGATGTTCCGTTTCAAAAAAGAGTGGTAAAAATAGTATCAGCGATAACATTGCTTGTGTTATGTATTGATTATGCTTGGAAACCTGAACTTTTTTTTTCACTTAATCTGCTTGAAATTTTCGTAACATCATTACCCGTTGTGATATATGCCGCTTTTCATTTGTATAATTTATTAAACAAGCAGCATTATTTTTATTACACAACTGTAGGAATATTAATTTATCTGTATGGTAGTACATTTCTTTTTTTGTCGTATGAATTGATAATGATTGCAATAGAAAAGGAAGCAGGAGTTTATACATGGTTTTTAAACATTTTTTTGTATGTTGTTTATCAGCTGTTTATACTTAAAGATTTACTAAAAACAAAAAGATATGAAAACAGAAACTGAAATTATTAGAGTTTTTACTTATACTTTTTTGGCTTTCATGGCAATGGCTTTAGTCTTGATATTGTTTTTCTATTATTCAAGAAAAAAAATCATCAAACACGAAGTGGATAAAAAAAATCTCGAAATTCAGCATCAAAAAGAAATGATTGAAGCGATGATAACAACCCAAGAAAACGAACGAGAACGAATTGCACGAGATTTACATGATGAAATTAGTTCTAAGTTAAATGTTGTTTCGTTAAACAGTCATTTGCTAAAAACACCCAATCTTTCGTCTAATGAAATTTCTGAAATCACCGAAAATATAGCTGATTTAACGTCAAAAGTACTCGAAAGTTCAAGAAGAATTGCTCACGATTTGTTTCCACCAGTTTTTGAAAAATTTGGGTTAGAAGCTGGAATTGAAGAATTGATAGAAGAAACAAAATCTACTGGAAAATTTGAAATTGATTTTCAAAACACGATTGATTTTAACCAATTAAGTAGCGAAATTCAACTTTCTGTTTTTAGAATTTTACAAGAATTATTGAATAATACTTTAAAGTATGCCAATGCTAGTCAGGTGCAACTATCTTTTCATTATTTAAACAAAAAAAAGCAATTTGTTTACCAAGACAATGGCGTTGGCTTTGATCGTTCTATTCATTCAAAAGGAATGGGTTTGATTAATATTGAAAGTAGAATTGGTGTTATGCAAGGTAAATTTTCTATAGAAACCAACAAAAATCAAGGATTTAAAATTGAAATTATTTTTTAAAGATGAGTGACAAAATAAAAATTGCGCTTGCAGATGATGAAGAATTATTTCGAAAGGGAATTTATTTTCTCTTGCAGCGTGAACAGAATTTCGAAGTTATATTTGAAGCAGCTAATGGAAATCAGTTGATTGATTTTTTAACAACCAATTCCAATCGTCCAGATATTATATTGATGGATTTAAAAATGCCTTTGCTCAATGGAGTAGAAGCAACAAGATTAATTACACAACAATTTCCCGATATTAAAATAATTGCCTTAACAAGTTATAATACGAAATCATTCATTGCCAATATGATAGAAATTGGCGCTGCATCTTTTTTGGTTAAAAATGCTTCGCCAAAAGAAATGATTTTTACTATTAATGAAGTTTATAAAAAGGGTTTTTATTACAATGAACAGGTAATTAAAATTTTTTCAGAATTCAAGTTTCCAATTGAAAATAGGAGTGATTTTTTTGAGAAAGTCGAATTGACATCGAGAGAAAGAGAAGTGCTTGAACTTATTTGTCAACAGTTCAATTCTGTTGAAATAGCAGAACAATTATTTATAAGTCCACGAACTGTAGATACTCATAGAAATAGTCTACTTTTTAAAACAAATTCACAAAATATTGCAGGATTAGTATTATTTGCAATACAAAATAAAATTGTGATATTATAAAAAATGAGGACAAGTAAATTGTCCTCAAAATATCTATCTATAAAAGTCTCAATCCATAGATAGAAAGTCGATAGCAACAACTATAATAATTAAAATATAGATACCAAATGATGCTAAAATTATTTTATTTTTTGACGGAAGCCTATTAAAAATTCTTTTCATATTCTTTGTTCTGTTCAATAAGGTTAATTCAAAATTTAATAATGTAATTTTTTATCTATCTACGTAATTTTACTATTTTTAGTTTTATTTTTTAACAAAAATTTGTCGCAAGACATATTATAAAATAGTATCTTCGAATTTCAAAATGCAACAGATGATTGATTTTAAAAGGCTTTTAACGGTTTTTATATTTCTTCTTGCCATTTCGGCTAAAGCAAATTTTATTTTGTTACCAATGGATGATGTTTCCCAAAAAAATCACCTGAAAGCGTATGGAATAACTTATTGGGCTTTGGATAAACAATATAAAGCTAGTTGGTTGCTCAATTATCGTGGTGGTTCATTTCTTTTACCCGATGCACCAGAAATTAGAAAAGAATGCCAAATTAGAGGTGTAAGTTTTGAACCTGTTTCTGATGCTGAAGCTAATCAAATTTTTGAAGAAATTGCTTCACCATCACAAAATATGGAAACCGTTGTTCTTGAAAAAGCACCAAAAGTTGCAGTTTATACACCAAAAGGAAAGCAACCTTGGGATGATGCGGTAACGATGGTTTTGACCTATGCCGAAATTCCTTTTACACCAATTTATGATGAAGAAGTATTGTCTGACCAATTGATTTTATACGATTGGTTGCATTTGCATCACGAAGATTTTACTGGTCAATATGGAAAATTTTTTGGTGCCTATCGAAATGCACCTTGGTATATTGAGCAGAAAAAAAACTCAGAAGCTATGGCTGCAAAATTAGGTTTTGGTAAAGTTTCTGAAGAGAAATTGGCAGTTGCCAAAAAGATTAGAGATTTTGTAATTGGCGGCGGATTTATGTTTGCCATGTGTTCTGCAACCGATAGTTTTGATATTACACTTTCTGCTGAAGGTGTTGATATTTGTGAACCAATGTTTGATGGCGATGGAAGCGAAGCCAATTACCAATCCAAAATTGATTATTCACGAACGTTTGCTTTCAAGGATTTTATTTTAGAAAGACGACCAGAAAAATATGAATTCTCAGATATTGATACAACTGAAAAACGACGAATTCCAATGGAGAAAGATTATTTCACTTTAATGGAATTTTCAGCAAAATGGGATGTAATTCCGAGTATGTTGTGTCAAAATCATACCCAATTGGTTAAAGGTTTTATGGGACAAACTACCGCTTTTGATAGAAATTTAGTAAAAACCAATGTTTTAATTCTTGGTGAAAATCAATTAAACGAAGAAGCACGATACATTCACGGTCAACGCGGAAAAGGTTTCTTTACCTTTTTTGGCGGTCATGATCCTGAAGATTATCAACACAGAGTAGGCGATGAGCCAACCGTTTTAGACTTGCATCCAACATCACCAGGATTTCGCTTGATTTTGAATAATGTATTATTTCCTGCTGCAAAAAAGAAACCGCAGAAAACTTAGGTTTTTAAAATTCCAATAAAAAAATCCCAAATTCCAATTTTAGTTGGAATTTGGGATTTATAATTTTTGAAATTTCTTTTATTTATTATTGTCAATCACGTAGTTCAATACTTTTTGGATTAAATGCACTCTGTCTTTGCCCAAAACGTTGTGTTTGTGCATCGGGTAAGGGAAATAATCAACTTGTTTTCCTACTTCAACGAACTTTTTAACCAATGCTAAATTGTGCTGTTCTACCACAACATCGTCGCTTGTTCCGTGTATTAAAAGTAGTTTTCCTTTTAAATCTTTGGCATAATTGGTTACGTTGGCTTCGTCAAATCCTTTTTGGTTTTCGGCTGGCGTATCCATATAGCGTTCGCCATACATGATTTCATACCATTTCCAATCGATAACTGGTCCGCCGGCAACACCAACTTTAAAAGCATCGGGTTTTCTAGTCATTAACGACGTAGTCATAAATCCGCCGTAACTCCAACCGTGAACCGCTAGACGATTTCCGTCAACATAAGGCAACGATTTTAAGTATTCTACACCTTTTATTTGGTCGTCGATTTCGTTATTTCCTAGTTTGGCATGGATTACACTTTCAAAGGCAAATCCGCGATTATCCGAACCGCGATTGTCAACGGTAAACACCAAATAACCTTGTTCTGCCATCCAATACATCCAAAGATTTGCACCGTCCAAATAGGAATTAGTAATCATTTGTGCATGTGGTCCGCCATAAACGTAAATCAAAACTGGATATTTTTTAGTTGCGTCAAAATTGCTTGGTTTGATTAATCGTGTGTATAAATCGGTTGTTCCGTCGGCAGCTTTGATGGTTTTGATTTCGGCAGTTCCAATTTCGTAACCTTCGTATTTGTTTTTACTTTCTAATAGCGTTTTTGCTTTTAAATTTTTGTCATACAATATTGATTTTGAAGGTGTTGAATGATTGGAATATTCGTCAAAAAACCAATTTCCATCGGTTGAAATAACTACATTGTGAACGCCTTCATCTTTGGTAATCAAAGTTTGTTTTCCTTTTAAATCAACTTTGTAAGCCAACATATTGATTCCTTTTTCGCCTGTTGCTTTAAAATAAATTTCAGTTCCAGTTGGATTTGCTCCGATGATTTCTCTAGTTGGAAATTTGTTAGCAGTCAATTGTTTGATTAATTTTCCGTCGATAGAATAGTAGTAAAGATTGTTAAATCCGTCTTTTTCGGAAATCCAAACGAAGTTATTCGATTTGCTAATTGGGAAAAATGCAGCATGTTCTGGTTCAACCCATTTTGAATTTTTCTCATTGAAAAGAGTTTTGACAAAATTTCCTGTGGCAGTTTCGTATAAATTCAAATTCATATCATTTTGACCACGATTTAACTCAGCAATCAACACAAATTTTTCGTCAGGAGTGAAAGCTAAGTTGGTAAGATAATCATCCGAATTGTTTTTTGGTGCGATAAAAACTGTTTTTCCTGATGCTACATTGTAAATTCCAACTCTTGGTTTTTCTGATTTTTGACCAATCATTGGATATTTTATGTTGACTAATTTTCCTGGAGTTTCTGTAATATCCAATAATGGATAATCAGCAACATCGGTTTCGTCTTTTTGGTAAAAAGCTAAAAAAGAAGATTTTGGCGACCAAAATATTCCACCAGAAATTCCAAACTCATTTCTAGAAATCGATTGTCCCGAAACGATATTTTTATCGGAATTATTGGTTACCGTTATTTTTTCTTTTTTGTCGTTTATAAAAAACAAATTATTTCCTTCGGTAAAAGCTAGATTTTTGAATGCGCTGTCAAAAGTTTGGTTTTCGCCATTTTCTGGAGATTCTACAATGCTTTTCCCTGATTTTGTCGAAAGATTGTAGCTGTATGATTTTCCGTTTTCGGTAACTAGAATTGTGTTAGTATCAATCCATTGAATGCCAAAGAAGTTTTTCAATTTTGTTCCTAAAGCCGAATTTATATCGGTTAAAGTTAGCAATTCAGATGTTTTTGAATCGGTTGCTGTTGCAGTAACCATTTTGGTCCAAGCATCAGTATAATACACATATTTATTGGTGTTTGGTATCCATTGAAAACCGGTTAGTCTGTCGGCACCAAATTTTCTTCCTTGTTGAAGAACTGATTCTTCAAGGGTAATTTTTTTTAGTTGACCAAATGCGTTAATACTCAAGAACGCTATTAGTATTGCAATTTTTTTATTCATAAATAAGCTTTGTTTGTTTTTGTAAAAATATAAAAAAGGATAATGTATTCTACCACATTATCCTTTCTTTAAGACTTTTAAAGTTGAATTATTATTTACAATTTTGATATTCTGTAACTATTGTTTTCAAATTGTCTTCAATTTTTAAATCAAATTGATTGCTTTTAATGTCGATTGCTAAGTTTTTGCAAGCTTTTAAATATTCTGATAAAGAAGTGCTTAGATTTTCAGTTTCTCTTCTGTCAATCATTTGTCCTTTATTATCAGTTGTTATTTTGATTACATATTTCTCCGTTTCAACTGGATCTTGAAGTAACATTATTTTATCTTCTTTCACTAAAAGTTTATAGAAATAGGAATTGTCAAAACTAAAATTTGAAATGTTTTGAAGTTTTTTCATCGCTTCACCTTTAACTCCCATTCCATAATAGAATGTTTCTGTTCCATTTTCTTTCACACAAAAGTAAGCTCCAGAGTTAGCTTTAAACGATTTAGTTCGTTCTTGATTTTTCTCGTTTTTGTAAACAATTGATACCGTTTTTCCGAATTTATCGGCTGTTTCTTCTGGTAAAACTTGTCCTGTTTGATTAATATCCAACATTTGGAAGTTTATGCTAATGATGCCTTCATATTTTTTTCCGTCTTCATCAACAAGATAACCAGGTTTCTTATAAACGTTTGTACTACGTTCTTTTGCTAAATCAACTTTGGCTTGATATAATTTATTTTGCTCTGTTTTTGCTTGATGTCCAAGCATGTAACCTCTTGAAACTAAATCGCAAATGAACTCATTTAAGAAAGTTGTATTGGTATGACTGTAAACACTTTTTGATACAAAATCATAATTGTTTCCGTTGTAGGTTTCAATTTTATACTTATTAAAATCTGATGTTGATGTTAGACTAGCAACTTGGATACCATCTAAGTCAATTACATAAGCATATGTAGCAGAACCATTTCCAACAATATATGGATTTGCATTTAATCTTCCTACGATAGTTAATTTCCCATTGATATAGAAGGTTATGCTTTTGTCATTTTGAATTTGTGGATTATAACGAATTTTAACATCTTGAATTTTCTTTTTTTGTTCTTCGGCATCTATTTGAGCAGAGGCAACAATTTTACCATATTTGTCGCTTAATGATTCTCTAGTTGTAGCAAATAAATCTTCGATTGCCTTATCGTTGATTCCTTTTGAATCGAAAATATTGTACTTAGCAAATAAAAGATGTGCTGTTATTCTTTTAGCGTCAAAGGATGTTACTAAAACTTCATAAGGAATTTCAGTTTTTTGTTTTCCATCTGGAGAACTAATTTCAAGCCACTGGTAGAAAGTAGTTTTATCAGCAGTTAATGACTTGTAATTAACGATTAATTTCTTTTCACCACTTAGTGTCGAAAAAACATATTGATCTCTTATTGAGTCATCAATATTGGCAATTTCAACTTTGTCAAAAAGTATTTTTCCTTTCTTTTCTTGAATTTTTTGAGCGAATGAAATAGTTGTTATAAAAAATAGAGCAACTAATAATTTTGTTTGTTTCATGAGTTAACTTTTATTGTTAGGGGCAAAAATACTGTATTATTTTCTCTTTCAATTTGTTAATCGTTAAAGTTTATAAGTAATAAATCCCAAACTCTACTGAATTTGGGATTTATCGCTTATTTTGAATTAATAAATTAAGCTTCTTCGTTTTCTTTGTCTAAATATTCTTGAACAATTCCAATAGCATTGGTAACTACATCGCTCAAAGCCGTGATAAACGAACCATCTTGTGCACTGTTGATAGCGTGTTTAATAGCTTCGGTTTCCTTTGGAATTATTTCATAGGTAACTTCTCTGTTGGCGTCATTGATACCTTCCATAATTAAACCGATAATTTCTTCTTCGGTTCTGCCACGAAGGTGTTTTTCCTGACGAATGATAATGTGGTCAAACATTCTTGCAGCAATGGTTGCACATTCTTTGATATCTTCATCACGACGATCGCCAACACCAGCAATAATTCCGATTTTTTTGGTGGCTTCAACCGTTGATAAATATTCTTCAACGCCTCGATATCCCGATGCATTGTGTGCAAAATCGATTAAAACTTTAAAGCGTTTGAAATCAAAAATATTCATTCTTCCTGGTGTTTGTGCTGCACTAGGAATAAATGTTTGTAGCGATAAACTAATATCGTCAGTTTTAAATCCTTGCAGATAAGCTGCTAAAGTTGCTGCTAAAACATTGGCAATCATAAATTTTGCTTTTCCACCAAGAGTTAACGGAACGTGAGTTGCTCTTTCCACACGAATTTTCCATTCGCCTTTTTTGATGGTGATAAATCCATTTTCATAAACCGCAACAATTTTTCCTTCTTTGGCAAATTGTTTCACTTTTGGATTGTCTTCGTTCATTGCGAAATAAGCAATGTTACAGCTTAACTCGTTAGCAATTTTTAGACAATGTTCGTCTTCGGCATTTAAAATTGCCCAGCCATCTTTTTTTACACTACGAACGACAACGCTTTTTACTCGAGCTAAATCGTCCAAAGTATGAATGTCAGATAATCCCAAATGATCTTCTTGAATATTGGTAATCACGGCAATATCACATCGGCTGAAACCCAATCCAGCACGAAGAATTCCGCCACGAGCTGTTTCCAAAACAGCAAATTCTACCGTTGGATCTTTCAATATATATTCAGCTGAAATTGGTCCGGTTGTATCACCTTTTTCCAACATGTGATTTTGTACATAAATTCCATCGGAAGTGGTGAAACCAACGCGATAACCGTTATTCTTTACAATATGTGCAATCAATCGAGTAGTGGTTGTTTTTCCATTTGTTCCTGTTACGGCAATAATTGGAATTCGGCTTGGTTTTCCTGGTGGATAAAGCATGTCGATTACTGGCGCAGCAACGTTTCTTGGCAAACCTTCGCTTGGTGCTAAGTGCATTCTAAAACCTGGTGCAGCGTTAACTTCAAGAATACAACCGCCATTTTCTTTTAACGGTTGGGTTAAGTTTTCCGCCATAATATCAACGCCACAAATATCCAATCCAATTACTCTGGAAATACGTTCGCAAAGGAAAATATTTTCGGGATGCATCATATCGGTAACATCTACCGAAGTTCCGCCAGTACTTAGATTTGCAGTTGATTTTAGGTAAACAATTTCGCCTTTATTTGGAACGGTTTCTAAGGTATAATTTAATTTTTCCAGTAAATCCAACGTATCACGGTCAACATCAATTTGAGTTAGTACGTTTTCGTGTCCGTAACCACGTCTTGGATCACGATTGGTTTCTTCAATTAATTGTTGAATGGTTTGTGTTCCGTCGCCTTTTACGTGAGCTGGTTCTCTTTTGGCAGCGGCAACTAATTTATTATCGATGATTAAAACTCTAAAATCAAATCCGGTGATGAATTTTTCAACAATCACTCTGCGACTGTATTTTTTAGCATAAGCCAATCCTTCCACAGCATCTTCCCAAGTTTTTACGTTAATTGATGCACCTTTTCCGTGGTTTCCATCTAAAGGTTTAATTACAATTGGATAACCAATTTTTTTGATTACACCTTCCAAATCTTCTTCGTCAACACAAATTCCACCGCTGGCAACAGGAATTGATGCCATATCGAGCATTCTTTTGGTTTCTTCTTTATTACAAGCAATGTCAACGGCGATATTACTGGTTTTACAAGTAATTGTGGCTTGAAAACGCATTTGATTTACGCCGTAACCTAATTGTACTAAGGAATTGGTTCCCAATCTAATCCAAGGAATATCTCGTGCAACGGCTTCGTCAACAATACTTCCAGTTGATGGACCAAGACGAACGCGTTCACGAATTTCACGCATTTTTTGAATATCGGCTTCCACGTCATATTCTGTTCCAGCGATTAAAGCTTCGGCAATGGCAACAGCACTTTCTGCGGCAAAAAGTCCAACACTTTCTTCTACATAACTGAAAACTACGTTGTAAATTCCAGGTGTTTTGGTTTCGCGCGTTCGTCCAAAACCGGTTTCCATTCCGGCGAGCGTTTGGATTTCTAGTGCAATGTGTTCGATAACATGTCCCATCCAAGTGCCGCGTTCTATTCTGGAGAAAAATCCTCCGCGAGTTCCTTCAGAGCAACGATGCTCAATCATGGTTGGAAACATAGCTTCGATGCGTTCTCGAAAACCTTCGATTTTATTGGTTGGAAATTGTTCCATTTCTTCCAAATCCAATCGCATTTGGATTAATTTTTTTCTTTGTACACTCCAAATGTTTGGTCCGCGAAGCGCTTGTATTTTATCGATTTTCATAATAAAACGGGTTGATTTTGTTTTTGGTGTAATGATTTTGTTAAAAATAGGAAAATTTTACTTTTAAATTCAAATTTTTTTAAGAAAATCGGGATAACATTATTTTTGATTGATTTTTTATATTGAAAATCAAAAGTTTACAAAAGTGCTAAGGTTTGGGTTTAGCCCTGATAGAAATGTAAATCATCTCGTTCCGAAATTTCGGAATGAGATATTGAAATGGATAGCAGGAAAATGGATTGCTGAAAGAAACTAAAGTTTACGCTTCTTGAATAAACTGAATGATTTTTTGGTATAAATCGTGATCGTGCAAGCTGTGACCAAGTCCTTTTGTTTCGA
>Ga0209278_1001960_pt1 | contig 11889 bp, 14 predicted proteins | sample JI81BgreenDNA_FD_187504 | JGI IMG/M metagenome (GOLD analysis project Ga0209278, IMG submission 187504) | Wastewater effluent complex algal communities from Wisconsin, to seasonally profile nutrient transformation and Carbon sequestration -... | ecosystem: Engineered > WWTP > Effluent > Algae... | reverse complement strand
GCGGAAAATATGCACCACCACATCGCCGGCATCGATCAGCACCCAGTCGCCGGTTTCTTTGCCTTCGACCGACATGATGGTACCACCGGCTTTGCGCAGATCCTCCACCACATGATCGGCCAGCGAGGTGACATGGCGTGCCGAGCGGCCACTGGCCACCACCATGAAATCGGTGAAGCTGCATTTTTCCTTGAGGTCGAGGGCGGTAATTTCCTCGGCTTTATTCTCATCCAGCGAGTGGGTGATCACATCGCGCCATTGCGTAGCGATAGGGACAGGGGCAGCAGATGCTTTGGCGGTCGTTTTTTTTGGGGCAGGGCTGCTGGCAGTTTTGCTGGCAGGGCTGCGGCGCGGGGCGCGTTTTGCGGTGGTGGACGTAAGTCCCTCCTTCGGGCGTGGCGAATAGTCTAATTATGCCTCAGGAATGCCGCGCTTCCAAGCGTTTTCCGCAACCATGTGGAGGAAAGCGGGTGGCGTGGAATGCTCATATACACCCAGCAAGGTGCTGGCCGATCAGCCAAATCCATGGCTTCGCGGCTATGGACGCGCGCGGCCGCATAGCGCAGCGCAAACCGCCCACGCAGTGCGCGCAGCGTGTAGGGGGCGCGGTCCATCACCGCGATGGGGATGCGCGCGGCCAGCCGCTGCCAGGCCCGCCAGCGGTGGAATCCCGCCAGATTATCGGCCCCCATAAGCCACACGAAATGCGTGTGCGGATGGTGGCGTTGCAGCCAGGTCACGCTGTCGATGGTATAACGCAGCCCCTGTTCGCGCTCGATCTCCACCACCCGCAGGCGCGGATGCGAGGTGAAGTCGCGCGCGAGGGCGATGCGTGTGGTGTAGTCCGCCAGATCACTGGCGGATTTCAGCGGGTTCTGCGGCGAGACCAGCCACCAGACTTCATCCAGCTTCAAGCGTGTCAGCGCCTCCAGCGAGATGTGCAGATGACCTGCATGCGCTGGGTTGAACGAGCCGCCCAGCAGCCCGATGCGGCGCTTAGCCTGCACGAATGGCTCCGTCCGCGGCATCCGTGCGCACCACGTATTTGTAGGTGGCAAGCTGCGCCGCACCCACTGGCCCGCGCGCATGCAGCCGCCCGGTAGCGATACCGATTTCTGCCCCAAAGCCGAACTCGCCGCCATCGGCAAACTGGGTGGAGGCGTTCACGGTGACAATCGCGGAATCTACCCCTTGTGTGAAATGCTCGGCGGCAGCGGCATCGCCGGTGATGATGCCATCGGTATGGTGCGAGCCATAGCGGTTAATATGGGCAATCGCGGCATCGAGATCCGGCACTATGGCAACCGAGCACATGGCCGCAAGATATTCGGTGGCCCAGTCCTCGTCCGTGGCGGGTTGCACGCGCGCATCCATCGCTTGCACCGCCGCATCGCCACGGATTTCGCAGCCCGCCTCCAGTAATTGCTGCACCAATTCTGCGCCCAAGGTGGGGGCAATGGCTGCATCCAGCAGCAGCGATTCCATCGCGCCGCAAATGCCGGTGCGGCGCAGCTTTGCATTCAACACCACACGCGCCGCTATATGCGCATCCGCCGCCGCATGCACATAGAGATGGCAGTTGCCGGTTAAGTGCAGCAAGGTCGGCACACGGGCCTCACGCGCCACGCGTTCGGTCAGCGTTTGGCCACCGCGCGGAATAATCACATCCAGCGCATGGGGCGATTGCAACATCCAGCCCACGGCGGCGCGGTCCTGCGTGGGGATGAGCTGCACCGCATCGACGGGCAATTGTGCGGCTTCCAACCCGGCGCGCATGCAGGAGGCAATGGCGGCATTGCTGCGCGCGCTTTCGCTGCCACCGCGCAGCAAAATGGCGTTGCCGGCATAAAGCGCGATCGCCGCCGCATCCGCCGTCACATTCGGGCGCGATTCGTAGATCATGCCCACCACGCCAATGGGCACGGCCTGCTTGGCGATGCGCAGGCCGTTATGCGGCACGGTCCATTCCTCCAGCACACGGCCAATCGGGTCGGGCTGCTCCGCCACGATCTCCACGCCGCGCGCCATGCTCGCGATGCGTGCTTCGGTGAGTAACAGCCGGTCGCGCAGCGCGTCACTTAAACCTGCTGCGCTGCGTACATCCTCGGCATTGGCGGCAAGAATGCTCGCGGCGTTCGCGCGTAGTTGCGCAGCAGCGTGCTGCAGTGCCTGCTGTTTTTGCGCGGTGCTGGCGGTGGCCAGCGCACGCGTGGCGGCGCGTGCCTGCGTGGCGAGCTGTTCCAACTGCTGTACTAATGCGTCGTTCATGCGGGGCGTGTCCTTACCACGCGGGTGCGGCAGATCAGATCATGCAGGCCGCGCTGATCCGGGCGAATGATGATGGGCAAAAACCACGCAAAGCTGAGCCATACCGCCAGAATGCCAAGCAGCGGCGCCGGCAGCAGCGTGCTGTAAAGTGGCAGCGAGGGGATCACGTACGCCAGAAACCGCTCCAGCGCATCGCGCTGGGTGAGGGGCGCACCATCCAGCCGTTCCACGCGCATGGCAAACAGGCGCTTACCTGGCGTGGCCTGCCAGTCCGAGGCGGTGAACGCCACGTAATAGGCCACCTGGCAGGCGAAACTGCCCAGCACCGCCAAGGCCGATTCTGGCCCTGCCACGTTCAGCAGCAATGCGGCCGGCAACATCAGCACGAACGTGTCGATCAGGTTGGCAAAGAGCCGTTCAAGCCGGTTGGCAGGTTGAGAGGCAGGCTGCTTCATATCAGGGCCAGATCGTCGCGGTGAATCAGCGTATCGCGCCCAGCATAGCCGAGGATTTCGGGGATGGCATGTGTCTTTTTACCCATGATCTGGCGTACCTCATCGGCCGTGTAGGCGGTGATACCGCGCGCTAGTAACGTGCCAGTGAGGTTGGTGATGGCGATGGTGTCACCGCGCTCGAACGCGCCGCTCACTTTCACCACCCCGGCAGGCAGCAGGCTTTTGCCTTGGCCCAGCGCGTATTCCGCGCCTTCGTCGATTACCACGCCGCCCTTGGCCTGCACGGCAGTGGCGATCCAGTGCTTGCGCGCCAGCTGGGGCCGCGTGCTGGCGACAAACCAACTGGCCCGTGCGCCTTCGTCGCGCAACGCGCGCAGCGGGTGCAAACCTTCGCCTTTGGCAATCACCATATGGCACCCGGCAGACAGGGCCATTTGCGCCGCATCGAGTTTGGTTTTCATGCCGCCATTGCTGGTAGTGCTGGCGGCATCGCCGCCCATCGCCAGAATCTCGGGCGTGAGTGCATCCACCCGCGCGATGAATTGCGCCTGCGCGTCCTTGCGCGGGTCGGCGGTGTAAAGCCCATCAATATCAGAGAATAGCACCAGCGTATCGGCCGAGACCATGACGGCCACCCGCGCGGCCAGCCGGTCGTTATCGCCGAATTTCAGCTCGGCGGTGGCCACCGTATCGTTCTCGTTGACGATGGGGATCAGCCGGTGCGAAAGCAGTGTTTGAAACGTGGTGCGCGCATTCAGGTAACGCCGGCGTGCTTCGGAATCCTCCAGCGTCAGCAGCAGTTGTGCCACACCAATGTTGTGCGGGGCAAAGGCCTCGGCCCAGGCCTGCATCAGCAGCGGTTGCCCGGCAGCAGCGGCGGCTTGCTTTTCGCTTAAATCCAACGCCTCGATGCCTAAGCCAAGGCGCGGGCGGCCCAGCGCCACGGCGCCGGAGCTCACGAGAATCACGTCGCAGCCTGCCGCATGCAGCGATGCAATATCGGCCGCCAGACTTTCCATCCATGCGCGGCGGGGGCTGGCCTGCGCCAGATCGGCCACCAGGCTGGAGCCGATTTTGATGACGATGCGCTTGGAGGCATCGATGCTGGGAAGTGGTTTACTCATCGCGTTCCTTACCATGCCTGTTGCAAGCAGGCGGTGTGGAATCTTGAACCATAAATGCGCGATGGCCACAAGCAGCCATCGATTCCTGCCCTCATCGGGGTGGTATTATGCTTCCTCGGGATACTCCGGCAGCGGTGCCGGCTGCGGCGCGTTGCGCTGCTTTTCCTCGGCTTGCAGCTTGCGGTACGCGTCGATGGTGCGGGCCATGCTGGTCAGCACCCCATCCAGCCCTTGCTGTGCGGCGGCGGAAATGGTGAAGATTTCCTCTGCCTTGCTGGCTTTTTTCAGGGTTTTAAGTTTGGCGCTGATCTCGTCGTCGGTCAGTGCATCGCATTTATTCAGTGCCAGTAAGGTGGGCTTGGCCGCCAGCTCCTCGTCGTAGGTTTCCAGCTCGTGGCGCACCGTGCGGTAATCCGCGACGACATCCTCGGCCGTTGCATCAATGAGGTGCAACAACACACCGCAACGCTCCACATGGCCTAAAAACCGCAGGCCAAGCCCTTTGCCATCGGCGGCCCCTTCGATGAGCCCCGGAATATCCGCCAGCACGAATTCATGGTCGCCCTGGCGCACCACGCCCAGCTGGGGAGCAAGGGTGGTGAAGGGGTAGTCCGCGATCTTTGGGGTCGCCCGCGTGACGGCGGCCAAAAAGGTGGATTTGCCCGCGTTGGGCAGACCGAGAAGGCCTGCATCCGACAGGAGTTTGAGTTTCAGCCACAGCGTGCGTTCCTCACCCGGCTCCGGCGGAACGGACTGGCGCGGTGCCTGATTGGTGCTGGATTTGAAATGGATATTGCCAAGCCCGCCGCGCCCGCCTTTGGCCAACACGATTTCCTGACCGATCTCGGTGAAATCGGCCAGCAAGGTTTCGCGGTCCTCGTCGTAGATCTGCGTGCCGAGCGGCACGTCAAGGTAAAGGTCGGGTGCGCTTTTGCCATAGCGTTGGCTGCCCATACCATGCTGGCCGTTTTTTGCTTTGTGGTGTTGTTGGAACCGGTAATCCACCAGCGTGTTCAGCCCGCCGACGGCGCGCATGATCACACTGCCGCCGCGGCCGCCATCGCCCCCATCCGGCCCACCTTCGGGAATAAATTTCTCACGCCGGAAGCTGACGCAGCCTGCGCCGCCATTGCCGGATTTTACGTAGATCTTTGCTTCGTCGATGAATTTCATGCGTCTGCTCTAGCCGATCTGTTCTGATAAAAAAAGGGCCGCATTAACCGCGGCCCTTTTCCGTCCTATCCTTGTGCGCGCGTGCTTACGCAGCAACCACGTTCACGACGTTTTTATTGCCAGCTTTTTTGCTGAATTCGACTTTGCCGTCGATCACCGCGAAGATGGTGTAATCACGGCCCAGGCCCACGCCCTTACCGGGGTGGTATTGGGTGCCACGCTGACGCACGATGATGTTGCCGGCAATCACCGACTCACCACCGAATTTTTTCACGCCGAGGCGTTTTGATTCCGAATCACGACCGTTGCGCGATGAACCACCGGCTTTCTTATGTGCCATGACTTAACTCCTTACGCTTCTTTTTTCGCAGCTTGTTTCTTCGCTGCGGGTTTTTTGGCGGCAGTGGCCGGCTTGGCGGCTTTCGCCGCCGCGGCTTTTTTTGCCGGGGCTTTAGCGGCAGGGGCGGCAGCTTTCTTGGCGGCGACTTTGCGCGGCTCTGCTTTGACCAAGGTTTCGCCGTTCAGGCCCACGCTGGTGATGAACAGTTTCGTCATCGGCTGGCGGTGACCATTCTTGCGCTTGTAATGCTGGCGACGCTTCTTCTTGAAGATGATCACCGTATCGTTTTTGCCTTGCGCCACGATCTGCGCACCGACAAGGGCGCCCGCCACGGTGGGGCTGCCAATCACGGTTTTATCGCCGGAAAGCGAGAGCACTTGCTCGATATTCACGGTATCGCCTTCGGCCCCTTCGAGCTTATTGACGGTGATGGTGTCACCCGCGGTTACGCGGTATTGCTTGCCACCGCTGATAATGACTGCGTACATAGTTCTTGTCCTTCGTTACAGGGAGGCGGGAATATACAGCCGCAAGCCCCACTGTCAATAAAGGATTTTTGGGCCGTGCGCGGCCAATCAAGCGGCTGATTTACCTAGTTTATGGTCGCGGCTGGCCGCCCCTGCTTGTGGCCATCCCCACCATGGACGCGGCAGGGATGGCGAAAACCGCTCGACTCTCGCAGGTGGAATCAGTAACAGCGTGGTATGCAGAAAACACTCGTGCCGTTTAATATGTTGGTCAAAGCCGTACTGGTGGTGACCTCGCCCGCCCTTCTGGTGCTTGGGTTATATGTGTTCCTTGGCGCGCTTAGCCTGTCGCAGATGATTTACGCCTCGGTGGTGATTTTTGTCGCCTCCGGCATTCTGTTCTACCCGTTCTTGAGCAATGTTTCGGCGTTGACGCATTATGTGAATGAGCTGGCGCAGGATAAACGCGTGACCGCACCGGAGCTTTCCTTCATCGGCTCGGCGGCGGAGCTTTCCGAGGCGCTGAAAAAACTGCAGGCCAGCTGGGACGTGAAAAAGAAGCAGATGGAGACCATCATCACCGAGCGGGAAATCCTGGTCGATACGCTGCCGGATATCCTCATCATGGTGAATGACGATAAGAAAGTGGTGCGCACCAACCGCGCGGCGCGTGCCATTTTCGGCCAGAATCTGGCGGGCAAATACCTGAAAGATGTGATCAGCAGCCCCTACTTGTTGGATGCGCTCTCCAGCGTGATTCAGGATCTGAAGGGCCGCGAGATCGAATTCCGTATCGAAGACCCGGTGATCCGCGATTTTCTAGCGATTATCGAGCGGTTCCCGGTGCCCACGGCGGGGGGTATTTCCACCGTGATTACCATGAACGATATTACCGAGTTGAAATCCGTCGAGCAGATGCGCGCTGACTTCGTGGCCAATGCCAGCCATGAGTTGCGCACGCCGCTTGCCTCCATCAAGGGGTTCGTGGAAACATTGCTCGGGCCGGCGCGCGACGATGAGCCTGCGCGCATTGAGTTTTTGAAGATCATGCTGGAGCAGGCCGACCGCATGCAGCAGCTGATCGGCGATCTGCTATCCTTAAGCAAGATCGAGATGAACGCGCATGCCATTCCCACCAGCCCGGTGGATTTGGGCGCGGTGGTGCGCAAGCAGGTGGATCATTTGAAACTCAATGCCGATGCGAAGAATATGCGCATCGTGCTCAACCTGCATGACAACCTGCCGATGGTCAAAGGCGAGGGCAACGAGCTTAGCCAGGTGGCGCATAACCTGATCAGTAACGCGATTAAATATGGCTACGCCGATTCGGATGTGACCATCACCCTCAAGCCCACCACCGAGCTGCCGCAGGATCTGAACATGCGCAACCTCACGCGGGTGGTGTGCTTCAGCGTGAAGGATCAGGGCGACGGGATTCCCAAGCAGCATCTGCCGCGCTTGATGGAGCGCTTCTACCGCGTGGATTCCGCGCGTACGCGGCAGGTGGGCGGTACGGGCCTTGGCCTTGCCATTGTAAAGGGTATCATTACGCGGCACCGTGGTGCCATCACCATCGATTCGGTGGTGGGCGAGGGCAGTGTGTTCACTGCGTATTTGCCGATTTATGAAGATTAGTCGCAAACCATAACATGGGCGCATTCAAGCCGATAGGATCCATCATGAACCTTCCTGTAACACCCTCGGCGCCCATCCGTTTCTGGCGTGCTTTTGCCGTGACCTATGGGCTGTGCATGGTTGTGCAGCTTGTCGGCAGCGCCTTCACCCGCCAGAGCGTGACCGACTGGTACGTGACCCTTGCTAAATCGCCGCTCACTCCGCCGGGTTACATGTTCGGTGTGGTGTGGACGATCCTGTATGTGCTGATGGCCGTGGCCGCAGCGCGCGTTGCGGTGCAGTTGGGGCAATGGAACAGCCGCCCGCTGCGCTGGTGGTTCATTCAGTTAGTGGCAGGGCTGGTGTGGACGATGGTATTCTTCGGCCAGCGTAACCCCGATCACGGCTTGCTGATCCTGAGTCTTGCCTGGGCATCCACGGTGATTTCCACGGTCTATTTCTGGCGCGTGCAGCGTCGCGCGGCATTGCTGATGCTGCCACTATTGGCGTGGGTAAGCTTCGCGTGTTACCTGAATAATTACATCGTGCTGCATAACTGAGCCTTAGCGGCTGAGCAGTACCACGCCATAGGCCAGCGCACCGGAGATCGCGAAGGTCACCGGCAGGGTGAGCAGCCACGCCCACACGATCTGCGCCACCACCGGCCAGCGCACGGCGGATAGACGTTTGGTCGCGCCCACCCCCATGATGGTCGAGGTGATGACCTGCGTGGTGCTGAGCGGAATACCAAAATGCGACGCGCCCATAATGAGTGTGGCCGAGGTGGTTTCCGCCGCGAAGCCGTGAATGGGGCGCAGGGTCAGCATTTTCGTGCCCAGCGTGCGGATAATGCGCCAGCCACCCATCATCGTGCCCAGGCCCATGGCGACCGCGCAGGACAAAATAACCCAGAGCGGCACGGTGAACCCTTCCTGCGGCTGATAGACCACCAGCGCCAGCGCAATAATGCCCATGGATTTCTGTGCGTCGTTATGGCCATGGCTGAGCGCCATGATGCCCGCGGAGGCGATCTGCAATTTGCCGAAGATTTTGTTGATGCGCCCCAGTGTCATGCGGTGCACCAGCCAGGTGAGGCCAAACATGATGAGGAATGCAGCCATAAATCCAATGACCGGCGAAAGCAGCATGGGCTTGATGACCTTGTCGAACACATTGGCCCATTGCACGTTGCCCTCGCCTGCCACCGCACCAATGTAGGTCGCGCCCAGCAGCGAGCCGATCAGCGCATGGCTGGAGCTACTGGGCAGGCCCTTCCACCAGGTAAAAAGGTTCCAGCCAATCGCACCAACGAGTGTGCAGATGACGATCGGCATCGTCACCACGGCTTGGTTCACTAGCCCCTTGCCAATGGTGGCGGCCACTTCCGTGCCCATCAGCGCGCCCACGAAATTCAGCGCAGCCCCGCCGATGACGGCGGTGCGGGGTGACAATGCGCGGGTGGCGACTACGGTGGCGATCGCATTGGCGGCATCGTGGAAGCCGTTGACGAAATCGAACACCAACGCCAGCACCACCACGGCCACCAGCAGAATGAACGCAAGCTCGATGCCCATGGCGCTTACGAATGCTTCAGGCTGATACGCATGGCCAGATCGCTCGCATCGCGGAATGCGTCGGTCATCTTCTCGAGCAGGTCGAAGATGCTCTTCATCAGAATGAAGTCTTTAATGTTGGTCTGTTCATCGGTCAGCGCGGTGAGATGCTGGGCCAGCAAATCGTCGCTTTTATCTTCCAGCTCGTGAATCCGCTGGCCAATAGCATGCACTTTGGTCATGCGGTGGTGGTTGAAATCCTCGATCATTTCCTCCAGCGCAATCGCTTGCTCCAGTGCGATGTTGAGAAACACCATCAGCCGGTCGCGGTGCGCACTGACATCATACGCCATCAGGCGGCTTTTGATTTTGTTGGCACGCTTGGGAATCTTATACAGCGTGGTCGAAAGCTCCTGCATGTCCTCGCGGTCATACGGCGTGATGAAGCTTTTATACAGTGCCGTGGTCATGGATTCAAAGGTCTGCTTCGATTGGTTCTTGGCATCGAGAATCTCGGCAGAAAGCTTCTGCAGCTCGGCCGGTTGCGTCGTATTCGCCAGGGTTTTCAGCGATTGGCAGCTCTGATGCGCGATCTTTGCCATCGCATAGAGATTGTCGTTGAAGATTTTGTCTTGGGGCAACAGTTTTGATAGCAGCATGTGAGATCCTGTAATGGCCAGCAGGTTGCATGAAGGCGCGTAGCCATTAGCATATTTCTTCGGCGGTGCATCCTTTTTCTATGGCGTGGGTTGCAACCCCTGCATGCAAGGGGCGCATGGCTAGCGGGTGCAGTGGCCGCAATACTTTATGGATGAGTGGGCCACCGGGGTCCGTTATTTGTTCACCGGGCGGGTTCGAGCAGCGCGCCTGGCGTTCGATTTCTGTAGCCGCTCGACCAATTCCTTTTCGCAGGTCTTAAAAAGAATGTACGCCCCCAACATGCCAACACCGTTTACTAATAATAAGCCTAGTTTCTGATAGGCGCCGTCCATGGCCGCCATGGAGCCATGCGCAGCGATATGCGACACGGTCGATTCAAATAACATAAACAGGCAGGTGACCGATGTGCCCAAGACCAGTGCCGCTGCCCCCATGATGGTAAAAATTGCTAGCCAATGCATTGAAAAAAAGCGGTTATTGGAGACCATGACGTTCCTCGGTGAAATGAGATCATGGTTGAATTCGGTTCTTTTTCCCTCTGAGTTACGTGGGTCGGCAAATTTACCCGTTGACACAGCAGGGGGGCTTCTTTACAAGGCGCTCCCTAACGTAACCTAAAACCAACAAAAGAGCGTGTTATGAAAACGTTCTCGGCAACGCCGAAAGACATTAAAAAAGAGTGGCTGGTCATCGATGCGGACGGCATCGTGCTGGGTCGCCTCGCGTCGTACGTAGCGAAAGTGCTGCGTGGCAAACACAAAGCCATGTTCACCCCGCACATGGATACGGGTGATAACGTGATCGTGGTGAACGCGGGCAAAGTGAAGCTCACCGGCCGTAAGCGCGGCAAGAAAGTGTATTACTACCACACCGGCTACCCCGGCGGTATTAAAGAGCGCAGCGCCGAGCACATCCTGAGCGGTGAGCATCCTGAGCGCGTGTTCCATAAAGCCGTGGAGCGCATGTTGCCGAAAGACAGCCCGCTGGCCCGCCGCCAGATGAAAAACCTGCATGTCTATGCTGGTGCAGAGCACCCGCACAGCGCACAGCAGCCCAAATCGGTTGATTTCGCCGCAATGAACGACAAAAACGCCCGCTAATAGGATAGAAGAATATGGCAACGGCAGCAGCAGCAACGGAAGTTAAAGCCCCGAAAATCGACAAACAAGGCCGCGCTTATGGTACCGGTCGCCGCAAGAACGCGGTTGCGCGTGTGTGGGTACAAAAAGGCAAAGGGAAAATCACCGTAAACGGCCGTGAACTTAGCACGTATTTCGCACGTCCGGTATTGCGTATGATCATCAACCAGCCCTTCGTTTCGCTGAAAGAAGAAGGCAAGTTTGACATCACCGTGACCGTAAAAGGTGGTGGTTTGTCGGGCCAAGCCGGTGCGGTTCGTCACGGTATTGCCCGCGCGTTGGATCATTACAACCCTGAATATCGCCCGACCCTGCGCAAGGGCGGCTACCTGACCCGCGATAGCCGCGTAGTTGAACGTAAGAAATACGGTAAGGCGAAAGCCCGCCGTAGCTTCCAGTTCAGCAAGCGCTAGTCGTTTTTCGGACTTTTTCAAAACCCCGGAATGCGAAAGCGCTCCGGGGTTTTTTGTTTTTATCCTTCTTCATTCGCGCTAAGGACATGCCATGAGTCACGTTGTTCGTACCGCCATTCTGGGTGCCTCCGGCTATACCGGGGCAGAGCTGTTGCGCCTGTTGCAGGGTCACCCACATTTTCAGATCGTTGCACTGACCGGCGACAGCCAGGCCGGTAAGCCCATGGAGGCGGTCTATCCGCATCTGCGCGCGCAAGGCCTGCCTGCACTGGTGAAACACACGGAAGTGGACTTTTCGCAGATCGATTTTGTGTTCTGCTGCCTGCCGCACGGCACCACGCAAGCCATTATTGCCGGATTGCCGGCGCATGTAAAAATCGTGGACCTTTCGGCCGATTTCCGCCTGTTCGACCCCGTTGCTTACAAGCAATGGTACGGCCACGACCATGCCGCAATCGCGTTGCAGAAAACAGCCATCTATGGCCTGACCGAACATGCGCGTGACGCCGTGAAAACGGCGCGGCTGGTCGCCAACCCCGGCTGCTACCCAACCAGCATTCTGCTACCATTGCTGCCGCTGTTCAAGGCCGCGCTGGTGCAGCCGAATACGGTGACGGTGGATTCCATGTCCGGCGTATCCGGCGCGGGGCGCAGCGTGAAGCAGGAAATGCTGTATAATGAGA
>Ga0209278_1001958_pt1 | contig 11901 bp, 8 predicted proteins | sample JI81BgreenDNA_FD_187504 | JGI IMG/M metagenome (GOLD analysis project Ga0209278, IMG submission 187504) | Wastewater effluent complex algal communities from Wisconsin, to seasonally profile nutrient transformation and Carbon sequestration -... | ecosystem: Engineered > WWTP > Effluent > Algae... | reverse complement strand
GGCCCCATCACCATCTGGCGCAAGGAACTCCGCCCCGACAGCGGCGGCGACGGCGAATATCGCGGCGGCCTCGGTCAGGTGATCGAGATCGAACCTGCCCCCGGCCATGAATTCGACTTCTCCGCCATGTTCGACCGCGTCCACCATCCCGCCAAAGGCCGCGAAGGCGGCGGCGCGGGTGCCGCGGGCCATGTCGCGCTGGATGACGGCACCGTCCTGAAACCGAAGGGCTGGCAGCACGTCCCCGCCGGACGCCGGCTCGTCCTGCACCTTCCCGGCGGTGGCGGCTATGGCGACCCCGCGCGGCGCAACCCCGAGGCGCGGGCGCAGGATGCCTTGCGCGGCTATGTTTCCACCCCCGCCAAGGGGTCGGAAGGATGACCTACCTCGCCACCCGCCTCGCCGCCGTCAAACCATCGGCCTCCATGGCCGCCTCCATGGCGGCCAAGGCCCTGCGCGCTAAGGGCCATGACGTAATCGACCTTGGCCTCGGCGAACCCGACTTCCCTACCCCGCCCCACATCGCCGATGCCGCCCATGCCGCCGCCCTGCGCGGCGAGACGCTCTACACCCCCGCCGCGGGCACCACCGCCCTGCGCGAGGCCATCGCCGAAAAGTTCCGCCGCGAGAACGGCCTTGCCTGCCATGCCGACGATGTCACCGTCGCGAACGGGGCAAAGCAGATCATCTTCAACGCCCTCATGGCCACGCTGAACGACGGCGACGAGGCGATCCTTCCCGCCCCCTATTTCGTCAGCTATCCCGAGATGGTCAAACTGCTGGGCGGCGTCCCGGTCACCCCCGCCTGCGGCCCGGAAACGGGCTTCCGCCTGACGCCCGCGCAACTGGAGGCGGCGATCACCCCGCGCAGCAAATGGCTCTTCCTGAACCTTCCCGGCAACCCCTCCGGCGCGGTCTATACCATGGCGGAACTGCAGGCCCTTGGCGCGGTTCTGGAACGGCACCCCCAAGTGCTGATCCTGTCGGACGAGATCTATGAACACATCCTCTTCGACGGTCGCACCTTCACCACCTTCGGTGCGGCCTGTCCCCACCTGCGCGACCGCACGCTGATCGTGAACGGCGTCGCCAAGGCCTTTGCGATGACAGGCTGGCGCATCGGCTATGCGATGGGACCCGCCCCCCTGATCCGGGCCATGAACACGGTGCAAAGCCAATCCGTCACCTCGGTCGCCGCGCCCATGCAGGCGGCGGCCCTCGCCGCGCTCACCGGCCCGCAGGACTGCATCGCCACCTTCCGCAGCGCCTATGAACGCCGCCGCGACCTCGTGGTGGCCGCCATCGATGCCATCCCCGGCCTGACGCTCTCTCCGCCCGAAGGCGCCTTCTACGCCTATATCGGTTGCGCGGGCCTCATCGGGAAACGCAGCCCGCAGGGCCGCCACCTGACCGATGACACCGCCGTCGCGGACTTCCTCCTGCACGAGGCCCATGTCGGCACCGTTCCCGGTGCGGCCTATGGCCTGTCGCCCTTCTTCCGCATCTCGACCGCCACGTCGGATGCCATCCTGACCGAGGCCACCGCCCGCATCGCCCGCGCCGTGGCCACCCTTACCGCCGGAGACACAGAATGACCGCCCCGCGTTTCGACACCATCCTCCTGACCGGGGCCGCCGGCCGCCTTGGCACCCAGTTGCGCCGCGGCCTCGCCCCGCTCTGCCGCCGCCTCCGCCTCACCGACCGGACCGAAATCACGGATCTCCAGCCCAACGAAGAGGCCCACCTCGCCGACCTCGCCGACGAGGCTGCGATCCATGCGCTCTGCCATGGCGTCGATGCGATCGTGCATTTCGGCGGTGCCCCCCTCGAACGGCCATGGGACGAGGTGCTGAACGCCAATATCCGAGGCAGCTACCACATCTACGAAGGCGCGCGGAAAGCCGGGGTGAAACGGGTGATCTATGCCTCTTCCGTCCATGCCATCGGCTATCACCGGCTGGAGGAACACATCGACGCCCACAGCCCCCACCGCCCGGACGGCCTTTACGGCCTGTCGAAATGCTTCGTCGAGGATCTGGGCCGCCTCTACTGGGACAAGTTCGGAATCGAGACCGCCGCCCTGCGCATCTTCTCCTCCTTCCCTGAACCGGCGGATCGGCGGATGCTCTGGTCATGGCTTTCCTTCGACGATTGCAACCGCCTCGTCACCGCCGCCCTCACCGCCCCGCGCATCGGCTTCACCCTCTCCTTCGGGATGTCCGACAACACGGTGAAACCCGTCGACAACCGCCTTGCCGGCCATCTCGGCTATCACCCGCAGGACAGCGCCGAACCCTTCCGCGCCGGGGTCGAAGCCCGCACCCCGACACCCGATCCCAAGGCCCCCGCCGTGCAATGCCTTGGCGGCTGGTTCGTCGACCTCGGCCATCCCGATGACGAGGCCTCCAAATGAAGGCCCATTACGATGTGGTCATCGTGGGCGGCGCGGTCATCGGATCATCCGTCGCCTATTTCCTGACGGCGAACCCCGATTTCACCGGCTCCGTCCTCGTCGTAGAACGCGACCCGACCTATCGCTTCGCCTCGACCTCGCTGTCTTCCTCCTCCATCCGCACCCAATTCTCCAACCCCATCAACGTCCGCATCAGCCAGTTCGGTTCTGCCTTCATCCGCGACTTCGCCAAGACGATGCAGGTCAAGGGCGAGGCCCCGCCCGATCTGAATTTCCACCAGGGCGGCTATCTTTTCCTTGCAGCGAACGAGACACAGGAACAGACCCTGCGCGAAAATCACGAGGTGCAGATCGCCTGCGGTGCCGATGTCATCCTCTGGGGCCCCGAGGACCTGCACCGCGCCTTCCCGCATCTGAACGTGGACGATATCCGTCTTGCCTCCTATGGCCGCTCGGGCGAGGGGTGGTTCTCCAACACCGGCCTAATGAACGGCTTCAAGGCCAAGGCCCGCGAACAGGGCGCAGATTACGTGACGGATGAGGTGGTGGGCATCACCCGCGACGGCAACCGAGTCACGGGAGTCACGCTGAGATCGGGCGTTGCGGTGGGCGCGGGCCACATCGTGAACGCCTCCGGCCCCCGCGCCGCGCTGACCGCACGCATGGCCGGGCTGGATGTGCCGGTGGAACCGCGCAAACGCACCTCCTTCGTCTTCGACTGCGCCACCAGCCCCGAAGGCAGCGCCACGGTCAATGGCGGCCGCCTGCCCCTGATGATCGACCCCACGGGCGTCTTCTGCCGCCCCGAGGGACGCTATTTCCTGACCGGCGCCGCCCCTGCCGAAGATCCCGCCGTCGACTGGGACGATTTCGAACCGCGCTGGTCGGAATTCGAAGAGATCATCTGGCCCGCCCTTGCCGCCCGTTCTTCCCGGTTCGAGGCGATCAAGGTCGTCAACCAATGGGCGGGCCATTACGATTTCAACCGCCTCGACCACAACCTGATCGTCGGCCCCCATCCCGAGGTGCGGAACTTCCTCTACGCCAATGGCTATTCCGGCCACGGCCTGCAGCAATCTCCCGCCGCCGGTCGCGCCATCTCGGAACTGATCATCCATGGCGGGTTCCGCACGCTCGACCTGTCGGAAGTGGGGTATGAGCGTATCATCGAAGGCCGCCCTTTCCTTGAGAAAGCCGTGATCTGACCCCGCGAAAGGACAACAGCCACCCCATGACCGACCGCCCGCCCCGCCTTCCCCCGCTGAATGCCCTGCGCGTTTTCCAGTCGGTTATGCAGCATCGCAGCTTCCGGGCGGCGGCGGATGAACTCCACGTCTCGCCGCAGGCTGTCAGCTTGCAGATCAAGGGGCTTGAGGATGCGCTTGCCCTCCCCCTCTTTGCCCGCAAGGGGCGCAGCATCGACCCAACGGAACAGGCCATCCTGCTGGCGCATTACGTGAATGCGGGCTTTTCGGAAATCGAGGAAGGCATCCGCCGCATCACCCGCAGCCAGACCCGCAACCGCATCAACGTGAATGCAAGCCCCTATTTCGCCACCCGCCACCTGCTGGACCGTCTGGCCCGGTTCCGCGCCATCCTGCCCGATGCCGACCTGCGCCTGACCACAATGGTGGACCTGCCCGATTTCGCCCGCGACGACATCGACGTGGCGATCCAATGGGGCTTTGGCGACTGGGCGCCGCATGACCACAGCCTGCTGCTCCGCGACCTCAAGGTCATCTGCTGCACCCCCGACATCGCAGCCCGCCTGCACCGCCCCGCAGACCTGCTGACGGAAACCCTGCTCCACCCGATCCTCACGGATCGGCTCTGGTCAGACATCCTTTCGCATCTGGGCGTCGCCCTCACGGCGCAGACGCAGGCGATCCGCTTTCAGGATGCAGCCACCATGCGCCACGCCACGCTGGCTGGCCTTGGCGTGGGCCTCATCTCCAGCATCGACGCGACCGAAGATCTCGAGGCAGGCCGCCTCGTCGCCCCGTTCGGAACCGATGTAATGGACAGCATGCCCGCCGACCGCATCCCCGGCTTCTACCTCGTCCTGCCCCGCTCCCACCGCCGCGTCAGGCCCATCGCGACCTTTTGCGACTGGATCACGTCGGAAGACTGGACGAAGGACAGTCACACCCTTCCGGGCAAGGAACAAACCCAATGAAACAGGCCATTGTCACAGGTGCGACCAGCGGGATCGGCCATGCCATCACCCTCGCCCTGCGGGACGCGGGCCATAAGGTGCTGGCACTTGGCCGCGACAAGGCCGCGCTCGCCGCGCTCGATCGCGAACAGGGCATCACTGCCCGACGCGTGGACATCACCGACCGCGCCGCCCTCCGCGCCGCAATCGCCGGGACCGAAGCCGATGTTCTGGTGAACAACGCGGGCCTCATGCCCCCGCTCACCCCCTTTCCCGATCTGGACGAAGCCGAGATCGACCGCGCCATCGCGGTCAACCTGACCGCCGTCCTCACCCTGACCCGCCTCGTAGCACCGGGAATGCGGACGCGCGGGCGCGGGCATATCTTCTTCACCGGCTCCACCGCAGGTCACGCGCCCTTTGCGAACCTTGCCCTCTATTGTGCCACCAAATCCGCCATCGCAGGCTTCGCGCAGGCGCTCCGGCTGGACATGGCACCGCATGGTATCCGCGTGACGGAAATCATCGCGGGCAGGGTGGAAACGGGGCTCTACCGTGATCTCCTGACGCCAGATCAGCGCGCTGCCATGTATGCAGGCAATTCCGCAGTGCAACCCGCCGATGTCGCCGCCATGCTGCTGCACGTTCTGGCGATGCCGCCCCATGTCGATGTCGCCCGCTTCGACATACTGCCCACCCATCAGGCCACCGCCACCGGTGCCGCAACCAAGGATCGCTAGGATGAAGGATCTCAACGTCGTGATCGTGGGCGGAGGGGCGGGCCTTGGCGCGCTTGTCGCCGAAATGGCCGTGGCCGAAGGGGCCGCCGCCATCGGGATCATCGACCTCAACCCGGATGCCGCGCAAGCCGCCCTTACCCCCGCCCGCGACCGTGGCCTTCCCATCGCATGGGCCGCCTGCGACATCCGCACCGCCCCTGCCGCCCATGCCGCCTTCGCCTCGGTCGCAGCCAGCCTGGGCCGTGTCGACACGCTGGTGAACTCTGCCGCGATCTATCCGCGTCGCCCGATCCTTGAGATTTCGGATGAGGATTGGGACGCCTCCACCGCAATCAACGTCAAGGGCACCTATCACATGATGGTCGCCGCCATCCACCAGATGCGCCTGCAGGACCCGCGCGACCACATCCGGGGGCGCATCGTCAACATCACCTCGGTCGATGCCTTCAAGGCCCACCCTCAAAACGCCCATTACGCCGCGACCAAGGCCGCCGTCGTGAGCCTTACCCGCTCCATGGCGCAGGAGGTGGCCCCCGATGGCATCCTCGTCAATTCCGTTGCCCCCGCCGGCATGGCCACCGAACGCGCCCGCGAACTGGGCTTCCTGCCGGAACTTGCCAAGGCAAGCCCCCTTGGCCGGGGCGGTGCACCGCGCGAGATGGCAGAATGGGTGCTGATGGCGGGTGGCCCGCGCAACACCTACATGACGGGCGAGAACATCATCGTCTCCGGCGGCTACATCTATGCATGACCCGTCGCCGGGTCAGACCTCCTCCACCATCACCACGCCCTGAATGGCCTTGATCGCCCCCTTCGCCTGCGGTGACACCGGATAGGGCTGTGGCAAGGTCACGTCGATCTCCTTGCCTGTCTCGTCCGGCACGCAGATCGTGATCTGCGCCTTGGTCCGCCCTTGAAGCGAGGCCAGCAGCGCCGCCACCGACCCCGCCGCCTCGGCCCGGTTCAGGTGGATACGCAGGTCCGACGACCCCGCCTCCGCCGCCACCGCATCGATCGGCTGCACCCCGTTGGCCAGAAGCTTGACCGAATCCCCATCCGGATCGGCCCGCACCGTGAGGACCACGTTCTTCCCCGGCTCCAGATGGTCGCGCGCCGCCTCCAGCACGTCCGAAAAGACCGTCACCTCATAAAGGCCCGTCGGATCGGAAAGCGAGACGAAGGCGAAGCGGTTCCCCTTGGCCGACTTCCGCTCCTGCCTTGCGGAAACCGATCCTGCCATCTTCACCACGCAGGTCCCCCGCTCGGCCATCCGCGTGACCTCGCTCAGCGTCTTGACCTCCCGCCGCTTCAACGCGCCCATGTAATCGTCCAGCGGATGCCCCGAAAGGTAGAAACCCACCGCCTGATGTTCCTGCGCCAGCCGCTCTACCGGCAACCAGTCGTCGCGCCGCGCGATGCGCGGTTCGGGAATGTCGGCCCCAGCCTCGCCGAACAGCGACACCTGTGACGAGGCTTTAGCCTCATTGATCGCCGCCGAATAGGCCACCAGCCCATCCAGCGCCTCGAACACCCGCGCGCGGTTGCCGTCCAGCACGTCAAAGGCCCCGGCCCGCGCCAGCATTTCCAGCGGCCGCTTGCCCACCCGCTTCAGATCCACCCGCCGGGCGAAATCGAACAGCGTGGCAAATGGCTTCTCCCCCCGCGCCTCGACGATCAGGCGCATCGCATCCACGCCCACGTTCTTTAACGCGCCCAGCGCATAGACGATCTGCCCATCCACCACGGTGAATGTCGCCAGCGACCGGTTCACGCAGGGCGGCACCGTGGTGATACCCAGCTTGTCCACTTCGCGCTTGTAGACCGCCAGTTTGTCGGTCAGGTGGATATCGCAGTTCATAACCGCCGCCATGAACTCGACGGGGTAATTCGCCTTCAGATAGGCGGTCTGATAGCTGACCACGGCATAGGCTGCGGCGTGCGATTTGTTGAAGCCGTAATTGGCGAACTTCTCCAGCAGGTCGAACACCTCGCCCGCCTTCTTGGCGTCGATATTGTGCGTCGCCTTGGCGCCTTCGATGAACTTGGGCCGCTCCTTCGCCATCTCCTCGGCGATCTTCTTGCCCATCGCACGGCGCAGCAGGTCCGCCCCGCCAAGGCTGTATCCCGCCATGACCTGCGCGATCTGCATCACCTGTTCCTGATAGACGATGATGCCCTGCGTCTCCTTCAGGATATGGTCGATGGTGGGATGGATCGACTCCAACTCCCGCTGCCCGTTCTTCACCTCGCAATAGACCGGGATGTTCTCCATCGGACCGGGGCGGTAAAGCGCCACCAGCGCCACGATATCCTCGATGCAGGTGGGCTTCATCCGCCGCAGCGCATCCATCATGCCCGAGCTTTCCACCTGAAACACCGCAACCGTCTTGGCCGCCGCGTAAAGGTCATAGGTCGGCTTGTCGTCCAGCGGGATCAGGCTGATATCCAGCGTCACCCCCCGCAGTTTCAGCAGGTCCAGCGCGTTCTGAATCACCGTCAGCGTCTTCAGGCCAAGGAAGTCGAACTTCACCAGCCCCGCCGCCTCCACCCATTTCATGTTGAACTGCGTGGCGGGCATATCCGACCGCGGATCCTGATAAAGCGGCACCAGCTCATCCAGTGGCCGGTCGCCGATCACCACACCGGCCGCGTGGGTGGAGGCGTTGCGATACAGCCCTTCGATCTGTTCGGCATAGGACAGCAGCCGCCCCACCACCTCTTCCTTCGCGGCCTCCCGCAGGCGCGGCTCATCGGCCAGCGCCTTGGTGATCGAGACGGGCTTCACCCCCTCCAGCGGGATCATCTTCGATAGCCGGTCCACCTGCCCATAGGGCAATTGCAACACCCGCCCCACATCCCGCACGGCGGCCTTGGACAGCAGCGCCCCGAAGGTGATGATCTGCCCCACCTTCTCGCGCCCGTAATGTTCCTGCACATAGCGGATCACCTCTTCCCGGCGATCCATGCAGAAGTCGATGTCGAAGTCGGGCATCGACACCCGTTCCGGGTTCAGGAACCGCTCGAACAGCAGCGCATAGCGCAGCGGATCAAGGTCGGTGATCGTCAACGCATAGGCCACAAGGCTGCCCGCCCCCGACCCCCGACCCGGCCCCACCGGGATGCCGTGATCCTTGGCCCATTTGATGAAGTCGGACACGATCAGGAAGTAACCGGGAAAACCCATCTTCTCGATGATGCCCAGTTCGAAATCCAGCCGCGCCTGATACTCCTCCACCGTCGCGGCATGCGGGATTACGGCCAGCCGGGCCTGCAAGCCCTCATTGGCCTGCCGCCGCAACTCCTGCACCTCGTCATCGGCGAATTTCGGCAGAATCGGCTTGCGTTTTGCCGCCATGAAGGCGCAACGGCGGGCGATCTCAACCGTGTTCTCCAGCGCCTCCGGCAGGTCGGCGAACAGCGCGCACATCTCCGCCTCGGACTTCAGGTAATGCTGCGGCGTCAGGCGGCGGCGCGGCTGCTGCTGATCGACATAGGCCCCTTCCGCGATGCAGATCAGCGCGTCATGCGCCTCATACATCGCGGCCTTCGGGAAAAAGACATCATTCGTCGCCACCAGCGGCAGGCCCATCTCATAGGCTATCTCGACGAACCCGCGCTCCGTCGCCGCTTCCGCCTCAGTCAGCCGCCCACCCTCGCCGGGGTGGCGCTGCAATTCCACGTAAAGCCTGTCCCCAAAACAGGCTGACAGCCGCTCCATCAAAGCCCGCGCCTTGGCCCCCTGCCCTTGCTGCAGGAACCGCCCCACCGGCCCCTCCGCCCCGCCTGTCAGGCAGATCAGCCCCGCCGAATGGCGCTCCAACTCCTCCAGCGTCACCTGATTCAACTGCCCCGCCTTATCCAGATAAAGGCAGGAATTCAGCTTCATCAGGTTCATGTAGCCCGCTTCGGATTGCGCCAGAAGCACCACCGGCGCGGGCATCCGAAGCTTCTCCCCCGGCTGGGCCGGGTCATGCGCGACGGCAACCTGACAGCCCACGATCGGCTGCAGCCCGGCATCCTTGGCCAGAACGGAAAATTCCAGCGCGCAGAACATGTTGTTCGTATCGGTCACGGCCACGGCGGGCATATCCGCCGCCGCGACAAGCTTGACCAGTTTCTTCACCGGGATCGCGCCTTCCAGCAGCGAATGTTCGGTATGGACACGCAGATGGATGAATCGGGGAGCGTTCGACATGAGCGCAGCCTAGCGAAGCGCCAGCGCCGGGGAAAGGTCGCCCCTTCTTTCGGCAAAAGATGAAACTGCTTCGCGGGATTTCGGAAAGGTTCCACTTGCCATGTGGCAGAGCCCCGCGCTTCACTGCTAGGAAGGGAAAAGGCCCGAACCGGCAAACGGGGGGCATGGGGCGCGTGGTCCGCTTTACGCCGCATCGGGCGGCCACGCAAGACGCCTCGAACGGGGAGAAGGCGGCGGGTTGAACGATGACAGGGATCGCGTTTCTCCTGAATGGAACGCCTGTCCGCGTCGAGGGGGAATCCCCCACGCGCACATTGCTGGATTTCCTGCGCGACAGGCGCGGGCTCTCTGGCACAAAGGAAGGCTGCAACGAAGGCGATTGCGGCGCCTGCACGGTCATGGTCACCGATGCCAACGGCAGCCGCGCGTTGAACGCCTGCATCCTCTTCCTGCCGCAACTCCAAGGCAAGGCCGTCCGCACCGTCGAGGGGTTATCGGGCCCCAAGGGCGAAATGCACCCCGTGCAAGAGGCGATGATCACCCATCACGGATCGCAATGCGGCTTCTGCACCCCCGGCTTCGTCGTCTCCATGGCCGTGGCCCAGTTGAACGGGCGGAAGGACCATGACGACGTACTGGCCGGAAACCTCTGCCGCTGTACCGGCTACGCCCCCATCATCCGCGCCGCCGAAGCCGCCGCCACCGCGCCTGTCCCGGACTGGATGCAGAATGACCGCAGTTTCGTCTTGGCCCAAATACCCAAATCCGACGGCGCCAACCCCACGGCCCCTTTCCCTGACGCGCAAGGGGGGTCCGGGGGGACGGACGTCCCCCCGGCCTTCCGCCCGACGAACTCGGACGACCTCGCAGATTGGTATCTCGCCCATCCCGACGCCACCCTCATCGCCGGGGCCACCGATGTAGGCCTCTGGGTCACGAAGCAACTCCGCGATCTCGCGCCAATCGCCTTCCTGAACGGTGTCTCCGACCTGCAGCAGATCGAACGGCAGGGCGGCCTTCTCCACGTAGGGGCAGGGGTCACCATCGCCACCCTGCGCGAGGCGGTCCGCGACGGCCTCCCTTCCTTCGCGGAACTCCTTCGCCGCTACGCCAGCGAACAGGTCCGCAACGCCGCCACCATCGGCGGCAACATCGCCAACGGCTCCCCCATAGGCGACGGCCCGCCCGCCCTCATCGCGCTCGGCGCCACGCTGCACCTGCGGCAGGGCGACGAGATGCGCTCCCTTCCGCTCGAGGATTTCTTCCTCGACTACCGCAAGCAGGACCGCCGCCCCGGCGAATTCGTGGCCGGCATCAGCTTCCCGGAACACGCCCCCGCCCTGCGCTGCTACAAGCTGTCCAAACGCTTCGATCAGGACATCTCCGCCGTCTGCGGCTGCTTCAACCTGACCATAGAAAGCGACTGCATCACGGCGGCCCGCATCGCCTTCGGCGGCATGGCAGGCATCCCGAAACGCGCGGCCCATGTCGAATGGGCGCTGATCGGCCAGCCATGGACTGAAGCCACCATCGCAAAGGCCCTCCCCGCCTTCGCACAGGATTTCACGCCACTCTCCGACATGCGCGCCAGCGCCGCCTACCGGCTCGAGTCCGCGACGAACATGCTGCGCCGCTATTACCACGATCTGAACGGAACCCCCGTCTCGGTGCTGGAGGTCGCGCCATGACCATGGGCAAATCCCTTCCCCACGATGCCGCGCCACTCCATGTCACCGGACAGGCGCGCTATATCGACGACATCCCCCTGCCCGCGGATGCACTGCATCTGGCCTTCGGCCTCTCCACCATCGCCCATGGCGAGGTGACGGCGATGGACCTGTCCGCCGTCCGCGCTGCCCCCGGCGTGGTAGCTGTCCTGTCGCCCGAAGACTTTTCCGAGATGCCCGATTGCAGCCCCTCGGTCCATGACGAGCCGCTCCTTGCCACCGGCATGGTGCATTACCTCGGCCAACCGCTCTTCCTCGTCGCCGCCGAAAGCCACCTCGCCGCCCGCCGCGCCGCGCGCCTCGCCAAGGTCTCATACCGCGAACTGCCCGCCCTCCTCACGGTGGATGACGCCCTCGCCACCAACAGCCGCTTCGAACAGGGCCCTGTGATCTGGACAAAGGGCGATCCGGCCACGGCCATCGCCAAAGCGCCCCATACCCTCGAAGGCACCTTCGAGGTGGGCGGCCAGGAACATTTCTACCTAGAAGGGCAGGTCGCCGCCTGCCTGCCGCAGGAAGGCGGGGATGTCACCATCCTCTCCTCGACCCAGCACCCGACCGAGATCCAGCACAAGGTCGCCCATGCCCTCCACCTGCCCATGAGCAGCGTGCGCGTCGAGGTGCGCCGCATGGGCGGCGGCTTCGGCGGCAAGGAAAGCCAGGGCAACGCG
>Ga0209278_1001957_pt1 | contig 11910 bp, 12 predicted proteins | sample JI81BgreenDNA_FD_187504 | JGI IMG/M metagenome (GOLD analysis project Ga0209278, IMG submission 187504) | Wastewater effluent complex algal communities from Wisconsin, to seasonally profile nutrient transformation and Carbon sequestration -... | ecosystem: Engineered > WWTP > Effluent > Algae... | reverse complement strand
TGAATGGGGTGATTCAACAGGAAGTATTAATTCCCAGTGTTGATAGTAATATGAGCAGCCAATTTCCTAATCAACACCAAAGAGAGCGGATTAAAGTTGGAGTGGGTGCTACACGAGAACCTTTTTCGTGCCTTACTGGAACGGCTTTATTTGCCGATCGTAACCTTCTAACTTTTACCCGAGGAGACGACATTGCTAATCATTATTTTGCTTTGGGTTTAGATATGGTTGAAAAAGCAAGACGGTGGTTTGCGTACCCTAATCCCGTTGGCGAACGCCTCCATATATCCGGCATAGAAGCACTGTCATTCCCTCTACTGTTTCAAATATTCGATGCCCTTGGCAAAAAAGTGCACAGCTCAAGCTGGCACATCGACGACTTGAACCAGGGCTTGGAAGTAGCGGATTTGCCAGCGGGTTTATACTTTTTACAACTTTCTAAGGATGGCCAGCTCTTGGCCTCCGAAAAAATCATTAAACAGTAAGCCATGAAAAAGCTGCTACTTCTTTTAACATTCCTCTTTGCAAGTCAACATACTTTTGCGCAATACCAGCCCTTGGCAGCCGATTCAACCCTTTGGTGCGAGGGCGCTTATGTGCAAGGCGGACCGGGCCCCGCTTGGGGTCACCTTATTTTGGGAGATACCCTTGTTAACGGCCAAAGCTATTTTAAGCTGTACCGGCTCGATTTTGTAGGCTATACACCCTACACCACCAGCCAAAGGCTCATTGCTTTGATTCGCGAAGCACAACAAAAAGTGTACTTGCGCCCAACCGATTCAAGCATTTGCAGTTGCCCACCGGGCGTTGAATCGCTTATTTATGATTTTGATGTGGCGAATGGCGATTCGGTGTACACCAAACTAATCGTGCCAATGTCAACGCCTGAGCCCTTTTATATAGTGAGAGATTTGCAATTATATCATTTTGGAAATGGCCGCACGGCTTATGGCCACGAATATGGCAGTTTGTTTTTCACTGAAAGGGTATATCATGGGCAAGGGAGGCATAATGGCTTGTTAAAGTGTATAGGCAATCAAGAAACCCCTACGTTGGGTGCTAGATTTTACCGTGGCTCGGAAATACTCCAATGGTATTTCCCCGTGGGTACGGCAGATAAGGAGCTCAAAAGTTATGTGAAGGTTTATCCCAACCCGGCTACCGAGCGTTTGTTTGTTGGCGGTTTAAGTGAGATACAGTTCCCACTTACCGTTATGTTGCACGACCTGCAAGGCCGCCGTGTATTGGAACAAGTACTTGATGTAGATGCTGCCCAACAAGGCATAGCGTTGGTGCAGCTCCCAGCGGGCATGTATGTATTGCAAATAAGCAATGCCCAAGGCCAGTACAAAATGGGGAGCTTTGTGAAGCAGTGAGGCACCACGGTTGTGCAATAGATGGGGGTAAATGCTCGTCAAGCTTGTGCATGCCACCACCAGCCACTAACTTTACACACATGGCAAGCATCACCCGTTTATACTTCAAAGACATTACCAACCTGAGCGATGCCCGTTTTGCGGCAGCAGCAGATGCCGATTTTGTTGGCTTTTCGTTCGACCCCGCTTCATCGAATTACGTAGAGCCTTCGCGCATGATGGAAATGCGTGGCTGGCTGAGTGGTCCGCAGATCGTTGGTAATTTTAACCTCATAGCGCCCGATGAATTGAACCGCGAAATTGCCGAATACAGCCTCGAAGCAGTGGAAGTGCCCTACGAAATTTACGCCGGTTACGCCCGTTCGGTGCATGCGCCTACCATCATGCGGCTCAAATTATCGGCACTCGACCAGGCCGGCATCCGCCACTTCGACGGCGACTACCTGCTGCTGCATGCCGATGCCCTTTTCCCCAATTGGACGCTCACCAAGGCCAACCGCCAGCTATTTCAATTGCTGCAAGATGCTTGCGCGCAAACCCGTTGCATCATCGATATTCCGGCCGAAACCACGCAGCTGCGCGAAATGGTAGCGGCGCTTGACCCATATGCCATTTGTTTGTATGGCGGACAAGAACAACGCCCCGGCATCCGCGAGTTTGCCGATATGCAGGAGAAGTTGGAAGCCCTGGAAGATTGATGTCAGATAGCTGATTTTGGTCGGTAGGTAGACGTTTGTTTCAGCACGTTTCTCCCTGCGAATTAGCCCAATTTGCTTTCTACAAACTTGGCGCGCATATAATTGATGGGAATGCCTTGCGCCCTATATCTTTCTTCGTAAGTAGTTTGAATTGCGGTGGCCGTACCTTGGTCGCCATGGCTGTACAAATCGTGCTTCACGGTTTCTACTTCTAACTGCGGATGGGCCTGCCAGCATTCCACGGCATAATCAAACAGAACGCGGTTGTCGGTTTTGAGATGTAATAAACCGCCGGGGGCTAAAAATTTGGTGTAAATATTCAGAAAACGGGTACCGGGCAAACGTTTGCGCTCCCTACTTTCGCGGGGTTGCGGATCGGGGAAGGTGATCCAAATTTCTTGTACTTCGCCCGGGGCAAAATAGGTATCGATTTGTTCGATACGGGTCCGCAAAAAAGCAGCATTTGCAATGCCTTCGTCGCGCACCTGGGTGGCACCGTGCCACATGCGGGCCCCTTTGATGTCGGTGCCAATGAAATTTTGTTCTGGAAAAAGTTTGGCTAAACCCACCGTGTAGCGACCTGTGCCGCAACCTACTTCAAGCACAATGGGGTGATAGTTGCCAAAATGGTTGGCCCATAGTCCCGCCATATTTTCGGGATGCTGCAATACGTGCCGCATTTCGTCCATCTCGGCGAAATGCTGGAGTTTACGGCGCGCCAAAACTTATTCTTCGATGAGGTTTTTGAGGGTAACGTACGACTTGCCTTCTTCCACGGTGAAAATGAGGTCGGCCAGCGTTTCTTTCATCAAGGTATTGCGGATGCTTTCGCGCAAGAACTTGAATTTGTTGTGAATGGGGCAAGGATGCGCATCGTCGCACTGCTTGAGGCCAATGCCGCAACGGTCGAAAATGTCCAAGCCGTCGATGGCCGAAACCACTTCGAGCAAGGTTATATCTTCGGGCTTACGGTACAAACCGAAACCACCATTAGGGCCTTTTACAGAAACCAACAATTTGTACTTCACCAAAATCTGGAGAATCTTGCTTAAAAAGTGGGCAGGAATGTCCTGGTTGTCGGCGATTTCTTTCAAACCGACTTTGCGATCAGGTCGCGCATGCAATGCGATGTACAGGATCGCCTGGAGGCCGTATTCACAGGATTTGGAGAACATTGGGTCGAGTATTGGACAAAAATATACCTATATCTTGATGTGACAATAGCTTTTTTAGAAAAATGTGTCTTATTGCATTATTCGTACTGTGCTAAGGCCCTTTTGTAGAGTTGAATGGTGTTTTCAAGTCCTAAATAAAGCGCATCGGCAATCAAAGCATGGCCGATAGACACTTCAAGCAAGGCCGGTACCTGTGCCGCAAAATACGAAAGGTTCAAAAGCGACAAATCGTGACCCGCATTCAAGCCTAAGCCAACCTCCTGCGCTTTATTGGCCGCAATTACAAAGTCCGCTATAGCACTTTCACGGTTGGTTGGGTAGTGGTGAGCATAAGATTCGGTGTACAATTCAATGCGGTCGGTGCCGGTGAGGGCGGCTCCTTCTACCATGGCTTCGTTGGGGTCAACAAAAATAGAGGTACGGATTCCTGCTTCTTTGAAACGGGCAATCATGTCGGTGAGGTAGTTCCGTTCGACTATCGTATTCCAACCGTGGTCGCTGGTGAGTTGGCTGCCGGTATCGGGCACCAAGGTTACTTGCGCCGGCTTTACGGCAAGTACCACCTCAACAAATTTGGCTTCTTTCGGGTTGCCTTCTATGTTGAACTCGGTGGTAAGGTGCTGGCTCAAAGTATAAACATCGGCGTAACGGATGTGCCGTTCATCGGGGCGCGGATGTACGGTGATGCCATCAGCGCCAAAACGCTCACAATCGAGTGCCACCTGAAGCAAATTGGGCACATTGCCTCCCCTTGAATTGCGGAGGGTGGCAATTTTATTTACATTAACACTCAGTTTTGCAGGCATTCTGTGCATTTGAGGCCGCAAAAATAAGGGGCAATCAAACAGCTTGTTAGCTTCTAGCCATCTTCTTCTTCAGGCGAGTTGCCCCCTGCACCCGAGTCGTCGATGGCGGCCAACCACTCGTGTTGCTCGTCAACAAGCAACTGGTACAGGTGGGAAACTTCGGTATCTGATACCCTGCTGGCAAATCCCTGACCCCACTCCCAGGCGTGTTTATCGCTACGTTGGTAAGGATTTGGCCGTCTACGTCGGATAGGTACCTCCGTGGCAGGTGGGATTACGGGCATAACGGCACTTTGTGGCCACAAGCTTGCTGGTAGCCAAAGTCGTTTTTTAGCCCGGGTCATTGCCACATAAAGCAAGTTGATTTCTTCATTCAGACGGGCTACTTTGTGTTCCTCAGCATCTGAAAGGGTTCGCAACAACTTTTCGTGGGTTAAAAAGTCTTCGGTGAGTTCTACATCATCATATTCAAGTCCTTTACTGCGGTGGACTGTACTGAAAATAAGCGCTGCTTGTGTCCGACTCTCCGGCTCTACCTGTCTATTTCTCAATTGGTTGATGAAGGCAGGTAGTTCATCTCCGTATTTGCGTACCATTTCGGTAATCATGGCCAATTCAGGGTCTTCGGCTTTCTCGAGGTATTCTTCGAGCTTTGAGAAGCTGCCCAGGGATTTGAGCAGTGGGTCGCGCACTTTGTCGGTGCGGTCTTGTTGCAACGACAGCACATCGAATATGCTCGTGCCATCGGCAGCAAAGGTGTAGGCGGAAAGGTTGCCTTCGAACCACCATTTGCCGGCTTCTTCTGCATGAAGGCACTGTATGGCTTTATCAAGCAGAAAGAGATTTGATCGTGCCAATATGGCTTTTGGCCCCGTGGCTGGCCCATGCCCACCACAGCCGCGTAATGCAGTGGCCATGCTGGGTTCGGGTAGCAGCTGTTTCCAGGCCAAAACACGCCTAGCCATTTCGGCAATTTCATCGCCAAAACGGAAGCTGGTACTGAGTTGGTAGGTTGGAAAGGGCACTTTCTGCAACGAATTCACGGCTTGTCGCCAGGCATAAATTTGCTGATGTACATCACCCACAATCACTTTGCGCGCCTTTTGGGCCAAAAGCACGTCAAGCATCACCCCGCTAGCATCCTGGCCTTCGTCGAAAAGTATGTGGTCGTAGTTGAGTTTGGGCTTGCTGAGTTGGTATTTTTTGAGATAAAAATCGTGCAAGCAGGGAATTTGCCCACTTTCTATAAAATCAAGCAGTCGGCCTGTATAGCCTACTAAATCACCGGCGTAACGATCGGCAAAGCCTTTGGCTTTTGGGTCGGTAAGACTGCCTGCATAATTGATGGCCTTATGGTCGGATTCCTCGCTGTTGAGGAATAATTGCAAGTATTTGAGCGTGTGCGTTGCAAGTAAAAAGCGTACTTCAGCATCCTTAATTTTGATTTGAAGTTGCCTTGCTAGTTCATAGGGCTTGTAATTATTCGTGAGTTGTAGTGATTGCTGGCGTACCACGCTGCGGTAAGCCAATGAATGGGCCGTTTCAACGCGTACACGGTCCAGACCCGCTGCCTGAAATCGCTGCTTGGCTTCATCACGGACGGTTCTATTAAAGGCCAAATACAGAACTTTATCAGAAGGTGGCAAGCTGTCTGCCAAGGCTACCAGGGTAGTGGTTTTGCCAGAGCCCGCTACGGCGTTGATTTTTAAATCGCCACGGGCTTCGAGTATGTGCTGTTGTTCGGGAGTGAGTGCGTTCATACCTGCAAGTTCTGGGGGCTTGCCGGCACAAGTCGGTTGTTAAGCGTTTGTAAACGTTTGTAAGCGTTTGCAAACGGTTAGCTAATTACCATTTGAAACGAACGATGACCGGAAGGTGGTCAGATACAAAAGGTGGCTTGCGGTCGGGTGGACCATCTACCAGGTAAGATAAAGGAGCGTCCAATCCTTGGTAGTATACGTAGTCGATGCGTTTTTCGGGCCGCTGGCCATCAAAATCAGGAAAAGTGCCTGTTGGCCCCGACAAGCTTGCAGCTGTATTCCGGGCATCGAGCCAACCAGCACCGCTGAAAATTTGATGAGGATATTCTGAAGGTGTGCAATTCAAATCGCCCATGAATAAAACCGGTACACCCTGCCGCAATTGATTGGCTACCTGCACAACCAAGTCGGCACTGTAGGTGCGTGCCAAGCTGCCTGCATGATCGAAATGCGTGTTCATCACCAGGATGCTTTTCCCCTGCTTGCGGTCGCGTAATCGGACCCAGGTGCAAATGCGTGGCAAATGGGCGTCCCAGCCCGGAACAGCCATACCGGGCTCTTCATTGAGCCAAAAATGCCCCTTGTTTTCGAGTTCGAAGAGGGTGGTATCGTACCAAATGGGCGCATATTCGCCCTGCGTTTCTCCATCGCTCCTGCCAACGCCCACATAGGCAAAGCGTGCAGGCAATAGCTGTTGCAAATCGGTTAATTGGCTGTGCAACACTTCCTGCATGCCAATGATTGCCGGTTGATGGCTCATGAGCTGTTTTACCAGGCGATCTTTTCGTTTTGGCCAGGCATTTTCGCCATCCTTTTCGGTGTAATAACGAATATTATAAGTGGCAACAACCAGTCCGCTGTCTGAAGAACGTGCATGCACAACGTAGCCCAACACTGAAAGTACCCCAACAAGGGTCACAACCAGCCATAGATTCAATTGCATGCCACTAATTACTGCAAAAACCCTCAGACCTTCACCTTTTTCCAATGCCCAAGGCGGAAAATGTAAATGCTTACCAGCGCATGTAAGCTGTGAGCGAAGGCCACCGACCAAAATACACCCGAGGCACCCCAGTTGAGTTTGATGGCTAAAAACCAAGCTAACGGTATTTCAAACAGCCAAAACATTACCACATTGATAAGCGTAGGTGTGAAGGTATCGCCTGCTCCGTTAAAGCTTTGGGCGATGACCATGCCGTAGGCGAAAAACACATAGCCCAGGCACAGCACAAACAAGGCTTCACGCCCGATGGAGAGCACACCCGGATCGTCGTTAAACAGCCCAATAATCGGGTTTCCCAATACGATGAAGAAAATTGAGGCGGTACCGAGGTAAATGGCATTGTACAAAGCAGCTTTCCAAACCGAGGCCTCTGCACGTTCTGGATGTCCGGCCCCTAGATTTTGACCCACAAGTGTAGTGGCTGCGTTAGCCAAGCCCATTGCCGGTAACAAAGCAAATATTACTATGCGTATGGCTACAGTCCAGCCCGCAACCGCAATGCTGCCCGACCCAGCCACAATGCGGGTGAGGGCAATCCACGATGCCGACTCAATGAGGAATTGGCCCATTCCGCCGGCACCCACTTTAAATATGGTAAGAACAGTTTTAGCTTCTAAAACCAGGTTGGCTGCTGTAAGTCGCATTTGGCTGTCCTTGCCGAAAAGATGATACAACTGATACAGCACACCAATGGTACGCCCGCCCGTTGTGGCCCAAGCGGCACCTTCAATGCCCAAGGCCGGCACCAACTCTCCCAAGCCAAAAATGAGCAAAGGATCCATAACGATGTTCACGCCATTTGCTAACCAAAGCGAACGCATGGCAATGGCTGGTTTGCCCGCCCCTCTGAAAATGCCGTTGATAAGGAACAGCAGCATGATGGGTAAATTCCCTAAAAAGATGATTTTGGTGTATCCCGCTCCTTGCGCAACTACTTCGTCGTCGGCGCCCATCAGTCTGAGGAGGTTTTCGGCTTGCCAAAAGCCTACAATCCCCAATACTATGGCCAGAATACTGCTGAGCGCAATGGCTTGAAAAGCGGTATCGGCAGCCGCTTTCGGATTTTTCTCACCAATACGACGCGCTACCAATGCGGTGGCTGCCATGCTTAAGCCAATCGAAATGCTGTATACGATGGTGATAACCGATTCAGTTAATCCCACCGTAGCCACCGCTGCAACCCCCAGCTTGCCTACGAAAAATATGTCAACCACTGCAAAAAGCGATTCCATGATCATTTCTAAAATCATGGGTATCGATAAAAGCACGATGGCCCTGCGAATGCTGCCGGTAGTATAATCTTGGTCTTCACCCTTCAGGGCTTCGCGAAAAAGGGCAATCCATTTTTTCATAGCCAGCAAAATTAACCATTCAACTCTTGTACAAATGTTAAAAAGAGATGATAAAACACGTCAATTCTTCGGCTTCAGATTCCTGTCACGCACAATCATGCGTAGTTTGAGATAAAAGATGCGCTAAACCGAAAAATTTGACCTCCTACCTGGCTTTAAAAAAATCAACATGTTACCAGGCATCTACAGCGAGGGCGAAATTGCCAAGCAAATTCACCTTATCAGAGGGCGGCACGTGATGTTCGACCGCGATTTGGCCAAGCTTTACGGGGTTGAAACCCGCGTGCTCAACCAAGCAGTCAGGCGCCAAATTCGGCGTTTCCCCGACGACTTCATGTTTCAACTCACACCAGAGGAGTTTGCCAATTGGAAATCACAATCTGTGATTTCCAATTCGGACCTCATGGGCTGGCGCAAAGCACCTTTGGTTTTCACTGAATTGGGCATTGGCATGCTTTCGGGAGTTTTGAACAGCGATGTAGCCATCGACATTCACATCTACATCATGCGGGCTTTTCAACGCATGCGCGCTACCTATCTGAGTCACCGCGAAGTGCTGGACAAATTACAATAACTCGAAAAAGTATTGAGGATTTATACGGCAGGTACATGATTCGCGAAGAGATGATATTGGCCCTTTCACTCCAACTGGAGCAGTTTTTTGACCAAGGAAAGCGCGTTACGATTCAGGGCTACAAGCTTCCATGAAATCAAGCCTGCTCCCTGTCGAAGCATTCCATGAGCAGCAAGTGACCACGCTCATGGCTAATCTCTACCCATCCTTCGCTGGCTGCTTCGTTGCTGGTGCCTATGCGCACGCCCAATTCGAGGCTTTCGCCTTGCAAAGGATATCGTAGATTTTGCGTGGTGATGCCTTCAACCTTGCCAATGGGTACAAGCGAGATGATGCTTCCTTTAGGGTACCATTTTTTGAAATAGGGCGGAAGTTGGTAGATGCGTGAGTAATCATCAAGCAGGTTGATTTGCAGCCTACCTGCATACTTCACCACATTGCTCAGGTTGGCCAGATTGTGATCTGCGCGTCGACCGGTGGCCCACACCACATTCACTGCGCGGTGTCCTTCTGCCAGCAGGTAGTCGAGCCCTTTCTCCAAATCGGTTTGGTTTTGGTCGGGTGCATGGATGACTTTGATGGGTTGTTGTGCCTCCACCTGCAGGGCATGGTCGGGCATGCTGTCGAAATCACCCAAAACGGCATCTACTTTGATGCCCAGGGCATGTAAACGGGGTAAGGCACCGTCGAGGGCCAGTACAAAGGGACTCCATTCGAGCAGTTGCCCCAGCAATTCTTCCGAGCAGGCAGCTCCATTAGCCACCATGAGGGCAGGTTCTTGCTTATCGCGTACGATGTGATGGCTGCTCATGTGGCCCTGAGATTAATTTGAAGCCTCTAAGTTCGGAAAAATAGGGCTTTTTAAGCTGCCAACAGTTGGAGTTAAACTACGCGTTCATTTTGTTAAAAAACCAACACATTAAAACAATTTTTAATGCGTTCGGTTATGGTGTGGTGCTTTGCGTGAGAAAGCGCACCGCATTAACTAACTTTGCATCAATTTTTTAAGCCATGCAGCCCATCAAAGGTTTTTCGAAGCTTTCTAAAGCAGCCAAAATAGAGTGGATCAGCAATCAGTACTTCAAAGACCCCGAAGCGGCCTACGAACTGCTGAGTCACTACTGGCATACCGATGAACAAGTGCAAAAGCTGCACGATGAATTCATCGAAAACACCCTTACCAACTTCTACATGCCCTATGGTGTGGCTCCCAACTTCCTGCTCAATGGCAAGTTGTACACCATTCCTATGGTGATTGAAGAAAGTTCTGTGGTGGCTGCGGCATCCAAAAGCGCGGCTTTTTGGTTAACCCGCGGTGGCTTTAAGGCCGAGGTGATTTCCACCCAAAAAATCGGTCAGGTACACTTTATCTGGAATGGCGATGCCGAAAAACTGGCTGCCTTCATGCCCGAATTGCGTGTACAATTGCTCGAAGGCACTGCCGACATTACTGCCAATATGCGTGCACGTGGCGGCGGCATCAGCAGCATCGACCTGGTGAACAAAAGCGATTTGGAGCCCGGCTATTTCCAGCTCCATGCAACTTTTGAAACCAAAGATGCCATGGGCGCAAACTTCATCAACTCAAACCTCGAGGAGTTTGCCCGTATCCTGCGCCGTGCCCTGGCTACCGACGACCGCTTTACCGAAGCTGAAAAAGAAGTCACCATCGTGATGTGCATCCTCAGCAACTACACCCCCGAGTGTTTGGTGCGTTGTGAGGTGAGCTGTCCGGTTGATCAATTGGCCGATGGCGACGACTATACCAACGAGGAGTTCATCGAAAAATTCACCCGTGCCATCCGCATTGCCACCATTGAACCTTACCGGGCTACCACCCACAACAAGGGCATCATGAATGGCATCGACTCGGTGGTACTGGCCACCGGCAACGATTTCAGGGCCGTAGAAGCTTGTGCCCATACCTATGCAGCCCGCGATGGACAATACCGCAGCCTCACCAAAGTATCTGTTGAAAACGGCATTTTCCGCTTCTGGATCGATATTCCATTGGCCATGGGTACGGTGGGAGGTCTCACCACCCTGCACCCCATGGTAAAATTCAGCCACGAGCTGTTGGGTCATCCCAATGCCGAAGAGCTGATGATGATTACCGCTGCGGTGGGTCTCGCTCAGAACTTTGCTGCGGTAAAATCGCTGGTAACCACGGGCATTCAGAAGGGACACATGAAAATGCACCTGCTGAACATCTTGAACCAGCTGGAGGCCACCGACATGGAAAAAGAGCGCACCAAAACCTATTTCAGTGACAAAGTGGTGAGTTTCCAGGCGGTTGCCGAATTCCTCAAAAAACTGCGGGGCGAACCGGCCGTGCAAATCCTGCCCGGCAAAAAGCAGGCATAAATTGCAGGCTGAACGCTTTTACGCCCACGGCAAACTGCTGTTAACCGCCGAATATTTGGTGCTGCACGGTGCCACAGCCCTGGCATTGCCCACACGGCAAGGACAGTGGCTCGAAGCGCGCAGCACCGAAAATGGGGAGCTTTGGTGGCAGGCCTTCGATGAGCAAGACCAGCGTTGGCTCGAAGTGCGCTTCCGCCTGACCGATTTGCACATCCTCCAAAGCACCGATGCCGAAGCTGCCTTGCGCTTGCAGCAACTCCTCCTTGCTGCCGAAAGGCACAAGCCAGGCTGCGTGCGCAATGCGAACGGCTGGTTGATCCAAACCCGCTTAGAATTCAACAGGCACTGGGGCTTGGGCAGCAGCAGCAGCTTGGTGTCGCTCATTGCCCAATGGTTGCAGCTCGATGCCTTTACTTTTTATTTCGACACGCAAACCGGAAGCGGATACGACTTGGCCTGTGCCACGGCAACCGGACCGATTTTATACACCCGGCATACTCCTCAGCCACAAGTGCAAGCAGTACGCTTTCAGCCGCCTTTTGCCCAACAATTGCGCTGGGTGTATTTAGGGCAGAAGCAAAATTCACTGCGCGAGGTGAAATCGTACCTGCGCTCCGGCAAGCCCGATACCGGCTTGTTGAACGAAGTAAGCGACATCACCCGATCCATTTTAAACGCCACTGAGCTTGAAGGCTTCAGCACCCTTTTGGCCGAACATGAAACCATCATTGGGCATGCGCTGGGCCGCAAAACTGTGGGCGAAACCCAGTTTGGGGGTTATCCCGGACAAGCGAAATCGCTA
>Ga0209278_1001956_pt1 | contig 11911 bp, 10 predicted proteins | sample JI81BgreenDNA_FD_187504 | JGI IMG/M metagenome (GOLD analysis project Ga0209278, IMG submission 187504) | Wastewater effluent complex algal communities from Wisconsin, to seasonally profile nutrient transformation and Carbon sequestration -... | ecosystem: Engineered > WWTP > Effluent > Algae... | reverse complement strand
GCGCGGTCGGCCAGCGGCAGCTGGTCGAGGCCGTCGCCGTAGAACTCGACGAACTTGCCGACCACGCCGTGCTTGCGGAGCATCTGGGTGACGGTGAGCACGAGGTCGGTGGCGGTGGCGCCTTCCGGCAGCTTGCCGGTGAGCTTGAAGCCCACGACCTGCGGGATCAGCATCGACGAGGACTGGCCCAGCATCGCGGCTTCAGCCTCGATGCCGCCCACGCCCCAGCCCAGCACGCCGATGCCGTTGATCATCGTGGTGTGCGAGTCGGTGCCGTAGACGGTGTCCGGGAACGCGTGCTCGACGCCGTCGATGGTGCGGGTCATGACCACGCGCGCCAGGTGTTCGAGGTTCACCTGGTGGACGATGCCGGTGCTCGGCGGCACGACCTTGAAGTTGTCGAAGGCCTTCTGGCCCCAGCGCAGGAAGCTGTAGCGCTCCTTGTTGCGCGAGAACTCGATGGCGCCGTTCTCGTCGGCGGCCGAGGCCTTGCCGAACACGTCGACCTGCACCGAGTGGTCGATGACGAGTTCCGACGGAATCAGGGGATTGATGCGCTTCGGATCGCCGCCCAGCTTCTTGACCGCATCACGCATCGCAGCGAGGTCGACCACGCAGGGCACGCCGGTGAAGTCCTGCAGCACCACGCGCGCCGGCATGAAGGCGATCTCGGTGTCCGGCTCCTTCTTCGGCTCCCACTTCGCGACGGCCTCGATGTGCCCGGCGTTGACGGTGACGCCGTCCTCGCAGCGCAGCAGGTTCTCAAGGAGGATCTTCATCGAGTAGGGCAGACGCTTGATGTCGAAGCGCTGGCCCAGCTTGGGCAGGCTGTAGAAGGCGTAGGCCTTGCCGTTGACGGCAAGCGTGTCGCGCGTGGCGAAGGAGTCGCTCATGGATGGCTCCAGGCTGGTGGTGCGGCGAATGGGTTCCGGGCGCACCGCCTCACGGCGGGGCGCTGGCAGGCGTGAATTATGCCGGAAGCGGCCCCGGTCGGGGGCGGCTTCAGCCGAGCGGCGACAGCAGCTGGTGGGCGGCTTCCGTCATCGCCCGTCGGCGGAGCAGGAAGTCCAGCCGACTGCCCCCCATCTGGCGCCAGAGCACCGCGGCCCGCAGGCCGCAGAGCAACAGGGCACGCACCTCGGCGACGATTTGCGGCTGGCCAAGGTAGACCGGGTTGCCCTGCACGAGCACCCGCTGGCCCAGCGGACTGACCTGCTCGGCATAGAGGTCGCCGAGCCGGTTGATCACCGTGGGGTGCATCGGGCCCAAGTGCTGGCGCTGCCGTTCGACGTCACGCAGGGTCGACAGCACGCGGTCGCCGGCGGTGGCGTGGCCCACGAAGCGCCGCTCCAGAGCCAGCAGGGTGAGGCCCATCCGGCCGACGGCGGGGTCGCGGGGCCCGTGCCCGAGCAAAGCAAGCAGTTCCCGGAGGCCGCGGTCGAGGCCGCGCCCGACGGATTCGGCTCCGCCGTAGATGGTTTCGGCGTCGTCCGCGTCGAAGCGGAACAGGCTGTCGAACAGGACCGATTCCGGGTGCTGCTCCGTCTGGCCCAGCGAGGCGAGCTGGTGCACGAGCTTCAGGGATTGCGCCAGGGCGGCGAGGGCAATGACGCGTTCGATCATGGGCACGCAGGGGTGGGGAGAGGACGGGTAAGGGGAGCCACGGTGGCGCGCAGCGGGTCGAGAGGCGCGTCGGTGGCGGCGATCACTGCGCCCCCCAAGCACTCGTCACCACGGTAGAGCACCAGCGATTGGCCGGGCGTGACGGCGCGCTGCGGCGGGTCGAAATGCACGTCGACGCCGGCATCGTCGCGCGGCATCACCACGCAGGCCTGCGGCGGCTGGCGGTAGCGCACCTGCGCCACGCAGTGCAGCGGGAACGTCGGCGGCGTTCCAGCGATCCAATGAAACGCTTCGCTGCGCAGGGATGACGACTTCAGCAGCGGGGTGTCGCCCTGTTCGACGATGAGCCGGTTCCGCGGCGCGTCCTTGCCGACCACGAACCAGGGAGCATCCGGTCGCCCGCGAACGCCGCCGATCCGCAGGCCTTCGCGCTGGCCCAGGGTGTAGAACGCGATGCCGTCGTGCCGACCGAGCGCGCGCCCGTCCGCATCGACGATCTCGCCGGGGGTGATGGCGATGTACTGCGACAGGAATTCGCGGAAATCCCGCTCGCCGATGAAGCAGATGCCGGTGCTGTCCTTCTTCTTCGCCGTTGCCAGCCCCAGCCGGGCGGCAATGGCCCGCACCTCGCTCTTCGGCAACTCACCGACCGGGAACAGGGTGTTCGCGAGTTGCGACTGTCCCAGCTGGTGCAGGAAGTAGCTCTGGTCTTTCGACGTGTCGACCCCGCGCAGCAGGCGCCATCGACCATCGACCTGGTCCACGCGGGCGTAATGGCCCGTTGCGATCTTCTCCGCCCCCAGCGCTTTCGCCTCCTCGAGGAAGGTCTTGAACTTGATCTCGCGGTTGCAGAGCACGTCGGGGTTCGGGGTGCGGCCGGCCCGGTATTCGGCGAGGAAGGTCTCGAACACGCCGGACCAGTAATCCGCGGCGAAATTGCGGGCGATGAAGGGTAGGTCCAGCTGGCCGCAGACTTTGAGCGCGTCCCGGCGATCGTCTTCGGCGCGGCATTCGCCGCTACCGTCCTCGTTCCAGTTCTGCATGAACAGGCCAGCCAGCGACTCGCCCTGTTCGCGCAGTAGCCACGCGGCCACCGAAGAATCGACACCGCCGGACATGCCGACGATGACGCGTGCCGGCGCGGCGCTCATCCGTTCTGCCTCACAGCGCCGCCACCGCCTCCAGCGGCAACCGGCGGCCGTCGAGGGCGTCCTGCACGACGCGCCAGACGAGCGGGCTGCGGTGCTCGGCCTCGCGGGCGCGCAATTCGGAGGGCGTCAGCCAGTGCGCCTTCACGATGCCGGTGTCCAGCGCGTCGAGGGCGTCCTGCACGACGCGCCACACGAGCGGGCTGCGGTGCTCGGCCTCGCGGGCGCGCAATTCGGAGGGCGTCAGCCAGTGCGCCTGCACGATGCCGGTGTCCAGCGGGCGATCCGGATGGTGTGCCACCGGCTCCGCGGTGAAGGCGAGGCGGAGGTAGCTTCGGCCGGTTTCTGGCGCCTGCCATTGGTAGGCGCCAACGAACCCCGTCAGACGCACCGTCCAGCCGGTTTCCTCCAGCGTCTCGCGGACGGCGGCATCGACAATCGCCTCGTCGGGCTCGAGATGGCCGGCCGGCTGGTTCAGCACCCGGCGCCCTCCGACCTCTTCCTCCACGACCAGCAAGTGGCCGTCGCGGAAGACCACGGTGGCGACGGTCACGTCGGGTTGCCAGAAGCGGCCTTGGCGATAACTCAACGCTCAGCTCCGCGGCCGCATGCCGGCCGGATCGGGGGAAGACAGCATTGTGACGCTCGCATCCTTTAGCGTCCATGTTCCGAACCGACACGTCCGACCCTTGCCGTCGCGCTCCGAGCGCCTCATATACTGGCCCCATGAGCCAACATGAACGCCCCGATTCCGAACATGAACGTGGCCTCGCCGTCGAGACGGCGAAGCCCGAACTGGAACGCCCGTCGCTGTACCGGGTGGTCCTCTTGAACGATGACTACACCCCGATGGATTTCGTCGTCGAGGTCCTGCAGGTGTTCTTCGGCATGAACCGCGAGAAGGCCACCCAGGTGATGCTGCACGTGCACACCCGAGGCAAGGGCGTGTGCGGCGTCTACACACGCGAAGTGGCAGAAACGAAGGTGTCCCAGGTGAATGATTTTTCACGCACGCACCAGCATCCGCTGATGTGCACGATGGAAAAAGCCTGAGTCGCCCCCATATCCGGGTCATTGCCCTGGAGGCCCCGAATGTTCAGTAAAGATCTCGAATTCACCATCGGCCAGTGCTACAAGCAGGCCCGCGAAGCCCGCCATGAGTTCATGACGGTCGAGCACCTGCTGCTGGCACTGCTCGACAACGCCTCGGCCGTGCAGGTGCTGAAGGCCTGCGGCTCCGACAACGGCCGCCTCGGGCAGGACCTGCGCAACGTCATCGCCGAGACGGTGCCGATCCTCCCCGAGGACGACACCCGCGACACGCAGCCGACGCTGGGCTTCCAGCGCGTCCTGCAGCGCGCCGTGTACCACGTGCAGAGCAGCGGCCGGAAGGAAGTGACCGGTGCCAACGTGCTGGTCGCCATCTTCGGCGAGAAGGACAGCCACGCGGTCTACCACCTGCAGCAGCAGGACGTGACGCGCCTCGACGTCGTCAACTACATCTCGCACGGCGTCGCCAAGAGCGGCGAGTCGACCGATGCCAAGCCCGCCGATGCCCCGAAATCGGAAGGCGAGACGGGCGAGGACGGCCAGCCGAAGCAGAACCCGCTCGAGGAGTTCGCGGCCAACCTCAACCAGTTGGCGCGCGAAGGCAAGATCGACCCGCTGATCGGCCGCGAAGCGGAGATCGAGCGCACGATCCAGGTGCTGTGCCGTCGCCGCAAGAACAACCCGCTCTATGTCGGCGAGGCCGGCGTGGGCAAGACGGCGCTCGCCGAAGGCTTGGCGTGGCGCATCGTCGAGGGCGACGTGCCGGGCGTGCTGAAGGACGCCACGGTCTATTCGCTGGACCTCGGCGCGCTGGTCGCTGGAACCAAGTACCGCGGTGATTTCGAGAAGCGCCTGAAGGCCGTGGTCAACCAGATCAAGAAAGAGCCGAACGCCATCCTGTTTATCGACGAGATCCACACCATCATCGGGGCGGGTTCGGCGTCGGGCGGCACCATGGATGCGTCGAACCTCATCAAGCCCGCCCTCCAGACCGGCGAGCTGCGCTGCATCGGTTCGACCACCTTCCAGGAATACCGTGGCGTCTTCGAGAAGGACCGGGCGCTCGCGCGCCGCTTCCAGAAGATCGATGTCGTCGAGCCGACGGTCGCCGAGGCCGTGGCCATCCTCAACGGGCTGAAGGGCAAGTTCGAGGCGCACCACGAAGTGACGTACAGCGCCGACGCGCTGCAGGCCGCCGTCGACCTGTCGGTCAAGCACATCGGCGACCGCCTGCTGCCGGACAAGGCCATCGACGTGATCGACGAGGCCGGCGCCCGCCAGCGCTTGATGGCCGTCGACAAGCGCAAGAACCTCATCGATGTGGAGGAGGTGGAGCTGATTGTCGCCAAGATGGCGCGCATCCCGCCGAAGCAGGTCAGTGCTTCGGACAAGGACGTGCTGAAGAACCTCGAGCGCAACTTGAAGATGGTGATCTTCGGGCAGGACTCGTCGATCGAATCGCTGGTGTCGTCGATCAAGCTGGCGCGCTCCGGCCTCGGCAATCCGGACAAGCCGATCGGCAACTTCCTGTTCGCCGGCCCGACCGGCGTCGGCAAGACGGAAGTCACGCGCCAGCTCGCCATGCAGCTGGGCATCGAACTCGTGCGCTTCGACATGTCGGAATACATGGAGCCGCATTCGGTGAGCCGCCTCATCGGCGCGCCCCCGGGCTACGTCGGCTTCGACCAGGGCGGCCTGCTCACCGAGAAGATCGTCAAGACGCCGCACTGCGTGCTGCTGCTCGACGAGATCGAGAAGGCCCATCCGGACGTGTTCAACATCCTGCTGCAGGTCATGGACCGCGGCATCCTGACGGACACCAACGGCCGCGAGGCGAACTTCCGCAACGTCATCATCGTGATGACGACGAACGCCGGTGCCGCCCAAGCCGCGCGTCGCACCATCGGTTTCGTCGAGCAGAACCACAGTACCGACGCGATGGAAGTGATCCGCAAGGCGTTCACGCCGGAGTTCCGCAACCGCCTCGACGCCGTCGTGCAGTTCGGCGCACTCGGTTTCGAGCACATCCTGCGCGTCGTCGACAAGTTCCTGATCGAGCTCGAGGCGCAGTTGCAGGAGAAGCACGTGGCCCTGTCGGCGACGCCGGAAGCGCGGCAGTGGCTGGCCGAGCACGGCTTCGACCCGCAGATGGGCGCGCGCCCGATGGCGCGCCTGCTCCAGGACAAGATCAAGCGTCCGTTGGCCGACGAACTGCTGTTCGGCAAGCTGGTCAACGGCGGCAAGGTCGAGGTGGGTGTCAGCGACGGCCAACTCACGGTCGAAGCCTTCGCCGAGCCGGAGAAACTGCTTCCTGCCACCGTGGAGTGACGCCCGGACGTCCTGGCCTCGAAACGCAAAACGGCAGCCGAGGCTGCCGTTTTGCTGAGCATGGAGCGCGCGTGGCGCTTACTTCATGCGGTAGGTGATACGACCTTTGGTGAGGTCGTAGGGCGTCATTTCGACCTTGACCTTGTCACCCGTCAGGATGCGGATGTAGTTCTTGCGCATGCGGCCCGAGATATGTGCCGTGATGACGTGGCCGTTTTCGAGCTTCACGCGGAACATGGTGTTCGGCAGGGTTTCAGTCACGCTGCCCTCGAACTCGATGGAATCGTCTTTTGACATGCAGCGGGCTTGGGCCTTGGCGGTCGGGAAGGAAATCGAAGGCACGGAGTCTGCCACGCCGGGCCGAATCTTGCAAAAATCCGGTTAAGCGGGCACGGGGGAGGTTCAGGCGGGGTCGGCCAGCCGGGCCGCCGGGAACGGCGCGGCGGCCCAGTCGTTGCAGGGCTCCCGGCCCACGGTCCGCGGGCGGAACTCGGCGAGGAAGCGGGCCCGGGGCCAGACGTCGCCGCCCATGAAGCGCAGGTGCGGGTTCTCGATCTGGGCGTCGAACAGCGGCCAGCCCCGCTCGTCGAGGCGTCGGGCGAGGGCCGCGAGCGCCACCTTCGAACCGCCGCTCTCGAGGCTCACCATGCTTTCTGCGTGGAAAGCGGTGCCGACCGATACGCCATACAGCCCGCCGACCAGTCGTTCACCCTCCCAGACCTCGACGCTGTGCGCATGCCCGAGCCGGTGCAGCTGGCCATAGGCGCGCTGCATCGCGGGCGTGATCCAGGTGCCGTCCTGGCCGGGCCGGGGCGCGCTGGCGCAGGCGGCGATCACGCGATCGAAGGCGGTGTTGAATCGAACCTCCCACGGGCTGCGTCGCAGTTCGCGCCGGAAGCGCGTCGAAAGCCGCACGCCGTTGCTGCGGAACACGAGGCGCTCGGCGGGCGACCACCAGAGGATCGGCTGCCCCTCGCTGAACCACGGGAACAGCCCGGCCGCATAGGCGTTCATGAGCCGCACTGGCGAGAGGTCGCCCCCGATGCAGACGAGGCCATCGGGCTCGTCGAGCGCGAGTTCGGCGGGCGGGAACGGCGAGGCCGGGTCGGGTCCCAGCCACAAGGGGCGCGTCATGGCGAGCGGAACGGCGAATGCGCGGACAGTGACTCGCGGTAGCGCCGGGTGGCCTCGCGTTCGGCCGCGCACCAGCGCTTCAGCGCGTCGTAGAAGCGTGGTTCGGCCAGCCAGTGCCGGCTGTGCGTGCGCGTGGGCAGGAAGCCGCGGGCGATCTTGTGTTCGCCTTGGGCGCCGGGTTCGAACCGGTCGAGGCCGTGCTCGATGCAGTAGGCGATGCCCTGGTGGTAGCACGCCTCGAAATGCAGGCCTGGCACATCGACCGTGGCGCCCCAGTAGCGGCCGTAAAGCGTGTCGTCCGAGCGCAGGCACAGCGCGCCGGCGATCGCCTCACCCTCGCGCTCGGCGAGGGCCAGCACCACCGCATGGGGCAAGGCCTCGCACAGGTGCTGGAAGAAGGCCCCTGTCATCGCCGCGTGGTTCCACTTCTCGGCGAAGGTCTGCGCGTAGAAACGATGCATCGCGGCCATCGGCGCGCCGCGGGCGGCGTGGCCGTCCAGCACTCGGACGCGCACGCCGGCGTCGGCCACCCTGCGGCGGTCCGCCCTCAGGTTCTTGCGGCGCTTGTGGTCGAGGGCCGCAAGGAAGTCGTCGAAGGTGGCCCAGGCCGGATCGCGCGTCCAATGGAACTGCGTGTCTTCGCGGGCGAGCCACGACCCGTCGAAGGCGTCGAGGTCGCTCGCGTCGAGGAAATTCGCATGCAGCGAATGGAGCCCGACCTGCGGCGCAGCCTCGCGCATGGCCTCCAGCAGCGTCCGCTTCGAACCATCGTCAACCGACAGCAGGCGCGGTCCGGTGACGGGCGAGTAGGGCACGCCGATCAGCCACTTCGGGTAGTAGTCGAGGCCGTACTGCGCATAGGCGTTCGCCCATGCGTGGTCGAACACGAACTCGCCGTGGGAGTTGCCTTTCGCGTAAGCCGGTGCGGCGGCGAGCAGGGCTTCACCCTCCCACAATGCCGCGTGCAAAGGCGTCCAGCCGTACTCGGGGTCGAGGCAGCCATGCGCCTCGAGCCCGGCGAGGAAGGCGTGCGAGGTGAACGGATGGCCATCGCGGTTCAGCGCGTCCCACGACGATGCGGGGATCTCGTCGAGCCGGCGATGGAGGCGGAGCTCGGGCATCGCCGGCCGCGCCGCGCTTACTCGTGCTTGTCGAGGAACTTGTCGGCGTCGAGCGCCGCCATGCAGCCCGAGCCGGCCGAAGTAATGGCCTGGCGGTACACGTGGTCGGCCACGTCGCCAGCGGCGAACACGCCCGGGATGCTGGTGCCGGTGGCGCCGCCGTCGAGGCCCGACTTCACCTTGATGTAGCCGTCGCGCATGTCGAGCTGGCCGTCGAACAGCGAGGTGTTCGGGCTGTGGCCGATGGCGACGAAGAAGCCGGTGACGGCGATCTCGCGCGTGCTGTCGTCCTTGACCGAGCGCAGACGGGCACCAGTGACGCCACTGTCGTCGCCCAGCACTTCGTCGACGGCGTGGTTCCACACCAGCTCGATCTTGCCGGCCGCGGCCTTGGCGAACAGCTTGTCCTGCAGGATCTTCTCGGCGCGCAGCGTGTCGCGGCGGTGCACGAGGTAGACCTTGTTGGCGATGTTGGAGAGGTACAGCGCCTCTTCGACGGCCGTGTTGCCGCCGCCGATCACCGCGACGTCCTGGCCACGGAAGAAGAAGCCGTCGCAGGTGGCGCAGGCGGAGACCCCGCGGCCCTTGAAGGCTTCTTCGGACGGGATGCCGAGGTACTTGGCGCTGGCGCCGGTCGAGATGATCAACGCGTCGCAGGTGTACTCGCCGCTGTCGCCCTTCAGGCGGAACGGCCGCGAACCCAACTCCGCCGTATGGATGTGGTCGAAGACGATTTCCGTCTCGAAGCGCTCGGCATGCGCCTGCATGCGCGCCATCAGGTCCGGGCCCATCAGGCCGTGCGCGTCGCCCGGCCAGTTGTCGACTTCCGTCGTCGTCATCAGCTGGCCGCCCTGCTGCAGGCCCGTCACCAGCACCGGCTTCAGGTTGGCGCGCGCGGCGTACACGGCAGCCGTGTAGCCGGCGGGGCCGGAGCCGAGGATGAGGAGGCGGGAATGCTTGGTGGCGGTCATGTCGTTATACTTTCGCGGCTTCGTGGCGGTGTGCGGCGCAACAAAAGCGCGGCACGCGGGCTGCAAAGCTTGGGGGCCGAGGCCCTTCAAATCAAGGTTGCATCGACGTTGTTTCCAAGCCGCCTCACGGCGGCTTCATTCGTTCAACGCGCGCGTCCCACGCCGCCCCCTGGAGCCCAGCACCATGCGTATCGGTATCCCCCGCGAAACCAAGACCCTCGAAGGCCGCGTGGCCCTCGTGCCCGCCGCCTGCGCCGACCTCGTGCGCCGTGGTCATGAGGTGTGGATCGAGAAGGACGCGGGCATCAAAAGCGGCTTCAGCGACGACGAGTACACCGCGCTCGGCGTCAAGATCGCCGCCGACGCGCCCGCGCTCTACGAGAAGGCGGAGCTGGTCGTGAAGGTGAAGGAGCCGATCGAAGGCGACCTGAAGCACCTGCGCAAGGACCACCTGCTGTTCTGCTACCTGCACCTGGCTGCCGAGCCGGTGCTGACGCGCAAGTTGCTCGACATCGGCCTGACCGGCGTCGCGTTCGAGACGGTGGAACTCGACAACGGCGACCTGCCGCTGTTGACCCCGATGTCGATCGTCGCTGGCCGCATTGCCGTGCAGGTGGGTGCGCATTACCTGCACCAGCCGATGGGTGGCAAGGGCAAGCTGCTGGGTGGCCTGCCGTCCACCGAGCGCGGCAAGGTCGTGGTGCTCGGCGCCGGCGCCGCGGGCGGCAACTCGGCCGCGCTCGCCGCGTCGAGCGGTGCCAACGTCGTGGTGTTCGAGAAGCGCCAGGACCGCATGGCCCAGATGATGGCGCTCGGCCCGAACGTTACCGCGCTGTATCCGTATGAAGACGCCGTGGCCCGCGAGCTCAAGGACGCCGACCTGGTGATCGGTGCGGTGCTCGTGACCGGTGCCAAGGCCCCGCACGTGGTCTCGCGCGAGATGATCAAGGGCATGCAGAAGGGCAGCGTGCTGGTCGATATCTCGGTCGATCAGGGCGGCTGCTTTGAGACCACGCGCCCGACCACGTGGAAGGAGCCGACCTACGTCGAGGAAGGCGTCATCCACTTCGCCGTGACCAACATGCCGGGTGCGGTGCCGCAGACCTCCTCGCAGGCGATCTGTGCGGCGATCCTGCCGTGGGTGCAGAAGCTGGCCTCGGGCCAGTGGCGCGACAATGCCGCCCTCGTCCGCGGCATCAACGTCGAGGGCGGCCAGATCGTGCATCCCGCCCTGAAGGACATGGCGGTCTGAGCCCCGCGCGCTACACTCCCTGCGGCAAGTTCCCGCAGGGAGTGGATGCGTGCTGATGCAGGGCGTGGAGGGCAGGGCACTGGACCGCAAACAGAAGCTGTGGCGCGAAGTGGCGCTGGTGGTGGCCGCGCCGGCGCTGCTTTATCTGTTGGCCAGCCTCGCCAGCTATTCCTCGGCCGATCCGGGCTGGTCCCGGACGGGCAGCGTCGTTGGGGAGATCCAGAACTTCGGCGGCCCCGCCGGCGCCTACATCGCGGATCTCGCCTTCTGGCTGTTCGGCTGGATGGCCTACACCGTCCCCGTGATCCTCGGTGGCGTCACCTGGGTGGCGCTCTTCGGGATGGATACCGATGGCGACGGCGAGGTCGACCTTGGCCCGGCCCTGCGACTCGTGGGCATCGTCGGCGTGCTGGTGGCCGGTACCGGGCTGATGCAGCTCTGGTTCGGCGCCTCGTCCGTTCTTCCGTCGACCTCGTCGGGTGGCATGCTGGGCGAGCTCGTCGCCGGCGCCAGTCGCGCGCTGCTGGGCCTCAGCGGCGCGCTGCTGTTGCTCGTCGCCCTGTTTCTCACCTCGGTCACCCTGGCCACGGGCCTGTCGTGGTTCGCACTGATGGAGTGGATTGGTGCGCGCGTCCTCGGGCTGTTCGAGCGTGCGAAGGCGGGCCGCGAGCAGGCCGCGGAATGGCAGCGGACCCGCGTGCTGCGCGAGGAGCGCGAGGAAGTCCGCAAGGTCGAGACGCAGAAGCGCGCCAAGCGCGAGCCGGTGCACATCGAAGCGCCGGCCCCCGCCGTGGTCGAGAAGAGCGAACGCGCCAAGCGCGAGCAGCAGATCCCGTTGTTCAACGCCGTGCCGGAAGGCGGCCTGCCGCCGCTGTCGCTGCTCGACGAGCCGAAGGTGCAGGAGCGGGGCTATAGCGAAGAAACGCTCGAGACCCTCTCGCGACAGATCGAATTCAAGCTGAAGGATTTCCGCATCGAGGTGCAGGTGGTCGGCGCTTACCCGGGGCCAGTGATCACCCGCTTCGAGATGGAGCCGGCGCCCGGCGTCAAGGGCAGCCAGATCAGTTCGCTCGACAAGGACATCGCCCGCGGCCTGTCGGTGAAATCGGTGCGCGTGGTCGACGTCATCCCCGGCAAGTCGGTCGTCGGCCTCGAGATCCCGAACACCAAGCGCGAGATGATCTTCCTCTCGGAGATGCTGCGCTCGAAGGAGTACGACAAGTCGCCGAGCCCGCTCACGCTGGCGCTGGGCAAGGACATCGCCGGCCGTCCCACCGTGGCCGA
>Ga0209278_1001953_pt1 | contig 11921 bp, 4 predicted proteins | sample JI81BgreenDNA_FD_187504 | JGI IMG/M metagenome (GOLD analysis project Ga0209278, IMG submission 187504) | Wastewater effluent complex algal communities from Wisconsin, to seasonally profile nutrient transformation and Carbon sequestration -... | ecosystem: Engineered > WWTP > Effluent > Algae... | reverse complement strand
AACCAGCGTTCGTCAGCACTATTTAGCTGCAAAATTGCATTAGCTTGAACGAATGAGTCTATTCGGTTGATCCTACCGTTGAAAATGTTGCCATATTGTTTGCCGGTGAAAGCAAGATCGAACCTCGGCACAAGTGTCATACCGTTTTCGAATTCCGCAGTGTACTGTGCTCCCACCGCGACCTTTAAATTTGGCGCCTGAGGCAAAGTATTGCCTTTTATGTTCACCTCAACTCCGGGGCTTAGCACCTGAATGCCGCTGTTGTCGGGGACGGCATCCGCCAGAACCGAGCAAATTCCAAAAGCGCCGCTCGAAGCAATATTTCCGTCCGTCGGAAACTCTTCTGGAGGGCGCAGCCCAAGGGATCCGTTAACAGCGGCAACGAAGCCATCGGCCACGCCGGGGCCTGGGCCGGTGACCGCGCAATGCGCGCCGTTACTGATATCCTTGATGATTACTGCATCGGGATCGCCCCCGCCTGGATCGCGAGGATTCGAGAAGAATTGGTCACCTGCAACCTTGGCGTTGAGATAGCTGAAGGTGATGTTGAATAACACATTCCTGACTGGCTGAATGACGGACTCAAGCTCAACGCCCCAAATATCTGCGTCAATCTGGTCGTTCACGGAAGTTCTAGCCACAATCCTGCTTAGCTGGAGGCCGCTATACTTATAGTAAAACGCAGTCGCATTCAGCTGGAGCGCGCCATTGGCAAAAATATTTTTAGAGCCAATTTCAAAAGCATCAATCGATTCCGAACCAAAGCTTTCGCTTACCGAAAAGATCGGGGAAAGTGGAGGATTGATGCCACCAGACTTGTATCCTCTTGAATAGGAGGCATAAACTGAATTGTCCGGCGTGATCGCAAAATCGAGGACAGCGCGACCGGTGATCTCGTTGAAGCTCACATCGCGGAACTGCGTCAACTGTTCACCTGGCAGACCAGGATCTGCGTCAAAGAGACCTGACGGCCCTACAAGAGGTGTGATGGGAGTAGCAAACGGATCACCATCGTTCGCATAAGGATTGAAGAAGCTGAGCAAGGTTGTGCGCGCCGTCACGTCCTTCGTGTCGTCATTATATCGGAGACCACCGGTAAAAGAGAGACGATCAGTGAGGTCGACGTAAACTTCACCAAAAATACCGTAACTTTCAAGATTTGCCTCAATAGAATTGTTGTTAAACATCGAGGTGGCAAAATATGAAGGGGGCAACCCTGCAGAGAAAGACCCAAACGAACCTAAAATTGAGCTGGCATAGTCAAGCGCAAAAGAATTTACGTAGTAGCTGTTGTCGGTGGTTTTAGACCGCGCATAGATGCCGCCCAGCAGGAAGTTGAACGCCCCATCGAAGTCACTTGCAAGGATAATTTCGCCACTCCATGATTTGCGCCTTTCCGTAGAACGGTCAAAGGACAGCGGAGAGTCCGCGCAGCGCGAATTTCCCTCAAAAGCGCCTCTGTTTCCGTCGTCGTTGTCTGACGTACACAGGGCACCCTGCGGTCCGTCTGGGAACAGAGCCTCGGCGATAGGTGCGAAATAGGCAGCGGAACCCGGAAAAAAGGCTGGGGCTGGGGGAGCCAGACCGGTCGGCAGGCCATTGGCCCCAAAAAACGCAAGGGTGTTCAGTGCCGGTGCGAATCCCGAACGATCCTGGATCCCTAGAAAATAATCTTGGCGGGAATCGACCTGGGTATCCTGATAGATACCGGTAGCAGTCAGCGTCAAGGCTCCAATATTCTGTTCAAGTCGTGCCTGTACCTGCAATTCATCAGCAAAGTAGAAGGGTCTGTATGCAGTGTTCACCACCCTGACATCGTCAGGTTCATCAAAGCCTGCGAACGCATCGGGGCCATACAGGCTGCCAAGCCCAAGCACAGAAGGGATGCCCTGGATAGCGAAAAACTCGGCTGAACTGAGTGTGGCGCCGACCGTCGAGTTTGCGTTTGTGCTATCGAAATCGCGTCGATTGTTCAGGCACCCCAAGACCCCGAGTGGGTCGCGCTGACACGCCTGCTTTTGGTTCCTGAGACGACTATCCTTCTCGCGGAAGTAATACCCCATAAGATCGATTGTAGTGTCGGGGCCGGGCTCAAAACGCAGCGAACCGCGCACGGAATACATGTCGCGATCATCGATATTCGATCCGTCAAACAGATTCGTAGTGAAGCCATCGCGATTTACATAGATCCCGGCCAACCGAACTCCAATTGTATCTCCGATGGGCACGTTGATCATGCCCCGTGCTTCGATACTGTTGAAGTTTCCGTATTCAAACTGGCCGCTTGCACCGAATCCTGAGAGGTCAGGTTTTGCAGTCACCACGTTTACAACCCCGGAGGTTGCGTTTCTGCCAAACAGCGTTCCCTGAGGTCCGCGCAAAACTTCTATGCGTTCGAGGTCGAAATATTCCGTTTCGAACAGTCGCGTTCCAAATAAGGGAGAGCCATTGACGTGGATCGCGGTCGCGGCGTCACAGGTGACCCCTACGCACAAATCACCGATACCTCTGATAGTGAACGAAGCTGAAGTAAAATTGCCTTTCGAGAAGGAGACGTTGGGCAAGGTAAGTTGAAGATCAGCAGCATTTTCAATTTGCTGGCTGTCGAGTGCCTTGGCATCGAATGCGCTGACGGCAATCGGAACATCCTGAAGGCTCTGTGATTGGCGCTGTGCGGTTACAACAATGACATTCCCGAGATCAATCTGGTCATCAGGTGCGCTGTCCTGTGCGTTCGATATCTGCGGCATTGCCGCCAAAGCCGCACCTGCCAGCCAATAGGCTTTGCTCTTCATCATCATCTCCCCCTGGAAATTCTGTTTTTTAGGGTGGGTATGCCACCTCTGATATCAGCTCCAAAATGGGGCAGCCCGAAGGACTGCCCCTAGTGTGGAGAGAGGCGACACGAACACACTTCTGCATCACCTCTGACGCAAATGTCGCACCATTTGTCGGAATGGTAAAGGGTCTTATCAATTTATCTTGCGCAGTCACTTTTCGGTCGGGTTTCACCCAGCCACTTTAACTCGCGCCTCACCACAAATCTGCGACAAGGTCAGACATGCTTGGAAGCCTTGTGATCGCCGAAATATCGTGCCGCCCAATCATGCAATTTGGTGCATTTGCTTTTCGGCAGAACCAGTTTCGGGCGAGCGGGTTTCCTAGACGCATTCCCATCGCGCCCTTCATCTCGTCATTGTGAATGTTAAAGGCCGCGGGCAGGCCACGATGAGTAAGCGGGGGCAGCATGCTCAAGATAGACTGCAAGGGCTATGGCTCCCTCCCGGCAGAAAGCGTCAGCCCCCTCTTCCTTGCTGTTTCTATCGATGAAACGGCACCATAATTTGCTGTCGGGTCGACCTTTGCAGCGAGCAAGTTGTGTAAGCTTTCGATAAGAACTGGCAGGACGGCGAAGATCCGAGCCCTGCGTTCGTACGCCATGGCCCCTTCATCTTTCGCCGGTATCCCTCGCCGGGCTCAGCCTGTGACGCGAGGTCGCCCCGCTATTCCCGGCTCTTGACCGCGCTCACTAGGACAGGTCTTGTTAACGAGGGTTCGCTTTGTTCGCATATTTGGGGACGAGAAGAGCGACTGTTTAGGTTTGTACCCCTCCGCCTCATCGCGAAAGGCGTCCAACCAGAACGGAGCCCTGATTGTCGTACCATTGCCAAGCCTACTGGAATGTAGAATGTCGCGTAACATGATAGGCTCGACTACCTTTTGCCGTTTAACCCATCGCCGCCAAGCGCTGATCGCCGCTGCACGTGAGCTTTTCATTAGCCAAGGTTTCGAGCGAACGACGCTGAATGATATCGTTCAGCGTGCGGGAGGTTCGCTTGCGACAATCTACAAGCTGTTCGGCAACAAGGACGGATTGCTTGAAGCTGTGGTCCTTGAAAGCGCCGCTTCGGGGGAGGCTCTCATTCGCCACGGCCAAGAAAATAAGAGCTCGCCCCAACAAACTTTGCACAACCTGGCCCAAGCCCTTCAGGTGCACTTTCTTGATCCAGATCTGGTGGCCCTCGTTCGAATTGTGATGGCGCGAAGCATCAGTGATCCACAATTTTCCCGTCGATTTTTCGCGCGCACGGCAACGAAAACCCGCAATGCTCTCGAGTCATTATTTGAACAATGGCAGAGGGAGGAGATCGCAATGGAAGAAAGCCCACAGTTCTTGGCGGAAATGTTCATGGGACTTTTTGTGGGCGATCTTCACACACAGGCGATAAGTCACGGGGCCGGATTGGATCAATCCCCTGAGCGGTTGCGTAAACGCGTTGACTTCTTCATCAAGGCTGCAGGATTAGTATAGAGGTACATTTCGGAGGGCAGCTTTGGGTCGACCGAGTGTTTTTTGACGCAACGCTGGATATTACGCTTTTAATCGGTGGGCGGTCAGCAAACATGCGCTCGTGCACGTCGCACACGGGGCAGTGCCGGGAGCTTTTGTGGAATGATGCAATCGTCGGCCCAGTTCTCCTATGAGCCATTATTCCGATGCCGCCGGGGCTGAGCCCCGTTTGCGTGTGGTCGTAGTTCTTATCTTAAGACCGTCAAGCAGCGCCAAGATTCCCTTCAAAGAAGAGTGAGCTGCCGTCTTGTAGCAGGTGGCAAAACACATTATGAAATTAGGTATTGCCGCTGATTACGGCATCAAACCTCCTTGCTGCGATTTGCGAGAAGATAGATATGCCTTTTGTAACCACAATCAAAAGCTACCTCTTGGGAATCGCTTTCTTGGCCGGTGGCTTTGGTCCTCTTTTTGTCTCAACAGCTCAGGCTCTTCCGCTATCCAGCCTCAAGGGTCAGGGGCTCGAGAATATCTTCGGCAGTTATGGCCCGGACGGCGACTGCTCGAAGGAACCCCGCGTCATCATCGATGAAAACGGCATTACGTTTCGCGCCAATGGCCGCGCGGCAAGGCAGCAACGTGTCGAGTATGCCATCAGCTTCATGGGGCCGAATTATGACGGAATCACCGCGGTTTTCTTTCCCTTCCCCATAAGCAAGGACGATTTCGGCCGGGTGATCATGTTCGTCAATGACAGTGAGAAGCCCGGCGTCATCCGCTTTGAGTCCGACCTTCCGCGCGGAGAGCGCGCGAACCCCTTCCATGCGACATTTACGGGCGCCGGTCTCTTGAGCCTCTGCAAGCGCAGCGTTCCTATGGGCACGTCATCGCCGCCGCAGCCTGAGGCGACCACTGCCGCGAATGGAATTCCGGCAGACTGGGACAACCTTGCAAGTCTCGTCGGTAAATATCCGGGAAACTTCGCGAAGGACAACATAGACATGTTTGAGAAGGGCGCTGTGGCAGACGCTCTCAAGGTTCGGTTGGGAACGAAATTCGCTGTGCTGCGGACTAACTTGTCCGTCGTCTCGCCCCTTCAGCGCGCCGGACAATATTTTTATCTGTCTGGCAACGCTGCTCACCTAGGCGGTGTCGAACAGGCCTACATCATGCTCGACCCTGCACGCCGTGACGTGCAGGTAGGACTTTGGGAGCGGGGCAAGCTTACTGTCTATCCTCCAGGCAACGGAGCGCGGCTTGAGGTGGCGCCGGACATCAAAAGGATGTTGGACAATAGTCCGCCGGAAACGGCGGTGCCGCTACCTGGCACCCCTTGGGAAGTGGTGCCGGTGCAGGGCCGCGCTCCCATCGCCTATGTCAGCGCTGCCGCATCGCCCAATATTGAAGCACTCAGTCTCTATTGCGAGCGCGGCAAGCCCTTCATGGCAATTCTGCTTAACAAGCCCGCGACTGGAAGCACGATGTCGGTGGCTTGGAATTTCTCCGGGCGCCTCGTCAACATTCCCGTTCAGCGCGTCAACGCAGCCGGCACGCAGTGGATCGGCGGTTTGTCGGGCACGGAGCTCGTCAGCCTTTTGAAACAGCAGCGCGGGACAGTTATGCTTCGCATCAACGGACGCCCAGAAGGTGAAGCATCGCTCGACAATTCTGCAACAGTTTTACGGCGCACGATGCAAGAATGCATGGCGCTATGAATCTGATCCTGCAAACTGAGGCTCTTTAAGAGCGTAATATTCTTTTCAAGGCAGATTTATAATTGAAGGCCGGTTAGGCATTCAATCCTGCGTCTCAGCTGTCGTGAATCTACGGAGCTCAAGGCCCGTTTCAAAACATAGGCTGCCGTTTCAATCCGACAAGCAAGCTGTGACATTGCCTTTGACGGCAGAAATAATCTTTTTCCCTTTCGTCTTCTTTGCGGTGGCGGATGCAGCGAGAGAAGGCAGCCCTTCACAAGGGAGTGTGGCTGAAAAACACCATCGCAGGGCCGACATGCCGACCGGAGTGGGCATGGAGAGAAAGATAGGTTGCAAAATGGAGACTCTTTATCCACTCTTTAAGGCTCAAAAATGGGAGAGATAAAACATGACCGGAACTGGGATGCCCACCAAGCTGGGGATGGCCAAACTCGCGCTGCTGCTCGGCACCGCAGTTTTGGCGCCGTTCGCAGCATCGGCGCAGGATGCCGAAGAGCCTGTACAGGAAGAACGCGCCAGCACGCTGGACAGCATCAACGAAATCCTCGTCACCGGCACCAAGACGCGTGACCCGGAAAATGTGCAGGATATTCCGATCGCGGTGACCGCGTTCAATTCTGACACGCTGGAAGCTTACAAGATCCGCACAATCTCGGGCCTGTCGTTTCAGGCACCGACCGTAAGCCTGGACGATGTTGGCACCACGCGGGGTACCGCGAATTTCACCATTCGCGGACTTGGTATCAACTCGTCGATCCCATCGATCGACCCGACTGTCGGCGTGTTCGTTGACGGCGTCTATCTCGGCATCAACGGCGGCGTGGTGTTCGATCTGTTCGACCTCGACAGCGTTGAAATCCTGCGCGGCCCGCAGGGCGTATTGTTCGGTCGCAACGTGACCGGCGGCGCAGTGGTGATCAACACCGGCAACCCGACCGAAGATTTCCGCGGCAAGTTCCGCGCGGCAGTCGATGGCCCGGCGCTCGATGGCGGCCGCGGCGGCGCAAACTACACGGCGAGCGGCGTGATCAGCGGCCCGATCGTTGAAGACGTGCTGCTGTTCAAGGTCGGCGCCTATTACAACAAGGATGAAGGTTACTTCACCAACCTGTTCGATGGTTCGAACCACGGTGCGGCGGAAACCAAGATCCTGCGCGGCGCGCTTGAGGCCCGCCTGGGCGGCCTGACCCTGCTCGGCAAGCTCGATTACTTCGAAAGCGATGGCGATGGCCCTTCAAGTCAGAACCGGGCCCTGTTCGACCGCAATAGTTTCGATTTCTCGATTGATGAGCCGGGCGCCTATTCCAACGAAATCTGGACCGGATCGCTCACCGCAACGATGGATATCGGCCCCGGCACGCTGACCAACGTGTTCGGCTGGCGCAAGTATGATTCTACGACCCTTGGCGATATTGACGCGACCCCTCTTTTCCTGTTCCACTCCGAAACCGAAACAGCACAAGAGCAGTTCTCAAACGAGCTGCGCTACGCGATGAAGTTCGACAACCTCGATCTGACGATCGGAGGGTTCTACTTCAATCAGGATCTCGCCTATACTGAAACCCGAGCGCTGCGCCGTGACCTGCCGCCAGCTTTTCAGCCGCCGGTGTTTTTTGGCGGTGGGGCTCAGGACCATGAGGTTATCGGCGTGTTCGCCAATGCCCAGTATCAGCTGACCGATGCCTTGTCGGTGATCGCCGGGATCCGCTGGAACCAGGAAACCAAGGATGCAGGCGTGACCTACATCCTGCCTCGCGCGCCCTGTTCGTTCGTTCAGGGCACCTGCCCGACCGGCACGGAGCCGTTTGACCCCGCCACTGAAAGGGACGGCTTCACCGACCGCATTCGTTTCCGCAACGTCTCTCCCAAGGTCGGCCTGCAGTACGAATTCGCCGACAGTCAGATCTACGGTCACTGGAGCCGCGGCTTCCGTTCGGGCGGTTACAACTTCCGTATTACCAGCGTGGAAGTGTTCAATCGGGCTTTTGACCAGACTGGCTTGCTCGGTTTCGATGAGGAAAAGGTCGACAACTACGAGATCGGCGGCAAGTTCCAGACGGCCGATCGTTCGTTCACGCTCAATGCCGCGGCCTATGTCACCAAGGTCAGCAACATGCAGCGCGAAGTGAACCTGGCCGATCCGGGTGCAGGAATCGTGCAGAACATTCTCAATACCGCCGACGCGACGATCATGGGCTTTGAAGCCGAAGCGCGCATGCGCGTCTCGGATTCGCTGGCCTTCACCGCCAATATCGGGATCATCGATGCCGAATATGACGAAGTGCTGTTCGATATTTCGGGTGACGGTTTCATCAACGACACCGATCTGGCGCTGAGCCTGCCGCGCGTTCCCCCAATCACGGTCGGCCTTGGCGCGATCCACGAATGGGATCTGGGCAACAGCACCATCCTGACGCGGATCAACTACCAGTACCGTGACGAAGCAGCCTATACCGATGACAACCTCGGCTGGCTGAACTCGCTGGACAACCTTGAAGCCAACATCACGTGGGAAACCCCGGTCGAAGGCCTCTCGTTGTCGCTCTATGGTCGCAACCTGCTCGATCAGGTGCAGGAAGGCGGCGATACGCAGGTTCCATTCAGCGGCCCGAACTCGACCGGCGTGCGCCAGCCGTTCGGCCCCAACCCGACCGCGGGCACCTTCACGCCACTGATGCGCGGCCGGAACATCGGTATCGAAGCGCTGTTTGAGTTCTGATGTTTGTGAGGCGATTGCCCCTCCGGGTGATCGTCCTTGCGCTGCGAACGAAACATTAAAAATAGATAAGGGCGCTCCGGTGAGGGGGCGCCCTTTTTCGTGGCGCTTTCTTGTCCGCTTAACGCTCGCCTGCTTGCGGCTGAGTTATTCACAGACGCAGAACTGCGCGGAGCAGACCCGCATTTCGGCGCACCGAGTATGATGGCCGTCTCGTAATTCTTGCTCACTCCCATGCTGTTCCCCGTGAGACAGTTGATGGTAGCCAGTTTCGCCAACATAGCGAAGAGCAGTGCAGCTTCTGTTTCGGCGCGGAGAGGTGCTCCTATAGCTTGCACGCAGCCGAAGGGTCGACGCTCACGCGCAAGCTAGCACGGCCTTTTCAGCTCCGTTTCTCCCGTCTCGCCTTCTCACATAATAGAGCGCAGCCGCCACGCGGGTGAGAAATCCAGCCCGCCTAGCTTAACTTTCCGATCACGGAGTATGGCTGAGGATCAATTTTCAGGGGCGTCCATCACAAGTGTGTTCGCGCAACTGCGCGCGCAGTTGCACCATCGCCAATCGATTATTGGGACCCTGTTGACATTCATGTAATCGATATTACACCTTCGCAGCTGCAATAAAATACCAAATGAAAGACCTCTCCCGATGAATCGCATTTGCACCGGCCTTGCCGCCTGCTTCCTGATCGTTGCGTGTTCAGGCGAGCAGGCTCCCCCCGAGCCTCAGCCGATTCCGGTGCAGACTGTAACCATTGCCAGTCAGGCGACTCCCAATGTGATTGAACTGCCCGGGCGGGTGGAACCGGTGCGTCAGGCAGAAGTGCGCGCGCGCGTGACCGGTATCGTGGTGAAACGGCTCTATACAGAGGGCGCCAACGTCGCCGAAGGCCAGCCGCTGTTCCGGATCGATCCGCGCGAATTGCGTGCAAGCTACGCGCAGACTCAGGCCGCGCTTGATCGTGCGCGCGCGACGCAAAGAAATGCCCGCGCGGTCGTGGAACGTTACAAGCCGCTGGTTGCTGAGAACGCGATCAGTAGCCAGGAATATGACGCTGCGCTGGCAACCGCTCGTGAGGCCGAGGCAAACGTGGCGCAGATCCGCGCCCAGCTTGAGGCAGCTTCGCTCCAGCTCAACTACACCACCGTAAGGGCACCGATTGCCGGGCGTGCCGGCCGCGCAGAGGTCACCGAAGGCGCTCTCGTCAGCCAAGCCGAGGGCACGCTTATGACGCGAATCGAACAAGCCGCGCCAGTCTACGTCAACTTCGCCCAAGCCGCGAGCGAGGTTCTTGCGATCCGCCGTGCCATCAGCGCCGGCAAAATCGCGCTCGATGCCAATGACAGGGTCGAGGTCCGCCTGACCTTTACCGATGGCAGCGAATATCCGATCCCCGGCTACATCAACTTCCTCGCCCTTTCGGTCGACGAAGAAACAGGGACCGTGGACCTTCGCGCCGAATTTCCCAATCCTTCGGGGGTACTGCTCCCCGGCGAATTCGTTCGGGCCAAGCTGTTCGTGGGCGAATTGACGCAGGGTATCACCGTGCCGCAGCGTGCCGTGACGCTGTCCGAACAGGGCGGTTCGGTATTCGTGATCGACGCCAAGGGACTGGTCGCACCGCGCCCGGTGAAGCTCGGCGCGCTGGTTGATGGCAACTGGATCGTGGAAAACGGGCTGAAGGCAGGCGACGTGGTCATCGTCAGCAACCTCCAGAAGCTGCGGCCTGGCGTGCCGGTAAAGGCGGTTAAGGGCCCTGCTGCGGCAAGGCAATCTGCCGCAGCGAAGCCCGCCCCAGTCACCGGAGCACTTTGATCCATGGCACGCTTTTTCATCGATCGCCCCATCTTCGCCTGGGTGGTGGCGCTCGGCATTCTGCTCGCCGGCATCATCGCCCTGCGCGCATTGGCGATCGAGCAATATCCCGAGGTCGCACCGCCTTCGCTGACGATCAGTGTGGTCTATCCCGGTGCCGATGCGCAGACGCTGGAACAGAACGTCACGCAGGTGATCGAACAGCAGCTCAACGGGGTCGAGGGCTTCCTCTACATGGCCTCGTCCAGTGCATCGAACGGCACGGCGAGCATCACGCTGACCTTCGAGGCCGGGACTGATATCGACATTGCGCAGACCGAGGTGCAGAACCGCCTCAGCACGGTCGAAGCGCGCCTGCCCGAAGAGGTCCGCCAGCAAGGCATTACCGTGCGGCAGGCCAATGCCGGGTTCCTGCTGATCGTCGCGCTGACTTCGGCCAATGGCGATCTGAACAGTACCGACCTCGGCAATATCGCGTCCAGTCAGGTAATCGACGAGTTGCGCCGTGTGCCCGGTGTGGGCGATGTCACCTTGTTCGGCTCAGCCTATGCCATGCGGATCTGGCTCGATCCCGATGCGCTCGCGTCCTACAATCTGTCCCCAGGTGCGGTCCTGAATGCCATCCGCGAACAGAATACCCAGATCGCCGGCGGCTCGATCGGAGCCAAGCCCCTTGCGGCCGGCCAGCAGATCACTGCTACGATCACCAGCGAAGGCCGCTTCCGGACGGTTGAGGAGTTCGAAAACATCATCCTGCGGGCCAACACCGGCGCTGCCGTCGTGCGTCTGGGCGAGGTAGCCCGGATCGAGATCGGCGCGCAGAGCTATGCCACCTCCACCACACTCAACGGCGCGCCGATGGCGGGGATGGCGGTGCAGCTGGGCACCGGGGCCAATGCGCTCGCCGCAGCCGAGGGCGTGAAGGCCCGCATGGCCGAGCTGGAATCCAGTCTGCCGAGCGGCGTCAGCTGGTCAATTCCTTATGATACCACACCATTCGTGCAGGCCTCTGTCGATGAAGTCGTCAAGACGCTGGTCGAGGCAATGCTGCTGGTGTTCCTCGTCATGTATCTGTTCCTCCAAAACTGGCGTGCGACCCTGATCCCAACGCTGGTCGTCCCGATCGCGCTGGCGGGCGCGTGTATGGGGCTGTGGCTGTTCGGCTTTTCGATCAACGTGCTCTCGCTATTCGGCATGGTTCTGGCGATCGGCATTCTGGTCGATGATGCCATCGTCGTGATCGAGAATGTCGAACGGATCATGCGCGAGGAAGGCCTGTCCCCGCTGGAGGCGACGCGCAAGGCGATGGACCAGATCACCACCGCGATCATCGGCATCACGCTGGTGCTCATCGCGGTGTTCGTGCCGATGGCGATTTTCCCCG
>Ga0209278_1001951_pt1 | contig 11923 bp, 11 predicted proteins | sample JI81BgreenDNA_FD_187504 | JGI IMG/M metagenome (GOLD analysis project Ga0209278, IMG submission 187504) | Wastewater effluent complex algal communities from Wisconsin, to seasonally profile nutrient transformation and Carbon sequestration -... | ecosystem: Engineered > WWTP > Effluent > Algae... | reverse complement strand
CGCCCAACTGTCAACTTTTCGTGACATACTGGGCCGTCATGGGACAGCCCTTTCCTTTTTCCGCCATCGTCGGCCAGGACGAGATGAAGACCGCGATCCTGATCGCGGCCGTGGACCCGGCCATCGGCGGCGTGCTGGTGCTGGGCGACCGCGGCACCGGCAAGTCCACCGCGGTGCGCGCGCTGGCCGCGCTGTTGCCCCCGATGAAGGCGGTCGCCGGTTGCCGCTACGGCTGCGATCCGGCCGACACCGCGGCGCGCTGTGACCAATGCGCCGCGCTCAAACCCGGTGGCCGCGCCAAGGCCGTGGAAACCCGGCCGGTGCCGGTGATTGACCTGCCGCTGGGCGCGACCGAGGACCGCGTGGTTGGCGCGCTCGACCTGGAACGCGCCCTCACGCAAGGCGTCAAGGCCTTTGAGCCGGGCCTGCTGGCGCAGGCGCACCGCGGCTTTCTCTACATCGACGAAGTCAACCTGCTGGAAGACCACCTCGTCGACCTGCTGATCGACGTGGCCGCCTCCGGTGAAAACGTGGTCGAGCGCGAGGGCCTGTCGGTGCGCCACCCGGCGCGCTTCGTGCTGGTCGGCAGCGGCAATCCCGAAGAAGGCGAACTGCGCCCGCAACTGCTGGACCGCTTCGGCCTGTCGGTCGAGGTGCACACGCCCGACCGGCTCGACCAGCGCATCGAGGTCGTGCGACGCCGCGACGCCTTCGAACACGACCGTGATGCCTTCGTGGCCCAGTGGCAGAAGGCCGACGCGCGGATTCGCCGCCAGATCGTGGCGGCGCGACAACGGCTGCCCGGCGTGACCGTGCCCGACGCGGTGCGCGAGCGGATCTCCGCGCTGTGCATGGCGCTGGGCACCGATGGCCTGCGCGGCGACCTCACGCTGCTGCGCGCGGCACGCGCCCTCGCCGCGCTCGACGGCGACGAGGCCGTCACCGCCGCCCATGTGCGCCGCGTGGCCCCGCCCGCGCTGCGCCACCGCCTGCGCCGCAACCCGCTCGACAACACCGGCTCCAGCGCCCGGGTCGAGCGCGCGGTGACCGAACACCTGGGCGCATGAAACCGCCGCCCGCCGCCGCGCGCACGGCCTGGGCCGACGACGCGCTGGCGCGGGCCACGCAGGACGCCGCCCGCCTGGGTGCGGACGACGCGCTCGCCGCCGCGCTGCTCGCGACCGACCCCCACGGGCTGGGCGGCGCCTGGCTGCGCGCCGCCGCCGGCCCGCGCCGCGATGCCTGGTTGGCGCTGCTGCGCGCCCTGCTGCCCATTCCCGCGCCGTGGCGCCGGGTGCCGGCCCACGCAACCGACGCTGCCCTGCTCGGCGGGCTCGACATCGCCGCTACCCTGTCGGCCGGCCGACCCGTCGCCCAGTCGGGCCTGCTCACCGGCGCCGACGGCGGCGCGCTGCTGCTCGCCTCGGCCGAGCGGGTGGGCGCGGGCGTGGCCGCGCTGCTCGGTGGCGCGCTCGACCGCGGCGCCCTCGCCCTGCAGCGCGAAGGCCTCGCCGGCGAGGTGCCGGCCCGCTGGGCGCTGATCGCGCTCGACGAGGCGCCCGACGACGAACCCGGCCTGCCGGCCGCGCTGGCCGACCGGCTGGCGCTGCGCCCGCGCCTGCAGCCGCCGCACGACCTCGTCGATGACGCCGACGACCCCGACGCCGAGGCCATCGACTGGCAGCCCGGCGACATCGCCCGCGCCCGCCAGCGGCTGGCGACGGTCGTGCTCCCACCGGCCATCGCCGACGCGCTGTGCGCGGCCGCCGCCGCGTGGGGCGTGGAAGGGCTGCGCGCGCCGCTGCTCGCGGTGCGGGCCGCCCGGGCGCTGGCCGCGCTGAGCGCCGCCCCCGCCGTGGACGCCGGCCACGCCGAACTGGCGGCGCGGCTGGTGCTCGCCCCGCGCGCCACGCGCCTGCCCGCCCCCGACACACAGGACACGCAGGACGAACCACGAGACGAATCACAAGACGACCCCCCCGACGACGCCCCGCCCGACGAGCCGCCCCAGCCCGACACCCCGGCCCCGCAGGACAACACGTCCGACAACGCGCCCGACGAGCCCACCGCCGCCCGCGCGCTGGAAGACCGCCTCGTGGAAGCGGTGCGCGCCGCGCTCCCGGCCGACCTGCTCGCCGCCCTCGCCCAGGCCGCCGCCGGACCGCGCACGCGGGCCGCCGGCAGCGCCGGCGCATGGCAGAAAAACACCCCCCGCGGCCGCCCGGTCGGCACCCGCCGCGGCGACCCGCGCCGCGGTCAGCGGCTGCACCTGCTCGACACCCTGCGCGCGGCCGCCCCCTGGCAGACGCTGCGACGCCGGGCCAGCGGCCGCGATGGTCTGCAGGTGCGCCCGTCCGATTTCCACGTGCAGCGCCTGCGCCAGCGGCGCCCCAGCACCACGGTGTTCGTCGTCGACGCGTCCGGCTCCTCGGCCCTGCACCGGCTGGCCGAGGCCAAGGGCGCGGTCGAGCTGCTGCTGGCGGACTGCTATGTGCGGCGCGACCGCGTGGCCGTGATCGCGTTCCGAGGTGCGGGCGCCGAGCTGCTGCTGCCGCCCACGCGCTCGCTCGCCCGCGCCAAGCGCGAACTCGCCGGCCTGCCCGGCGGTGGCGGCACACCGCTGGCCGCCGGACTCGATGCCGCGCGCGAACTCGGCGAGCGGCTGGCCCGCGGTGGCGACAGCCCGCTGCTGGTGGTGCTGACCGACGGCAAGGCCAACATCGCCCGCGCGGGCGCGCCCGGCCGCGCGCAGGCCGCGGACGACGCCCGCGCGGCCGCCGAAGCGCTGCGCGCCGCCGGCCTCCCGGCCCTGCTGATCGACACCTCGCCCCAGCCGGCCGAGACCGCCCGCACCCTGGCCGTGCACCTGGGCGCCACCTACCTGCCGCTGCCCCACGCCGGCGCCGCGGGCCTGTCGCAGGCGGTTCAGCGGCTGGGCGGCGCCGGGCGATGACGCCGCTGTCCAGCCGGCAGGGCCCGCTCGACTGGGCGGTCGACGGCCCGCACTGGCCCCACGCGGGCCGCAGCGGCTTCGTGACCGCGGGTGGGCTGCGCTGGCATGTGCAGACCTGGCCCGGCCCCGCCCCCGACGCGCCCGCGCTGCTGCTCCTGCACGGCACCGGCGCCTCGACCCATTCGTGGCGCGGCCTCGCACCGCGGCTGGCGGCGCGCTGGCGCGTCATCGCGCCCGACCTGCCCGGCCACGCCTTCACCGGCCTGCCGCCAGGCGGCGCCGCCGACCCGCGGCTGAGCCTGCCCGGCATGGCCGGCGCCGTGGCCGACCTGGTGGCCGCGCTGTCGGTGACGCCCGATCTCGTCGTGGGCCATTCGGCGGGCGCGGCCGTGGCGGTGCAGATGGCGCTGGCGGGCCGCTGCCTGCCCAGGCGCCTCGTCGGCCTCAACGCCGCCCTGCTGCCGCTGGGCGGGCTGGTCGGCCCCCTTTTCCGGCCGCTGGCGCGGCTGGTCGCGGCGGCGCCGGGCGTGCCGCGGCTGGCGGCCTGGCAGACCCGGCAGCCGGCGGTGCTGCGCGGGCTGATCGACAGCACCGGCTCGCGCCTGGACGCCGAGGGCACCGCGCTGTACCGCCGGCTCGTGGCCAGCGCGGTCCACCACGAAGGCGTGCTGGGCATGATGGCCCAGTGGGACCTGCCCGGGCTCGCCCGCGCGCTCCCGGGCCTGGCGGTCCCGCTGGACCTGCTGGTGGGCTTGGCCGACGCCACCGTGCCCCCGGCGCAGGCCGCCGAGGTGATGCAGCGCCTGGCCCCGGCCGTGCGCGGCGCGCTGCACGCGCTGCCGGCCCTCGGTCACCTGGCCCACGAAGAAGACCCTGCGGCGGTGGCCACGTGGCTGCTGGGTCGCTGATCGTTCGTTGATCGCTCGCTGACTCCCCCGCTGAACGGCCGTCGCCAGACCGGTCAGGTGGTCAGCGAGGGCGGCGCTGGCAGGCTCACCTCGAACCGGCTGCCGCGGTCGGGCTCGGAATGCACCGCGATGCGCCCGCCGTGCAGCTCGGCAATCTGCTGGCACAACGCCAGGCCCAGCCCGGTGCCTTCGTACTTGCGGCGCAGGTTGAGGCGCTGGAACGGACGGAACAGCTTGCCCAGGTCGCCCTCGGCGATGCCGATCCCGTTGTCCGCCACCGTGACGACCACCCGGTCGCCCTCGGTCCGGGCACTCACCTCGATCCGCGGTTGCCGGCCTGGCGGCATGAACTTCAGCGCGTTGGCCGTGAGGTTCTGGAACATCAGCGACAGCAGACTCGCGTTGCCCATCACCCGCGGCAGCGGGCCGACGCGCAGCTCGGCGCCGGAGGACTCGATGCGCCCGGCCAGCGCCAGGCGCAGGTCGGCAAACAGCTCGTCCAGCGCCACCGGTTCGGGCTTCTGCGGGTCGCGCGCGTGCAGCTGCGCGTAGCGCAGCACGTCGTCGAGCAAGGTGCGCATGCGGCCGCTGCTGCGCTGGACCAGATCGAGATAACGCTGGGCGTCCGGCGAGAGCCGGTCGCGTTCCTCGGCGATCAGGCCGGTGAATTGGGTGACCGTGTTGAGCGGCTCGCGCATGTCGTGGGAGGCGATGTGCACGAACTGCTCCAGCCGGTCGTTGGCGTGCTTGAGGTCGCGCGTGCGCTGCTCCAGCCGCGACTGGCCATCGCGGGTCTGGGCCATCGCCGCGGCCAGCAGATGGCATGGGGCCAGCGCGCCGGCGCAGGCGAGGTACACGAACACGTCCTGCCACGCGGCGGTCACCGGCGGCGGCACCAGCACCCCAAAGGCGAGACAGGCGGCGAAGATGACCGCCACCGCCAGCGCGGCCAGCGCGGTGCCGGTCTGCTCCAGGCTCACGGCCGCGAGCATCAGCGGAATGGACAGATAGACGAACGGATACGGCAGGTAGGCCAGCGACAGCACCGCCACCGACCCGCACAGCAACACCGACGACAACACCGGCACCGACAGCAGCTCGTCGCGCACCTCGCTGCCGGGCCGCTGCAGCACCAGCGCGGCCAGGGGCAGCACGGCCAGCGCCCCCAGCGCCGCGCCGGTGAACCAGCGCAGCCAGCCCTCGGGCAGCGGCACACCATCCACCAGACCCAGGGTGAGTGCGCCGACCGCCGCGCCCACGGCCGACGGCAGCAGCCCGCCCCACAACAGCAACACGCCCATGCGGCGCGGGCTGCGCACGTCGTGCGCGTGCAGGCCGCGCCGGCGCAGCAGGTAGGCCGCCAGAAAGATCTCCACGAGGTTGGCGGGCACCAGCCGCATGGCGTGCCACCAGCCCTCGCTGGCCGGCCAGTTGGACAGCCCGCCCGCCACCACCAGCGCCGCGACCACGCCCAGCCGCGCGCCGCGCGGCGCGAAGGTCAGCGCGGCCACCCCCACCGCGTTGGCGAACCACAGCGCGGCGATGCTCCCCGGTTGCTCGGACAAGCCGATCGACAGCCAGCCCAGCCCCAGGTAGAACAGCCCGGTGAGCGACGCCCAGCGCCAGGCGTCGCCCTGCCCGGCGCGCCACGCCTCAACCATCGCGCGCTCCCACCCGCCGCCACGCCAGGGCGAGCGCCAGCGCCAACGCGCCCAGCCCCAACCACGCCGGCCACTGCCGGCGCGGCGCCATCGCCTCCACCGGCAGCGACGCCATCCACCGATCGGTGATGGCGCGCCGCTCCGCCGCCGGCAGGGCGGCCAGCGCGCCGTCCAGGGCTTCCACCACCTGCGGCTGACCCAGCCGCACACCAAAGGACAAGGGGTAGCTGAAGCCCACCCGGCCCACGCTGCGCAACGCGCCCAGGCCATGGCGCTCGATGATCCAGGCGGCGCTGGCCGCGTCGACCACCGCCGCCGCGAAATCGCCGCGCGCCACCCCGATGAGGGCCACCGTGTCGTCGCTCACCGCCCGCCACGCCACGCCGGGGTGGGCCTCGCGCATCGGGCGCTCCACCGCATATCCCGCACCCACCGCCACCGGCTGCCCCGCCAGGGCGGCCAACCCCCGGTCGGCCACACGGGCCGGCGCGTCGTCGCGCGCGAGCAGGATGGCGGGGACCTCGACATAAGGCCGGGTGAACGCCAGAAACGCGGCGCGCTCCGGCGTGGGCCGCAGGGACGTGATGAGATCGGCCTCGCCGCGCTGCAGTTGTGAGAGCAGGGTCGCCAGCGGCTGCGGGGGCAACGGCTGGATGCGCAAGCCCGCGCGGGCGGCCGCGGCGTCCAGTACGTCGATGGACAGGCCACGCGGGGTGCCGTCCGCGTCCACAAACACGAAGGGCGGGTAGTCGCGCTCCACCGCCAGGCGCAGGGGCTCGGCAGCGGCCGCGCTCACCGTCAGCGCCGACAGGCACCAGGCCCAGGTCAGCGCATGGCGTCTCACGGCAGCCCCAGGCGTTCCATGAGGCCCCGGAGTTGCGCGGGGGTCACGGGCTTGGTGAGGTAGTCGCGCACGATCGGGTGGCGGCGTGCGCGTGACTCGTCCAGCGGGTTGGGCGACGAGGACAACACCGCCACCGGCGGGGGTGGCGCGGGACGCGACTGCAGCGCGTCGAGCAGCTCGAACCCGTCCATCGCGGGCATGTTGATGTCCATCAGGATGAGCGCCACCGCTGGGCCGTCATCGAGCGTGGCCAGCGCGTCATCGGCGGTCTCACAGGCCTCCAGGGCCACGTCCAGCCCCGCCCGCTCGAACATGAGCCGCGTGTACAGCAGATCGCCCTCGCTGTCGTCGACGAGCACCACCCGGTGTGTCATGAAACGTGTCTTCCCTGAACTTTTGTTTCAGGGGATGCTAGCGCCAAGGCAATCCCGCGTGGTGCGGTGGGATGACCACAAACGGGGGACAGCCAGTCGCGGTCGGGTCAGCGCGACCGCTCAGGGCCGCACGCGGTCGATGCGCAGCCGAAGGCCCTGCGCCGGTACGGCCACCGCCCGCGCCTCGCCCACCCAGTCGCCCGCCTGCGGCAGCGGCTGGCCGCTGCGGCTGACCCGCGCCTCGATCACCACGCGCTCGTGGCCCGCCAAGCCCTGGCCCGCGACCATCGCCTGCGCGGGCCCCAGCAGGAAGGCGCTGGCCGCCGCGCGCGCCGGCTGGCGCCACACCGCCAGCGGCGGTCCGCCGCCCTGCGCGCGCCGGGCCACCACATACAACACGTCGTCGGGGCGCAGGTCGGCCGCGAGCGCGGGCGCGATTTCCACCGAGCCGCGCAAGCTCGGGCCCTCGGCCGGCGCCGTGGCGGTGGCGGCCACGGGCGGCGCGCCCAGCGCGGCGAGCGAGGCGGCCAGGCCCTGGGCCAGCGGGCTGCCCGGTGGCGCGTGGCGCAGGGCTTCGGTCCAGAGGCGCTGTGCCTCGACCAGGTCCTGGCGGGCGTGGGCCGCGGCGCCGGCCAGCGCCAGCGCCTTGGGGTGGTTCGGTGCCACGGTCAGGGCGCGCGCGATCAGCCGCTCGGCCTGCGCAGCGCGGTCCGCGCCGGGCACCAGACCGAGCAGGTCGGCCCGATCGGCCAGCCAGTCGGGCTGGTCGGGCTGGCGCTCCAGCGCCTCGCCCAGCGACCGCTCGGCGTCGGCCCAGCGCTGCAGGCCGGCCTGGGCGCGGGCCAGCATGGCCCAGGCCGCGGCGTCTTCGGCGCGGCCAGCCGGCTGCGCCGCCAGCGAGCGGGCCATGCGGTCCACCATGTCGGCCACATCGTCTCGGGCGACAGCGCTGTCGGCGCGGGGCGCCGCGAGGTCGGGCCGGCCATGCACGAGGTAGGCGCCGAGGGCCACGGCCACGGCCAGCGCCAGCCCCACGGCGCCGGGCAGGCTGCCACCGGGGCGGGTCATCACCGGCGCGCGGGGCACCGCCTCGGCCAGCGCGCGCTGCGCGATTTCGGCCAGTGCGCGGGCGTGGTCCGCGTCGTCCAGCGCCCCGGCGCTGCGCTGCGCCGCCAGCGCGCGCCGCTGTCCGCGCAGCAGGTCGAGCGCGTCCAGCGCGCCGCTTTCGGCCGGCGGCGGGCGGCGCCAGGCCCGCCACAGCGGCCAGCCGCTGGCGCCGACCAGCAGCAAGGCGGCGAGCAGAAAAGGCAGCGCGGCGGACAGGCCGGCGCCGGTGGTGCTGAGATCGGTCATGGCGGACTCCGGGGTTCGTCCAGCAGGCGCTGCGCGCGGCGCCAGTCGGCCTCGCTGAGCGCGGGCGGTGGCGCGGGCCGGCGGTTGCGCCGCACGAGCAGCACCACCGCAGCCAGCAGCGCGGCAAACGGCCCGAGCCACAGCAGGCCGGTGCGGGCCGACCACGGCGGGCGGTAGAGCACAAACTCGCCGTAGCGCGCGACCATGAAATCGCGCACCTCCGCGTCGCTGCGGCCCGCGGCGAGCTGCTCGCGGATCTGCGCGCGCAGGTCCTGCGCCAGCTCCGCGTGGGAAGCGGCCACGGTTTCGTTCTGGCAGACCAGACAGCGCAGCTGCTCGCCCAGGGCCTGGGCGCGGGCGTCCAGCGCCGGATCGGCCAGCGCCGCGCCGGCCCACAGCGCCACGGTGAGCAGGGCTGCGCGGCGGATTCGCCCGGCCGCCATCACCCGGCCCCCGGCGCGAGTTCGCGCAACAGCGGCAGCACGCGCTGCTGCACGGCCTCGGGCGTCAACGGGCCGGTGTGCTTGAGGCGAATGACGCCGGCGCGGTCGATCACGTACGTCTCGGGCACGCCATACACGCCGAAATCGAGCCCCACGCGGCCGGCGCTGTCCTGCACGGTGGCGCGGTAGGGATTGCCGTGGCGCGCCAGCCAGGCGCTGGCCGCCGCGGGCTGGTCCTTGTAGTTCAGCCCGATCACCGGCACGCCGGCCTGGCGCGCGAGGTCGATCAGCACCGGGTGTTCCGCCTGGCAGGCCACGCACCACGACGCCCAGACGTTGACCACCCAGACCTGCCCGCGCAGGCTCTGGCTGGACAGCGTGGCCGGCGTGGCGGGCGCGGCGGCCAGCAAGGGCAGCTCGAAGGTCGGCGCGGCGCGGCCCACCAGCGGGGACGGCACGTCGCGCGGGTCGCGCTGCAGCCCGGCGCCGAGCAGGCCGACCAGGGCCAGAAACACCAGCAGCGGCCAGACGAAGCGCCTCATGCGAAATCCCCCACCGCGGCGGGCGCGGGCTGGGCGGCCGACGCGGGCGCGCGGCGGCGGTAGCGGGCGTCGGCCGCCGCGAGCAGGCCGCCGAGCGCCATCAGCAGGCAGCCGATCCAGATGCCGTTGACTAGCGGCTTGTGATGCAGCCGCAGGCTCCAGGCGGTGTCGCTCACCGGCTCGCCGAGGGCGACGTAGAGGTCGCCGCGCCAGCCGCGGTGGATGGCCACCTCGGTCATCGGCATGCGGCTGACGTTGTAGACGCGGCGCTCGGGCCGCAGCGTGGCCACCGGCTCGCCGTCCTGCGTGACCGCCACCCGGGCCCGGACCGCGCTGTGGTTGGGGCCTTGCACCACATCGAGGGCTTCCAGCGTGAAGCGGCGGCCGGCGACCTCGGCCCACTGGCCGGGCTCCAGGCGCACGTCGCGCTCGGTCTGGAAGGTGCTGACCACGGTGACCGCCAGCACGAACAGCGCCACGCCGCCGTGCGCCAGCTGCAGGCCCCACCAGCGCGCCGGCGGCCAGCGCTGCGGCATCTCGCGCAGGCGCGGCCACGCGCCGGCCACGGTGGCGGCGGCGAGCCAGGCGGCCAGCGCCAGGCCCAGCCCGGCCAGCGGCGTGAGCGCCTGCAGGGCCAGCGCGGCGGCGGCCGCACTCACCAGCGCCACGCCAGCGGCCACGCGCAGGCGCCGCCCCAGCTCGGGCAGGGCCGCGCGGCGCCAGCGCGCCAGCGGCCCCACGCCCATGAGAAACAGGGCCGGAGCCATCAGCGGCACGAACACCGCGTTGAAGTACGGCGGGCCGACCGACAGCTTGCCCAGGCCGAGCGCGTCCAGCGCCAGCGGGTAGAGCGTGCCCAGCAGCACCGCGCCCGTGGCGCACAGGAGCAGCACGTTGTTGGCCAGCAGGAAGGTCTCGCGCGACACCGCGGCGAACGGTCCGCCCTCGCCCAGCGACGGCGCGCGCCACGCGTAGAGCGCCAGCGACCCGCCCACCACCACCGCCAGGAAGCCGAGGATGAACACCCCGCGCGCCGGGTCGGTGGCGAAGGCGTGGACCGAGCTGAGCACGCCGGAGCGCACGATGAAGGTGCCCAGCAGCGCGAGCGAAAACGCCAGCAGCGCCAGCAGCACGCTCCAGCGCGTGAGCGCGCCGCGCGTCTCGGTGACCGCCAGCGAGTGCAGCAGCGCGGTACCCACCAGCCAGGGCATGAAGGACGCGTTTTCCACCGGGTCCCAGAACCACCAGCCCCCCCAGCCCAGCTCGTAATAGGCCCAGAAGCTGCCCAGCGCGATGCCCAGGGTGAGGAAGGCCCAGGCGGCGGCGGTCCAGGGCCGCGAGGCGTGGGCCCAGGCGGTGTCGACGCGCCCGCCGAGCAAGGCCGCGACCGCAAAGGCAAAGGCGACCACGAAACCCACGTAGCCCATGTAGAGCATCGGCGGGTGGATCGCCATGCCCGGGTCCTGCAGCAGTGGGTTGAGGTCCAGCCCGTCCGGCGGGGCGGGCAGCAGGCGCTCAAAGGGATTGGAGACGAGCAGCGTGAACAGCAGGAAACCGGCGCTGATCAGGCCCATCACGCCGAGCACCCGGGCGCGCATGGCGGCGTCCAGCCCGCGCACCGCCCACACCGAGACCGCCACGGTCCAGCCGGCGAGGATCAGGGCCCAGAGCAGGATTGAGCCTTCGTGGTTGCCCCAGACCGCGCTGAGGCGGTAGATCAGCGGCAGCGTGGTGTGGGAGTGCGAGGCGGCGAGCTTGACGCTGAAGTCGGAGATGACGAAGGCGTGGGTCAGGCCGGCGTAGGCCAGCAGCAGCAGCACGGCCTGCACGCGCGCCGCGGGCACGGCCAGCGCCATCGCACCGGCGTGGCCGCGCGCCGCGCCCCACAGCGGCACCAGCCCTTGCAGCAGCGCGGCGGCCAGGGCGAGGGCCAGCGCAAGGTGGGAGAGTTCGACGATCATCGCGCGGCCTCCGGCGCCACGGTGCCCTGCCCCGCGCGGGCCCGGGCCAGCGCGTCGGCGGCCTCGGGTGCCATGTAGTTTTCATCGTGCTTGGCCAGCACCTGCTCGGCGCGGAACACGCCGTCGGCCCCGAGCTGCCCTTGCGCGACGACGCCTTTGCCCTCCTGAAACAGGTCGGGCAGCAGACCGGTGTAGGTCACCGGCACACGCTTGACCGTGTCGGTGACCATGAAGCGCACCGTCAGGCCCTGCGCGCCGCGCACGACGCTGCCCTCCTCCACCAGTCCGCCGACGCGGAAGGTGCGTCCGGCCGGCACCTGCTGGGCCAGCACGTCGCTGGGGCTGTGGAAAAACACGAGGTTGCTGCGAAAGGCGTTGAGCACCAGCGCGCTGGCGGCGCCCACGGTGCCCAGCCCCACGGCCAGGGCGAGCAGGCGGCGGCGGCGCGGCGTCATGGCGCGCTCTCCCGGCGCGCGCGCTCGGCCGGCGCGGCGGCGAGCGAGCCGGTGAGCGAAGCGGTCATCGCCTCGTCGTCGCGCTGGCGCCGCTGCAGCCGCGCGCGCAGCACGAGCAGCGCCACCTCGGCCACCAGCACCGCGGCGCACATCGCCAGCGCGCCCCACACGTAGCGGCCGTGGCCGCCGAGTTCCCACCAGTCCGACGCGTTCATGACCCCACCTCCATCGAGCGTTGCGCCCACGCGGTATGCGCCTCGCGCTCGCGCAGCTCCAGCCGCGCGCGCGCCAGCGCCACCGCGATGCAATACGCCCAGGCGGCCAGCGCCATGAGCACCATGCCCGCCAGCATGGGCGCGGCCATGCTGGGGGGTTTGTTCAGCGTGACCGAGGCGCCCTGGTGCAGCGTGTTCCACCACTGCACCGAGA
>Ga0209278_1001949_pt1 | contig 11925 bp, 7 predicted proteins | sample JI81BgreenDNA_FD_187504 | JGI IMG/M metagenome (GOLD analysis project Ga0209278, IMG submission 187504) | Wastewater effluent complex algal communities from Wisconsin, to seasonally profile nutrient transformation and Carbon sequestration -... | ecosystem: Engineered > WWTP > Effluent > Algae... | reverse complement strand
TCTCCTGCGGGCTGCGCTTGGCCGAGAGCATGGCGGTGAAGCGCAGCCACTCCTCGCGGTAGTCGTAGCGGTAGCTGTAGAAGTGCTTGCCGACGAAGACACGCAGCCACGAGCGGAAGGCGCCCGAAAACAGCAGCATGCCCAGCATCGCCAGCGCCGCCACCACCAGGCCCAGCTGCAGCGCGCGGCCCCACTCGCCGCCGAAAAAGCGAACGTAGTAGCCCACGGCCGCCATGAACAGCAGGTAGGCGCCGGCCAGCAGCAACGAGGCGGAATAGAAGGCCGCCGCACGCGAGACGTGCAGCTTGGCGATCCAGTTTGCGCTGCGACGTGCGGCGACGAAGAAGAACGGCACGGCGAGCGCGTGAACACCCCCGCGCACGGCCATGGCGTCGCGGTCCAGGGTGCCAAACAGCAGGCCCTCGGCAAAGAGGTAGATGTCGAAGACGAACACGATCGCCAGGGCCAGGCACACGGGCTTGGCGTTCCAGCGCTGCTCTTCGCGCAGGTTGCGGAACAGCTGCTCGACCATGAGCAGGCCGCAGACCGGCAGCGCCAGCGCGCCGGCGATCACGAGGCGAACCACCTCGTCGTGCATGACCCCGGTCGCGGCCAGGGCCATGAAGACGGTGCTGGCCAGGACGCTGCCAATGGCCACGCGCCGCATCACGCGCGTGGCCGGCGAGGGCTGGCCCTGGGCGTCCTGGGGCAGCAGCAGGACGAGGAAGGTGAACCAGAACGCGTAGCGCGCGAGGTCGGTGGCCTGGGCCAGCAGGGCAGTGAGCCAGGCGTCCGATGTGAGCGTCAGCCAGGATGCGCCGCACCACGCGGCCGACGCGACGAGGGCGGCCAGCACCGGCCAGCGAGCCTGCAGCGCGCCCGCGACGGAACGGCCGCTGCGCAGGAGGTAAGCCACCAGCGCGAGATGCGCCAGCAGGCCCAGCGCATAGGCGCCTGAGGCGACGTCGAGAGGCGGCAGGGTCATGCCGACAGGTACGGCCGCGCGGCCGGCCCTATCGGGCGCCCCTGCCGGTGAGCACCACGCTGACGGTTTCCATCAGGACCACGAGGTCCAGGAAGAGCGTGTGGTTCTTGACGTAGTACAAGTCGTACTGCAGCTTTTCCTGCGAGTCCTCGACCGTGGCGCCATAGGGGTAGCGAACCTGGGCCCAGCCGGTGACGCCCGGCTTGACGCTGTGGCGCAGGGCGTAGAAGGGGATCTCCTGCGTCAGCTGCTCCACGAAGTAGGGCCGCTCGGGGCGGGGCCCAACCAGACTCATTTCGCCCACCAGCACGTTGAACAGCTGTGGCAACTCGTCGATGCGGAGCCTGCGAATCACGGCGCCGACGCGTGTGACGCGCGCATCGTTGGCCTGCGCCCAGACGGGCCTGCCGTCCTTCTCGGCGTCGTTGCGCATGCTGCGGAACTTGGCGATGCTGAAGCTGCGGCCGTTGAGGCCCGTGCGCTCCTGGCGGTAGAGCACCGGGCCGGGGCTCTCAAGCTTGATCAGCAGCGCCGTCACCAGCATGATGGGCGTGGCCAGCACCAGCAGCAGCGTCGCGCAGAACAGGTCAAATACGCGCTTCACACCCGTGCGCCAGGCGCCCTGGTTGAAGCCGTCGCCGAAGATCAGCCAGCTCGCGTTGAGGTAGTCGATGCGGATCTGGCCCAGCGTCTTCTCAAAGTGGGTGTTGAGGTCGTAGACCTTGGTGCCCGAGACCTTGCAGTCGAGCAGCTGGCGCAGCGGCATGCTGCCGGAGCGGCGTTCGGTGAGGGCCACCACGATCTCGTCCACTCCCAGGCGCTCGGCCAGGGCGGGCAGGGTGTCGTCCAGCGCCAGGATGCGGTGCGCCGGTACGGCGGCTTCCTTCTCGTTGGGGCCCGGAACGAAGCCTACGATGTCGGCGTTGGGGTCGTTCTTGAGGATGGTCTCGCTGACGTCCAGCGCAGCCCGGCCTGCGCCGAAGATCATGATGCGCATGCGGCCAGCCGCCGCGCCTGACACGTGCGAAAGGTAGGCCCGACGAGCCACGAGCGCGGACACGCCGGCCATGACCGACAGCTGGATGGTCCCCGGGTGCTGGGTGTCCGCCGGCAGCAACCCGAAGATCACATAGGCCACGGGCAGCAACACCAGCAGCACGATCGCCGCTCGCACGAGCGAGCGGCTCGCGGTGCCGCGCGATGAGGCTTCGTACAGGCCCGATGCGCCTCCCACCAGAGCCAGGCAAGCGGCAAACGAGACGACGTGGGTGCCAGCGACCGGCACCACTTCAGCGAACCCACCCACGTTGATGGCCACGGCCATCATCACCAGCACGACGACCAGACCCAGATCGAACAACAGTGCTCGAAGCGCAGCCTGCGGAACGTAGTGATTGAATATGCGGATCATGGACGGGGGCGCTGGTGCTGCGTGCCTCAACCGCGGGTGGCGCACCCAGCGGGCAGCTACGGGGCGACTGCCGCTGTGGCTGCTGCGCGAGCCACAACGGCCACAAAGGCCTCGGCCCGGAATGTAGGCGGGCACTCAAACGCGGGGCAACCCCAGGCTCGGGGGTTTGGCCGCCAGCACGCGAGCTCGTGGCGATATCCGTGAAGATGCCGCGGGCGTTTGCCAGTTCGTGAAGCGCCGGGAACGAAAAAGCCCCGCGTGCACAGCATCGCGGGGCTCAATATCCCGGCGCTTGTGGGCGCCGGGCGAGGCTCGAAATCAGGCCTTGGTGGAGCGACGGCGAGCGGCCGCGGCAGCACCCAGGAGGCCCAAGCCAACCAGGGACAGGGTCATCGGCTCGGGAACTGCGCGCACCGTGCCGGAGATCGTCGTGTTCACGATCTTGCCTTCGCTCAGCGTGATCACGTGCAGGTCACGCATCGAGAACGTGCCGCCCAGGGGGTCCGTCCAAACAGTGGAGCCGGCATTGCAGCTCGTGTTGGCCACGATCGACATCGTGCAAATCAGGTTCGGGTCACCGCCGGCGAGCGTCGGCACAGCGTTGTCGGCGTTCACAAAGAAACGGTTCAGGACTTGATCGCCAACGCCGAAGCTGCTGTCGCTGGAGGTCAGCGAGGCCGAACCCGTCAGGAACTTGGCCTCACCCGCAGGGGCGGTGTACCCAAAACCCCGCAGATCGATCTCCAGAACGCCCTGACCAGCGCCGCTGCGGAACACCTCGGTGGTGCTGCCGTTGAGCGTGGCGGCCAGCGGGGTGCCGGGCACGTTGCTCGAGAAGGTCGTGGTGAACACGGTGAAGCCACCGACGGTGCCGTTGAACGACAGGCCGTTTCCGCCGCCGAGCAGGCCGAAGCCAGAGTGGCAGGCAACGAAGTTCGTCGAGTCGCAGAAGAGCGTGACGCCCTCCGTGATCGAACGAATCTGCAGCGTCACAGCCGCCTGCGCCGCCGAGGCACACGCGCCCAGGACGCCGACTGCCAGAGCGACCTTTGCATGCTTCCAAATCTTCATGATGAATCCCCAGTGTGCAGGTGTTGAACAGTATCCGCGCCGACCGATGCCTCTGCTTTGGGTGTCGGGCTTGGCGTTGGTCCTCCTTTGAGCAGATGCCGTGCCAGAGGCAATTAATCTTTGTAAATCAAACACTTGGAGGTTCCATTCGAGGTGGGTGCCCTGGTGATGTCAAGGAAGTCGACAGTGTTTGTCTGGGGCGTACTTGATTGAGCGGCGACAAGTCACGCGCAGCGCCTCGACGAGGTGGTCCCCATGGCTGTCTGAAGTCTTCCGGTCGGATGCATCGGCAATACTCACGCGGTCAGCTGCCGCCCTCAGCAAAACCCTGCGGAGCTGGTGTGTCTTAATGTGCCGCCTTGTCCGTTCTAGCCCCAGATTCGTTAGGGAAGCAGCCTGCCTGTCTAACGCCTTATGGGGGCGGGGCACTTGCGGACGAGCAGCATCAGGGAGATCGAGTCACGTGAGCGAGAGCCATCGACCACAACAGACGGGCAACCACACAGCCCGGTCTTCCGGGCGCCCTGCCTTGAGGCCTTTCCGAGTCAGGGCCTGGCTCGCTGCTTTGGCAGCGGCCGTGCTGGTGGCGTGCCAGGCCTCCGATCCCAAGGCCATGTACGAAGCGGGGCGGCAAGCGCATGGGGCTGGCGACCGCGCGGCAGCGGTCGTGCACTACAAGTCGGCCTTACAGGCGGATCCGGGCTATCTCGATGCCCGGCTCGCGCTTGCCCAGGTGCTCCTGGAGACCGGTGATGCAGATGGCGCGATCGCCGAAGCGCGGCGTGTCCTGACTGATGGCGGGCCCGCGAAGGTCGCTTACCCGCTGCTGTCGAAGGCATTGCTGCAGACCGGCGACTACAAACGTGCTGTCCACGCGCTAGAGGGCGTGAAGACGGGTGATGCCCGTGCCGATGCCACAGTCCGCGCAGACCTGGCGCTGGCCTGGAGCGGCCTCGGCGACAGGGCCAAGGCGGAGGCTGCGATCGTTGATGCGCTGGCGTCCGACCCCGCGTTCCCGCACGCGCGCCTGTTGCAGGCGCGCATCCTGGCCTCGCGGGGCGAACTCGACAGAACCCAGGCTGTCGTCGCCGAGCTGCTGGCCGCCGACCCGAGTTACCACGACGCGTCGGTTCTGCAAGCCGAATTGCATCAGCACCATGGCCGGCGAGCCGATGCCATCGCCACACTTGAGGCAGCGGCCAAACTGGGCGGCTCGATCACGGTGCACGCCATGCTCGCCCGTCTCTACATCGAGCAAGGCGAGCGCGACGAGGCTGCGCGCCAGGTCGAAAGCCTGCGGGCGCTGTCCTCCTGGCATCCTCACACCACCTTGGCCGAAGCGCAGCTCGCGCTGCTTGACGGCGACCTGGAGCGCGCTCGCGAGCGCGCCGAGAGGCTCGCTTCACGCCTGCCCGACAACGCCACCGTGGTTGCGTTCGCCGGGCTCGTTGAGTCACGGCTTGGTTCTTGGGTGCGAGCAACCACCAACCTTCGCAAGGCGATTTCTCTAGAACCCGGGCTGACGGCTGCCAGGATCGAGCTCGCAAGGGTCGAGCTTCGTCTGGGGCAGTTCGCCGACGCCCTCAGAACCCTGCGCCCGCTCACGCTGGGTGAGAGCGCATCGCCCTTGGCGCTCGCGCTGGCTTCCGAGGCGCATCTCCGACTCGGCGATGCCAAGGCCGCGGACGATCTGCTCAGGCGAGCAGCGACAGCGGCGCCCGACAACGCAGCTCTCAAGGCAGCCGCCCTCGTGCGTCGGTTCGAGCGCGGCGAGGTGGTGCAGCCGTTGGCCGAGCTCGACGCGATGGCCAACCGTACAACAGACACCATTGCTGACGAGGCCTTGTTTGCGGCGCGCTTGGCCCGCGGCGAGTTCGATGCTGCGTTGTCGGTGCTGGACCGGCTTCAGAAGAAGCAGCCCGACAACGCCCAGCACTACGAGCTGCGTGGGCGCGTGCTCCTGGCGCGCCGCGACTTCGCCGCGGCTCGCGAGGCGTTTGAGAAGGCCGCGCAGCTCGAGCCGCGGCAGTTCAGCGCCGTCCTCGGCCTGGTCACGATCGACCAGATCCAGGATCGGCCCGAATCTGCACAAGCGCGTCTGCAAAAGGTGCTGCAGGCAGAGCCATCACACGGTCCGGCCCTTCTGGCCATGGCCGAGTTCCGCTCTCGGCAGGGGGCGCCCTACGAGGAGGTGGTGGAGCTCTTCAGCCGAGCGGCGGCAGCCGAGTCATTGTCGGTCGAGCCTCGGCTGCGGCTGATCGAACTCGCGATGCGCAAGCGGATGCACAAGCAGGCGCTGGCGTTCGCCCGCGATGCCCTGGCCGCCCACCCTGGCGACCCTCGCGTGCTCGATGCCGTTGGTTTGGCCCAACTGCGCGCCGGTGACATCGAGCAGTCGCTGAGCACGTTCCGTTCGCTTTCAGCGATCCTGCCGGCATCGGTCGAGCCCTACCTGCGGATGGCCGAGGTCTACGGCACGCAGGGCCAGCAGGGCTCGGCCTTGACAGCCATCCGCAAGGCGCTCGAGGTGCAGCCCTTGAACGGCGTGGCGCAGCGCGCGATCGTCGACCTGCTGATCAGCACGCGCAAACCCGAAGAGGCTTCCGAGTACGTGCGCCGACAGCGCCAGCTGCGCCCTTCGGACCCCGCGACATTCGCCCTGGAGGCGACTTTCCACGCCCGGATGCGCAACCCCGAGCGAGCCATCGCCGTGTTGAGGGAAGGTGTCGCAAAGACAGGCAGTCCCGACCTCGCGGGCCTCCTGTTCAGCACCCTGCTGGAGCGGCGCGACGATGCCGGGGCCATGAAGTTCGCCAGCACTTGGCTCCGGCAATCGCCCGACGATGCGGCCTTCGAATACCTCGTGTCCGTGCGCGACATCGGTCGTGGCGATCTGGCCTCCGCCGAGGCTCGTTTGCGGCGCGTCGTGGCTGTGTACCCGACCAATGCCGTCGCCTTGAACAACCTGGCGTGGGTTCTTGTGCAGCGTGGAGGCAAGGGGGCGGTCGAGCTGGCCCGTCGAGCCCTGTCGCTCGGGCCGGATCAACCCAGCTACATGGACACACTGGCCATGGCGCTGGCCGCCGACGGGAAGGTGGCCGATGCGCTGACGCTGGCTCAGAAGGCGCTTGAGCTCGCACCGGAAGACCCTTCTATTCAGCTTGGGCTAGCCCGGGTGGCCGTGCAGGCGGGGCGCAAGGATCTCGCTCGCCAGCAGCTCGACCGATTGGCGCCCCTGGGCGACCGCTTCCCCGGTCACGAAGAGGTGCGCCAGCTGCAGGCCAAGCTCTGAGCTTCTGCCGATGCCGGCAATTGTTCCGGCTTCTCCACCAGCTGCAGCGTGGGGACGGCAGGTCGTGGCAATGGCGCTGTGCCATCATTCCACGCTTTGGTGCTGGGCGTGCCCCTCGCTCTGGGTGAGTCGGCGGCCTGCCAACGGCAGGCGTGCGTTTCCAGCGGTTCAGCAGCGAGGAGAGGCCGTGTCGGTTCGATCAGCATCGAGAGCGTTCTTGGTTGGGGGCTGCGCCGCCATGGCCCTGTTTCTGGGCGGTTGTGCCACTTCAGACCTCCCTCCCGCCCCGCCCCAGGCCGCCAGTGCCGACTACAACTATGTGATAGGCGCCGGCGACAGCGTCAACATCGTGGTCTGGCGCAACCCAGAGCTGTCCGGCTCCTACCCTGTCCGCCCTGATGGCAAGATCTCCGCACCGCTGGTGGAGGAGCTGGTCGCCCAGGGCAAGACCTCGGTCGAACTGGCGCGCGACGTCGAGAAGAAGCTCTCGACCTATGTGCGTGACCCCGTCGTCACGGTCATCGTCACCGGTTTCGTGGGTCCGTACAGCGAGCAGATCCGCGTGGTGGGCGAGGCCGCGCGCCCGCTGTTCCTGCCCTACAAGCAGAAGATGACCCTGCTCGACGTGATGATCGCCGTCGGTGGCCTGACAGATTTCGCCGATGGCAACCGCGCCATCATCCAGCGCACATCCGAGGGCAACAAGCAGTACGCCGTGCGCCTGAAGGACCTCATCAAGCGCGGCGACCTCAGCGCCAACGTCGAGATGCGCCCGGGTGACATCCTTGTCATCCCGCAGGGCCTGTTCTGACGGGCACGCGCCCGCAGCAACAACCGCCGGCAGCTCCGCATGCAAGAGATCCTCCAACAGGCCCTGGTCATCCTGCGCGGGATGTGGAAGTTCCGCTGGCCCGGGCTCGTCGTGGCCTGGGCCATGGCCATCGTGGGCGCCGTGGTCGTGATGAAGATCCCCGACCAGTTCGAGGCCTCGGCGCGGATCTACGTCGACACCGACTCGATCCTCAAGCCGCTCATGGCCGGCCTCACGGTGCAGCCCAACGTCGAGCAGCAGATCGGCATGCTCAGCCGTACGCTGCTGAGCCGCCCCAACCTGGAAAAGCTCATCCGCATGGCCGACCTGGACCTGCGCAACGCCGGCCGGAACGACCAGGAGGCGCTGATCGACAAGCTCTCGAGCGGCATCGAGATCCGCACTGCCGGCGGCCTGAACCTGTACACCATGTCCTACCGCGACAGCGAGCCCGAGCGCGCGAAGCGGGTGATCCAGTCGATGGTGTCGATCTTCGTCGAGTCCGGTCTGGGCTCCAGCCGCAAGGACACCGACGCGGCCAAGACCTTCCTCAACGAGCAGATCAAGACCTTCGAGGCCAAACTCGAGGAGGCCGAGGCGCGCATGAAGGAGTTCCGCCTGCGCAACATCGCCACGCAAGCCGCGGACGGCAAGGACTCCGCCACGCGCCTGGCCGAGGCCAACGCCCAGCTGCAGGCCGCGCAGCTGCAGTTGCGCGAAGCCGAGTTCGCGCGCGACGCCGCCAAGCAGCAACTGGCCATGGAGCGCGGGCAGGGCGCCAACATCGCCACGCAGAGCCTGCTCCAGGAATCGACGATCAATGTCTCCACGCCGGAGCTCGACGCTCGGATCGGCGAGCTGCGCAGGAGCCTCGATGCGCTCATGCAGCGCTACACGGACCAGCACCCCGATGTCGTTGCCACTCGCCGCCTGCTGCGCGACCTTGAGGAACAGAAGAAACGCGAGATGGCCGAGCTGCGCAAGGTCGCCATGGCGCAGGCCGCCGCCGCGGGGCCTGGCACCAACGCCACGAGCAGCCTGGCGGCCCAGGAGCTGGCGCGTGTGGTGGCGGGTGCCGAGGTCCAGGTGGCGTCGCTGCGCGCCCGTGTCGGCGAGTTCGCCGCCCGTGCCGCCGCCGCGCGCGAGGCGCTGAAATCCGCGCCGCAGATCGAGGCCGAGGCGGCCCAGCTCAACCGCGACTACGCCATCACCAAGAAGAACTACGAAGACCTCGTCGCGCGGCGCCAGTCGGCCGTGATGTCGGGCGAGCTCGACGTCGCTTCCGGCGTGGCCGAGTTCCGGCTCATCGACCCTCCCCGGGTCGCGCCCAAGCCGGTGTCGCCCAACCGCATGCTGCTGCTGCCGGGCGTGTTGGTGGCGGCATTGGGGGCAGGTGTCTTCTTCGCCTTCGCGGCCACACAGCTGCGCCCCACGTTTGCCAGCGGCGAGGATCTCCGCAAGCTCACCGGGCTGCCCCTGCTCGGGGTGGTGACGCTGCTGCGCACCGATGACGATCGCCGGCGCGAACGCGCCAGCCTGTTCCGCTTCGTCGCCGCATCGGGTGGTCTCGTCGGCCTGTTCATGGCCGGCCTGATCACCCTGCAGCTGGTCTCTCGTTTCGGGGGCTGAGGGTTCCATGAGCAGCCTGATCGAACAAGCCGCCCAGCGTCTTGCCCAGTTGCGAGCCGCCGGCGTCGAGGTGCCGGAGGTCGTAGACACGGGCGCCGCGCCACAGGCCGGCACCGGCCCCGCCGGCGCGCCCGCCCAATCACCATGGGCTGATCCTGCGGCCATGCCGGTGGCCCAGGCCCCCGCGCCGCTGCCCGACAGCAGCCGTTCTCGCAAGATCGAGCTCAACCTCGCCGCCATTGCCGCAGCCGGCATCGTCACGCCGCAGGCGCCGCGCTCGCACATGGCCGATCAGTACCGTGTCATCAAGCGCCCGCTGATCGCCAACGCCGTGGGCCGCGGGGCGTCCACCGTCACGCACGGCAACCTCATCATGGTGACGAGTGCCTTGCCAGGTGAGGGCAAGAGCTTCACCTCCATCAACCTGGCGATGAGCATCGCCGCTGAACTCGACCACACCGTGATGCTGGTCGACGCCGACGTGGCGCGCCCCTCGGTGCTCAAGATGCTGGGCCTGCCGCCCGGCCCCGGTCTGCTGGAGCTGCTCGAGGGCAAGGCCGAGATGGCCGACGTGCTGCTGCGAACCAACGTCGACAAGCTGACGATCCTGCCCAGCGGTTCGCCGCACCCCAAGGCCACCGAGCTGCTGGCGAGTGAAGCCATGTCTTCGCTGCTGGAAGACATGGCCACGCGCTACCCCGACCGCATCATCATCTTCGACTCGCCCCCGCTGCTGCTGACCACCGAGTCGCGCGTGCTGGCCACGCACATGGGACAGATCGTCGTCGTCGTGCATGCCGACCGCACGCTGCAGAGCACGGTTCAGCAGGCGCTGGCCGCCATCGAGGGCTGCCCGGTGCGGCTGATGGTGCTCAACAAGGCGCGGGCCGGCTCGGGCGGCGCCTATGGTGAGGGCTACGGCTACGGCTATGGCTATGGTTACGGCTATGGCTATGGGTATGGCTACGGTTACGGAAGTGGCCGCGACGCTGGTGAGGCACCCGACGCCGCAGCCCCAGCGGCTGGCGCGGCCGCGCCCGCGGCGGTGCCGGTCGACAGCCGCTCTTCCTGAGCGCACCGGCCGGATGCGGAGCCGACTTTCCCTGCTGCCCGGCCTGCTGGCACTCGTGCTGGTGCCATGTGGGCCTGGTGTTGCCTGGGCGCAGTCGCGCACCCAGTCCATCAGCACCGGCCTCGACACACGGCTCGGCTACAACGTCAACAGCCGCCTCGGCGGCCGCGAAGGCGCGGAGTGGATCGGCGAGTTCACGCCGTCCATCAGCCTGCAGAGCCGCTCGGGCCGCGTGCAGGGTTCGCTCGACTATGGGCTGACTCTGCTGCAGCGGTCCGAACAGGAGCCGTCGAGCGACACGCTCAACCGCTTGGCGGCACGCCTGTCGGCCGAGGCCGTGCCGCGCCACCTGTACCTGGAAGGCAGCGCCTCCGTCGCCCAGCAGTCGAGTTCGCCCTTCGGCCTGCAGTCGGCCAGCGCGAGCGTGAGCGACAACCCCAACCGCACCGAGGTCGCCACGGCCACCCTCTCGCCCGTGCTGCGCGGCGTGATCGGTGGGGCCATCACGGCCGAGGCGCGTCTCACGGCCTCTGCCGTCAACACCCGTGGCACGCTGGTGGGTGACAACACTCGGACCGGCGGCTCGCTGGCGCTGTCGTCGTTCGTGCCTGGGACGCTGATCAACTGGGGCCTGCGCGCGGAGAGCACCGAGACCGATTTCCGCATCGGCCGCACCACGCGCACCGACGTCGTCAACGCCAGCCTGGGCTGGCAGGCTGATGCGGACCTCTCGCTCAGCCTGCGCGGTGGCAGCGAGACGCAGAACGTCGCGGAGCTGCAGAGCCAGCGCACCAACACCTGGGGCGTCGGCGCCAACTGGCGGCCCTCGCCACGCACGCGGCTGCAGCTCAACCTCGACGACCGCTACTTCGGCCGCGGCTACAGCCTGCTGGCCGAGTACCGCCTGCCGCGCACGTCTTTCGTCTGGAGCAGCGGCCGCGACACCAGCAACGGCGGTGGGGGCACCGTGGAGCCCCTGACGCTGTACCAGCAGCTCATGGCGGTGCTGGCCACCGACATCCCCGACCCCGTGGCGCGCGACGCCGCCGTGCGGGCCGAGCTGGCGCGGCAGGGCGTCGACCCCCTGGCCGTGGTGCGGCCCGGCTTTGTGCTGACCTCGGTGTCGCTGTCGGAGCGGCACCAGTTCAGCTGGGCCTGGTCGGGCCAGCGCCTGAGCTTCAGCGCCCAGGCCAACCGCTCGCTGACCACGGGCCTGGACATCGCGCTGTCTGAAATCGAGCGCGAGCCCATCCGCCAGACGGGCTACAGCGCCAACCTCGCCTACCGGCTGAGCCCCACCAGCAGCGTGGCGGCCAGCGGCTCGCGCCAGATGACGCGGGCCACTTCCACCCAGGCGGCGAACGATCTCAAGTCGGCTTCATTGAGCTACACCGAGCAGATCGGCCGCCGCACCAACGCCTCGCTGTCGGCCCGGTACACGGTGTTCAACAGCACCATCGATCCCTACCGCGAGGCCGCGCTCACGGCCTCGTTGGTGATGCGCTTCTAGGTGCCACCATGTACGAGGCCTTCTACGGGCTGACGGCCAAGCCGTTCCAGCTCAACCCCGATCCCAGCTTCTACTTCGCCAGCAAGCAGCACCGGCGCGCCAAGGCCTACCTCGAGTACGGCGTGTCGCGCAACGAAGGCTTCA
>Ga0209278_1001948_pt1 | contig 11936 bp, 11 predicted proteins | sample JI81BgreenDNA_FD_187504 | JGI IMG/M metagenome (GOLD analysis project Ga0209278, IMG submission 187504) | Wastewater effluent complex algal communities from Wisconsin, to seasonally profile nutrient transformation and Carbon sequestration -... | ecosystem: Engineered > WWTP > Effluent > Algae... | reverse complement strand
GTTATCAAAAGACGAAAAAAACGAAACTTTTCTTTTTATCGCCGATTTGCATTCGATTACTCAAATAAAAGATGGCGAAACGCTTCGAGCAAATACATATAGTGTTGCGGCAACTTGGCTTGCTTGTGGTTTAGATGTCAACAAAGTGGTTTTCTATCGTCAAAGCGATGTAGCACAAACGGCTGAATTATCTTGGTATTTGAGCTGTTTTTTCCCGTTTCAACGCTTGACTTTAGCACATTCTTTTAAAGACAAAGCCGATAGATTAGCCGATGTAAATGCCGGATTATTTTCTTATCCAATGTTGATGGCTGCAGATATTTTGTTGTATGACATTGATTTTGTTCCTGTTGGAAAAGACCAAATGCAACACATCGAAATTACTCGCGATGTTGCGTCAAAATTCAACAATCAAATGGGAGAAACTTTTGTACTTCCTGAAGGAAAAGTGCAAGAAGAAACGATGTACATTCCTGGAACTGACGGACATAAAATGAGTAAATCTCGTGGTAATATCATCAACATTTTCTTGGATGATAAAGCATTGCGCAAGCAAATTATGAGCATTGAAACCGACAGCACGCCACTTGAAGAACCAAAAAATCCAGATACATGTAAAATTTTCGCGATTTATAAATTAGTTGCCAATGCTGAGCAAATTGCCGAAATGAAAGTAAAATACCAAAACGTTAATCGTGATTTTGGTTATGGTCATGCCAAACAAGCTTTGTTTGAATTAATCGTAGAACGTTTTAAAACCGAAAGAGAAAAATACAATTACTACATCAATAACTTAAACGAAGTGGACGAACTTTTGAAAGAAGGTGCAAAAAAAGCTTCCCTTGTTGCTGATGGTGTTTTGAATAAAGTGAGAGAGAAATTGGGGTTTGAGTAAATTTCATATATTTTGAAAAATTATTAATGCATTTAGCTCACTATCACTAATAATAAATGGACACCAGCAGAAAAAGTATATGGAAAATTTCGATAATGAAGAAAACCCTGTGTTAAATTGGATAAACTCTGACAAAGAGTTGTCTGATATGCTGGTAAAGATTGAAAATTTGAATATTTCTATTAATGAACAGGTTGAAATTGCATTTCATAGGATTTCAGATTTCTACGGCTTACCAAAAATGCCGGAAGATATTGAATATGAGAATGAAGAAGATGATAATAATAAGGAATTTGAACAGACTTCAATTTATGAACAGTTTGGGTTGTTGAAATATCTACATGATGATGAAGATTTACGAGGAGTTTTACTCTCGGCTATTTATTTTGTAAAGAATGGATATGTAGCAGATATTGATGAAGTTTACAAAAAATATTATTCTAAAAATAAATTACCAATAGTTGGTATCGGTTTTAAAAATATAAATTCAAGCGTTGAATTAGTTTTTGTAAAAGAAGGTGAAAGCTGGTTTGATTCAGGATGTAAGATGTTTATAAAAAATCAGTAATTTGAAATTATTAATGAATTACAAATTTTGAATAAAATAAACTTAAACCGCTTCAAATAATTTTCCCGGCAACGGACGAATTACACCTTTCAATTCCATATTCAACAATATAGAAGAGATTTTAAATATCGGAAAATCACAATCGAGAGCAACTATATCCAATAGTTGCTTTCCATTTTTTTGGAGATAATCGTAAATTTTTTGCTCGTCATTATCTAAGGAAACAAACAATTGTTTTTGTACAGATTTCGTAGGTTTATTTTCCAATTCCCAATTGAGATTGTAAATTAAATCCGCTGCCGAAGTCATTAAATTAGCGCGTTGGGTTTTAATCAAATCATTACAACCTTGGCTGTATTTATCGGTTGTTCTTCCTGGAACAGCAAAAACATCTCGGCTGTAATCATTAGCAATATTTGCCGTAATTAGCGAACCGCCTTTTTCGGCACTTTCAATTACAATCGTGGCTTCGCTCATTCCAGCCACAATTCTATTTCGGCGAACAAAATTTTCTTTATCTGGATTGGAACTGCTCCAAAATTCGGTTAGAAATCCGCCGTTTTGTTCCATTTTGGCAACATATTTTTTGTGAGTTTTTGGATAAATTTGATTTAATCCATGCGCCAAAACACCAATCGTTTGAAGATTATTATCCATTGCAGCTTTGTGAGCCACAATATCAACGCCATAAGCAAATCCGCTCACAATTATTGGATTGAAAACCGCTAAATCTTCGATTAGTTTTTTACAAAATTCAGTTCCATAAGAAGTGATTTCTCTCGTTCCAACGATGCTAATCATTCTTCGGTTATTGAAATCAATATTTCCCGCCGAAAAAAGAAGGATTGGTCCATCGATACAATGTTTTAATCTGTCAGGATAATTTTCGTTTTGATAGTAACAAAAGTTGATTTTTTCGGCTTCAATGAATTTTAATTCTTGCTCTGCTTTTTCATGAACCGTTTTATCCTTCAAATTTTTAATCAAAACATCGCCAACACCATCAATACTTTTTAAGAATTGGGATTTAGCAGTAAAAACGTCTTTGGCTGAACCACAATGATTAATGAGTTTTTTGGCAACAATATCGCCAACGCCTTCTACTTTTTGCAATGCCAAAACATAGTGTAAATCTTCAAAAATCATGATAACTATTTGTGAGGCAATATATATAATTTTTTATTTCGATTGTTGATAAATATTGTGAATATTTTTTTGTCAAAAGTATTGTTTATCTAAATTTGCTACTATGAAGATTGAACACCATATTTCCCAATTATTATACCGCTATCAATGTGTTACCGTGCCAGGATTTGGTGCGTTTTTAACCGAATTTCAGTCGGCACAAATTGACGAAAGTTCACATTCTTTTTTTCCACCAAAGAAATCTATTTCGTTTAATCCTTATTTAAAAAATAACGACGGATTATTGGCAAATCATTTGGCGCAAGCCGAAAAAATAACCTATGAAGTTGCTGTAACGGTTATTCAAAATGAAGTAAATCTTTGGAAAAACACCATTCAGGAAATTGGACAATTTACGTTGAAAAATGTTGGAGGTTTTAGTTTAAATTCCGAAAAAAATCTGGTTTTTATTCCTGTTGATCATGTAAACTATTTAAAAGAATCATTCGGATTAAGTTCCTATACTTCACCATCGGTTCAACGAGAAACACTACGTGAAGTTTATAAAGAGCAAGTGGAAACTTTGGAAGAAATTGCTCCAATTACTATTACTCCAGAAAAAAGAAATAATAGAAATTGGTTGAAATATGCTGCTGTTTTTGTGCTTACTGCTGGAATTTCAAGTGCTGTTGGTTTTAAAATGTATGAAAACTACGAAAACCAAATTGCTAAGGAAACACTTTTAGTTGAAACTAATGTTCAGAAAAAAGTAAATCAAAGAATTCAAGAAGCTACTTTTTTTATCGATAATCCGTTGCCGAGTGTAATTTTAACCGTTCCAAAAAGCGAAGATAAACAACCGTATCACGTTGTTGCTGGTGCTTTTAGAATAGAAAGCAATGCCGAAAACGCTTATAAAACCTTACTTCGTTTAGGATTTAAGGCAAAACGTTTACCAGCAAATAAGCATGGTTTATTTCCTGTTCTTTATGGAAGTTTTTCATCTTATGCCGAAGCTCACGATGCTATGAAAGACATCAAAAAGCTAGACAATAAAGATGCTTGGTTGCTTATTGAAGAGCTTTAAATTTAAGATTTTTGATTAACGATTTAAGAATGCAGATTTTGGATTACTTCTAAAATCTTATTTTTCTACCTTTGCAAAAAAAAGTATGAACCCAAAATATCCTTCAGAATCGTTAACGATTTTAACCGACTTAGTTTTACCGAGTGAAACCAATCCTTTAAATAACCTATTTGGTGGCGAATTATTGGCTAGAATGGATAGAGCTGCAAGTATTGCTGCACGAAGACATTCACGCAGAATTACCGTAACCGCATCGGTAAATCACGTAGCGTTTAACAAATCTATTCCGCTAGGAAGTGTTGTTACTGTTGAAGCTAAAGTTTCGCGTGCCTTCAATTCTTCGATGGAAATTTTTCTGGATGTTTGGATTGAAGACAGAGAGTCTGGTAGTAAAACCAAAGCTAACGAAGCGATTTATACTTTCGTTGCCGTTAATGAAACCGGAAATCCTGTTCCAGTGCCACAAATTATTCCTGAAACCGAAGAAGAAAAAGCACGATATGACGCTGCTTTACGTAGAAAACAATTGAGTTTAGTTCTTGCTGGAAAAATGAAACCTCACGATGCTACCGAATTGAAAGCGTTGTTTGTATAAAAAGAAAAGTCCCAAATTAAATTGGGACTTTTGATTTAAAAACGAATTGTCAAAGCACTTCAAGTTCGTCAAAATCTTTAACTTCTGAAAGTTTAATAAGTTTATCTACTTTGATTTTTGTCCAAGTTTCTTTGAAAATTTCTTCGCCATCTGTTTCAGCGTTTTGATTTGTATTTACTCGATGTAATTTCTTTTTGGTTAAAAAATTAATACTTGTTTGAGCGTTAGTAATAGGACCAAAATTATCACTCGAATCATATCCGATTAATTCAAAATCGGAATTCTGAAATCGGAATGTATAATCCCAGTATCCATATCTACCGTGTCCATAATGAATATATAAATTTCCCTTTTTTATTTCAACTGATAATTCTGGTGCAAAATAAACTCCGCCATCTTCATTTTCAGAAGAAAAGCAATCATAATTCTTAACTGCTAATTCATAACTTTCTTTTTTATTAAAGAGAACGATAATACCTCTTCGATTACGGTCTAATTCTCCTCGATATTCATCTTTAACGATATTGTTTTTATCAATGCCTTTAATAATAACGATGCAGTCTTCTAAACCGTCTTTATTCAAATCACCGTAAACTTTATCAAAAATCACATATCCTGCTGGTAAAAATTCTGTTAACTCTTTTCTTTTTTCAGGTTGTGAGAAAACTGATACTGTCAACACAATTTGAAGTAAGATTGTTGTTATAACCTTGGTTTTCAGAATACTTTTCATTCCATTTTAAATTAATTTCTTTTCAAATGAATTGGACAAAATTAAAAATTAGGACTTTTTATCTCGGTGCTAACCACGATGTTGGATTAAAATAATTTGAGTTTTGAGAAACCACAAATTTCAAAACCGTTCTTCCATCGCCATCAGTTCTAATTTTTCCTAAAGATTGTTTGGCAGAAACTTTATCGCCAGCTTGAACATTTACCGAACTCAAGTTTTGATAAACCGTAAAGAAATCTCCATGTTTTATTACAACCGCTTTTTTAACTGGTGTAATTAACTGAACTTGGGTTACTTCGCCAGCAAAAACTGCTCTTGCCGTTGCGCCGCTTTCCGTAGAAATTTCAATTCCACTATTATGAACCGTCAACGATTTGAAAACTGGATGTGGTTGATCACCATATCCTAAACTAATCGCACCTTTTTCAACTGGCCAAGGCAATCTTCCTTTATTGGCTTTGAAATTATCGGAAACTATTTTTCCTTCAGGTGTTAAAATAATTTTTGAAGAAGTTTCTATAGCTTTTTTCTCGGTTGCGGTTGTTTTTGGATTGGATTTTGCTTTTTCTGCGGCTGTTTTTCTATTCGCAGCAGCAATCGCATCACGAATTAATTTTTTAATTTGAGCATCTATCTTTTTGGTTTCGGCTTGCTTTTTCTTGATTTCAGCCGAGATTTTTCCTTTCTCCTTTTGGATTTGTTTGGCTAATTTTTCTTGTTCTTGTTTTTCTTTTTCAAGTTCTTGTTTTTCCTTTTCGTTTTCAACAATTAGCTTTTCTTTTTCTTGTTTTTGAGCGCCAATTTTTTCGTTATACTCAATTAATTGAGCCGACTTTTGCTTGATTTCATCGCCTTGCATTTTTCTATAACTGGCATATTGCTTCATGTATTGCGCACGTTTATACGCTTGTAAAAAGTTTTCCGAAGACAATAAAAACATGGCACGACTTTGCTCTGAGCGACTTTTATACGACTTGCGAATCATTTCGGCATAATCTTCTCTAAGTTCAACCAAATCTCTATTTAACTGATTAATTTTTAGTTGATTGGTATAAATATCATCACTTAACAATTTGGTTTGCTTTTCAGTTGTACGGATGAGTTTTTCTTTCAATCCAATCTTTTCTTTTTGGATTAACAACTGACTAACGACTGATTTTTCTTTGCTCTTAACCGATTTTAAAAGCTCTTGTTTTTCCTGAATTTCTTGCTGAATTTTTAGCTTTCGCTCTTCGAGTTGCTCTTGCGTGAGTTGACTCCACATTGGCGAAGCGAAACATAAAAAAAGTAAACCTAAAACGTATTTAGACATAGTAAAACGGTGTATTTTATTTAATAAAAATTCTTTCATAACCTTCTGGAACACTGTATGGAAAATTAAAACTTTCGTCTACAGCTATTGATTTATATTCGATATCAATATTTGTTTTTTTGTTTCCTTGATTGGCCGAAATCGACATATTTGATGGCAAAATTAACGCCGCAATATTTTGAAAATTAGGATAACTAACCGTTACCATTCTGTTTTTATCGAATTGACTAATCTCTTGTTTTTTCAATAAAAATCGTTCTGATTCAAAGGAAAATGCTTTTTCGATGTTGTTATCTTTGGCAAACAATCGGTATAAATTATTAGCAATTTCTTCTTTATAATTTCCTTTTTCCAAATCATCCATTGGTTTTCCAAGAAGCATGTTTTGTACTTTTTGAAAATCCAATTCGGTTCCAAGCCATTGACTTAACGATTCATAATTTCCTTCAAAATAAGTTCCGTTAATTACTTCGTAATACTTCACTTCATCAGGTGTAATCAAAGCTTTTGCCATTGTTATTCCGAGAAAACGAATGCTTACCAAGATTTTTTCGTCCTTCTTAATTCGAATATCCGCCGAAACATTTTGCTTTTGCTTATCGTCTTCATATCGAGCCGATGCTTTAATGTATAACGTTTTAAAATCTAATTTATTGTTGTAATGATTTTCAATTATTTTTTTGGCACTCAAAACGTCGTCTGCTTTTCCTTCGGAAAGTACCGCTTTTGATTTACAAGAAATCAAAAAAAGAAACACAAGAACTGGCGCAATTTTCTTTATCATTATCTTTTTTGTTTTTTAATTAAAGCATCTGCTTTAGTGAAATATTGTTCTTTCTTTTTCATGTCGCCCAAACCGTTAAACGCTTCGCCCAGTTGTACATAAAAATTGATCTCCAATGAAGCATCATCAATGATTAAATCTACTCCAGTTTCTAGAAATTCTTTGGCTTTTTTGAAATTCCCCAACTGATTATTTCCCAAACCTGCATAATAGTAAAACTCAGGTTGATTAGGAAATAGTTGCGTCAATTCATCGGCAGTTTTTGAAACATTTTCAAACTGAGTTAGTTCGGTAAACGTTTGTAATAAAAGCAATTGCGCTTCGATATCATCTTGAGCCGATTTCAAATGCATTTTCAAATATTTCTCCGCTTTGTTCCATTCCTTTTTTAAGTAATAAAACTTGGCAATTTCCTTGGAAACTTTTACATCTTTATCGTCATTAAAATAGCCAATAGCTTTGTCTAAATCGGGTTCAAACTGTGGATTTTTTTTGGCAAAAATCAAAAATTCGTTCAAAATTCGATGCTTGATTTTGGAATCAATTTTATCACTCGGCAAAACGATATTCATTGCTTTTACGGCTTTTTCTCCATCGTTATTATTCAAGTGAAATTTGAAAAGACTTACTTGTGCCCAATCGGATGTTGGAATTTCTTTTTCTAGTTTTTGAGCAATTTCCAATGCTTTTTCTTCCTGATTGCTTTGTGAATACATGTAAATCAGCGAAATATAATTGGATTCTTCCTTCGGATTTTTTTTGATTTTATTCAACAAATCTACTTTTTCAACACTTTGATATTTAGCATCTTTCAGAATATCGGCTTTGTATAATTCTCGCTTATCCGATTTTCCAACGGTTTCATTTAATTCGTTTATCAATTCTAAAGCTTTGTCAAACTGCGCTGTTTTCATGTATAACGAAACCAAATCTTCTTTGTATTCGCTCTTGAATTCAACTAATTTTTGCACCAAAATTATCGCTTGATTGTAATCTTGCGTATCATAACAAACGTCATACATTCCAACCCAAGCCCAACGATTTTTAGGATCAATTTTGGTTACTTTTTCAAAATTATCGTAAGCATCTTTGTATTTTTTTTGTGCCAAATAATTTTTGCCTAATTCAAAAAATACGACTGGATTATTAGGTTCCAATGCCAAACATTTTTCCAAAGAAATGATAGCTTTATCATAATTTTCTATTCCTTTTTGCTTCAGCGATTCATAATAATTATCCTGAAATTCGCTGGAAACAGTAGCAATATCTTCGGGTTCAGTTTGAGCCAAAAGCGTATTGGGAATAAAAAATATTCCGAAAATGAATTGATAAAAAGCTAGTTTTCTCATAGTCTATTTTATACCTACAAGGTTTTTAAAACCTTGCAGGAGTTATTCTAAAACGGAATAATCTCCGATGCTGATATTTGTAAAATTACCATCAAACGTAGCGTGATTTCCTATCATTGCATTGTCTAAATTGGCATTTTTAATATGTGAATGGGTTTGAACCAAACTGTTTTTAATTTTTACATCCGTTAAATGGGTTGCTTTTCCTAGCGAAACATTTGGACCAACAATTGAATTAATTAATACTACATCATCATCAATAAAACATGGCTCAATAATAGTTGAGTTTTCTATTCTAACGGTTGGAGCAATTAAATTTTCACCATCATTATGTAAAAAACCAAGCATTCTGCCGTTAGTTTCTACTGTAACGTCTTTGTTTCCGCAGTCCATCCATTCGTCCACTTTTCCTGGTACAAATTTCATGCCTTTTGCCATCATTTGCTTAATTCCGTCGTTAATTTGGTATTCGCCACCGTGAATGATATTGTTATCCAAAACGGATTGCAATTCATTTTTCAACACGGCAACATCTTTAAAATAGTAAATTCCGATAACCGCCAAATCAGAAACGAACTCTTTTGGTTTTTCAACCAATTCGATTATTTCGCCATTAGCATTTAGATTTACCACACCAAAAGCTTCGGGCTGATCGACTTGTTTTACCCAAATAACGCTATCGGCATTTTGGTCTAAATCGAAATCGGCACGAATTAACGTATCGGCATAAGCAATAACCGCTGAACCGCTCAAAGAATCTTTGGCACACATAATCGCATGACCAGTTCCAAGCGCTTCGTTTTGATAATAAATCGTTCCTTTGGCACCTAATTTTTCGGCAATAGCAATTAAATCTTCTTCTACTTTTTTACCAAAACTTTCGTGAATGATAAACGCAACTTCTTCAATCGGTTGATTTAAAACGCCTGCGATATCTTCAACCAAACGGTGAACGATTGGTTTTCCAGCGATTGGAATTAATGGTTTTGGGATTGTTAATGTATGTGGTCTTAATCTTGAACCACGACCTGCCATCGGTACTATTATTTTCATTCTATTTAGTATTAAGATTTGTGTATTAAGTATTAAGACTTAATTATTTCTATTTATTGCGAGCACTTCGACTGCGCTCAGTGTGACAAACTGTTTAACTCAAGGAACTTCGGGATGAACAATACTTACTATTTTACACCCGTCGAACCAAAACCACCTTCGCCACGAGACGTTTCGGTTAATTCTTGAACTTCTATCCATTCGGCGCGTTCGTGTTTGGCGATGATTAGTTGTGCAATTCGTTCGCCGTTTTCGATAACGAAATCTTCTTGGGATAAATTTACTAAAATCACACCAATTTCACCACGATAATCGGCATCGACTGTTCCTGGTGAATTGAGAACTGTAATTCCTTTTTTGGCAGCTAAACCGCTTCTTGGTCGAACTTGTGCTTCATAACCTATTGGCAATTCAATAAAAAGTCCTGTTTTTACAATGGTTCTTTCTAAGGATTTTAAAGTTATCGGTTCTTGAATATTAGCGCGTAAATCCATTCCTGCTGAAGCAATGGTTTCGTAATTGGGTAAATCGTGACTGGATTTATTGATGATTTTTATAGTCATTATTTTCTTTTTAAAATTCGTAAAAGCGTTGCTTTTTCGTTACGGTAAATAAAGTATAAAAATAGGGAAAGCAACAGTATTTTAACAATATAATTTTCTCTTAAAACGGGAATGTAAAACGAAATGGCGGAAAACAAAACTGTAATTCCAAGATATTTCAAAATAACATTCATTTCATAAGGAATTGGATATTTTTTTTGTCCCATTTGATAGGAAATGATCATCATGGTTCCGTATGCCGCAATGGTTGCAATGGCTGAACCAATATAGCTGTATTTTTGGATTAGGATGAAGTTTAAAGCCAATGTTACTATGGCGCCAACAATGGAAATGTATGCGCCGATTTTGGTTTTGTCCATCAATTTGTACCAAACGGATAAATTGGTGTAGATTCCGAGGAAAAAATTAGCTAAAACAATTAGCGGAACGACTTCTAATGCGTACCAATATTCTTCTTTTGGCACTAAAAGATACTTTAATAAATCAACAAAAACGATAACAAACAAGCAAATGAACGAACCAAAAATGACAAAATATTTAGTAATGGTTGCATAGGTTTGTGGCGCATTTTCGTTGTTGGCATAACTAAAAAAGAACGGTTCGATGCCCAATGTATAAGCGGTTCGGAATAAAACCATGAACATTCCAATCTTGTAACAAGCGGAATAAGCACCAATATCTGACTTTGAAACTCCTAATTTTTCCAATAGAATTTTGTCCAAATGTTCGTTGATGGCAAAAGCAATTCCTGCAATTAAAATTGGGAAAGCATAGCGGAACATTTTTTTCCATAATGCAGAATCAAACTTCCAACTTATGCTGAAATAATCGGGAGAAAGAATGATAAAGGTTACTAAACTTGAAATCAAACCTGCAACAAAAACATAGCCAACCTCAAAATTTTCGTAGTAAATCATTTTCAGCCACGAGTAGTTTGGATTTTGAACCCATTTTGGTAAAAAAATCAAAAAGAAAACGTTGAGTAACAGATTTACTGTAACATTGAATATTTTAATAATTGCATATTTCATTGGTCTTCTTTCGGCTCTTAATCGCGAAAACGGAATGATTACCAAAGCATCTAAAACTAATATCCAAATAGCATACGTGATGTTTTCAACGTTTATATTTGTCCAATTGGCAACTGTTTTTCTAAAAAGTAAAGCGATAAACAAAAACGCAATCGACGACCAAAACAACGAAACCATCGAGGTAGAAATAACGGATTGCTTATTTTCTTCCTTGTTATAAAATCTGAAAAACGCGGTTTCCATTCCGTAAGCCAGAATGACATTGAAAAAAACCAAATAGGCAAAAATCAATGCTACATCGCCATTCGCAGCTCTATCGGGTAAATATTTTACAAATAAAGGATTGAGAATAAAACTAATTATCCTTGGTAAAACCGTTGCTAATCCGTAGATAGCCGTTTGTTTGAAAAGCGATTTAGATAAACTCAAAGTGTGTTATAATAGAAAGAACAAAAATAGGTATTAAATTGAATGAATAAAAAAAGAGCCAACAAATGTTGGCTCTTTCAATGATATTTAATTTAAAAATTACCCGTTGAAAGCTTCGCTTTTTTGAGGATTTAAAAAAACTATCGTTTTTCCTTATCCGTTCAAAGCTTCTGCTCCACCAACGATTTCAAGGATTTCTCCAGTAATCGCTGCTTGACGTGCTTTGTTATAAGTTAATTTTAATTGATTTCTCAATTCGGTTGCGTTGTCAGTTGCTTTATGCATTGCCGTCATACGCGCGCCGTGTTCTGCTGCAAACGAATCTCTGATGGCTTTGTATAATTGTGTTTTCAAAGATTTTGGTATCAATGTCAAAACAATTTCTTCTTTTGAAGGTTCAAAGATATAATCA
>Ga0209278_1001947_pt1:10000-11943 | contig 11943 bp, 3 predicted proteins | sample JI81BgreenDNA_FD_187504 | JGI IMG/M metagenome (GOLD analysis project Ga0209278, IMG submission 187504) | Wastewater effluent complex algal communities from Wisconsin, to seasonally profile nutrient transformation and Carbon sequestration -... | ecosystem: Engineered > WWTP > Effluent... | reverse complement strand
ATTTTATGTGGGCGTCGTTTTCAAGCTTTAGTTGCTGTACAAATTAAATAAAAAAATTCACCCAATTGGTTGTCGTTTTACATGAAAACGTACACATAATTGCTCTTAAATTTGTACATTTTATGTGGGCGTCGTTTTCTAACTTAAGTTGCTGTACAATTTAAATAAAAAAATTCACCCATTTGGTTTTCGTTTCGTTTTACATGAAAACGTGCACACAATTGCTCTTAAATTTGTACATTATGTGGGCGTCGTTTTCTAACTTAAGTTTCTGTACTACTTAAATAAAAACGTATACATTATCTGGGCGTCGTTTTGTCACATAGTTAAAATCTCACTGGGCATAATCAGGATTCGACGTTACGCGTCATATGGTACCACACAATCTCATTGGGCATAATAAGGATTCGACGCTCGTGCCCAGATGATGAAATTAAGTGTACCATCCTCCTATCGTCGTCGTCGTCGTCGTCGTAAAATAGGCTCTGATAAACTGCCTAGACTATTTAATTTACTCTATTTAATTTACACTATTTAATTTACACTATTTTCTTCAAGTTCTTTTATTTTATAGTTCGTATTGCGACGCGTCATATGGTACCACACAATCTGATTGGGCATAATAATGATTAGACGCGACACGTTTCATATATAGAAGATTCAATTTTAGAATCTAATGTGTGACTGCGTACGATAGTCACAATCTGATTGGGCATAATAATGATTAGACGCGACACGTTTCATATATAGAAGATTCAATTTTAGAATCTAATGTGTGACTGCGTACTATAGTCACAATCTGATTGGGCATAATAATGATTAGACGCGACACGTTTCATATATAGAAGATTCAATTTTAGAATCTAATGTGTGACTGCGTACTATAGTCACAATCTGATTGGGCATAATAATGATTAGACGCGACACGTTTCATATAGGACCCATCCAAACATGTATTTCAGTCTTGCATTTTTTGGGCTTAGTCTTGCTTTTTAGACTTGACGAAATATTTCGTCAAATACAGTGGGTTTATTCAAGGCATAAAACCCAAAAAGCTCGACAACATGCTTTACTCTCAATGACCATTGCTTTTTTGCATGGTAGAGAGATAAGTTCGCCGAACCAAACAAACCAACTGCAGCAAACACTGTCTTGCACTGTTGCAAGTTTGAACAAGGCAACGCTCGGCATAGCCGCAGCAGCATACGAGCGCGGGGGGACATGTCAAAGGGACATGCCCAGGCGAGGGAGAGGGCTACATGCCCGGGGAGGGAGGGCTACATGCCCAGGGGCTAAATGCCCAGCAGTGAGGACATGTCAATGCTACATGTCCAAGGAAAATAGGGGTGGCGAGGGCTAAAGGCCCAGGGAGGGAGGGCTACATGCCCAGTGGAGGGTGGATATGTCAGGGGGACATGTCCACGGGCTAAATGCCCAGGCGAGGGAGAGGGCTACATGCCCGGGGAGGGAGGGCTACATGCCCAGGGGCTAAATGCCCGCAGGGAGGACATGTCAATGCTACATGTCCAAGGAAAATAGGGGTGGTGAGGGCTAAAGGCCCAGGGAGGGAGGGCTACATGCCCAGTGGAGGGTGGATATGTCAGGGGGACATGTCCACGGGCTAAATGCCCAGGCGAGGGAGAGGGCTACATGCCCGGGGAGGGAGGGCTACATGCCCAGGGGCTAAATGCCCGCAGGGAGGACATGTCAATGCTACATGTCCAAGGAAAATAGGGGTGGTGAGGGCTAAAGGCCCAGGGAGGGAGGGCTACATGCCCAGTGGAGGGTGGATATGTCAGGGGGACATATCCACGGGCTACATGCCCAGGCGAGGGAGAGGGCTACATGCCCGGGGAGGGAGGGCTACATGCCCAGAGAGGACATGTCAATGCTACATGTCCAAGGAAAATAGGGGTGGCGAGGGCTAAAGGCCCAGGGAGGGA
>Ga0209278_1001947_pt1:0-2500 | contig 11943 bp, 3 predicted proteins | sample JI81BgreenDNA_FD_187504 | JGI IMG/M metagenome (GOLD analysis project Ga0209278, IMG submission 187504) | Wastewater effluent complex algal communities from Wisconsin, to seasonally profile nutrient transformation and Carbon sequestration -... | ecosystem: Engineered > WWTP > Effluent >... | reverse complement strand
GCTACTGCCGTAATTAAAATATTGCAGTACTATGCGTTGCCAAGTGAGTAAAAAAATGCAAGTTCTAAAATCTTCTCGATCTACTTCGTAGATACTTACTCATATACTACGTACTCACATACTACGTACTCACTACGACTAAAAAACGATGACCAACATGACGACCAAACAACGACGACTAAGAGGTACTCGCTACTGCCGTAATTAAAATATTGCAGTACTATGCGTTGCCAAGTGAGTAAAAAAATGCAAGTTCAAAAATCTTACTCATATACTACGTACTCACATACTACGTACTCACTACGACTAAAAAACGATGACCAACATGACGACCAAAAAACGACGACTAAGAGGTACTCGCTACTGCCGTAATTAAAATATTGCAGTACTATGCGTTGCCAAGTGAGTAAAAAAATGCAAGTTCTAAAATCTTCTCGATCTACTTCGTAGATACTACTTAATCATATACTACGTACTCACATACTACGTACTCACTACGACTAAAAAACGATGACCAACATGACGACCAAAAAACGACGACTAAGAGGTACTCGCTACTGCCGTAATTAAAATATTGCAGTACTATGCGTTGCCAAGTGAGTAAAAAAATGCAAGTTCTAAAATCTTCTCGATCTACTTCGTAGATACTACTTACTCATATACTACGTACTCACATACTACGTACTCACTACGACTAAAAAACGATGACCAACCAAAAAACGACGACCAAGAGGTACTCGCTACTGCCGTAATTAAAATATTGCAGTACTATGCGTTGCCAAGTGAGTAAAAAAATGCAAGTTCTAAAATCTTCTCGATCTACTTCGTAGATACTACTTACTCATATACTACGTACTCACATACTACGTACTCACTACGACTAAAAAACGATGACCAACCAAAAAACGACGACCAAGAGGTACTCGCTACTGCCGTAATTAAAATATTGCAGTACTATGCGTTGCCAAGTGAGTAAAAAAATGCAAGTTCTAAAATCTTACTCATATACTACGTACTCACATACTACGTACTCACTACGACCAAAAAACGATGACCAACACAATCTCATTGGGCATAATAAGGATTAGACGCGACGCGTCATATAGTACGACATAATCTCGTTGGGCACAATAAGGAATAAACGCGACGCGTCATATAGGGCCACACAATATCATTGGGCATGATAAGGATTAGACGCGACGCGTCATATAGTACGACAAAATCTCATTGGGCATTATAAGGAATAGACGCGACGCGTCATATAGGGCCACACAATCTCATTGTGCATAATAAGGATTAGACGAGACGCGTCATATAGTACGACATAATCTCATTGGGCATAACCAATGTATTGTTCTTTTATATTTTCTTTTATAATTTACCACAGGAACAGTCGCACTAGAGACGTCATGGACGACGAATGTGAGGGAAATAATTAGCGAACAATACGATGACAACGATGCCAGAAACAAAAGTCCTATGTTCTATTAAAATTCTTTTTTATATTAGACCGCGTATTTTTTGTATTAGAACAATTATGTTCAATTATTTTTTATATTAGAACGTTTATTTTTTATATTAGCACGCGTATTTTTTATATTTGTACGAATTATTTGCTTGTGGCTCGCGTTTGAAAACAATTAGTTAGCCGTTCACAAAAAGCACGTTGAGCTATGTACTTTCATCCGTGCTTTGTTTAGTTTTAAAAGACTTAAAGTCCCGTTCAATTGTATCTACAGCACGGCCAACACGACGAACAACACGACGGACGACCAACACGACGAACAAGAACGAAAATTCTTCGAAACAGAACAGTTAAAAAAATTAAAAAAATATTTATTCTATTGTGTTTAAATGTATTGTTCTTTTATATTTTCTTTTATAATTTACCACAGGAACAGTCGCACTAGAGACGTCATGGACGACGAATGTGAGGGAAATAATTAGCGAACAATACGATGACAACGATGCCAGAAACAAAAGTCCTATGTTCTATTAAAATTCTTTTTTATATTAGACCGCGTATTTTTTGTATTAGAACAATTATGTTCAATTATTTTTTATATTAGAACGTTTATTTTTTATATTAGCACGCGTATTTTTTATATTTGTACGAATTATTTGCTTGTGGCTCGCGTTTGAAAACAATTAGTTAGCCGTTCACAAAAAGCACGTTGAGCTATGTACTTTCATCCGTGCTTTGTTTAGTTTTAAAAGACTTAAAGTCCCGTTCAATTGTATCTCCCGTTTGAAAACACGTTCGTAGCCGTTCAAAAAAAGCACGTTGAGCTATGTACTTTCATCCTTGCTTTGTTTAGTTTTAAATGACTTAAATTGCTGTTCGTTTTACATGAACACGTGCACGCAATTGGTCTTAAATTTGTACATTATGTGGGCGTCGTATTCAAACTTAAGTTGCTGTACAATTTAAATAAAAACGTTCACCCCAATTGGTTTTAAACTTGTACATTATGTGGCTATTTGAAAACGCTAATGGTGA
>Ga0209278_1001943_pt1 | contig 11966 bp, 9 predicted proteins | sample JI81BgreenDNA_FD_187504 | JGI IMG/M metagenome (GOLD analysis project Ga0209278, IMG submission 187504) | Wastewater effluent complex algal communities from Wisconsin, to seasonally profile nutrient transformation and Carbon sequestration -... | ecosystem: Engineered > WWTP > Effluent > Algae... | reverse complement strand
GCGGATAGGCCCGGAATTTATCGGCCCTCTGGGAGTGCTAGCACCCGTTGCTGATGGTTTGAAGTTGGTCTTCAAAGAAGACATTGTACCGGCAAAAGCTGACGCGCTGCTATTTACCCTAGGCCCGGTAATTGTGGTGATTCCAGTTTTTCTCTCCTACTTAATCGTGCCCTTCGGAGAGCATATGCTGATCGCCGATATGGGGACAGCAATATTTCTGTGGATTGCTCTTTCTAGCATTCAGCCGATCGGCTTGCTGATGTCCGGCTATGCTTCAAACAACAAATACGCCCTCCTCGGAGGACTCAGAGCCGCCGCTCAATCCCTCAGCTACGAAATTCCCCTAGCTTTGGCAGTATTGGCAGTTGTAATGATGTCCAATAGCCTCAGTACGATCGACATCGTACACCAGCAAGCCGGCTACGGCATTCTCGGCTGGAATATCTGGCGGCAACCAGCAGGTTTCCTGATTTTCTGGATCGCAGCACTAGCAGAATGCGAACGTTTACCCTTTGACCTTCCAGAAGCAGAAGAAGAATTGGTAGCAGGATATCAGACTGAGTACACAGGCATGAAATTTGCTTTGTACTATATCGCTTCCTACGTTAACCTCGTCCTTTCTTGCCTGTTAGTAGCAGTTTTGTACCTCGGCGGCTGGGAGTCCCCGATTCCTGTCGGAGTCCTGACAAATGCCCTAGGATTGAGCGAAACGACTCCTTGGTTGCAGGTAATTACCGGCTTGCTGGGCATTACAATGACCATGCTGAAAGCCTACTTTTTCTTGTTTCTGGCTGTTCTGCTCCGCTGGACTCTGCCGCGAGTTCGGATCGACCAATTGCTAAATTTGGGATGGAAGTTTTTACTTCCCGTTGCTTTAGTTAATTTGCTGTTGACCGCAGCTTTGAAGCTTGCCTTTCCCTTTGCTTTTGGCGGTTAATTCGTAATAGGTAACAGAACAGATAATAGCTAACCTAGAGTAGCTGTTAACTCTCATGACCTATTATCAATTAGCAATTACCAAAAACTCAAGTACAGAGAGAGAACACGATGCTAAAATTCCTCAATCAAGTAGGCGAATACGCCAAAGAGACTCTTCAAGCTGCTAAGTATATCGGTCAAGGGCTATCTGTTACTTTTGACCACATGAGACGCCGCCCGATTACGGTGCAGTATCCTTACGAGAAATTAATTCCTTCCGAACGTTTCCGGGGCAGAATTCACTTTGAATTTGACAAGTGCATCTCCTGCGAAGTTTGCGTTCGGGTGTGTCCGATCAACTTACCTGTAGTGGATTGGGAATTTAACAAAGAAACTAAGAAGAAGCAACTCAAGCACTACAGTATCGATTTCGGAGTGTGTATCTTCTGCGGCAACTGCGTAGAATATTGTCCGACTAATTGTTTGTCCATGACAGAAGAGTATGAGTTAGCCGCCTACGAACGTCACGAATTGAATTATGACAACGTGGCCCTGGGACGTTTGCCCTACAAGGTTACAGATGACCCGATGGTGACACCGATGCGGGAATTCGCTTATTTGCCGAAAGGTGCGATCGACCCCCATGAAGTTTCCTACACCGATCGCCGCGCCGGTCTGCGTCCAGAGGAAATTATCGAAAAGTAAGTCATTAGTCATTAGTCAGCAGTCATCAGTCATTAGTGAAATAACCAATTATTAATGACTGCTAACTAATGAGTAAAAACGAACAATAGAACACTAATAATTGAGGATAAAAAATTGTGAATCTAGCTGAAGGGGTTCAAATTGTTTCATTTGGAATATTGTCCGTAATGATGATTGCAGGAGCACTAGGAGTAGTGCTGTTCTCAAATATCGTTTACTCAGCCTTTTTGCTGTGCGGCGTATTTACCAGCATTGCCGGCTTGTACCTGTTGCTGAATGCCGACTTTGTAGCAGCAGCACAGGTATTGATTTATGTGGGCGCTGTTAACGTCTTGATTTTGTTTGCGATTATGTTAGTGAACAAGCGCGAAGATTTCCGCACAATTCCCAACGCTTGGGTGCGTCAAGTAGCAACAGCAGTAGTTTGCGTAGGCTTGTTTGCGCTTTTGGGTACGATGGTGGTGTCTACTCCTTGGACTATTGTCGCGACGACAGGAGCACCGGCCGAAAGTTCGATCGTCACAATCGCCAAACATTTCTTCACCGACTTTTTGCTGCCTTTCGAGTTAGCATCAGTATTTTTGTTAATGGCAATGGTAGGAGCCATTGTCTTGGCGCGCCGCGATTTCTTGCCAGATGAATTGTCCAACAAGCTATCTGAAACACCAGCTTTTAGTTTGCCGGAAAGACCTCGCGAATTAGTTTCGGCCGGAGATGTGTCTTCGCCAGAATCTAAGTAATATTATGGTGCGCTGAGCGCACCATAGTGTTAGTTTTGTAGTAACTTTAGATTGAGACAAAATCGCAAAATTTATGCAACTGCAACTCCAGTATTTCCTGTTATTAGCCGCCGCACTTTTCTGTATTGGCATTTACGGTTTGATTACCAGCAGAAATGCAGTGCGCGTGTTGATGTCGATCGAGTTGATGCTGAATGCTGTCAATCTCAATTTGATGGGTTTCTCCAATTATCTCGACCCCGTACAAATTAAGGGCCAAGTATTTACCGTGTTTGTAGTTACGGTAGCCGCGGCTGAAGCTGCGGTGGGTTTGGCAATTGTTTTGGCGATTTATCGCAACCGCAATACAGTAGACATGGAAGAATTTAACTTGCTGAAGTGGTAATTAATCAATAGTCATCAGTCATCAGTCATCAGTCATTAGCGACAAACTAATGCAGATTAAAGACTGATGACTAAGGACTAAGGACTAAGGACTAAGGACTAAGGACTAATGACTTCTAGTAATTTCTAGAGTAATTCTACCCCCGAAATCAGGGATGGGGGCAGCAGGTTTCGAGAGTTGTAGTTTAACTTTTTCGACTAACGGTAGTTGTAAAAGCGCTTGAACAATAGTATCTGCTAGGCGTTCGATTAATAAAAACTTCGACTCTTTGACTAGCTTTTGAATCAGAGTAATTGCGCTGCGGTAATCAAGAGTATGTTGAATATCATCACTTTTTCCAGCTTGCGATAAATCCAGCCAGAGAGTAACATCCACTTCAAACCACTGCCCCAAAACTTGCTCTTCCGGCAGATAGCCCGTATATCCGTAACAGCGAATTCCTGTAAGTTGAATAGAATCCATTTTGCAATAAACTAAAAGTGCGTTGTTCTATACCAATTTGTATTAAACCAGATAAAGTTCTCTTTCTCTTCCCTCTCTTTTTTTGCCCCCTCTTCCTCTTCCCTCTGCGCCCTCTGCGCCCTCTGCGGTTCAATCACTCTTATTCTATCTTAAATTTCACAACCGTCCTCCTTTCTCCAACTTGTCCAATAAATCCTCAGCAACTTCATACCATTTCCGCCTAACTTCAGCATCTTCTGGCTTTTCTGTCAAGGTACGACCTTGGAATTCAGGATATTTATTGTAATATAATTCATCAACTTTTTGATAGAATATATCTTGCTCAATGTTGAGATTTTTGCGTCGTTTCCCAATCTTTTCTTGACGAATTATCTCTGCTTCCTCTAAAGATGTATCGGGAGGCGGTTGGCGCGAAGAAAATTTAGGTAAATCCGGCAACTTGGGCAATGTGAAACCAGATTTGACTACACTAAAAGCTAAAATTCCCGGTACCAAAATCACACTTAAACTCCCTAGGGTTTTCCAAGGAATTAACTTGAATGTGCTGTTGTGGTTAACAACTTGAGGAGTTTGGTGAACAGGAGTATGATTGCTAGTAGCAGTTTGAGTGGCGTTTTTGAAAGGGCGGCCGACAAAGTTCATTGTCACCATTTGGGAAATTATACTGCCAATTTGAGAGAGTTTTGGATCTTTGAGTGCTTCGCGGACTGCTTTTGCGGATTGGTAGCGATCGCCCGGTTGTTCTGATAACATCCGATCCAATACCGTGGCTAAATTAGGGCTGACACTGACGTGCGATCGCCAATCCCAAGTTTTATGATTGATATCGTACAATTTTTGAGGCTTTTTGCCGCTTAGCAGTACCAACGCCGTGACGGCTAAAGCATACAAATCGCTAGCGGCAGAAACTTTCCCCAGTCGCATTTGTTCGGCTGGGGAATAACCCTGTTTGCCGATCGCCGTATCCGATTGTCCGTTAAACTGAAGTACGGCATTGGCTGCGATTTGTTTAACAGAACCGAAATCAATTAAAAAGGGTAATTTGTCAGCATGATGCTGAATAATATTATCCGGGGAAATATCGCGGTGAATTAAATTTTTCGAGTGGATGTATTCTAAAACTGGTAAAAGCTGAAATAGCAGTTGAGTAACTTCAGCTTCGGTAAAATTTTTACCTTGTTGCTGACGCGATATCAATATTTCTTCGTAGGTTTGACCTTTGATATAATCTTGGACTAAAAATAAAGATGGATTCCCGGCCAAATCGGTTCGCAGGAGTTCTCGAAACCGGGGAATTTGCGGGTGTTGGAGGTTGTAAAGCATACTCGCTTCGCGATCGAACAATTCGGCGGCTTTCGGGCTGTGAACCACCGGAGAAAACTCTTTGAGCACGCAGTGTTCGTTGTAGCGGTTGATATCTTCGGCGAGATAAGTGCGCCCGAAGCCACCGCGGCCCAATTCGCGGAGGATGCGGTAGCGTTTTTCTAGAGTTGAACCTGGGGTGAGGAGGGAGGAGTTAGACATAAACCACGGCAAATTGTTCGATGTGGGGAGTCGCCGAGCACAGTATAGCTTATTGTAGCTAAGTTTGTTTGAATGCGAGGGAAGGAAGGGCGATCGCTTTTTTTGGGGAAGGATGAAGGAGAAGGGAGACTTTGCTTAAGATTCAGTATCTACAGGATATCGTAGGGGCGGGTTTTACCAACCATCTATGTTATCAACCAAAAATATAATAAACCCGCCCCCACTTGGGCGGCAAATCCAAATCTACATTTTTGGCATTCGATCGAACATCAGGTTTATCTGGATTATCCGCTGTCTAGGGGCGGGTTTATATAAATTGTTCGCGAACATCAAATATTGTTGGTAAAACCCGCCCTTACAGGCTTTTTTATTGTCGGGTTCGATCGGCTGTCGAGGATTTACAAATCCCGATGAGTAAACCCCTTCGCATCCTTCCCAACATAACTAGCGGCAACATGGCCATCTCCAACAACTCGATACTTATAGGTAATCAACCCCTCTAAACCAACAGGCCCGCGAGGTGGCATTTGCTGCGTGCTAATCCCCACTTCTGCACCAAAACCGTAGCGAAAACCGTCGGCAAATCGAGTCGAACAATTGTGATAAACTCCGGCCGCATCGACTCCATTTAAAAATGTTTCGGCGGCTTCGCTGTCTTCGGTGACAATGACATCTGTGTGTCTGGAACCGTATGTATTGATATGGTTAATTGCCTCTTCCACAGAATCTACTATTTTGATTGACAAAATCAAATCGCTGTATTCTGTATACCAATCTGTTTCATTGGCTTCGGCAATATTTTCGAGGAGGGCGCGAGTTTTTTCGTCTCCCCGCAATTCGACTTTTTTCTGCTGCAAAGCTTCGGCAACTGCGGGCAGGAATTTGGGGGCGATCGCCCTGTGAACTAACAAAGTTTCAATGGCATTGCAGGCGGCGGGATACTGGGTTTTTGCATCTACAGAAATCTCTACTGCTTTCTGAATATCCGCCGCTTTGTCTGCGTACAAATGACAAATTCCGTCGGCGTGTCCTAACACGGGAATCCGCGTGTTTTCCTGCACGAACCGCACGAAGGAATTAGAACCTCTGGGAATAATCAAATCTACATATTCATCCATTTTCAGCAGTTCGATTGTTTCTTCCCGCGTCGTCAGCAACTGCACGACTTCTGGATTAACCGCTGTTTCTGCTAAGGCTTGATGTATCACTTTTGTCAAGATTTCGCAGGAACGGACTGCTTCTTTGCCACCTTTGAGAATGACGCCATTTCCAGATTTTATTGCCAATGATACTATCTGAATTAACGCCTCTGGGCGCGCTTCAAAAATAATGCCTAAAACGCCCAAAGGACAGGTGATGCGCTTCAGAATTAATCCTGTATCCAATTCACGGTGGATTTGCACGACACCGATCGGATCTGGGAGTTTCGCAACGTCTCGCACGCCCGCGATCGCACTTTTCAACTTGCTCTCATCCAACTTGAGGCGATCGTACAGCGGTTTCGCAATTCCATCAGCCTCAGCCGCCTTGCAGTCAGCAGCATTCGCCGCCACAATATCCGGCGCAGCAGCTTCTAAAGCTTTCGCAATAGCTTCAATAGCTTGATTTTTGGCTTCAGCGGACAAAACTGCCAATTTTCTAGCAGATCCGCGCGTTTTTTGGGCAATTTCAATAATAGACATGGCAGTAACTTTTAAATAGTTTTGAGTGTTGGGTTTTGAATTTTGAGTTGGGAATTGAATCCGCACAAATAAATTTCGGGGCGGTTTTCAGTTTTAACAATTCTAGAGAAAATTCTATATTTTTGTTGAGACCCCTGACAGTAATCCGCATTAACAGGTTAAAACAGTGAAGTATAGATAAAATCCCACGGTCATTTCCTTTTGTCAATAACCTTTGGAGATTATTATGTCATCTCATGCCCCTTTACGCAAGGCAGGGCGAGCAGCCAAAGCCGGCGTTAAACTGATACAGAAAACTGGGGGAAATCTCGTTTTAGCTTCCGGCGTCACCATCAGCCTGCTGTTTGGTATGGTGTTAGCGCTATCCTTAGCCTCAGTTTTGATTCTCAGCAGTCCCGATCCAGTCGCCGGATTGGCGATCGCACTTCCCATAACTCTGATTTTTAACATCGCTGCCTTTTTCCTATCACCTTACTTGATGGACTTAAGCCAAAATTGGTTATACCATACTCGCTGGGTTTCCCTAGCAGAAATTGAAAGCCTAAGTCCAGAAACAGCTAAAGTTATTAAGAAGGTTTGCAAGCAGAAAAAACTCTCTTGTCCGCGTTTAGGAATTATCGACGACCAAAACCCTACTGCTTTTACTTACGGTTCATTTCCCAACAGCGCTCGGTTAGTCGTCAGTCAAGGTCTTTTTACCTATTTAGACGACGAGGAAATTGCCACTGTTTACGCCCACGAACTCGGTCACATCGTCCACTGGGACTTTGCAGTAATGACTTTAGCTTCGACTTTGGTGCAGATTACTTATTTAATTTACACTACAACTCAAAGGATGGGTCGAAGTGGTGGGGAAAAAGCTAAAGATGCGGCCGGTACGGTAGCTGCTGTTGCTTATTTGTTTTACATCGCTGGCACTTATTTATTGCTGTATTTGTCGCGGACGCGAGAATATTTTGCCGACCATTTTGCTGCCGAAACAACCGGAAATCCCAATGCTTTGTCCCGCGCTTTGGTAAAAATTGCTTACGGTATTTTGGAAGAAGGACAAAGAGCAACAGAACCCAGCAGCTTATTAGAAGGAACTCGCGCTTTAGGCATTTACGATGCCAAAGCTGCCACATCTACTGGCACTGCTTACCGGATTTCTTCGGAACCAGCAAAGATTGGGCGAGTGTTTTTGTGGGATATGTTTAATCCGTGGGGTTGGTGGATGGAATTGAACTCGACTCACCCGCTGACTGGTAAACGAGTTCGCGCTTTGAGCACTTATGCCGAACAATTAGGCTTGGATATTGAGTTTGACATGGGCCGAATTGTCGGCGAAGGCAACGATTTGAGCAAGCGGAGATTGTACGGCAATTTTGTATTCGATTTGCTGCTGTACAGTGCAGAAACTCTGGGTTTAGCGGTGGGTTTTGCGATCGGCATTTCCCTGTATGCTGTAAACCCGATGATGATGGTTGCTTGTCCTTTGATCGGTTTGGGTGCAGGAATTTTGCTCAAAACTCTGGTGATGTTCCCGAATTACCAACAAGCAGAACATTTGGATGTTTTAACCTTAATGTCTGACCCTTACGCAAGTCCTTTGCGGGGTCAACCGGCGCAACTACAAGGCGAATTAATTGGTCGCGGCGATGCGGGTTATACCTTCGGTTCCGATCTGAAATTGCAAGATAGAACGGGAATGATTTATCTGCGCTATGCTTCTCGTTTTGGGCCAATTGGTAATTTTATGTTTGGCATGAAACGGGTTGAAAGTTTGATTGGGATGGATGTTAGGACTTTGGGTTGGTTCCGCCGGGGTGTTGCACCTTGGATGGATTTGATTCAGCTTGAAAGCGATAGCGGTACGGTGGTTAACAGTTATCACCGCTTCTGGTCTTTTGTGATGGGTATCGGTGCGATCGTTCTTGGTATTGCGGCGCTATTTGTTTCATTTCCAGCTTAACAGTTGACAGGTAAAACCTTTTAAGTTAAATATAATTAAGCTCGCATTTTAGAGCTTATTTTTTTTGCTCCATACGGTACTATTAAATTTAATACCGCTCTCAATCATCTTTTTTGCTGGACAAAAGAGTGAGTTTACGAACCGCTTTAGATTTGTTAGCGAAGGGGCGCGATAGCGCTCTTGGAGAAAAGAAAGAAGAAAGGAAGAAGTAAAGAAGGAGATAGTTAATCTTATGGCGGGAAGGAAATAATTTATTTATGAGCAAACATGACAATCAAAATTGCTACAATTAGTTTGTTGTTGATGGTATTAACTTTAGCAGTCAGCAGTCCTAGCGAAATAGTTAGCGGAAACTTCACAAAAATGACCGCTCAAACGGAAAACCAGAACACAAAAAATACCATGCAAAGTATTCTCGATGACAGCGCCAAACTAGAAAAACTAGCTAGCAATTTCCAATTTATAGAAGGCCCGATTTGGCATCCAGACGGCTTTTTGCTGTTCAGCGATATTCCCGCCAATATTATCTATAAATTTGGCTCAAATCAGCAAGTTGAGGTATTTCGCCGCCCTTCGGGAAAAGCCAACGGGAATACTTTAGACAAAGAAAACCGCTTACTTACTGGCGAACACGAAAATCGCCGCGTCTCCCGTACAGAAAAGGACGGAAAAGTTATCACCTTGGCGGATAGATACGAGGGTAAGCGGCTCAACAGTCCGAACGATTTAGTTGTTAAATCCGATGGCAGTATTTATTTTACCGATCCGTCCTACGGTGTTAGTAAAGAGCAGGAAGAATTGGGCTTTTACGGTGTTTACCGACTGGCACCCGACGGAAAATTAACTCTGCTGGTTAAGGATTTGGTGCTGCCGAATGGCATCGCTTTTTCACCAGACGAGCAAAAACTTTATGTCAACAATTCGGAAGCGGGATACATTGCTGTTTTCGATGTAAAACCGGACGGAACTGTTACTAACCAGCAGCTTTTTGCGGAGTTAAAAGATGCCAGTCAAAGGGGAGTACCCGACGGTTTAAAAGTTGATGTAGAGGGGAATGTTTACAGCACCGGGCCGGGGGGAGTGTGGATCTTTTCGCCGGATGGCAAGCTTTTGGGGAAGATTTCTGTACCTGAGACGGCGACTAATTTGGCTTGGGGAGAAAGCGATCGCAAAACGCTTTATATTACCGGAAGTACAAGTCTTTATCGGATTCGCCTTAAAATTGCGGGCGTGCGGCCTGGAAAATAATCTAAAATAGGGCGAAGTTGAAAATAAGCGGTTTGTCGTGAGGACTAAAGTCCTTACGGCAAACACTTTTTATTAGGGGTAATTGACCTGGCATAATATAATCCTACTTGTCAAAATCAGTCATTCCCAATTCTCAAATCTCAAATCTCAAATCTCAAATGGTATTAATAGCTCGGTTGCACAAATTTCTGACTGCTACAGTCGATCGCACATCCCGATCGCACACAATATTTTGGTTGACTCTGAGCTTGACATTTGCCACAGTTTATGCTGTTTTAGGACTCAAGCAAGTCTTTAGCGCCGAGTATATGGTGCAAGACGATGCGAGGCAGCACGTTTTCTGGATGATGCGGTTTGTCGATCCTGAATTATTCCCCAACGATTTCATTGCTAATTATTTTCAATCTGTCGCCCCCGCAGGATACAGCACGCTCTACAAATTAGCAGCAACAGTTGGCATTCACCCGCTATTATTTCACAAAATATTGCCACTATTTCTCGGCTTAATCTCCACCTATTACTGTTTTGGTCTTTGCCTAGAAATGTTGCCAGTGCCGATGACTGGATTTATTGCATCTTTGCTGCTAAATCAGCATATGTGGATGACCGATGATTTGGCTTCCACAACGCCAAGAGCTTTTATCTATCCGATATTTCTTGCTTTTTTATATTATTTGTCGCGCAGTTCGTTGCTGCCTTGTTTGGGGGCGATCGCGCTGATCGGACTATTCTATCCTCCTTACGCCTTGGTTGCTGCCGGAATTTTAGTTTTGCGCCTGCTATGCTGGAAAAACGGCGGTTTGCGTTTGTCGGGCGATCGCACAAATTACCTATTTTGCAGTACAGGTTTGGGATTAATATTTTTAGTAATGCTGCCCTATGCTTTAGATAACTCTGAATTTGGCCCAACTTATACCGCAGCAGAAGCGAAGCAAATGGCCGAATTTGCACCAGGTGGCAGAAATGCTTTTTTTCGTCCAAATCCGGTAGATTATTGGCTGACAGGGCGGGGTAGCGGGATGTTTCCCAAGTCGCTGTTTACGCCTGTAACTCACTGTGTCGCGCTGTTATTTCCGCTGCTGCTATTTTTGCGATCGGCTTTTCCCTTAGCAAATCAGATTCAAAGCAAAATCTGGCTTTTGCTTCAGCTATTTTTAGCATCATCGGCGATGTTTTTTGCGGCTCACGCTACCATTTTCAAGCTGTATCAACCAGGTAGATATACAGCTTACAGCTTGCGATTTATTGTTGTTTTAATAACTGCGATCGCCCTCACTTTAATTATCGATGGAGTCGGTCATTGGGCATCAAAAACAGCAACAATATTTCATTTAAAAAATATCGTGGCACTAATTACGACAGCGACAATCGCTATCGCCGTTGTCCTTTATCCCGCCTTGGTCAAAAAATTCCCAACTGTCGGGTATGTAGAAGGTAAAATGCCAGCTTTGTACAAATTTTTTGAGCAACAACCTAAAGATATATTGATTGCTTCGATCGCCACCGATACGGATCATTTGCCAACCTTTAGTCAGCGTTCGGTTCTGGTGGCAAAAGAATATGCAGTGCCGTATCAGAAAGGCTACTACAGCAGATATCTGCAGCGACTTAACGATTTAATTCGCGCTCAATACACTCCCGATCGAGCTGTATTGCAAAATTTTATCAATCAATATGGAGTTGATTTTTGGATGATAGATCGCAATGCTTTGAGTCTTCAGTATATAAAGGATGATGGCTGGCTAAATCAATTTGATTCTATACCGGAGGCGAGCCTTTCTCTCGAACAAGGGAAAATTCCCGCCTTAGCTTCAGCAATGACAAGTTGTGCGGTTTTTCAGAATGAAATTCTAGTGGTTTTGGATGCGTCTTGTATTGTGAAATAGGCTGGGAGTTAAGGCGAGGCAGAGCCTTGGGATATGTGTTCTTAGGAAGAGCCTGGGAACTAGAGATAACTGTTCGGATTTTGAAGCTACAATTGCTGCATGGATATTCTGTAGGAGCGATCGCCCAATGCGTTATAACTCACATATTGCACCATTCTCAAGAACAGGCTTTCCGGCCTGTTCCACAAAGAGTGAATTTTAGGAACAGGCTTTCCGGCCTGTTCCTAAACAAATAATTGAGAATGGTGCCAACATCTCAGTTATAATGCCGATAAGAGATAATGGTGCGAGTCAATGACACAAGTTCTCGATCGCGAAATTCTCGATGGGCGAGTGGTGCTCAACGGCACTTGGGAGCAATTCAAGTTAATCCAGAAGGTTTCGGAAGATTCCCCTGGCATAAAGTTGTCTTTTTTTGCAGGGGCGATTGAGATTCTGATGCCGGGATTCCAACACGAAAATTTT
>Ga0209278_1001941_pt1 | contig 11974 bp, 9 predicted proteins | sample JI81BgreenDNA_FD_187504 | JGI IMG/M metagenome (GOLD analysis project Ga0209278, IMG submission 187504) | Wastewater effluent complex algal communities from Wisconsin, to seasonally profile nutrient transformation and Carbon sequestration -... | ecosystem: Engineered > WWTP > Effluent > Algae... | reverse complement strand
AAAGCGCCCGTACGCTCGCCAAGGCCTGCTCGTTGACCACGTCATCCCGACTCTCCGTGGTCGAGTAGGTCAGCACCCGACGCAGCAGGTCATCGACGGCATCCGGCGCCAACTGGACCTCGCAGAGCGCCTTCATCCGAGCCACGAAACCGTCCCACGCCGACACCGTGATCCCGAGCTGACGCTTCACGGCATCCGCATCGAACTGACTGCGGTGCGGCACCTTGATCGCACCCGTGTTGTTGCCCAAGGCGATCGACAGCGTGTTGTTGCAGACCACGCGAACCGACGTGAACTGCGCCGTAGTCGCCAGCGTTCCGTCACAGGCCGTGGCCAGCAGCAGGTAGCCGTCAACGCGATCCCGGCCCTTGAGCGTCACGCTCTGGCCCGTGCGCGCGAGAGCCCAGAACTTCTTGCCCTCACGCAGCACGCCCGCCGTCTCCAGCTCGAAGCCGTTGCCAGCGGTCAAGTCGCGGTAGAACTCGAGGATCTCGCCCGGCTGGACCACCTTGAAGCGCTTGCTCACCACCGCGAGCGGTGCCTTGGTGTCCGAGCGGTACAGCACCTTCTGCTCGGGGAAGGCGTTGATGACGCCGACGTTATTGTTGCCGGTGATGTAACGAACCTCGGACTCCTCGATCGCCCAGTCCATTCCGGACTGCCGACGCCACTCCTCGATGGACTGCCCGGCGCTGAGCCGGTTACCGATGCCGTGCCAGGGCTTCTCGCCGGCGTAGGCCATGGTCTGTACCAGATGCATTGCTTCTCTCCTGAATCTTCTGGACGGCATAAACGAAGAGGCCCGGGACAATGCCCGGGCCTCTTCGCTCTGCCGCATGATGGGTTGAACTAGTCCCGCATCACGGGACCGCACTGCACGCACTTCATGATGCCGACGATGACCGCCGTCGCGACGATTAGCACGCAGTAGACCGCTTCAAGCTTGCTGCATGGCACGTTGATGCCTCCGCTCCACGCACTGACTCCGGAGTGCGGAGCCGGGAAGCGGGCGTTCCCGCTTCAACCGAGTAATACGTGGCTGAAAATCGTTTGAATCCGATGCCCTGCGGGAGGACGATCTTCGGAAGGCGTTCGGCACAAGGAAAAACGGCCTCTCGTGCGATGACCACCCTCCGGTATCGCCCGTCGCCTTCAGAACTGCGTAGCGCCCCAATTGGACTCCAGCGAGACACCGGTGTTCTCCACACATATCCCACATTTCGATCTCGCTGACCGGCGCATACGGATGCAAAGAGCTTGGACTCCAACCAGGCTGCCATTGGAAACCAAGGCATGCAGCGACCTAGCGGCTCCCGCCCAATTCGAACTGCCAAAGCGTACGCTTCGGGCGGGGGCCTTCATGCAGAGCGCTTAGTGCGGCCGCCGATCGTTGCAAAACTGGATCTAGTCTCCGACGACACATATTGCGCGCCGCTTCGCGAAACGGCGTCCGTTTGAAAAAGCTAATACGCCTTTAGCGATAAGGCTTGTTGCTCATGAACGCGCTTAACCTCACATTCTGAGACTCCGCATGGCCAAGAACTTCAATTGCAAGCTTCTCGTCCGCTTTCGGGCCGTAAAAGATCAAGGAGCCATCGCAAATCATACCCGGGCCGCCCGAAACAAATGCCTTGCGCGGGGGCTCCCGCTGATCGAATTGAACACCCTGAGCAGGGCCATAATTGTCTCGGTGAACAACTGAGCGAAGCTCGCGTTCAGAAGAATAATCCGATGATTTAAAGAGAAATAAAACTGGGTGGGTATCTACGATCAGCTTCTGAAAGTCCACCGACGAATGGCTGGGACCAGTGCGAAGGCTATTGATACGCGCGGTGAACGCGTCTTCAAAGATCTTCACTGGTCGATTTGACGCTCCGGCGCCGCCGCCGCGAAGCTCAAGTCCATAGCTTACTTCATAAAGAGCACCTCCGAAGTAATCAACCAAGTGCGCAGTAGGAACGAAAATTGCGGAACCTGCGGCATTCTCGCCGTAAAATCGCCAGTGGTTCAATGAGTCGGCAGAATGCTCCTGCCCAGGCTTTACGGTCGATCTAGTCCAACAAGATAGGAATGTGCACTTCTTGTACGCGCTGTAAAGCAATCTCGTTTCCTGCAACTCAAAAAGGCTTGCAACGAACCGCTCTCGCTGAGGATGAGTACAGCCTTTCGCGCAACGGATCATAACATCAATTAGATAGCGCCCTTCTTGAGGGTCATTCATGTAATCGCCGTCATATTGACGCATGCAATTGGATGCAGGGTTTCCGTCGAGCATCAGCCTAGGAACACTCGAGTAGGTATAGTGTGCTGCATAATCAGTAGCGTCACTAGGCTTGCGCACCCTAACTCTCGTTAAGATGCGGTCAATTTGAGCTCTATACTCGTTTGCGTCCATACTTCCTCACAGAATCCAACGCCAAAACAAAGTGGCCATATCAATCGTGAAGCGGCGGATCCAGCCGCTTATATCTTCGGTGAGGCTTGGCACGTAATGTCCTAGTATCTATCCCGCAGTGGCAAAGCGACCAAAACTTCTGATGCGTCGTCGAAATGGATCATCCCGGCGCCGTTACGCATGTGCCAATGAAGCCATTCACCAATGCCCAGCCCGCCAGATCGACGCGTCGTTGATACGAGTTTAAATTGCGCAAGCTCAATTCTTTACTTCCAGAGCTTTCGAAAACATCAATCTATCGATGCCCCAGTAGTCGAGCAAGCAGAAAAGCGTACTTCGAAGCTCGATACTCGCTGCAACATGAGAGACAAACTCTCTTGCCATAGCCAGTTGCTCGAACTCCTTTGCGACAGTGAACAGCGTGCGAGCAACATCGTTTCTCGCAAAGAAGTCGCCCAAGATCGACGTATTAATTTGAGACAACTGATTCTCAACGCTTGATCTAACTTGCCGAGAAATGGCTGGCCCATCGTTCGCGTGCTCTTCGACAAGCCCCATTGCGACATTCAATACTTTCCTCAAGCCAGAACCGCCTCTAGAACCGTAAGTGAACCCGTCCTTAAGCAGCTCACTGCGATCGGACTGCTCGTGGAACGAAAGTTCCTTCATGCTGTAGTCAACTGCAATAACAAGAAACGAACACAGGAGGTATAGACACCTGAGAGCTGTTTCGCGCTGTGTTCCCTTGGTGATCGATTGCTCGGCAAAGAATTTCCCCTGGCCGAGCCATTCGTTACAGCTGTCAAACGAAAGCGATTTGGCGAGTAGGCTCTTTGACAGAACCATTCGCCCTCGCCAGTCACCGTCTAGTTTGCTCAGGGAGTACTCGCCTATCTTGGCAAAGACCTCTTCGTCCGAAAGTCTCGTCGCATTTGGATCATCCGAGTTGGCGAGCTTCCCGAGGAAGCTGCCATCGAGAACGAGCACACCAAGATCGCGACCAAAATCCTTGACTTCTTGACGCCTGTCCGTAGTCGCAACGATCGCACTTGTCGCTTTCGTGGCGATCCGCAATCCCTGCACCCAAAAGATGCGCTCTATCGCCTGAGGGGTCTTCTTGTTCTTGGCATCAACCAAAGAAATTTCGCGCGATACGGAAGACGTTCGGCTGTAGAGCCACAAATCGATATCTGTGACAGCAAAACCCTCGTACACAAACGGAACGCCGCGAACTACGTAATACCCAGCCTTAAGGAAATAGCTGCGCAGCAGCTCTTCCATCTTCGGCCCTTTGGACAAGGCTTGTTGATTCCTGCTCAAAGCCCCCCTCCGGTACGAAGGATGGAGAGCATGTCGTTCGTTGCTTTCGGACTCATCTTGGTTTGTGTCCTCCGAACCTTCTCGCGGTTGTGCTCAGGGCCGTTGAACATAGTAACTGCCGCAGTTGGTAGAACGCTCAGAGAATGCTCACTTACATCCCCTTGTCGAATTGCTTGCAGTGCCAGCTCGCCAACCTCCATCTTAAGCAGGCGAAGCATCGGGCCACTGCGCCCGTTCTTGGTTCCTTGCTTTACTTCGACCACGCCCTTCAGTTCGAGCACCTTGTAATCTTCAGCGATCGCCCGGACCGGGCCAACACTTTCGCCGCGAACCAAAGCACCCAGCAAAGCATCGACCATCTGAATTTGCCCGCGCTCGTGATAGCTCTTGGTCATGCCGTAGGTGACAGAGCTGACAAAGGCTTTCGCAAGGTCGAAAGCGTCATCCACCATCGAATTGCTGAACTTGGAGAACGCAGACGGCAGGGTTAGAAAACCAACATCTTCGGTAGAGTTGCTCACGACACTAATGTCGAACAAGCCTATCGCTGTCACTTTCTGGAAGAGGGCCTCACCCAGAAACTGCCTCGCGTAGTCGGTACTGACGCACGCTCGCTTACGGAGTTTTTCGGTTAGCTCATTGAGCTTTGCCTGCTCTGTTACGCCCAAAGAGTCCAAGACAGCCTTGATCTTTTCTGTAGCATCTCGACGAAACAGATTGCCGTTGAACAACAACTTCTGATTGCCGCCAATTTTTTCAGCGTCGACAAAGCCAATCTGCTCTGCGTCCGAGAATAGTTGTCCGAGATCGGCGTCAGGCAACTTGTATGTATCGGCAAGATCACTGGCGACGTCGTTTGCGAGAACCGGCGCCACTGAGGCGCGCTCCGCAAGCGCGAGTGAAGCGACCTCATGAGCGCCGGGTGCGAGCGAATCGAAGAGGTCAGAGGTGTGCTGCAACGCTGTCGCGGTTGTCACACCAAGCACAGCAAGTCCACCTGATGATTTGTCGACGAGCTTCCGCTGCTGCAGCACTTCAACGAGCTTTGGAAGCTCAAATGTTGCGTTGATGTTTGCCGCCTTCGCCAAGACCGCCAGTCTGTCATTGTTGACCGTGGTTTCCTTGTTGGCTGAAATGGCGGAAAGCAGTATTCCTGCCTTTCCCGCCAAATAGGTCTTCTCATACCCAGACTGGCTTGTTACCCCTTGTAGTTTATTTGTGTGATGGATCAACCATGATCCCTTGGTTTTCTTATCCATTAATCCCCTTGAGGGCCGCGATGGACCGTGACGCACATACGCCAATTGCTATCAGCCTGTTTACCCAAACCTTAATCCAAACAAACCCCCATCTTCGGTGGCATCGGTCAATCGTTTGGGCAGTACATGCTCATTGAGATCAAAGCCCTTGATGGCTTCCTTGAAGGCGTCGTCCTCATTCATCGTCACGATGTACTGAAAACCAAGCTCCTGCGCGATCTCTGAGCCAAGACGCAATGCACTGATGACCTGACGCCCGTCAACGCCATCGAAAAGATGGCTGTCATGAATCAGGAATCCAGGTCCTATCTGGCGCTTGGCGCACAAGCGCATAAGCATCATGTCGAAGCAGAAAATCTGCATATTCTTGATGCCTTTGCTGCGTTGACCCTGCATCGGAAACTTGAAGATCGGCCCGTTGGAGGTTTCATCCACCGTCATGCTGCCGGCCGACTCATACAGGCGTTGCGAGGTTTCCTCGAAGGCGACGATGGCCTCCGCCAGTCGGTCCTTCTGCTCTGTGAAGTCACGTCGTAAGCGGATCGTGAGCCGGTTGCGCTCGATCTCCAGCTCGTTCTTGGTGCCTTCGAGCTGCTCTGCGGCTTCGAAACGTTGCCGCAATGACTCCACTTCGGACTCCAGTCGCCCCAGTTCGCCTTGCAGCCTGAGGAATTGTTCGAGCGCACCATGGCTCTTGAGAATGCCCAGGATCTCAACGCGCCTATGGTCAAGCTGGGCTTTCTTGCTATCGCGCAGCTCGATCCGCACCCTGGCAGCTTCGAGTTCGCTAGACAGATAGTCCTTGCGATTACGCACCACAGATTCGTGAAAGCTCTTTACGTCCTCGTAGCGGCGCTTGATCAAGCTAGGCAGCACGACGCCGGCTTCTTGATAGACAGCCTGAAGGTCTTCATGGTCAGGAGGAACCTCGGAGGCGAGCGCGCTTTCCAGATCACGAATTGCCGAGAAGTCGATGGTGTTGGCATTGGCCAGCTCGTTGAGCTGGCGGGTCAGCGTGGCACTTTCGACTTCCAGTTCACGGTATTCAGGCAAGACTTGAAAAGTCACAACTTGGGCGTGGAGCTTCTTGAGACGAGCTTCCTGAATGGTCAGTTCAGTCCGCAATTCGGCTGCCTTTCCGATGATTGAACCGAACGCGCCGTTCCCGGCGGCCTTCTTCAGCTCTTCCAGGGTTTTTTCCCGATCACGGACAGCTTGCCAATCTCGAGCGATCTGCCAGTCCAATCCGAGCAAGAACATCAGCGCCATTTGCATATCGCCTGTCCCCTGCATCGCGGCCTGTTTTTCTGGCGTCATGAAGGCGCCACTCGCTTGTCGGCGCACAAAGTAGGCAAACAGTGACCGGAACGATGGGGGCTTGCTGCCTGAAGCCTCAAGGCTGCTCAGGCCGAACATTTGCTCGCCGAGGGACATACACCACTCGGTGGCCGAGAACTTGACCTTCGCGGCAGGAGGAACGGCCGCAAAGATTTTGGCTTTGGAACCACCGCTGCGCTCGACCACCGTTCGTTTCGACTTCAGATCGAAGTCCATGCCAAAGGTGTATTCAGCCAGTTCCGTGGTGCGGAAAATCGAGTCCGGCCCAGCGTCGGCGCCCATCAAAAAATGCACCAACTCGATGAAGCTGGTTTTGCCGGCACGATTACGTGTTTGCTTGGTTGTCGCTCCTTCGGTTTTTTGAGCGAGCAGCACATTCAGGCCGGGCTTCAGATCTCCAAGAGTCTTGAAGCTGGGCAACGTGCTGAAGATTTGATGAATCACGCTCTCCTCCTTGCCACAAGACCGCTTTCGAGTTCGATAGCTCCGAGGGCGTAAAGTAGGCCGAGGGCGAGCAGGAACCAGTCATAGGTAATGCGCCGGGGACTGGTCGCTAAGCCAGCGTCATGCCTATTCAATTCATCCCAGAGCGCGGAGACAGTCTTGGGGTGTCCGAGGAACGTCAAAACGTGCGCACCGACGGTCAGTAGCGCGCGATCCTGCGGCAGATGCTTGGATGGCAGGATCATTCCGCACCCATCGCTTGAGCGTCTTCAAAAATCTCGCACTTGTCGAACAGGTAAGCCATCACGGCCAACACGGCGGCCTTGTGCGCAGGCGTGGTGTTCACCGCACCCCCGGCCCATGCTTCGAGGCGGCCGAATATCTCATCAGGGTGGAGCTGAAGAACTCCATCCCGCAGCCCCACGTATTCGTCCTTGAACGCCTGCGCGATCTGCTCGCCGTATGTGGGGTTCTTCCAGCTATTGAAGAACTGTGCAACGAGCGGCGACTTCTGCATGCCGATCTTCAGAAAGTCGGCGACAGCATGAGACAGAAGATTGGCCTCAATCTTTCCCCGCGATACGTCCTTCACCTCGCCCGTCGTTGGTATAGGCGCAATGCTGATATGCGTGAGTACAGCGGCGAGGTCGCTAAAGCCTAGATTGACGTTCGCTTCAATCGTTAGCGAGGGGCCAAACCAGGATTCAAGATCCTGAAGACTCAACTGACGGAGTTTCGCCAGCATTTCCTCGTACCCACAATGTCCGATCCTGATTCTCGGATTGTCTCGCCTGAGTTTGGCCAGTGTTTCGATGATGTGGGGACCTAGACGCCCGTCGGGAGCATTGTGGACAAAGGTCCACTCATCGAAATACTTTTCCCAGTGTTCCTTGGCCCCCTCGAAGTCCTCATTGATCTTCTTGGTGGCTTCGGCGGCGCCCAATTCATTGGGGGCGTAGCTCTGATACAGGATTCGAGCAGAAGGCAGATACCCGTCGTTCTTCCGATCTCCAACATTGCCCCAGGGCCGGCAAGCCATGAAGTCGTTGGGGTGTGCCTTCGACATTAACTTCTCAAACAGGCGTTGAAACCCATCCCCTTTGGATTCCAAGAAGGCGATGCGGAAATCCTTCTCGTAGTTGAGCTGCTGTATGCGATCCATGCGCTCAGGCCCCGACTTTGGTGTTCTTGGAGTAATTCAGACAGAAGCTCATGGCTTCTTAGTTTCGGGTTGGGCCTGCACACGATTGATGTCGAAAGGAAGTGCCTTGTCTGCTGCAATGCGCGTGAGAAGCATCCGAATGGCGTCCGACACGGACAAGCCCATTCCTGCCAGCGCGTTCATGGCTTCCTGCTTAATGTGCCCGTCAATCCGGGCGCGAACAACATCACTGCTGCTTGCCATCACACGCCTCACGCCTTTTTGTAGCTACATTGTGCTCCACTTGTGCTGCAGCGTCATTGGGTCTTGTTGCAAGTGATCGGGCGTTTCGGCGTTCCGCAGTCGGGCTCCGCAAGAAGATCTGCCCACCGCTGCATCATCTGCCTTCGGTCCGCCATGTATTCGGCCTGGTTGTAGCTCGCCCGAACCTTGTTGCGCTCCGCATGGGCGAGCTGCCGCTCGATCACGTCAGGCCTGAAACCCATCTCGTTCAGGATCGTCGACGCTGTCGCCCGGAAGCCATGGGCCGAGAACCCGATTCCGTCCGCACCATTGAAGCCCATCCGCTCCAAGGCACGATTGAGGGTGGTCGCCGACATGCACTCGCCCGGCTTGCGGTTGTTGGGAAAGAGCAGCCGACCACCGCCAGTGTAGGTATGAAGCTCACGCAGCAGAACCACGGCCTGGTCGGATAAGGGGACGATGTGCTCCTGCCTCATCTTCATCCGCGCCGCTGGAATGCGCCATTCCGCGGCATCGAGATCGAACTCCTCCCAGCGCGCCATCCGAAGCTCGACAGTGCGAACAAAGGTCAACAGCATCAGTCGGAGGGCGATGACTGTCGTTCGATAACCGGCGTAGCCATCAATCGCACGAAGAAACTCCCCGATCTCTTTCTTGGACAGCGGGCGCCGATGCTCGACACGCGGCCGATGGATCGCTCCTCGGAGGGCTGCGGCCGGGTCCCCGTCCGCCCGCAGTGTCGCTACGGCATAGCGGAAGATCGCCGAGCACCACTGTCGAACAAGCAGCGCAACCGTCGCCGCGCCTCGCCCTTCGATCCGGCGCACGATCTCAAGCAGATGGGCTGAGGTGACGTTCCTGATCGGCAGCTTGCCCACGTAGGGGAACACGTCCCCACCAAGGAAGCTGTCGACCTGCTTGCGGTAGTAGGGCGTCCAGCCAACCGCCTTCTTAGCGATCCACTCCTGCGCGACAGCCTCGAAGGTGTTCGCGTTCGACGCCAAGGTCGCCAAGCGATCGGTCTGGCGGCTGTGCGAAGGGTGAATCCCTTGCTTGACCAGCGCACGCGCTTTGTCTCGCTCTGAGCGCGCGTCAGCGAGCGAGACCTCGGGGTACTCGCCCACTGCGAAGAGGTTCTCTTTGCCGGCGATCCGGTAGCGGTAGCGCCACAGTTTTGCGCCAGTCGGACGCACCTCGAGATAGAGCCCAGCACCGTCCGGAAGACGGATCGGCTTGGGCCCAGGCTTGGTCGTTCGGATGCGAGCGTCGGTGAGTGCCACGAGCGGGTATCGAGCCTTGGGTACCCGCAACGGTACCCGCGTTTTGCTCGGCTTACCATGGACATCCACGGACCACGCTGGACGCTAAGGCATTGTTTCTAGACGATCTATCTGCACCGATCGGACCAGTCCGGAACATCTTGGACGCCAATGCCAATGATCGATCATCAGCAGCACGAAGGGCTCCGGCGCGGGGTCGGCGGTGTCGGGAACGGCGGGCCGCAGAGTATGCCGGAGGCCCGGCGTGAATACGTATGCAGGGCGTTGTGGCCGAGGCATCAGCGCAGAACCATTCGGCATCGCCTTCGCGCCGGACGCCACCATGCCCTTCCTGCTCCGCTTGCCCGGTCGCCTGCGCCGCCTCGCCGGTGCCGTCGCTATCGCCGGATTCGCACTGCTCCCCGGCGCAGCTGCGGCCGAAGCCATCCTGCACGCGTTCAACTGGCGCTACGCCGACATCGAAGCCCGGGCGGCGGAAATCCGCCAACTGGGCTACGCCGGCGTGCTGGTGGCGCCTCCGCTGAAGAGCGAGGGGTCGCAATGGTGGGCGCGTTACCAGCCGCAGGACTACCGCGTCATCGACCACCCACTCGGGGACACCGAGGCCTTCGAGCGCATGAGCGCGGCCCTCGAAGTGCGGGGCCTGAAGCTGTACGCCGATCTCGTGCTGAACCACATGGCGAACGAGTCGGGCCTGCGCGCCGACTTGAACTACCCCGGCTCCCGGGTCCGCGCCATCTACGCCTCGAACCCGACGCGCTGGCAACGCCAGCGCCTGTTCGGCGATCTCGCCAACGACCTGTTCGTCGGCAGCGATTTCAATCCCGCGTTCTGCATCACCGACTACAACAACGTGACGCAAGTGCAGAGCGGCCGGCTGTGCTCGGGCAGCGGCGACACCGGACTCCCCGACCTGCAGGGCAGCGCCAAGGTGATCAACGCGCAGCGCCAGTACATCGCCGCACTGATCGCGCTGGGCACCGACGGCTTCCGTTTGGACGCCGCGAAGCACATGACGCTCGCCCATGTGAATGCCGTCTTCGATCCCGTGCTGTTGGGCGGCCGGCCGGTGTTCGGCGAGATCATCACCGGCGGCGGGCGCGGCAACACGGAGTACGAGATCTTCCTGAAGCCGTGGATGGCACAGACGCCGCTCTCGGCCTACGACTTCCCGCTGTTCCACCGCATGCGACAGGCCTTCGGCTTCGGCGGCGACCTCTCCATCCTCGTGACGGCCCAGGCCGACGAGCAGGCCATCGATCCCCAGCGCGCCTGGACCTTCGCCGTGAACCACGACATCCCGCTGAACGGCATTTTCCGCGGCCTGATCATGGACGCCACCGACGAAACCTTGGCCTGGGCCTGGCTGATGTCCCGCGGCGAGGGCACGCCGCTGGTCTACTCCGACAACAACGAGAGTGGCGACAACCGCTGGAACAACCTTTACCGGCGCGCGGACATCGCGGCGATGCTGCGTTTCCACAACGCCTTGGCGGGACAGCCGATGCGCATGGTGTCGCAGAGCAACTGCCATCTACTGTTCCGCCGCGGCGACCAGGCGCTGGTGGGCATCAACAAGTGCGGCGAGCCGCGCACGCTGGCCGTGAACCTCGAAGCGCATCCGCTGCGGTCGCCCGGCCGGTTCCACGACGCGCTGTCGGACCACGTGCTGGCCGTCAACGGTGAGTCGCTCGCCGTGGAATTGCCGGCGCGATCGGCCCGCCTTTGGCGCTTCGACGCCGATGCGAATCGCTGCGGACCGCGCCGACTGCGCGACAAGGTGCCGCAGTTCTGCACGCAAGGCGGCGTCGATGGCGGCGAGGTTCAGCGCACCGGAAGCGGCCCACGACGCGACCGCGCTGCCGCAGGCGGCCTGAAACCCGCGCGCGACTGAGCCGGCGCGTCGCGAGCCTCGTCAGAGCCCCTTCGCCGCCTGCGCCACCGCGCGGAACAGCGCGCGGCTCTTGTTCATCGTCTCCTCCCACTCCTTTTCGGGGTCGGAGTCGAAGACGATGCCCGCGCCGGCCTGCACGTGCAGCTGGCCGTTGGTGATCACCGCGGTGCGGATGGCGATGGCCGTGTCGGCGTCGCCCCACCAGTTCACGTAGCCCACGGCACCGGCATAGATGTTGCGCTGGTGCGGCTCCAGCTCGCGGATGATCTCGAGCGCGCGGATCTTCGGCGCGCCGCTGACGGTGCCGGCCGGGAAAGTGGCCTTCAGCACGTCGGCGTAAGAGAGGCCGTCCTTCAGCCGCCCCTGCACTTCCGAGACGATGTGCATGACGTGGCTGTAGCGCTCGATGACGAACTGCTCCGGGACGCGCACGCTGCCCGCCTCGCTGACGCGGCCCGCGTCGTTGCGGCCGAGGTCGATCAGCATCAGGTGCTCGGCGCGCTCCTTCGGGTCGGCGAGCAGTTCGGCTTCCAGCGCCTTGTCCGCCTCCACCGTCGCGCCACGCGGGCGCGTGCCAGCGATCGGGCGCACCGTGACCGTGCCCTGCTGCTGGCGCACGAGGATCTCCGGCGACGAACC